>Ga0134128_10001586_pt1 | contig 28957 bp, 23 predicted proteins | sample KB31754_FD_96462 | JGI IMG/M metagenome (GOLD analysis project Ga0134128, IMG submission 96462) | Terrestrial soil microbial communities with excess Nitrogen fertilizer from Kellogg Biological Station, Michigan, USA - KB3-175-4 | ecosystem: Environmental > Terrestrial > Soil > Unclassified ... | reverse complement strand
GGAGCGCGCGTTGAGCGCGCCGCTGCCGCAGGTCGTCGTTCTCAGCAGCATCGACTGGAATACGACCTGGCAGAGGCACATGCTGTTCGCCGCGCAGTTCGCCGAGGCCGGGCACGAGGTCTTCTTCGTCGAGAACACGGGTTTCCGCGACCCGCGCCTCGCGGATCTCGACCGGGTCTGGGCGCGGCTCGCCCGGATCGTGGCGCCGCCGGCGCAGGACGCGACGAACACGATCCCGGCCGGCTTGAAGGTCATCTCGCCGCAGGCTCTGCCGCCCACCAACGGGCTGTTCCGCCGGCTGAACGCGTCCATCTTCGTGCCGCGCATCATGCGCAAGCTCCACGCCGCCGGCCTGCGCGAGAATCCGATCGTGATCGTCTACTTCGCCACGGCGACGACGCTCGCGCTGATCGACGCGCTGCGCCCCTCGAAGCTGGTCTACGATTACGCCTCGAACTTCCGCGGCCATCCCGACGCGCCGCGCGACTACATGGCTCAAGAGGCCGAGCTGCTGAAACGGACCGATCTGGTCGTCTGCGACTCGAACTTCCTCTACGAGCAGAAGAAGGCGGAGCACCGCAACGTCGTCCAGCTCCACCAGGGCGTCGACGAGAAGTTCCTTTCGGCGAAGCCGCCCGCGCCCGACTACCGGAAGTTCGTCTACTACGGCACGTGGGTGCCGGATCTGAACCCCGACTATCTCCAGGCGCTGGCGGACGCGGGCTTCGACGTCAGCCTCAGCGGCTTCGTGAAAGGCCCGCTGCCGCCGTTCCCCCACCTGCCGCCGGTCCCGAAGGAGAAGCTCCTCGAGCGCCTGGAGGGCTTCGACGTGTTCCTCCTGCCGCACCGGATCAACTCGTTCACGGTCGGCGTGATCCCGGCCAAGATCTACGAGTGCCTGGCGATGGGCCGCCCCGTGATCGCCGCGCCGCTGCCGTCGCTGGCGCCGTACAAGGACCTGCTGTACATCGCCGAGACGCCCGAGGACTGGGTGCGCGTCGCGCGCGGCCTGCCCAAGACCGAGACCCCCGAGCTGCGCGCCAAGAGGATAGCGCTGGCGAGCGAGCACACGCATCGCGCTCAGTTCCAGCGACTGCGCGCCTCTATCGACGCGATCCGCCGCCCGTCTTAGGACGCGGCGAGCTTGCCGGCGATCAGGCGCTTGAACTCGCCGACGTTCTTCAGCGAGCGGATCTCGGCGGTCTGAAAGCGCACGCCGAAGCGCTCCTCGGCTCCCACGACGAGGTTGATCTGCGCGAGCGAATCCCAGCCCTCGATTTCGGCGGCGGTCGTCTCGTCGCGGATCATCAAGGTCTCGCTGTCGAAGACCTGGCGGAAGATCTCCTGCAGGCGGTCATGCAGCTCTTGGGGATTCATCTCGGATCGAGACCTCCTGGGGTTTGGCGCCCGCCACGGACAGGCGCCACGCGCCGTCGGGCGCCGCCGCGAAGCCGAGGCTCGGCAGCAGCTCCTTGACCGGAGCGTTCTTGGCGGTCGGCAGATACCGCCCGACGAGCTCCTTGGCGCCCGCGGCGCGGGCGGCCGCGAGAAGGCGGTTGAAGGCGAGCTTCTCGACGCCGCGCCCGAGCACGCGGCAGCTCATGAGCCACGTGTCGATCTCGAACGCGGAGCCGCTGCGGCGCGCGATCACCGCCGAGATCAGCCCGTAATCGCCGAGCCGGTCGCGCAGGCGAACGGCGAGCGTCCACGCGGCGGGGTCGGCCATCAGCGCGCGCACCTCGGGCTCGCTCGAGCGGCGCGTCGTCAGGTTGAACTGGTTCGTCTTGTTGATGAGCTGGGCGATGCGCGCGACGTCGGGCTCGGTGAAAGGCCCGGCCTCGGCCGACATCTCCAGGTCCTTCAGGAACGAGGCGAGGTCCGGCGCGCCTCGGCGCAGGCTCTCGCGCGCGGCCTCGGCCTGGAAATGCGCGGCGCGCCGGGCGTCCTCTTTCGAGACCGAGACCGTCTCGAAGAAGCGGCGCGCGTCGAGCGCGCGGCTGAACCCCGCCGGGTCCTCCGGCAGGTCCACGACGGCGACCTCCGGGCAGAAGCGGCGGACGAGCTCGCGCTCGCCGGCGTTGTCGTCGACGAAGACCAGCGCGTCAAGGCCGATATTGAGTTGAGCCGCGATCGAGCGCAGGTTCGTGGCCTTGTCCTCCCAGTTCGCGACGAAGGCGGAAAAGTCCTCGAGCTTGAGGACCATGTCCGGCCGCTTCTTAAACGGCTCCCGCGCGCGCTCGTCCTCGTTCTTCGAGCAGACGGCCAGCAGGACCCCGCGGCGGCCGAGCTCCTTCACGTAGCGCTGGAATTCCAGATGCGCCTCGCCGTTCGGAGAGCCCGCCAGCTCGAGGCCCTCGGCGCCGTCGTCGCCGACGACGCCGCCCCAGAGCGTGTTGTCGAGATCGAGCACCAGGCACTTGCGCGAGCGGCCCAGCGCCGCGGCGAGGACCGCGGCGGCCTCCGCCGCGTAGCGCGCCAGGCCGTCGAAGGACATGGCCTGGCGGGAATGGTGCCAGAAGCGCGGGTCGTGCCAGCTCTCCTTGCCGTGCAGGGCGGACAGATGCTCGACGTCGATGACCGCGACGCCCGCGCCGGCCTTCTCCGCGAGCAGGGCGTTCAAGCGGCGCAGGCGGCCCAGGCCCGCGTCGGTCCGCGCGGCGTCGAGATTGCCCCATGCGCGCTCGACCGGGACGTCGAAGTTGTTCGTCAGGACGGCGCAGCCGGCGCGCTCGCGCAGGCGCGTCCACAGCGCGGCCCAGCGCTCGGCCTCCGCCTCGGCGGGCCCGGGCCGCGCGTCGCGGTGGTTGACGTAGAGCAGGGCCGCTTGCGGCTTGAACGCGTACAGGCCCGATTTCTCGTCGAGAATCTCCTGCTGGTAGGCGTCGTACGGCGCGTCGTAGAGCTCGAGACGGAAGCCTTCTTTAAAGGCGTGCAGACGCAGAAGCGGCAGGAGCTGCGCGGTCGTGCTCGAGCCGAGGACGGCGAGGCGCACCGGCGGAAGCCCTTCGGACAGGGAGTCGGCGAGCTTCGCGGCGCTCGTCTGATCGAGGTAGCTCATGCGCGAGGAGAGCCCGTCGCGCAGGCGCCGCGCGGCCTCGACCTTCTTGCCTTCCGCCGCGAGCGCCTTCGCCTCGGTCAGAGCGCTCATCGCGCCTCCAACAGGCGCGCGACGCTCGCGGCGACGTCCTCGGGCTCCGACAGCCGGCCGCCGGGCGCCTGCTCGGCCGCCGCGTCGATGAGCGGGCGCGGGAAATCCTTGATGAAGCCGGTGCGCGTCATGCCCGGGAAGACGCATTTGACCGAGACGCCCTTGGAGCCGTACTCGGCCTCGACGGCCTTGGCGAGCCCGAGCACGGCGTACTTCGCGCTGACGTAGGCGGACATGAAGGCCGGCGGCGCGCCCTCGAGCGCGCTCGTCAGCACGAAGACGATCCGGCCCGCGCGGTTCTTGGCCATCAGCGGCGCGGCGCGGCGCACGCACAGGAAGGACGAGAGCGCCTGAGCGCGCCACTGCGCCTCAAAATCCGCGGGCGGCGTCTCCGCGACTCGCTGATGGCGGAACGGCGAGCCGGCGTTGCAGACGAGGGTCTCCAACTCGCCGGGCGGCAGGGAGTCGAAGAGACGATCGACGTCGGAAGCGACCGTCACGTCGGCTTGAAGGAGCAGGGCCTTGGCTCCCTTGGCCTCGACCTGGCGCGCGACGGCTTCGGCCTGCTCGCGGGAATTCCGAAAATTGATGCCGACGGTCCTGCCGGGGGCGGCGAGTTCCTTCGCGACGGCCGCGCCGATGCGGCGGCTCGCGCCGGTCACGAGGATCAGCCCGCCGCTCATGACAGCAGGCCGGCCTGCAGGCGGCCGCCGACCATGAGCTCGCCGCCGGGGCCGCGCGCGGAGATCTCGAGGACGATCGCGCGCACCGCCTCGACCTTTTGGACGACGCGCGCCTCCAAAGTCAGCTTCGTCCCGGCCAAGACCGGCTTCTTGAAATCGAACTTGGCGGACTGAAGGAGGCAGTCGCGCCCCGGCAGCATGGTGCCGGCGATCGCGGAGAAGAACGAGCCGACCAGCAGGCCGTGGGACACCCGCTCCGGGAAGCCCTTGGATTTGGCGAATTCCGCCGAGGTATGAAGCGGATTCACGTCGCCGGTCAGCCGCGCGAAGGCGTCGACCGCTTCCGCCGTCAGGGCCACGTCCAGGACGGCCGTTTGGCCGACCGAGATCTCCTCGAACGTGAGGACTTTGACGGGAGTCTCCTTGGCCACTTTTTCGAGTATATCAAATTGGCCCGAAAGCCCCGAAAGGCGCCCATTTCCCAAATGATAGAATCACGCAATGCCCGAATTACGGCCCTATCGTCCCGGCGACGAGCAGGGCATCCGCGAGCTGTTCGCCGTCTGCCATGGGCGGCCCCTGCCGGACGACCTTTGGCGCTGGCGCTACCACGGGCAGGGCGGAATACCGGCGGTCGTCGACGTCGCCGTCGACGGAGGGCGCGTCGTCGCCCACCTGGGCTGCCTGCCGACGACGCTGAGCCGCGGCCGCGAGGACCTGCAGGCCGGGCTGTGGGTGGACCTGATGGTCCATCCCGACTACCGCAACCTGACCCTCTTCCTCGACATGGCCGAGGCCAACCGCCGCCACTGCGCCGTCGCGGGGATGAAGATCGTGTGGGCCTTCCCGAACGACCGCAGCTATCCCGTGCTCAAGCGGATGCTGGGCTGGCAGTCGATCGAGGAGCTCGACGCCCTTGAGGCGCCGCTCGCCGAGCTGCGGCCCCTGCCCGTCCCGCCCCGCATCGAGGCGGTGTCCGCGTTCGATCTCGAGTACGACGCGCTGTGGCGGAAGCTGCGCCCCGCCGAGGCTCTCGGGGGCGAGCGTTCCTCCGCCTGGCTCACGTGGCGCTACCGCCGCCGGCCCGGAGGCCGCTACGAGGCTTGGCGCGCGCGGAACAAGGAAGGCCGTCTGAGCGGCTTTATCGCCGTGAAAACGTTCGACGGTCCGGACGGGAAGATCGGCGACATCTTGGATCTTTGGTCCGAGCTTGAGTCTTACCACGCGCTGTGGTCCGCGGCGCTCGCTCATTTCCAGGCCGCCGGCGTGAAGACCGTGTCCGCGTGGGCGACGAAGGAGAGCCCGCTGTTCGAGCGCTTCACCGATTGGGGACTCGCCCCCCGCGGCTCTCGCACTCATTTCGCCGGCCGTTGGACGTCCGACGACGAAAAGGCCCCGTTCCCGGCACGAAGCCGCGATTGGAGCGTCTCAAAAGGAGATTCCGATGTCTTTTAACGTCCTTGCCGTGTCCGCTCACTTCGACGACGCCGAGCTCGGCTGCGGGGGCGCGCTCGCGCGACACGCGCGCGCCGGAGACAAGGTGTACTCGTACGTCGCGACGCGCTCCGACTACAAGGACATGAGCGCCAAGACCGTGCGCTCCGCGGACGTCGCCCGCCGCGAGGGCATCCGGGCGGCCAAGATCCTGGGCGCCGAGTTGATCGAAGGCTCCTTCGAGACGTTCCACGTCCATTACGACGACGCGCTGATCTCGGAGCTGCGCGCCCTCATCGAGCGCAGGAAGATCGACACGATCTACCTCCCCTGGACCGGCGACGCGCACCAGGACCACCGCGCGGTCGCCCGCGCCGCCATCACCGCCGGACGGCACTGCCCGCGGCTCTTGATGTACCGCATCAACTACTACGACACCGAGGAGAATTTCGACGCGCGCCATTACGTCGATATCACGAGGACGATGGCGGCCAAGCTGCGCGCGATCCGCGCCCACGCCTCCGAGCACCGCCGCACGGGCGGCAAGTGGACCGAGTATACGGCGCAGATGGACCGCAACACGGGGATCAAGCTCGGCGTCGAGTACGCCGAGGGCTTCCAAATCGTGCGCTATCTGGCCCCTTGAGCGAGCGACCGTTCGACGTCGTCATCCTGTCCGACGCCGAGTGGGGCGGGAGCGGCCGGAGGCATCAGGCACTCGCCGAGAGCTGGGCCAGCGCCGGCCACCACGTGTTCTTCGTCGAGAGCACGGGCCACGCCGCGCTCACCATCGCCGACCTCGTCCGAGCGCCCGCGCGCCTGCGCCGCGCCTTGCGCCCCAATCTCACCCGGCACGTCCGCGCGCCGAAGGGCGTCTCGGTCGTGTGCCCTCTCGTCTTGCCGCCGGCGCACCGGCTGTTCCGCGAGGCGAACGCCGCGCTGCTGGCGCCGCGGCTCGTCGACCTGCTCCACGACCGCGGCTTGCGCCGCGGCCCCGTGGTCTTCACGATCCCCCAGACGGCGACGACGTCGGCGCTGATCGCGCAGATGTCTCCGTCCGTCGTCGTCGACGCGTGGGAGGACGACTTCGAGCGGACGCTCTCGCGCGTGACGGCCGCCCGGCGCGAAGCCGCCCCGCCCCCGCCGCCCCCGCACCGCCGCCGGACCTTGCTTTCGGGCCTCGGCTGGATCGGCTTCTTCTTCACGGCCGCGCGCGGCTCGACCTTGCTCACGCAGCTGCTCGCGGGCCGAGTGCTCGGCCCGGCGGAGTACGGCCGCGCCAACCTCGTCGTCGCCGCGGCGGCCTATCTCCAGATCATCCCGATGCTGGGATTCCCGATCGCGACCAGCAAGCTCATCGCCGAGGAGCACGACGAGGCGCGCCGCGCGCGTCTCGTGTCGACGTCGCTCGCGTCGTTCGCCGCATGGGCGATCCTGAGCCTGCCCCTGATGGCGCTCGCTCACCATTGGCTGGCGAGAGCGATGAACCTGCCGTCGGAACTTTTCGCGCTGTCGGCCCTACTCGCGAGCGCGACGGCGCTGAGCCAAGTCCTCGCGAGCCCGCTGCTCGGCCTCAAGCGCTTCGCCCATCGCGGGCTCGTCGAGACCGTCTACGGCTTCTCGGCGCCGGTCCTGCTCGTCGCTTTCGTCCTGGCCTTCGGGGCCGATTACCGTTCGATGATCCTCGCGTTCTCGGTCAGCCTGCTGCTGAGCTCCGCGTACGCTCTCTGGACGCTGCGGCGCTACCTGCGGCCCGCCTTCGAGCCGGGCTTCGTCCGCGCGGTCGGGCGCTACGCCGCGACTGCCACGCTCACGCTGCTCTCGACGGCCTGCGTGCTCGCTCCCGCGCGGCTGTTCCTCAACCGCCACGCCAGCGCCCACGAGGTCGGCCTCTTCAGCGCGTACTTCACCACGACGGTGCAGGTCGCGCTCGCGTTCCTGACGATGCTCACGTCGGTGCTGATCCCCATGGCCAGCGGAGCCGACGGACAGCGCGAGATCTGGCCGCTGTTCCGGCGCTGGAGCGCCCCCGCGGTCGCGGGCGCGTGGGTGTTCTTCTTCGCCACCGCCGTCGCCGGGCTGAAGCTTTTCGGCCGGCGCTTCAACTTCGATCTCGGCTGGGCCGCGGCGTTCGCCGGCGCGGCGGCGCTGATCCTGCTCCACGGCGCGGCCTCGGCGATCTACGCGGCGCGCGACTACTCCGGCCTGCGCGTCTCGGTCGCGGGCGCGCTCGCCGCGGGGCTGGGAAACGTCGCGCTGACCGGTTGGCTGGTCCCGCGCGCCGGCGTGCTCGGCGCGGCGCTGGCTCTGATCCTCTCTTTCTCCGCCGGAGTCGCGCTGTACGGGCTGTACTCCTTATGGGAAGGTCGCCCCGCCTGAAGACTCGCTCGCGGCCGCTGGCCGCCGCCTCCCTCGCCGCCGCGACCGCCGCGCTCGCCGCGACCGCGTGGCATATCAAGACGAACGTCGCGCCGCCGTCGTGGGACGACGCCTGGTACCTGGAGACGAGCTTCCGCCTCTGGACGGCGCTGAAGACGTCGCCGCTCGCCTTCGCGCGCGCCTACGTCGACGCGTTCCATATCAAGGCGCCCCTGATCTCCCTCGTCCCGCTGCCGCTGTACTCGCTTTTCGGCATGGGCGAGCGCGTCGCGGTGTGGGCGAACCTGCCGCTGGCCGCGCTGGCGTCATGGGCTTGGTACCGCGCGGCGGCCGAATGGTGGAAGGACCACCCGCGCGGCCGCGACGCGGCCGTCCTCGGCGGGGCGCTGACGGCGCTCGTGCCGCTCGCCTACGGACTGTCGCGGATCTTCTTCGTCGAGACCTTGGTGTCGTGCCTCCTCGCGCTGTTCGCCTGGCGCTGCGCCGCCGCGAAGCGCGGAGACCGGCGCGAGGGCGTGATCCTCGGAACGCTGTTGGGTCTCGGACTGCTGGCGAAGGTCACGTTCCCCCTGTTCGCCGCGGGCTTCATCTGGGCGGCGCGCGACCGGCTCAAGCCGCACGCGAAGCCGGCCTTGCTGACCGCGGTCCTGGTCGCCTCGACGTGGTACGCCGAGAACGCGCTGTACGTCCTCGGCTTCGCCTGGAGCGCGGGCTTCGGCCGCGTGGCGCGCGACTACGCGGGCGGCGGCGGCCTCGCCGCGCGGGTCGACTGGCTCCTGTCCATCCTGCGCAACGGCATCTCCTGGCCGCTCGCCGCGGCGATGGGCGCGGTCGCGGCCGCGGCCGGAGCCGGCGGCGTCCGGCGCCTCGACGACGGCGGCCGCGCGGCTCTCTGGGGACTGGCGCCTCTCCTCGTCTACATGGCGGGCGTCAACCACGACGTGCGCATGGCGATGCCTCTGCTCGCCCTGCCGGTCCTGCTCGCCGCGCGCGCCGCGGTCTCATTCTCGAATCCCTCGGCCCGCGCGCTCGCGGCCGCGGCCCTGCTTGGCGCTGGCCTCTGGACGTGCGCGGACCAGACCTTCCGCGCGGGCCCCGACCGCGCGCTGGCCTACAACGGCGCGCCGTCCTCCGACGCGGGCTGGGACCGCGCGGCGCTCGTCGACGCCGCCGTGCGCGCCGGCGGACCCGACGCCGTCGCCGCCGTCGCGCTCGAGCACCGGAATCTCAACGCCAACAACCTCTCCTCGCTGGCCGCCGCGCGGGCGTTGCCCCTGACCTTCGTCAACCTCGGCTACGCCCAGGACTCCGTCGAGGCGGCGATGATCCGCCTCAAGGACAAGGGCGCGTCGGTCCTCATCCTCGTCGACGGGCTTCCCGAGTCCGAGCTCCCCGCCTTCCTGAACCGGACCAACGCCGGGATCGCCGACGCCGTCCGCTCGGGCCGGCTCCCCGCCGCCGAAACCGGGCGAGTCGAGGTCGCGAACGGCGTCTCGGCGCGCGTCTTCCGCCTTGAGCGCTGAGGACGGGCCGATCCCAATCTGATAGACTGCGGCGCGAGCCTATGCCCTTCTCCCCCGTCGCCGCCGCGCTCGTCCTCGCCGCGCTGGCTCTGCCCCTCTCGATCGCGGCCTCGAACGTCGCCCTCGCGCTCCTCGCCGCCGCGCTCCTCGCCCGCGCCGGAAGCGCCGGCGGACGGATAGCCGCCGCCTGGCGGCGCGAGCCCGCGCTGGGCGCGCTGTTTCTCTACGCCGCGGCCGGGTTGACGGCGGCGGCGCTCTCCTCCGCGCCGGGCACGTCGCTGCACGACGCGGCGAAGGACATCCATCGAATCTGGTCCCTGGGCCTCTTCGTCGCGGGACTCGCCGTCGAGCCCGGCGCGCCGGTCCTCGAAGCCTTGGCCGTCTCGCTCGCGGCCGCCGCCACGATCGGCGGCGGACAATCGATCTTCGGCGGGCTCCAGCACGGCATGATGGTACGCGCTCACGCCTTCGTCCACCCGGTGGTCTTCGGCGAGCAGATGACTTTGGCCGCGCTCGGAGCGGCCGCCTTCTTGCTCCGCCCGGATGAGCTCTCCCCGCGCGCGCGGCGCTGGGCGGCGATTTTCGGCGCGCTGACGTTCGCCGCCCTCGTCCTCAGCCAGACGCGCATGTGCGTCTTCGCCGCGGCCGCGGGATTCTTCGTCGTCGCGCTCCTGGAGCCCCGCGCCCGGCGCTGGTTCGTCCCGCTCCTGGTCATCCTCGCGATCGTGGCGCTCACATGGGAGTTCCTGCCGAACGGCGGACGCTCGCTGAGCGCGGTGGTCAAGACGGGCGCCGCCGGCCCCCAGCAGGACCGCTTCGCGCTCTGGGACGCGGCTTGGCGGATGTTCCGGGATCACCCGGCGACCGGCGTCGGGCCGAGCGGCTATCACCGGTACTTTTCCACGTACCACCCCGGAATTCTCGACGGAGAGACGGACTGGGGCAGCGCTCACAATCTGTATCTCCATCAGCTCGCCGAACGAGGGATTCTCGGCGCCGCGGCGCTTCTCCTTCTGCTCGCGACGCTGTCCTGGCGCTGCACTCGCGCGGCGCTGCGGTCGACGGACGCCCGCGCACTGTGGTCCTCCGCTTCGATCGCCGCCTTTCTTGTCATGTGCATGACCGAAACCTCTTTCCAGAACGAGCAGTTCGCCTCCCTCCTCCTTCTCGTTTTCGCGCTCGGCACGAACCGCCTCAGAACAAGCGGCGAAAACCTATAATAGTGACGGTGGCGAAGACACTTTCCGTCCTGATCCCGGTCTACAACGAGAAGGCGACCGTTCTCGAGCTGCTGCGCCGGGTCGAGGCCGTGGAGCTGCCCGTAGGCCGCGAGATCATCATGGTCGACGACGGCTCGACCGACGGCACCCGCGAGATCCTCAAGAGCCTCGGTTCCCGCGCCAAAGTCGTCCTGCACGAGCGCAACCGCGGCAAGGGCGCCGCGATCCGGACCGCCCTGACGCACGCGACCGGCGACTACGTCATCATCCAGGACGCCGACTTGGAGTACGACCCCAAGGACTATCCCGGCCTGCTCGTGCCTCTACTCGACGGACGAGCCGACGCGGTGTACGGCTCGCGCTTCCTCGGTGGTCCTCACCGCGTACTGTTCTTCTGGAACTACGCCGCCAACAAGTTCTTCACCTTGCTCACTAACGTCCTGTACAACATCAACCTCACCGACATGGGGACGTGCTACAAGCTTTTCGTGACGGAAAAGCTCAAGGCCATCCCGCTGGAGAGCGAGCGGTTCGGCATCGAGGCGGAGCTCACCGCGAAGATCTGCAAGCATCGCCTGCGCCTCTACGAGACGCCGATCTCCTATTCCGGCCGGACCTACGACGAGGGCAAGAAGATCACCTGGAAGGACGGCTTTTCCTACGCCTGGTGCCTCCTGCGCTACCGTGTCCTGGATTAAGCGGAGGCCGCTGCTGGCCATCGCGGCACTCGCTTTCGCCGTGCGCGCCGCCAGCGCGGTCGTGACCGAGTTCAAGCCGATCTTCCCCGCCTACTACTACACGGACGCCAAGAGCGCGCACGAGGAGGCGCTGGCCGGGCTCGCGGCGGTCCGCGCCGGTCAGCCGATCGCCCTCGAGGGCAACCTCAGCCACCGGCTCCACATCCTGATGACGATCGGGGTCTACCGCGCGCTCGGCCCCTCCGAGCTCGGCATCAAGCTGTTCAACGCCGCCGTCGGCGCCGCCGGCATCGCCGCCCTGGCCGGCGCCTTCGGCTACCTCTTCACGCCGGCCGCGGCGCTGGCGGCGGGGGCGGCGCTCGCGCTCTGGCCTTCCGACGCCTTCTACACGTCCCAAAACCTGAAGGAGTCGCCGACTCTGGCGCTCGCCTTCATCGGCCTCCTCGCCGCCTTTCCGCTCGGCCTTCGCCCGCCGCTCGCGGCTCCCCGGCGGTCGGCTCTCGCCGCTCTGCTTTTCTGCAGCCTGGTCGGCGTCGGATTGCTGCGAAGCTACATCCTGCTCTGCATGGCCGGCGCGCTCATCGCCGCCTTCGCGTTGGAAGCGCGGTCTCCGGAGCTGCGGAGCCGGTCGCTGCGGGTCGTCGCCGTCTCCGCGCTGGCCATGGCGCTCTATCCGGTGTTCTCGCATGCGCTCTACGCCGGCCTTCAGCGCAGCGGCGAGGCCGGCACGCGGTCGGCCCCCGACAACGCGCGGATCCAGCCCTCCTTGATCCCCGAGACGATCTCGGACAACACGAGGATCACCGTCTACCGGCCGACCTCGCCCGAGGGTCTCTCGGCGTTCCGGCACACGCGCCAATTCAACGACCGCCGCTTCGCCTGGAACGCCGCGGGACGCGAGATCGGCACGCAAATCTTCCCCGACGTCATCTTCCACTCGTGGCTCGACGTGCTGCTGTATCTCCCGAAAGGAGCGTTCTACGTGCTGTTCATGCCGCTTCCGGGCCTTTACCCGATGGACGGCAAACTCGGCCGGATCGCCGCGGCGGCGGAGAACCTCATCCTGTTGGCCTTCGCCTGCCTCGCCGCCGCCGGCTTCTGGCGCGGTCCGAAGAACGCCGGGCGCGTGTCGCTGATCCTATTTTTCGCCGGGATGACGATCGGCTCCGCCCTGCTCGAGTTCGACCTCGGAAGCGCGGCCCGCCACAAGCTTCTTTATCTTCCGATGCTGTTCCCGTTCGCCGCCGAAGAGCTCCTGCGTCTGCTCGGCCGCGAGGAGCGCGTATGATCAAGGTCTTCCAGGTCGTCGAGTGCGGCGGTCCCGGAGGGACCGGCGAGCAGGTGGCCGCGATCTGCGGCGGCCTGGACCCCACGCGGTTCGACGTCTCGCTGGTCTACGCCGTGCGGGACGGTTCGCCTGACGAGTACCGCGCGAAATGCAGCGGCGCCAAGACCGCCTCCTACCTCGCGGAGCTCACGCGCGAGGTGTCGCCCGCCGCGGACGCGACCGCGCTGCGCAAGCTGCACCGCCTGTTTGCGGAGCACCGGCCCGACGTCGTGCACACGCACTCCTCCAAAGCAGGCGTGCTCGGACGCGCGGCGGCGAAAGCCGCGGGGGTCAAGAGGATCTTCTACAGCCCGCACGGCTACAGCTTCCTCATGCAGGACCGCACCCGCGCGGAGCGGGCGCTGTTCCGCATGATCGAGCGCGGCGCGGCGCGCATCGGCGAGACGATCGCGGTCTCCCCGAGCGAGGCGCAGTTCGCGCGCAGGCTCGCCCCGCGGCGGCCGGTCCATGTGGTCTGCGACGCCTACCTCGGCGACGCGCCGGAGCTCCTGCCGCACGACGACGTCGTCGTGGGCTCCTGCGGGCGCATGACGTACGCGCGCAACCCCGAGGCTTGGGTCCTGCTGGTCCAGCGCCTGACCGACTCCCGCAACGGAGTGCGCTGCGAGTGGATCGGCGGCGGCGAGAACGAGGACAAGGCGCGGACCGACCTCACGAACATGAATCTCCTGATGAAGGTCTCGATCACCGGCTGGCTCACCGCGGAGCAGGCGCGCGAGCGGCTGCGCGGCCTCGACGTGTTCGTGCACTACTCGCGCTGGGACGCGCTGTCCAACGCGGTGCTCGAGGCCATGGCGCTCGGCCTGCCCGTCGTCGCGTCCGACGTGCCGGGCAACCGCGACCTCGTCGAGGACGGCGTCACCGGCTTCCTTGTCAAGAACGAGGTGGAACTGCTCGAGCGCTGCCAGCAGCTCATCGACGACGAGGCGCTGCGGCGCAAGCTCGGAGCGGCCGGGCGCGAGCGCATGCGCCGCGAATTCTCCCGCGAGCACATGATCGCGGAGCTGTCCAAACTCTACGCCCGGTGACCGCGAAGCTCAAGGTCTTCCTCGTCCTCGAGTGCGGCTCGCCCCACGGCGTGGGCCGCCAAGTCGCGACGCTCTCCCAGCACCTGGACCGCGCGAAGTTCGACCCCTGGGTCGTCTACGCGGTGCGCCCCGGCTTCTCGGCGGCGGAGTTCGAGAGGATGACTCGCCACGCCTCTCACCACGTCCACATCCCGGAGATGGTCCGGCCGATCAGCCCTTTGAAGGATCTGGTCGCGTTTTGGAAGCTGTATCGCCTGTTCCGCCGCGAGCGCCCCGACGTCGTTCACGCGGAGTCGTCCAAGGCGGGCGTGCTGGGCCGCGTCGCGGCCTGCCTGGCGGGCGTGCCGCGCATCTACTACTCTCCGCACGGCTACAGCTTCCTGCAGACCGACTCCGGCCCCCTCGGGCGCAAGCTCTATTGGTGGCTTGAAAAGCTGTTCTCCGGGATCGGCCACATCATCGTCTGCTCCCCGGGGGAGGAGAAGCTGGCCCGCGAGCTGTCCTGGGGCCGCCCCGTCTTCCAGGTCCGCAACCTCTTCGTCATGGACGACCCGGCGCCGCGCGCGCCGGAGCCTCACGGCGACACGGTCCTTGTCGGCGCCCTGGGCCGCCTGACCCACGCCCGCAATCCCGAGGCGTTCCTGCGGCTCGCCCAGCGCCTCTCCCGGGCATATCCGAAGACGAGGTTCCTCTGGATCGGCGGCGGCGAACTGGAGGGCGCGGTCCGCGACCTGCTCGCCCAAAGCGGGCTGCAGGACCGCTTCGAGATCACGGGCCATGTCTCCCGCGAGGAGGTCCTCGCCAAGCTTTCCTCGCTGGACGTCTTCGTGCATTACTCCCGCTGGGAGGGCGGCGCGCCCATCGCCCTGCACGAGGCCCTCTATTTCGCCAAGCCGGTCGTCGTCTCGAACATCGCCGGCAACGTCGACCTGGTCGCCCCCGGCGTCAACGGCTTCCTCGCGTCGAACGAAGACGAGCTCTTCGAGCACGTGAGCCTGCTCGTCGAGTCCCCCCAGCTGCGCGCCGACCTCGGGCGCGCCGGAAAGGCCTTTCTCGAGCGCGAGATCTCGCTCAAGAAGTCGATCACCCAGCTCGAACGTCTCTACGCGGGCGAATCGGCCTAGAACTCTTCGCGCGAAGAGTTCTACATGCCTGGCACCCGGCCCGCGCCTCTCAGCGGCCGGGGCTCACCGAGCCGGCACCAGCGCCAATCGCGCGCCCAACGCCTGCGCGGCCCGCAGATAAGCGCTCAGCAGGTGATCCGAATTCGGCTTCTCCAAACGGGACACGTGCGTCTGCTTGAGTCCCATTTCTCCGGCGAGTTCGGCCTGCGTCAATCCCTTTAATCGCCGAAGTAGCGCCAATTGGGCCGGCAAAGGCCGCCGAGAGAGCTCGCGGAAATACTCCGCGGCGTAGGCCGGATCGCCGGAGATCTCCCGCCGTACGTCCTCCGTCAATCCCATCGCCCTGTTTTTTTTCATCGCCTCTCTCCTAAGACCAACTGCATGCGTCCATACGCCTTTTCAAGTTCGCTTCGAGGGGCGCCCTCGGAATGCTTCTCATAGGCGGACAACAGCCACAGCTCGTCTCGTCGGACGCAAAAGAAGATTCGGTACCCGGCCCTGTCGTAGCGCCGTTTGATTTCCAGCAACGGCTCCCAACCTTTCAATCTTCGCACCGTCACGTTCAAAGTCTCCGGCCAAAACTCCTCGAGAGTCTGAAGATCGATGTCCAGCTTGACCGCCGCTTTCATCGTCCGGGGATCACGCCTGAGAGCCCGAAGATACTCCTGAACATCCCCCGATTCCCCCTTCGGATAGTAACGGATGCGCAAGCTAAAGACCTCCTTAAGTATATACCTAGAAATGTCTTTTTTCCAGGGTGCGGACCGCCAACGCTGTTCTCTCAGCGTCGATATCGTCCTAGACATACGAAGCGCCCCCCGAAAAAGTTCCAAGCGAAGGCGAATTGATATAATCCCCTCATGCCTCTCCGAGCCCCGCGCCCCCGTCGGGCGGACGGGCCCGCCGTCGCCTCGACCGCGCCCGGACTGCCGCCCTGGCTCCGGCACGCCCTGCGCACGCTGTTCCACCTGACCTTCGACGCGATCGCGGTCACGGCGGCCTACCGCGCCGCGTTCTGGGCCCGCTTCGATTGGCCGGCGTTCCTGAAGCTGGTCCCGCTGTCGGGCGGCGCCGTGACGTGGGCGAACTATCAGGGCCTGCTCTACGCGGCGGTGCCGATCTGGCTCGTCCTGATCCACCTCAACAAGCTCTACGTCGCCTCCTGGCTCAGCGCCGCCGACCGCTTCGTGCAGATCTTCAAGGCCTGCGCCTTGGGCACTCTGACCACCTTGGTGGCGGCGTTCCTCTACGAGCGCCTGGCCTACTCGCGGCTCATGCTGGCGGCGGTGTTCCCGATCTCCCTCGTCCTCGTCAGCGCGAGCCAGGCGCTGGCTCTTTGGCTCGACGCCTGGCTGGCGCGGCACGAAACCGCCAAGCCCGTCCTGCTCGTCGGCGGCGGGCCGATCGCGGAGGTCCTGCGCGAGCGCATCCACGACCGCCATCCCGGCGCGGACATCCAAGAGCTCGCGGCCCTGCCGCCGCTCGCGGAGCTGGAGCGGATCCTGGACGGGGGCTCTTACTACGAGCTGATCCTGCTGCGCACGAAGGACGCCCGCGAAAGCGTGCTGGCGGCGGCGGAGACCTGCGACGCGCGGGGCGTGAGCTTCAAGATGGTCCCCGACATGCTCGAGATCCGCATGGGCGAGGTGCAGATGGACCACCACCTCGGCCTGCCGGCCTACCGCATCAAGCACACGTCGCTGACGCGCGCGAACTTCCTGGCCAAGCGCGCTCTCGACATCCTTTTCTCGTCGGCCCTGCTGCTCGTCACTTCGCCTTTCTGGCTCGTCGTCTGCCTCCTGATCAAGCTCGACTCCGACGGCCCCATCCTCTACACCGGCAAGCGCTACGGCTATAAGGGCCAGGTATTCGCCGCGTACAAGTTCCGCACGATGGTCGCCGACGCCGAGAAGCGCATCGACGACGTGAAGGGGCTCAACGACACGAAGGGCGCCTTCTTCAAGGCGAAGAACGATCCGCGCGTGACGCGCGTGGGCCGGTTCCTGCGCCGGCTGTCCCTCGACGAGTTCCCGCAGTTCCTCAACGTCCTGCGCGGCGAGATGAGCGTCGTGGGGCCGCGGCCCCTCGCGCTGACGACCGGAGAGGTCGAGGCCCTGGAGCGGGACTTCGGCGAGACCGCCAAGAAGCGCGCCAATTTATTGCCCGGCATCACCGGCCTGTGGCAGGTGTCGGGGCGCTCGGACGTCTCCAGCGAGCAGCGTTTTTCCCTCGATTTGTACTACATCGAGCATTGGTCCCTCGGCATGGACCTCGAGATCATCCTGAAGACGCCGTACGTCATGGCTTTCGGCAAAGGAGCGTACTGACATGAGCGCGATCGCGACGAACATCCCCCTCCTCTCCATCAAGGCGCAGAACGAGGCGCTGGCCGGCGAGATCAAGGAGGCCGTCAACCGCGTCATCGACTCCGGCGCGTTCATCCTGGGTCCCGAGAACAAAGGATTTGACCAGGAATTCGCCGCCGCGGTCGGCGCGCCGTTCGCGCTCGGCGTGGACAGCGGCACGTCCGCTTTGGAATTGTCGTTGGAGGCCGTCGGCGTCGGCCCCGGCGACGAGGTCATCGTCCCGTCCTTCACCTTCATCGCCACGGCGACCGCCGTCTCCGTGCTGGGCGCCGTGCCGGTGTTCGCCGACGTCGACGACGAGACGCTGACGCTCGACCCGCGCTCCGTCGAGAGGCTGATCACCGCGAAGACCAAGGCCATCATCCCCGTCCACGTGTTCGGCCAGCCCGCCGACATGGATCCCTTGCTCGCGATCGCGAAATCCCGAGGATGTTTCATCGTGGAAGACTGCGCCCAGTCGCATCTCGCGACCTACAAGGGCCGCGGCACGGGGACCTTCGGCCACGCCAACGCCTTCAGCTTCTACCCGACCAAGAACCTCGGCGCCGCCGGCGACGCGGGAGCGATCACGCTCTCCGACCCGGCGCTGCGCGACCGCATTTTAGAGCTGCGCAACTGCGGCCGCACGATCGGCGCGGCGTACCATCACGCGCGCGTCGGCCACAACTGCCGCCTCGACGAGATCCAGGCCGCGGTCCTGCGCCTCAAGCTGCGCCGGCTCAAGGATTGGACGGAGGCCCGCCGCCGCATCGCCCGGCTGTATCACGCGGGCTTGAGCGGCCTGCCCCTGCGCCTGCCGCCGCTGGGCTCCGACGGGACCAACCCCGTCTTCCACCTCTTCACGATCCGCCTCGAGCGCCGCGACGCGCTGGCCGAGCATCTGAAGAAACAAGGCATCGGGTGCGGCGTGTACTACCCGATCCCGGTCCACCTCCAGCCCGCCTACGCGGGCCACCCCGCGCGCGTGCCCCTGCCCATCTCGGACCGGGCCAGCCGCGAGGTCCTGTCCCTGCCGATGTTCGCCGAACTGCCCGAGTCCGACGTCGCGCGGGTGGTCGACGCGGTGCGCGCCTTCTTGAAATAAGCCGCTTGGCGAAAATCCTCTTCGTCAGCACCTCGACCACCGTCGGCGGAGCGGAGAAGACGCTTTTCGCGCTGGCCACGCTCCTCGACCACCGCCGCTTCCAGGTCCCCTGTGTCGTCAGCTTGAAGCCCGAGGGCCATTACGCGAAGCGCCTCGCCGAGCAGGGCGTGCGGACCGAGACGCTCGCGCTCTCCCGCGCTCCGCGGCCGTCGGACGCGCGGCGCCTGGCGGAGATCATCGACCGCGAGCGGCCCGACATCGTGCACGCGGTCATGTATCAGGCGATCCAGCTGGCGCGCATGGCCAAGAAACGCTCGGCCTACCCTTTCAAGCTCGTCAGCTCGCCGCGGGTCAACTACCGCTCGCGCTCGCTCGTGACGCTTCTCGTCGACCGCTGGCTCAAGACGCGCGACGACCTGCTGATCGCCGAGAGCGAGGCGAGCCGGCGCTTCCTGCTCTCGCAGCTGGGCTACAAGCCCGCGAAGGTGATCACGATCCGCAACGGCGTGGACCTCGCGGGCTGGCCGGCCTCGAAGATCGACCGCCAGAAGAAGCGCATGGAGCTGCGCCTGGGCGCGTCCGACGTCCTCGTCGGAGCGATCGGCCGGCTCGACCGGCAGAAGGGCTTCGCGACCTTGATCGAGGCGATGGCGCGCCTGAAGGGGGGACCCCTGCGCTGCGTGATCCTGGGCGACGGCCCGGAGCGCGCGCGCCTGGAGGCTTTGATCCGCCGCCACCATCTCGAGGGCTCCGTGTGGCTGGTCGGAGAGAAGAGCGAGATCCCCTCCTGGTTGTCGGCGTTCGACCTCTATTGCCTGCCGTCCTTGTGGGAAGGCCTGCCCAACTCGCTGCTGGAGGCGATGGCCCTGGGCCTGCCGGTGATCGCCTCCCGCGTCGACGGAGTGCCCGAGGCCGTGACCTCCGGGAAAGACGGCCTCCTCGTCCCGGCCGCCAAGCCCGCGGCGCTGGCCGCCGCGCTCAAGACGCTGGCGGGCGATCCCCACAAGCGCGCCGCCTTCGGCGCCGCCGCCAAGGCCGCAGTCAGCGAGCGCTTCACCCTGCGCCGCATGATCGCCGAATACGAGCACGCCTACGAGACCGTGCTCGGGGTCAGGCCTTAAGTTATTTAAGTTATTTCCTGATCTCTTCGGTTCTGAGGAAATAACTTAATTAACTTAAGGCCTGACCCCATTTACTTGACGGAGCCTTATTGACTCCGTAACAACCTCCCGCTATACTCCCCCAGTCTCGCGCGCGCGTAATAAGGTACGCCGACCTTAAGCGCGAGGGCTCCTTCTTTTCCGAAGGGGCTGCGCCTCTTGATCGACTTCTTGGATTCACGACACCGCGGGGGAATGGTCGGCGTGGCGGGGCTCGCCTTCATGGCGGCCCTGGCCGTCGCGCCCGCCTACTCGCAGCTCACGACGCCGTACGACCCCGACTTCGCGCCGACCCCGACGGAGACGACCGCGCCCGAGACGGCTCCGGCGCCCGCCCCCGCGCCGCCGCAGGCTCAGCCGCAGACCTCCGAGACCGCGCCGGTCCTCGTCGTGCCGCCGCCGCCGGGCCGGACGAAGAACGTCTTCCGCCTGTTCGACCGGCCCGACGCGGCGCACGTTCTCGAGCCGCTCGTGTCGTCCGCCCCCGCGAAAGGTGCGCCGCCGTCGCCGTCCACCGAGTACTCCCTCGAGCGCTTCCAGCGCATCCGGGCGGCCGTCGACCGCGGCGAGGAGCCCGGCACGGAGGAGACCGCGCTGGGGCCTGGGTGGACGGCCCCTGTCGTCGGCATCGAGATCTCGACCGAGGCTCCCAAGCCGCCTCCCCCGGAGGTCGAGCTGCCCACGTACGGCACCAGCCTGTCGGTCACCGGCCGCAAGGTGATCGGCTTCAACTTCTCCGAGAAGAAGTTCGTCGGCGACCAGACGGCCACGGGCCGCCCGCAGACGACGAACCTCATCGAGATCAACCAGCAGCTGCAGCTGCGCATGCAGGGCAAGGTCGGGCCCAAGATCACCGTCAACGTCGACTACGACGACACGAAGACCGACCAGCAGGACATCTCCGTCGTCTACAACGGCGACCCGGCCGAGGTCGTGCAGAACGTCTCGTTCGGCGACATCGACCTGACCTTGCCCGCCACCGAGTTCGTCTCCTACAACAAGCAGCTCTTCGGCATCCGGGCCGACGTCAAGTACAAGGGCTTCAAGGCGACGATCATCGCCAGCCGCACCAAGGGCACGACGAAGTCCAAGCAGTTCCTCGGCAACTCGCAGTTCGTCTCGACGGACTTCCTCGACACGTCCTATCTGCGCCGCCAGTACTACGACGTGACCTTCGGCGCGGTCGCCCGCCTGCCGATCCGGACCGGCTCCGAGCGCGTCTTCCTGGCCCAGCTGTCGCAGACGCAGGCCGTCAACAACGTCAACCAGCAGACGCTGACCGTCGACGACCTGGCGGTGCCGTCCTCGTCCTTCACCGGAGTCTTCACCCAGCTCGTCTCCGGCCAGGACTACACGGTCAACTACGCCAAGGGCTACATCCAGTTCCGCAACCAGCTCCAGCCCCAGTTCGTCGTGGCCGTCGACTACGTGGACGCCAACGGCAACGAGCTGGTCTTCCAGTCCTCGACGACCGCGGTCCAGGGCGGCGGCGACGGCCGGTTCAAGCTGATCAAGACGTCCGGCGACATCCCGATCTCGACGACGACGGAGTCCGGCTTCAACCGCGAGCTCAAGACCTTCTACTCGGTCGGCCAGACCTCGCTGGTGCGCGACAACGGCCGCGGCAACTTCATCCTGCGCGTGGTGGACCCCGCCACCCGCAACGAGGTCGGCTCGACGCTGAACCCGCCGCAGGTGTACCCGCAGACGATCAACGTCGACTTCGAGAACGGCATCTTCCAGCTCCTGGCCCCGTTCTCGGCCTCGACGGCGACGCCCAACGTCCCCGACCCCAACATCTACGCGCCGTCGCCGATCACCCAGCGCGTGATCCACGTCGAGTACAACTACCGCTTCAAGACCTTCAACCTGGAGCCGAACCTGGTCGTCCAGTCCGAGCTCGTGATCCTCGACGGGCAGAAGCTCAACCGCAACGTCGACTACTTCATCGACTACGAGGCCGGCTTCATCACGTTCTTCAACCCCGACCGCATCCTGCCGACCTCCGAGATCGACATCACCTACGAGGTCGCGGCCTTCGCCGGGGCCAACAACGACACGCTGCTCGGCGGGCGCGTGTCGCACGACTTCAACGAGCACTTCGCGGTGGGCACCACGCTGCTCTACGACGCCGGCGCCAAGTCGCCCACGGTGCCGCAGATCACCGAGCTGGCCAAGAGCCTGCTCGTCTACGAGTTCGACTCGCAGATCAAGAAGGTCAAGATCGGCAAGAAGCTCACGATGACCCTGCAGGGCGAGTTCGCGCAGAGCCGCCAGGACCTGAACCTCAACCAGTTCGCGCTGGTCGACAACATGGAGGGCATCAAGCAGGAGGACGCGGCTCCGCTGCTGGCCTCCTCGAGGTTCATCGCGTCGAACCCGGGCGGCGTGCCCACCGACCAGCCCGGCATGACGTGGACCTCCTCGGACTTCAACATCCTGGCCATCAACCCGCACGCGCAGGCCAACGCGAACGACACGCAGAAGGTGCTCAACTTCAACTACGACTTCACCGGGACCGCCCAGGAAGAGTCGATCGTCTTCCCGTTCTCCATCGCGGGCATCGACTTCTCCCAGCGCACCTTGCTCGAGCTCGTGGTGCTCGGCGACAACGGCAACGAGCCCATCGACGTCCATCTGGGCGGCATCAACGAGGACGCCGACGGCACCGGCGGCACGACCCTGACCTGCGCCAACGGACAGATCCTGTCGGGCGTGCCCAAGACCGAGGACACCGACTGCACGGGCATCCTGACGCCGGCCAAGGACATCGGCTGGTGCTACGCGTTCGGCGGCAACGGCTGCGCCTCGCGCTTCGGCGCCAGCAACGGCATCCTCGACAGCGAGGACCTCAACAAGAACGGCCGCCTCGACCCCGCGGACTTCACCGGCGGCGACTTCGGCTACATCCCCGACCCGAACAACCCGAACAACGGCCAGCTCTTCGACGCGACGCAGGGCAGCACGCTGACGACTCCGTCCCTCTCCTTCGGCGGGCCGACCTGGCACACCCTGCAGATCCCGCTGAACATCTCGTCGCAGACGGCGAGCAACTGGACCAACATCAAGCAGATCCGCATCTCGCTGAAGAAGGGCACGCTGAACACGGGCGTGATCCGCTTCGCGCACATCGGCGTCATCGGCAACACCTGGACGCCCGGCGCCGCCGGCGACCCCAACACGGCCTCCGGCGGCATCGCCAACGAGAGCCTGGTCGTCAGCCCGGTCAACAGCGTGGACAACCCGGACTACACGCCCATCTACAACGCGGGCGGCGACGCCTCGTCGGTGTTCAACGACCTCTACGGCAGCATCTCCACCCTGCAGAAGCTCAACAACACCAACAACGTCTCCGAGCAGGCCCTGAAGCTGACCTACGCCAACCTGACGCCGGGCGCGACCGTCTTCACGAAGCGCGTCTTCTCGAGCGCCATCGACATCAGCCAGCACCGCTTCTTCAACTTCCTGCTCTTCGGCAACGCGGACCCCAACAACACCGAGACGGACTCCAAGCAGGTCTTCTTCCTGCGCGCCGGCAGCGACCAGAACTACTTCGAGGTCCAGGTCCCGATCAACTTCACGGGCTGGAAGAAGATCTCCGTGCATCAGACCGACCCCGGCAACGGCGTGACCAACAACTGGGTGGCGTCCACGCCGGGGACGGTGATCGTCTCGACCGGAGTGCCCACGCTGCAGACGGTCGGCGAGCTCGTGGCCGGCGTCTACCAATTGCCGGGGGCGACCCGCACGCAGGGCGCCGTCTACCTGAACGAGATCCACATGGCCGCGCCGATCACGCGCGTCGGCAACGCGGAGAAGGTGCAGGCCGACTTCGACTACGCGGGCTGGGGCACGTTCGGCTACAAGCTGCGCTCCATCGACCGCAACTTCCAGACGCCGACGTCGGTCGTCTCCAACCAGGACAACCGCACGGACAACTGGTACCTGAACGTGACGAGGCTGACCTGGATGCCGGTGACGATGAACGCCTCGCGCCTGGTCACCGACACGCCGAGCTCGATCGCCACGGGAAACCTGTCGAACCTCGTGAACCTGCTCCAGCAGGGCAAGGTCACGACGTGGAACGGCTCCGCCCAGGCGAACCTCGCCTACGGGGCCTACCCGCGGCTCAACATGGGCTACACGCGCAACCTGATCGACTACGACCTGCTCACGCGCGAGGACGACAAGCAGAACTACACCGGCACCCTCCAATACGGCGTCCACTCGCAGAGCCATTGGCTGCCGCGCACGATCGACCTCAACGCGGGTCGCGGCCTCTACGACGTGCGCTTCAAGTCGGACTTCGCCCGCTCGCAGGCGGGGAACTTCGACACGAGCGAGCGCGACAACATCTACGGCGGGCGGCTGACCTTCACGCCGTGGACGGGCTCCTCTTTCAACCCGTCGTTCTCCAAGACCGTGGCCACCGAGCGGCGCACCGACTACACGAGCGGCACGCCTATGGACTCCAACTATCCGAAGAACCTGCATCAGACGATGGGCTTCACGTCGAACTTCCGCCTGCGCTCCTGGTTCAACCCCCAGGTCTCCTACACGATGGACACCCTCGAGAACAACATCCTGAGCGTGTCCTCCATCACGGTCGGGCAGTCCACCTTCTCGTTCAACGCCGGGGACATCAAGACCGTCAACCGCCAGGCCAACGGCTCGGTCAGCCTGCCGATCGCGATCTCAGACATCGCCCCGAAGTCGAAGCTGTTCCACTCGATGAACATCATCTCCGGCTACCAGCTCCAGGACGGGGACGTCTGGAACAACGTCGAGAAGGAGCTGAACACGAGCCAGTACTTCTTCGTGCGGCAGACGCTGCGCCCCGCCAGCCCGGCCGCGCAGCGCGCGAACCTGACCCTGCGCGACACGTACAACTCGACCCAGCGCTGGTCGCCGCTGGAGAGCTACCAGCTCGGCGGGCGGCTGGCGGCCCTGCGGACCCTGTCGATCTCGAACAACTACGTGCTCAGCATCCAGCGCTCCGAGGTGACGGGCACGGCGTCGAAGACGGTCTCCAAGACGCTGCCCGACATGGTGGCCAGCCTCGCGCAGCTCGAGAAGCTCATGCACGCCGAGAAGTGGATGGCCAACACCCAGCTCGACCTGAAATACTCCCGGCGCACGACGGAGAACGTCGGCGCGACGTTCAACATCGTCAACGCGTTCGGCGCCAACCTGCACTCCATCGTGCTCAAGAAATTCGACTCCTCGGTGGGCGGGAACCTGTCGCGCACGACGAACAAGGACCTCGTGGTCGACGCCAACACCCAGAACGTGAACCACGAGGACGCCACGGCGCAGGTGACGTTCGACGTGCGCAAGTTCCGCCTGACCCCGAAGATCGACTACTCCCACGACACGACGACGCTGGGCACCGGCATCCGCTCGGTGGACCTGACGGTGATCACGCCGAGCATCCTGGCGCGCGCCGACCTCGCGCTGCCCGCGGGCCTGCGCCTGCCGGGCTCCTCGCGGCCCCTGCTCTTCACGAACCGCGTCATCTGGACGACGACGCTGTCGCTGGCCAACCGGAAATCGCCGGTCTCGCCGATCGACAACTCGCGGCTGGCGTCTTTGAACACCAGCGCCGACTACGAGCTCGCCAAGAACCTGCGCATGACGCTCAACGGCGCCGTCCAGCGCCTCTGGTCGCTGGACTTGCCGGCCGAGAGCTTCTACTCTTACACGCTCGGGACCACTTTGACCTTCCAGTTCTAGAGGAGCCTATGACACGCCGATCCGCCGCCGTCCTCGCCCTCGCCGCCGTCCTGGGCGCCTGCCGCGCCAAGCCGGTCGATAAAGCGCCGGAGCCGGAGCCCGCGTTCGCGTCGCCGGCGGGCAAGCGGGGCGTCGCCGTCGCGATCGACAAGAGCCAGACGCGGTTCCTGTCGCCCGGCGACGCGGCGGAGGTCGTGATCCTGATCGAGACGCCGCGCGCCGACGGGATGAGCGAGACGCGCTCCGAGGTCCTCGCGCCGCGCGCCGAGGTCCTGCGCATCGAGCGCGACTGGAGCGACGACGACGGGCTCGTGATGCTGGCGCTGACGCCGGAGGAGGCGCAGTTCGCGGCGCTGGCGGTGGACCGCGAGGACCGCCTGTTCCTCAACAAGCTGCCGGAGCCGGCCAAGCTCGCCGCGGCGGACGTCCCGGACAAGCCGACGCTGGAGGCCGGCCGCCGCGGGCTCGCGGCGCTCGTGTACGCGGACCAGCAGGAGTTCCTCGCCGCGGGCGACCGCGTCGACGTGATCGCGACGCGGGAGAGCGGCAAGGCCTCGGGCAAGTCGGAGCTCGCCGCGGTCACGCTCCTGCAGTACGTGACCGTGCTCGGCGCCGGCGCGCCCGAGGGCAACGACCAGTGGGCCACGGTCCAGCTGAGCCTGACGCCGGAGCAGGCCAAGACGCTCACCGGCGCGGTCGCCGCGGAGGACAACCTGGTCCTCGCCGTCCGCTCGCCGGGAGACGACGCGACGAGGCCGGTGGAGCCCGCTAAAATGAGCCGCAAATTCGGCACGGACGCCGAACGCCGCTCGCCCAAGTCGTAGTACAATAAGCCCATGTTCGCGCCGCCGCCGCCTCCCGCGGCCGTCTCGATCCCGGCCTCCGCGCCGCTGACCCTGGAGAGCGCTTTCGCCCTGGCGCGGTTCTCCGCGCGCCGGGTCTCCGCGCCGGACTCCGTCCTCGCGAGCGACGCCCCGGTCGCCGACAAGCTCGCCGCCATCGACGCGATCCACTCCCAGATCCCCGACGAGCCCAAGGCCGGGAAAGTCGCCGCGCTCGACGCCCTGACGGCCGCCGCCTCGAGCGCCTCGCAGCCGCCGGAGGTGCGCGCCAAGGCTCTCACTTTCGCCGGCTACGCGATGAACCAAGTCGACGACGATGCCGCGCGCTCGCGCGCGCTGACGGTCATCCTCGCGGCCCTCAAGCTCCCGCCGTACCGGATCTTCGCCCTGCGCGGGCTCGGACCCGCGGCCCACGGCACGCCCAAGGCGGACGAGCCGCGCTATCAGGCCGCCCTGCTCGACCTGCTCGACGGCGACGTCGCCGGCGAGGAGCGCGAGACGGCCCTCGTCGCCCTCTTCTCTTTCATCTCGACCCGGGAAGACCTCGCCAAGCGCGCGCCCGCCCTCGTCTCGGAGCTCGATCGGCGCCTGCTCGGCCCCATCGAGGCCGATCCCGCCCGCTTCGTCGCCGACCCGCGCTTCACGCCGGGCGCGCGCGCGATGGCGGCGGCGATCGTCTGGTCGTCGGCGCGCCACCGCGAGCAGCTCGGCCGGCCCGCCGCCGGCGCGCGCGTCCACGCGCTCCTCGTGAAGCTCGCCGCGCTCGAGACGGACGAGACGACGCTCGGCTGGCTCAAGACGTACCGCGACGCCGCGCCGGGCAAGTCCTCCAAGCCCCAGCCCAAGCCGAAGACCCGGCGCCGCGGCGGCGACGCCTAAGGCTTCCGCGAGAGCACGACCAGCCGCGCCCCCGCCGGCCCCGACGAGCCCTCGTCGAACGTCAGGCCGCTCCAGAACCTGACCGGCGCGAGCCCCGCCTTCCGGAGCGCCGCGCACAGGCGCGCGCGGTCGTAGGCGCGCACGACGAAGCGCGAGCGCCGCGCCGGCTTGCCCGCGCGGAGCACGGTCCAGGTGTTGACCACCCGCGGGTCCCAGCCGCCGACGTAGACCGCGTCCTCGAGCACGTAGGCGCCGTCGGAGCGGCGGTTCCAGCTGCGCGACTGGAAGCGCTTGCGGATCGTCGTGATGTCGGCGGTGTCGATCAGGAACAGGCCGCCCGGCTTGAGCGCGCGGGCGATGCCGCGCAGGGTCTTCACGTCGTCGGCGGGCTTCTCGAAATAGCCGAAGCTGGTCCACAGGTTGATCGCCGCGTCGAACTCTCCGCGCAGCGGGATGCGGCGCATGTCGCCGCGGACGAAGCGGACATTGGGCAGGCCCTTGGCCGCGCGCCTCGCCTCGCGCAAATAGGACTCCGTTATGTCCACGCCGAGCACCGACGCGCCGCGCCGGGCGAGGCGCACCGCGTGGCGGCCCGTGCCGCAGGGAATGTCGAGCACGCGCGAGCCTTTCTTGAGCCGCAGCGCCTTCCAGAGGAAGGCGGTCTCGGCCGGAGCGGCGGCCACGGCGTCGGGCGAGCCGGGCGTGAAGATCTCGGGGCGGAAGAAAGACTTGGTCCAGTCCCGTGTCATCGCGCGGACAGCCAGGCGCCGAGCTCCGGGAGCAGCTCCGGCGGGATGCCGTGGCCGCCCTCGAAGCGGCGCAGCCCGCCCGTCCAGCCCGCGGCCTTCAGCGCCCGCTCGAGCTTCAGGGCTTCCTGGAACCCGAGGATCGGGTCCACCGAGCCGTGGCTCTGAAAGAATGGGAGGCCTTTGCGCTTCGGCGCGAGCTTGTGGACGGTCTTCTCGTCGACGAAAGTCCCCGACAGCACGGCGACGCCGGCCGGAGCCTGGGGCGCGCGCAGGGCCGCGTCGACGGCCATCATCGCGCCTTGCGAGAAGCCCATGAGCACGAGCCGCTCCCACGGCGCGCCCAGCTCCGCGAGGAACGCCTCGAGCTCGCGCCGGGACTCCGCCATGCCCTCGGGCTCGCCGCCCGACAGGTCGCGCGGCCTGCCCGTGCGCTGAGCCTCCTCGAAGGCGCCGACGTCGATCGGAAACCACGCCCGGCCTCCCCAGTCCAAGACCTCCGGAGCGTCCGGGAAGAGCCAGCGCACCGGCTTCCCGACGGGGATCTCCGGCGCGAGCGGCGCGAGGTCGCGCATGTCGGCGCCGTAGCCGTGCAGGCAGACGACCGTGAGAGCCTTGGGGTCCTCGCAGACGAACTCGATCGCGTCGAGGCCGCCATGGCGGACGAGCCTTGGGGTGGGCAGCATGCGAGTCAATTCAAACATTTAACTCGCTCCGGAGCGAGTTCAGCGCTCGCGGCGAGTCCAGCCGGAGCGCGCGGGTCGATATCCCTTCTTGCCCGTCTTGGGCGCGTCCTTCATGTGCGTGTGCTCGTGGAAGTCCTTGTCGGCGCGCGCGCGGCGGGCGAGGATGGCCTCGCGCGGCGGGTCCGACGGGATCAGCGCGTCGCAGCCCCCGCCGATGAGGTCCTTGCGCCCGGCCGAAAGGAGCGCCTCGCGGACCTCAAAGTAGTTCTCGGGCTTGAAGAACTGCAGCAGGGCGCGCTGGACGCGCCGGTCCTTCATGCCGCGCGCGATCGCGACGGGCTCGCCGGTGTCCGGGTTCTTGCCCGTGTAGTACATCGCGGTCGCCAGGTCGTGCGGGGTCGGGATGAAGTCCTGCACCTGGTCGGGCTTGTAGCCGTTGCGCTTGAGGAACACGGCGAGCTCGATCATCTCCTTCACGCCCGAGCCCGGATGCGACGAGATGAAGTAGGGGACGAGGAACTGCTTCTTGCCGGCCTTGTCGTTCTCCGTCTTGAACTTCTCGGCGAAGTCCTCGAAGGTGTCGTGCGTCGGCTTCTTCATGAGGGCCAGCACCTTCGGGCTCACGTGCTCCGGCGCGACCTTGAGACGGCCGCCGACGTGGCGCGAGGTCAGGTCGCGCATGTATTCCGGAGAGAGGCGCGCGAGGTCCATGCGGATGCCCGAGGCGACGAGCACCTTGTTCACGCCCGGCACCGCGTCGGCCTTGTTCATGAGCTCGACGAGCGGCTTGTGGGAGGTGCCGAGGCACTTGCAGATGGTCGGGCTCACGCAGGAGAGGCGCTTGCAGATCTTCTCGATCTCGGGCTTGGTGCAGCG
>Ga0134128_10001585_pt1 | contig 28961 bp, 18 predicted proteins | sample KB31754_FD_96462 | JGI IMG/M metagenome (GOLD analysis project Ga0134128, IMG submission 96462) | Terrestrial soil microbial communities with excess Nitrogen fertilizer from Kellogg Biological Station, Michigan, USA - KB3-175-4 | ecosystem: Environmental > Terrestrial > Soil > Unclassified ... | reverse complement strand
CCCCTTGAAATCACGCTTCATCTTGGGCAAACGCGACTGGATGATCGGCAACAGCGCGCTTTGGCAAATTTGTCGCGGACTTTACCAGATGACGAAGCGACCTTACGTTTTGCGCGGCGTCGCCATCCTTGCGGGATACCTTTGGGCGGCCTGCTCCGGCGTCGAACGTGCGGTACCCCGTGAGCTGCGGGCGTTTCGCCGCAAGGAACAGATGGAGCGCTTATGGCATTTTCTGCGGAGGTCGCCCAATAGCTCGCGGTGCGACCAGCAAGCGCGCACGTCCGGGGTTGTCGGTTAGGGCTATGCTAGTGCAGACAGCCATGTGTAGCGATATTGATGTTCCGTCCCGAAGCATTGAGCTGATAGCGTCGGCTGCCGAAATGCGCGCGCATGACTCGCCGTCTGAGATGTGCCGCGTGATTGTGAACGCGGACGACTGGGGGGCGAGCATCGCCACCACCGACCGCATCTTCGATTGCTTTCGAAGTGGGTCGCTGTCGTCAACCAGTGCCATGGTGTTCATGGCAGACTCGCAGCGTGCAGCTTCGCTGGCGCGAGAAAATGCGCTGGACGCGGGATTGCATCTGAACCTGACGCAGTCATTCTCTGATCAAAGCACGCCTCAGACCCTTCGCGCGCAACAGGAACGTCTTACATCGTTCCTGCGCGGTGGCAAGCGACGGTTCTTCTTCAGTCCGCTGCTCGCATCTTCGTTCGAGCACGTTGTGAAAGCGCAACTCGAAGAATTCGAGCGGCTCTACGGAAAGAAGCCGGGCCGCATTGATGGGCATCATCACGCTCACCTTTGCGCGAACATGCAATGGCAGAAGCTGCTTCCCGCGGGCATCGTTGTGCGGCGAAATTTCACGTTTGCGGCGGGTGAAAAATCCTGGGCAAACCGCACAATGCGAGCCATGCAGGATCGGCGGCTGGCCCGACGGCACCGCATTGCCGATTACTTCTTCGATCTTCAGCCGTTCGATGCGGAACGCCTGCGCCGGATCGTGCGGCTTGGGCGCGAACGGGATGTGGAGATCGAGTGCCACCCGGCGCGGGACGCTGAGTACAAATTCCTGATGGAACACCAACTCGAGAAACTTGGTGTGAGCATCGAGGTGCTTCGGAGCTATAGACTGCGCCAAACCGGGAAGATGCTCAAGTCCAACGCAGAGGAGTCGCGCGCGGTGTTGCCGCGGCACAATCCTCCGACTGCGCATGCTAAGAAACCGCACATCTGCGTGTGCATCTGCACGTACAAACGCCCGGTTGAACTTAGCCGTCTTTTAAGTGCTCTGCAACGGCAAGAAACAGAGGGCCTCTTTACATTTTCTGTCGTGGTGGCGGATAACGACGAGGCGCGTTCGGCAGAACCTGCGGTACTGGCCGCGCAGCCAACCATGACGATCGGCGTGAAGTACTGCACGGAGTCATATCGGGGAATTGCGCGCGCGCGAAACAGGGTGATCGCCAATGCTGAGGGCGACTACTTTGCGTTGATCGACGACGACGAATTTCCGGAGCCCGACTGGTTGTTGAAGCTACTGCATGCGTGCACGGAATACGGAGTGGACGGTGTACTTGGGCCGGTGAAACGGCACCTTGAGACGGATGCGCCTGGGTGGCTCAAGCGCAGCCGGCTATACGATCGCGCGGTTCTCCCCACCGGGACGCCCGTGGCGTGGCGCGGCGCGCGCACTGGAAACGCGCTCTTGAAGAGTGAAGTCTTCGCAGGACCTGAAGCCCCATTCCGCGTTGAATTTACCGCGGGCGAAGATCAGGATTTTTTTCGCAGAAAGATCGAGGAAGGCCGTTCCTTTGTCTGGTGTTCCGATGCGGTGGTGTACGAAGTGCTTCCTCCGGCGCGGTGGAAGCGCATGTATTTCATGCGCAAGGCATTGCTGCATGGCTCGTTTGCGGCGCGACAGGCGGACTGCGGATTCACGAGCATCGTCAAGTCGATTATTGCTGTCCCGCTCTATACGCTGGGACTGCCCTTCGCGCTGGCAGCGGGGCAGCATCGGTTCATGACGCTGCTCGTGAAGATCTGCGGTCACGCGGGAAAGCTGCTATCCCTTGTTCACATCAGGCCGATTCACGACGAATACGTGAGCGATTGAAAACGCGCAGCCGGTCAGCGGGTCCGGACCGCGCAGCAGTGGAGAATTGATGAAGCAGTCGATACAGGTAGGCGACAGGGAAATCCGGATCACCGGCGGTAGATTACGCATCGCGCGCATCGATGCAGAGCTCTACCGCTTTCTGTCCGATCCGGAACCTGTCATTGCCGAGTTGCGGATGCTGACGCACCGTCCCGATATCTTTACGTTCACGCAGAGCCTGGCCGACACTACGCCGCACCATTCCTATCGCATGGAGTGGGACAATCTGGCAGTGATCCCAGTGACCACGTTCGAGGATTGGTGGCAGAAGCAGATCAGCAGCGTGCCGCGTAATCGCATGAGACAGGCCGGCAAAAGAGGCGTAATTCTGCGTGAGGCGCCATTTAGCGAGGACCTTGTCCGCGGTATCTGCAAGATCTACAACGAGACTCCTGTCCGCCAGGGAAGACCCTTTCCGCATTTTGGAAAAGACTATGAGTCGGTTTACCGGGAGGAAGCGACATTTCTCGATTCCTCTGTCTTCATCGGAGCTTACCTTGAAGATGAGTTGATCGGCTTCGTCAAGCTGGTCATGGACGAAAACCGCAATCAGGCCGGCATGATGAATGTCCTCTCCATGATCCGGCATCGCGATAAGGCCCCTACCAACGCGCTCGTCGCGGAATCGGTTCGTGCGTGCGCCAACCGTGCCATTTCCAACCTTATTTACTGGCGGTTTGCTCATGGAAAGCGCGACCGGGATTCGGTGAGCGATTTCAAGACCAACTGCGGATTCAAGCGCGTTGATCTTCCCCGCTACTACGTGCCTTTGACCGCGTGGGGAGAGGTCGCGCTTCGCCTGGGGATCCATCACAGGTTTGTTGACCGGCTGCCCGAACCGGTGGGAGAGAAGCTCCGGGAACTGCGCAGCCGATGGTATAACCGGAAGAACCGAACCGAAGCCACATTCGCACAGGTGTCGTCCTAAGGTATGCCCGGACTGGCTGGCATCATCACATTCAAGCCCGCAGAGAAGGCACGGCGCGAGTTGGCGCGCATGCTCGAAGCGATGCGGCACGAGCCGTTCTATCGCAGCGGCACGTGGACGGATGATTCATCGGGCGTTTACGTCGGCTGGATGGAACGCGACGATCCAGGACACGCCACCATGCCGCAGCAAAGCGAAGATGGGCGGCGCGTGCTGGCGCTCTCCGGCCAGGAGTTTCCCGCCCCAGGCGCCGTGCAGACGTTGCGCGATCTTGGCCACAGGTTCGGTCCCGAACGCAATGCCCATCTCGTCCACCTGGCAGAAGAGGATGCGGCTTTCCCGTCCAGTCTGAACGGGAATTTCCATGGAGTCCTTATTGATCGCGTGCAGCACTCTGCGACTCTGTTCAACGACCGTCATTCATCCCGGCGCCTTTACATTCACGAGACACAGGAGGCGTTCTACTTTGCCGCAGAGGCCAAGGCGATTCTCGCCGTTAAGCCGGAACTGCGCGCGCTGGACGAGCGCGGGCTGGCCGAATATGTGAGTTGCGGATGCGTGCTGCAGGACCGAAGTTTGTTCAAAGATATCGGGATTCTGCCGCGGGCAGCGGCGTGGAGATTCCGCCATGGCAGGCTCGAAACCAGGGGAACCTATTTCCAGGATGAAGACTGGGAAGCCGAGGCGCTGAACCCCGCACAGTTTTACACCGAACTGCAGAGCGTCTTTGCGCGCAATCTTTCGCGCTACTTCGACGATAGCGGACGCGTAGGGCTTTCGCTCACCGGCGGACTGGATACGCGCATGATGCTTGCGTGGCATAAGCCAGCTCCGCAATCCGTACGCTGCTACACCTTCGGAGGAGCATACCGCGAGTGCCGCGACGTGCGCATTGCGCGGCGTGTGGCCGAGGCGTGCGGCCAATCCCACGAGGTGATTCCGGTCGGCTCGGAGTTTCTTGGTCGTTTTGCGCACTACGCCGAACGGACGGTCTATCTCACCGACGGCGCCACAGGGGTGCAGCAGGCTCCTGACCTGTACGTGAACGAGATTGCCCGAACCATCGCTCCCATTCGACTCACCGGCAACTATGGCGATGAGGTGATTCGCCGCGGGATTGTGTTTCGCCCGTCCACTCCCGACGGAGAGTTGTTTCAACCTGAATTTCTTGCGCAGTCAGCCCGGGCAGGCCGCACGTATGCCAAGGAGTTTCGCAATGGATCGATGAAGGACGCTGCATCGCGTCAGGTTTCATGGTTCTTCTGCGGGTTGGCATCCCTTGAGTCATCCCAGGTGGAAATGCGCAGCCCATTCCTCGATAACGATCTTATTCGGACGCTGCGTCGCGCACCGCGCAGCATGACAGGATTCGGCGATGTTCGAGTTCGCATGATCCGCGACGGAGATCCGCGTCTGGGCCGGATACGAACCGACCAGGGGTATGCGGGAAGGGGAGGCCCAGTCGCCACTGCGATCAGCCGCTTTTGGAATCGCACGAGCATGCGCGCGGAATATGCGTTTGAAAATGGCGATCCGCGGTGGGTTTCTGCGCTGGATCGCGCCCTTCTTGGCCGCACAGTGGAAAAGATGTTTGTAGGCACTCACAAGTTCACGCACTTCGGGCTGTGGTATCGAGAATCGCTTGCCAACTATGTGCGAGAGATGCTGTTGGATTCGCGCACCCTGTCACGGCCCTACCTGAACCGCCGCGCCGTAGAGACTCTGGTCGGCGCGCATCTGAGCGGGGCCGCAAACCACACGCCGGCCATTCACAAGCTCATAACGCTCGAATACATACATCGTCTGTTTGTCGACGCGTCATGAAGATCATAGCCACCATCATCACCGCCGCGTTTGTCTACTGGCTCCTCCGTCTCGACAGGGAAAAGAGGGTGCGCGTCTCATGGGCGCTCTGGATTCCGGTGATCTGGTTCGGCATCATCTGCTCGCGTCCCGTCTCTTTCTGGATTCATCCCGACCAGGGCACGGATTACCTGGAGCGCTTCACCGAGAGCAGTCCGGTGGATGCAAGTGTCTACGGGATTCTGATTGTCGCTGGCCTGCTGGTTCTGAATCGACGCGCTGCGCGGGTCCGCAGTTTTCTTCTCGGCAATCTGCCCATCCTCTTGTTCTTTCTCTACTGCGCTCTCAGCCTGTCGTGGGCTGACGATCCGATGGTGGGATTCAAGCGATGGGTCAAGGCTGTCGGCGACTTCGTGATGGTCCTTCTTATCCTCACAGAAATGGATCCCGAAGCGGCAATTCGCCGCCTTTATGCGCGGGTGGGTTTCGTGCTGCTTCCGTTCTCAGTGTTGTTCATTCTCTACTATCCGGCCCTGGGGACCACTTACGATGTGTCGGAGCACGTGACCATGTACACCGGCGTGGCGACATTTAAGAATCTTTTGGGCGTGTTGTGCATGACGTGCGGCCTGGGCGCGCTTTGGTCATTTCTACGGGCCTGGCAGTCGCGCGATCTGCCCAATCGGCGCGGTCAGTTGCTGGCCCAGGGCATCACGGTTCTGTTTGCGGTGGGTCTGGTGGTTCGCGCCGACTCCATGACATCGCTCTCGTCGTTTGCGCTGGCCGGTACCGTGCTTGTGGCGGCTTCGCTGGCTTGGTTCCAGCAAAGGCCGCCAGCGGTCATAGGTGTCTGCGTGGCCGTGATTTCGGCGGCAGCGTTTGCGCTGTTTCTCAGTTCCGGGACGGGTATTCTGCAGGAACTCGGGCGCAATCCCACGCTGACGGGCCGGACGCTGATCTGGAAGGCGGTGCTTGCCCAGCCGATCAATCCCTGGATTGGCGCCGGTTTCGAGAGCTTCTGGATGGGTAGTCGCATGCAGTCGGTCTGGTCCATGAGCCAAGTGGGCATCCAGCAGGCGCACGATGGGTATCTCGAGTTGTATCTGAATCTCGGTCGAATCGGCCTCGTTCTTCTCGGAATTCTGATTGTGACGGGCTATCGCAACGGTGTTGCACTTTACCGCCGCGATGCACATGCGGGAGCGCTTCGCCTCACTTTCCTTACCGCCGCTGTTGTCTTCGCATTTACCGAGGCGGGATTCAGGATGTTGAGCCCGGACTGGTTTGGGTTCCTGCTGGCGGCGACGGCGATGCCTGCGGTTCTTGCTTCCGACGCTCAAACACAGGCTCCGCTCAGGTTCGGAAGCCGAAAGCGCGCGGAGGCGCGCATCCTGCTTTGACCAGTCCGGTAGCGGCTCCGCTGACCTGGGCGCGGCTGCCAGGAACCCGGGAGCAGATCTCTGAAACAATGGAACTCATCGACAAGGAGCAGTTTTGAAGCCGTTTGACGCCAGCGGAGCCTTCGCGCCTACCGTTCCGCGCGGTGGGACCGCCCTGCGCAGTCTCGCGATTCGCGGCGCCGGGATGAACATCTTCTCAGGCGCGATTTCGCTGGCCATCCAGATTGCTGCCACTGTGGTTCTGGCACGCATCCTCGCACCCCGCGATTTCGGCCTGGTGGCCATGGTCACCACGTTCAGCCTGCTGCTGGCGAATACGCCCACCAACGGCTTCATCGACTCCATACTGCAGCGCAAGGAATTCACAGAGCGCCTAGCCAGCAATCTTTTCTGGATCAGCGCAGCCATCGCAGTCGCCCTTACGCTCGGCTTCATCGCTGCCGCTCCTTTACTCGCGCGGTTTTACAACGAGCCATCGGTGACAAAGGTCACGTGGGGACTGTCGCTGCAGGTTCTGCTCACGTGTGTGCCTGTCGTGCACGCCGCACTGTTGCGGCGAGCCATGCGTTTTCCAGCGCTGGCGCGGAACGACATTGTGGCCCGGGCGGTGGGAGTCATCGTTTCCAACGCGTTTGGCATGGCGGGGTGGGGGTTCTGGGCACTGGTCATCGGGCAAAATGCGCTCTCACTTAGCACTGCGATCGGCGTTTGGGTGATGTGTCCCTGGGTTCCCCGCTTGCCCAGCCAGAAAAGTGGAACGCGGGATGCCATCCGGTTCGCCGGCCATATTTCGTTCCGCTACGGCCTTAACTACTTCGTTCGGAACTTCGATAACTTGCTGGTCGGGTGGCGTTTCGGCGCTAACCCCCTGGGCTATTACAAGAAGGCCTATGACCTGTTCACCATGTCACTGACGCAACTTGTTTCTGCCAACGCGAACGTAGCGGTGTCGGCGCTCAGCCGAGTACGGGAAGATCGCGCGCAGTACATGCGCTACGTGCTGGGCGCCATGGGGATGCTGGCGTTCATCGGGATGGGGCTGGCGGGCGATCTCACGTTGATCGGCAAGGACGTAATCCGCGTGCTGCTCGGGCCCAAGTGGGGGACCGCAGGCTGGATCTTCACCTTCTTTGCCCCGGCCATTGGCATCATGATGGTGAACGGCATTCATGGCTGGATCCACGTCTCGCTGGGGCATGCCGACCGGTGGGTTCGCTGGGGCATCTTCGAGTGGGTGGTGACCTGCCTTCTCTTCTTTGCCGGACTGCCCTGGGGACCGCAGGGGATCGCGGTGGCATGGTGCGTGTCGTTCTGGGTCCTCACGCTGCCGGCGATCTGGTACGCTGGAAAGCCGATCGAATTTGGCGTGGCTCCGGTGATCTCTGCGACCTGGCGATACACTGTCGCGGCCCTCACCGCCGCTATTGCCGGGTTCCTGGTGCTGTCTCACACCGCATGGCTGCAGCATGCGGCTGGCACCGCGGGCGCCGCCATGCGCATCGCGTGCACAACCGCATTGTTCACCGTGTTTTATCTGGGATCGGTCGTGATCCTGTATGGCGGGCCCGCCCCATTGCGGACCATGCAAACCCTCCTCGGCGAATTGCGTGGCCGGCGCCGCCCTGCTGCTCAGGCCTCCGATACCACCTCCGAGGGAGAGGCTGTCGCTTCGGTGGAATAGTCCGGAGCTTGTCCGGCCTGTTTTCCTGTCATCAGAACCGCAGCCACGTGTGTCGAAGTGTGGCCAGTAAAGGTACGCGTCCATGAAAGTCTGCATGCTGGCCTACTCCTTTTATGACGCCGACAACCGCGTCCGGCGCTATGCGGAGGCGCTTGTCCGCCGCGGCGACCAGGTGGACGCCATTGCCGTCGGCCATGCCGGCCAGCCGGCATGCGAATCCATCGAAGGCGTGCGCGTTTTCCGTATCCAAAGCCGCGTGCGCGATGAAAAGGGCCCGTTCAGTTATTTGCTGAAGATGCTGCTCTTCTTCTTTCGCTCCGCCTGGTTCCTGCTCAAGCAGCTTCGTGAGCCTTATGACTTGATCCACGTGCATAACCTGCCGGATTTCGAGGTGTTCGCAACCGTGCTGCAGCGGATTTGCGGCGCTCGCGTCATCCTCGATATGCACGAAATCCTGCCCGAGTTTTACGCCAGCAAGTTCCGCATTCGCGAAAAATCCCTTACATTCCGGTTGTTGGCGCTCATTGAAAAGCTGTCCATTGCCTACGTGGATCACGTGATCGTCGTGAATCACATGGTCGAGGAAGCTGTTCTGGGCCGGCGCTCGGTTCGGCCTTCCAAATGCACAGTCATTCTCAACTACGCGGACACACGTATCTTTCACCAGCGCGCCCTGCGGAAGCCGCAGCCTGGCGAGTTCATCCTCTGTTATCCAGGAACGCTCAGCCGCCACCAGGGCGTGGATATTGCCGTGGAAGCCATTGGCCTGTTGCGCGATCGGGCACCTGGGCTCCGTCTCCTGATTATTGGCGATGGCCCGGAGCGGGAGACTCTCCGACGCCTCATTGCCGAGCGAAGACTCGAGGACCGGATTTCACTCACCGGGCTAATCCCGCTGGAGCAGGTGGCGGAAACGATGTCGCGCGTCGACCTGGGAGTCGTGCCCAAGCGCAAGGAAGGCTTCGGCGACATCGCCTTCAGCACAAAGATCATGGAGTTCATGGCAGTCGGAGTCCCAGTGCTGGCTTCGCGTACCCGGATCGATGAGTTCTATTTCAGTGACCTGCTGGTGCAGTTCTTCGAGTCTGGCAATGCATGCGACATGGCAGACAAAATCGTCGAGTTGATCGAGAGCCCAGCGCGCATGGCGGAATTGCGCCGGAACTGCTCTGAGTTCATTGCCGCCAACAAGTGGAACGAGAAGCAGGAAGAGTATTTTGCGCTGGTGGACAGTTTGGCTGAAAGATCCGCAGCGGCGGAATTGTTCAGCAGAGTGTGACTGCTGATGAAAGAATCGAGACACCGCGATTCCGCTCATACGGGACGATTCGCCTGACCGAATTCCGAAACGAGATGAGTGAGATGATCCGGTGAGCTTGCGAGGGATCATCGCCGGCTGGATGCTTCTTCTGGTATTTCCCGGTTGTTGTGTGTCCCAGTCCTGGCGGCCATTCGTTGCCAACGATCATGGGATTGACTGGACTGCCGCCGGAGTCGGCGCGATTCCCTCTCGCGCTGTGCATTGCGCGGATCTGCAGCCATCCGCCACGATTGCGCAGATTAATGCCGCGCTGGCCGCCTGTCCTGCCGAGCAGTCGGTTTATCTTGAGCCTGGCACCTACACCGTTGCCGGAAGCATTCACGTGCCCTCACACGTCACGCTTCGCGGAGCCGGTGCCGACCAAACCATACTGAACGCTACCGGATCAGGAGAAGCTGTCATTGCGATGGGTTCCGGCGGCGTGCCGTTTCGTCCTCGCGTCATCCACCCGGCACCTTCCGCAGGAGCCACGCATATCGAATTGATTTCAGCCTCTGGTATCGTTCCCGGCTCGTTCCTCGCGATTGCAGAACGCAACGATCCTGCGTATGTGACCTCGGCCGGCAGCGGCGGCAATTGCAACTGGTGCGACGGAGGATGGTCCAAGGATGGTTCGCTGGCTCGCGGTCAAATCGTGCAGGTGACCGGTGTGACGGCAAATGCAGTTTCGATTTCACCCGCGCTGTATGCCGCGTACGCGCACGATCCCATCGCCGTTCCGTTCGACATGGCTGTCCTCGCCGCCGGGGTGGAGGATCTGCAGGTTCGCGCCAATAACACCGGCTACGGTGCGAACTTCCTCATGGACATGTGCGCCGGCTGCTGGGTTCGCGGTGTTGAGTCCAATTACGCGGACGGCGATCATGTCTCGGTCCAGTGGGGATACCGGGACGAGGTGCGCGACAGTTATTTTTCGAACGCGTTTCGTCACGTTGCCGGCGCACACGATTCCGACATTCAATTGGCCCTCAAGACCAGCGCAACGCTTATCGAAAACAACATCATTGAGCGCACCCATGAGTCCGTCATGCTCGAGTGGGGAGCGGCCGGCAACGTCATTGCCTACAACTACATGATGGGTGAGTTCGACAGCGAAGCGCCCAACGTGGTGATTGGAGGCGTTGACTTCCATGGCGCTCATCCGCAGTTCAATCTGCTGGAGGGAAATGTACTAACGGCGATCTACGCCGACTCTGTGTGGGGTAGTTCGAGCAACACGATCGCGTTCCGCAACTGGGTGCTCGGGACCAACCGCATCTGCTCTCCCCTGACCGGGCGCGGGGTGGTGGACTGCAGCGAATCCTCTGCCCATTATGGATTTCAGGCGGCGCGGGCGATACAGCTTGCCTACACGAGTTCGCGTAACAACCTGATCGGGAACGTGATTGGCAGCAGACAGATGCAGTCGCTCTGGAGGGATTCGCATCCGGTGAGCAGCATCGGAACACTCGAATTTCCGCAGAAGCGGATTTACGAAGAGGCCGTCGGGATTACGTTCGGTTACGGCAGCGCCAATGACGTCGGCTCCGGCGACGGGTGTGGCGGGGGCAAACCGCCGTGCCACGCGCCCAACAATTCCGAAACGGACGTGCTCCATGGCAATTTCAACGATGCCGGCGGGAGTGTCTCGTGGCTGCCTGGAATCTCTCATACTCTTCCGGCATCGTTTTACCTCGCGGAAAAGCCGGCGTGGTGGGGCGGACTGCCGTTTCCCGCCACCGGTCCTGACGTGACCGGCGGTGCGGGACCGGGCGGGCACAGCTATGGGAATCCGGCGGAGGACTGCTATCTCAAGAAAATGGGCGGATCGGATGGCGGCGCCGGCGGTCCGCTCATCTTCAATGCGGCCCGATGCTACCCAATGGAAAAGCCTGCCGGACGAACGAAAACGAGCGACCGTAAATAGTTTAAATTGGAAATACTTAACCCGAAGGTTCCGGTTGGTGTTGCTTGCTGGTTACCAAAGGCCAATCACGTGCCAACCCTTTGTGGGATATTGATTTTTCTGCAGGTTGCGTAATCTTGCCGTGTTGACGCTTTCGGCTGGACCAAATGGAGTGAGGCTCAGCGAAGGTTCTTGGTTTTCGGGAGTTGCAAAGCGACATCCTGCGAGGGGATCAGACCTCAACCGTAGTCTCTTAGGCCGGCGCATCCTCAGGCTCTCGGCAGTTGGAAGTCCTCGAGAGCATCATTCGCTGGCTGGAGCGGGGAAGCGAAAGCAATGTTCGGGTCTATCGCCAAAGTGTGTCTGGGTGTGCTCGTTGTGAGCGCAATCAGCACACCTGCGTTCCAAGCCCGAGCCCAAGCCCAGGCGCCTGCTACCGCAGATACCGCCGCTCCCCAGAAATCGGATCCACCGAACCCGCAGCTTAAGCCCAATCCTCTTGAGGCGCTGCGCAAGTTCGAACCTCCCGCCGACGAGGAGTACCAACTCGGCCGCGGGGATGAAATTCAGATCGACTTTACCGGACGCCCTGAACTGCAGGCCAAGCTGGTGATCGGCCCCGACGGCCGCATCACCCTGCCTGTCGCCGGCGAGATCATGCTGGCCGGCACCAACCGCAGCGAAGCGGCGCAGAAGATCGTGACCGCGCTGGCGCCCTACTACGCAAACCTTAGCGTTCTCGTCACCGTCACCAAGTACACCGCCAACCGCGTTCTTGTGCTCGGTGCTGTTGACCACCCGGGACCGATGGTCTTCGATGGGCAGCCGACGCTGCTTGAGGCAATCACGCGCGGCGGCCTTCCGCTCGTTGGCCCTCTGAAGCGTCCGCAGATTCCCGACCAGTGCGCCATCTATCGAGGCAGCGACAAAGTCATGTGGGTGCAACTGCGCCAGCTTGTGGAATCGGGCAATCCACTCGCCGACATCCGTCTGCGTCGCGAGGACGTGGTTTACGTCCCCGATCCTTCCGAGCGCTTTGTCTCCGTTCTCGGGGAAGTCAATCATCCTGGAGCGGTCCAGCTCAATAGCAATTCCACGCTCATCAGCGTGCTCGCCGACGCCGGCGGAATCACCGAAAAGGCAGGGGGCAGGCCGCATATTCAGGTAGTAGATCCCAAGTCGGGCACTTCGCGCAGCATCGCATTCAACGACCTGCTCAATCCGGCCAAGTCGCTGGAGGTTTCGCTGAAGCCAGGCGAAATCGTCTATGTGCCGCAAAGCGGGTTCTACCGCGCGAGCTTCTTGCTGGAGCGGATCAATCCGCTGGCGAGCCTGGCTGTTCTGGCTGCCGTCAACGGTGCCCTGTGACGAACTTGCGGGGACAATCGGCGACCGCCGATGGGGCGGGCGCAGCGCTGTCTCCGAACACTGTCCGAAGCATGCCGCTGTCGCAGCCGCAGCAGGTGTTCTTCCACCTCGATTTCCGCCGCGCGCTCCAAATGCACCGCCGGAAGGTCATTGCAATCCTGCTGGTGGCACTGGCGTTATCACTGTTTCAAGTGGCTCGGCGCTGGAATACCTATAAAGCAGAGAGCCAGGTCTATGTGCAGCCGGCGCCGCACCGCGTCATCGAGAATGGCCCCACACAACAGTGGCCCTATGACGCCAACACCTACGAGTCGTACATCCAGCAGCAGGTTCACGATATCACCCGCCCCGATGTTCTGGCGGCGGCGGTGAATCGGATTCCTGGCTGGCGCGGCAAGTCGGAAAGCGAGCAGGCAGCGGCAGACCGCCTCGGAAGCGATATCGAAGTCGTGCGAGTGGGCACGGCCTACGAAGTTTCAATCACCGCAACGGCGAGCAGCGCCGACGAGGCGGCGCAGATATCCAACGCGGTGGCGGCTGCTTTCATTGAAAGCGCCACGAAGCAGGAGCGCGCGGGCGATCCGCAGCGTCTCCAGCTTCTGAGCGATGAGCGCAACCGTATCCTCAAGGAACTTGCCGGCGATCGTGCCGAACAGGACGACCTGACGCGGAAGCTGGGAATGGCCTCAGCGTCCGGCTCCAGTCCGAATCCGATTGACGATCAAATTGCCCAGACCCGCGCCGAGCTCGTGAAGGCGCGCACTGACAACGACATCGCAGCGGCCAGATTGACGGCGCTTGCGGGCCAGAAAAACTCAAATGCCGCGCTCGACGCGGAAGCCGATACGATGGTCGCCGCCGATCCGGGCCTGGTGAGCATGAAGACCGCCCTCAACAAGCGGCGATCCGACCTGATTTCGCAGATGGCGAACCTCACCCCGAATCATCCGCTCTACAAGCAGGATGCGGAGGAATTGGGCAAAATCAACACTTCGCTGGACTCCATGACACGCGAACTGCGCGCCAAGGCCGGCTCTGAGATTCAGCAGAGATTGAAGAACGACCTGGAGCGCACCTCGAGTGTGGAAGCGCGGCTGAACGGGCAGTTGGCTCAACTGACGGGCGCTGCCGGAACCGCTGCACCGCGTCTGCAGAGATCGAACGAGCTCGCCGCGGATATTCAACGCCTGCAGAGCCGTTTTACCGTGGTCGACGAGCAGTACCGCAACCTCACCATGGAGAACAACGCTCCCGGCGCGGTGTATCTTGCCTCGGCTGCATTGCCGCCGCTGCATGCCGAACGCAGCAAAGATCTGCGCAATGGCGTTATTGTGATACTTGCCGGGCTGGTGCTGGCGCTTGGCACGGCGCTCGTGGCATATAACCTCGATCCCCGCGTTTACATCGCACTCGATGTGGAGCGGGTGCTTGGGTTTCCTCCCATGGCGCAGGTCCCCGACCTTTTTGAGGTGGGAACCGGTGTGGCCGAGGAATACATGCTTCGCGTGGCTGCGGCCGTGGAGCATGCCCATCAGCAGGGACTGCTGAACAGTTGCATCTTCACCGGTGTGGCTGCCGGCGCCGGAGTCACGACGGTCACAACTCGGGTGAGCGGCCTGCTGGAGGCGATGGGGCGTGAGACCGTTCGCGTGGATGCGGTGGGTTCTCCGCAGCCCGCTGCCGCCGCGTTGCACGCTGGAACCGACCTGGTGCCTTCGCTGCGGGGAAGCCGTTCGTCCGCCCTGCTGCAGCAGGTGAATGAGGAGATCGGCGAGGACACGGTAGTGGTTACGGATACCGCGCCGCTGCTCGTTTCGGGGCAAACGGAATACCTGGCCCGCTTTGTGGATGCAGCGATTGTGGTTATCGAATCCGGTATCACCACAAAGGCCCAGTTACGCGAAGTGGCTCGCACGCTGCAGCGGTTGGAAGTCGATTCGGTCGGCTTCGTACTGAATCGCATAACGCTCGCGAATGCGGATCCCAGCTTCCGCGAATCTGTACTCGCGGTCGAAGCCCATGTGCGCGCGCAGAACCGCACCGCCGAACGTGTCAGTGCGGTGACCGACCGGGGGGAGCCGAAGATCACCGCGGAAGAGCCAATAGCTTCATTGGATTGCTTGTGGAACATCCCTTCCGAACCGGAGGAGGGGGCCAAAAGAGCGCCGGCGGCGGCCGCCGTCGTTGCGAGCTCACCCTTGATCGCGCACCAGCCCGAGAGCGCGGCGGTCTCACATGAATCGAAATCCGATGTGCAGGGTGCGGAAGCTGCGCCGGAGAACAACGAGCAGTTGCGCCCTGCGGCAGCCCTGTCCGCACGCGATGAAGCGCTTTCGATCAACCATGCGGAAACTCCACAGCCCGAGGAGGAGCGGGGGGCGCCGGAGTATCCGCGGACCTCGCCGGCTCCGCCCTCCCATACTGCGGCGAATTCTGTTGACCATGCCGCCGCAACTGCTTCGGGCGTGAGCAAGCCAGCGCAGGATATCGCGTCTGCTGAGATCCGCAAGCCGGCTGATTTGCCGGTTTCCGAGCCTGTTCGCAACGTCGAAGCGGTGCGGTACCCGATGGACGAACCGCAGCCGCAGCCCATCGCGGTGGCGCAGCCGGCTTTAGACGCCACGCTCCGAGAATCTTCGTTGCAAGCGCCGAAGGATGCGGATATGGGCCAGCGCGCTGGCGTGCAGGCGGCTCATCTTGCCGCGCCGTTCCGCGAAGCAGTGGAACCAGCCAAATCGGAAGGTCAGGCCTGGAGCGGCTTGTCGCGAGCGCCAGAGCCGGAACCGATTGCCGCGGCTGCGTCCGTACGCGCGACGCCTGCGCCGGAACCGCCGGCTGTATATCCCATTCCGCAGTCGGTTTCGCTCATGGCCACCGGTCCGGATTCCCTCGTGCCGGTAACCGGGGCAGATAAGTCCAACAGTACGGCATCGCGCCTGGGAGGCCTCAGGACGTTGATGACGTCGCTGGGAATCCGCAATCTGCAAAAGGAAGCGGAACTGCGGAAGGCGTACTCCGAGACCGAATTCAGGTCGGAACGCCAGGGCGAACGAGCAGTCTTCGCGCAGCCGGCGACGCCGCCACAGATTGCGAGTTCCGGTCAGAGAGCTGTAACCGCCGAAGTGACGGCGCCACCGGAGATCATTCCACCGCGCGCCCCGTCACAGCAGGGTGAGCGCGAGAAGGAACATAGCCATCCAGTCAAATCGCCGCGCGTCAGCCGCTGGGACAGCGCTGATGATGTTGAAACGCTGCCCTCGTGGCGCGGTCAGTATCGTAAGCGGCGAGAGCGCAACTCCTGAGTCGACTGTTTGCGATGAATCACCAGGTTTTGTCAACGCGTTGCGTGGACAACATGCGCGCCGAGGTGTCCGGGTGCAAGCGTAGGTATGGCGGGGCCGAACCTGTCCACGATCTGACGGAAATCGATATCCACGATCGCATCGAATCCATGGGCGCGGAGAGTCGCTGCCATCTTCGCCGGCTCGAAGCGTGTGTCGGAACGTTCCCCCATTTTCTCGAGCTGTTGGGCCCGCGCCTTCTCTAATTGCCTTAGATCTGCCGAAAAAGCCTCGGGAGGTTCCATGAAGTCGAATACCACCTCCGCATCGGGGATGGACGAAATGGTGTGGAGAGTGCGTTCGATCGCGTCCGGCGTTAGATAAGGAACGACTCCGAGCCAGGTGAAAAATGTTGGGGAGTCATGCTGCAGGCCTGCGGGTGCGAACTTCTCTCCCAAATCGTCCCGCTCGAAATCGACAGGCACGAACACGAGCCAGGGCGGAACTGCGACATTTGCCTCAGCCAGTCGCTGGCGTTTCCATGCCTGTGTCGCCGGGTGGTCCACCTCATAGATTCGGATGTCGCGTGCGCCATGAGGATTCCGGAGGGCGAACGTATCGAGTCCGGCGCCGAGGATGACGATTTGGCGAACGCCTCTTTCGACGGCTTTCGCAATTGCATCTTCCGCAATCCGGCTTCGCGCGGCGGTGAAGAGGCGTCCGATGCTGGCCTGCGGGTGTTTGCTGGCAAATTGAAGCAAGTCCTGTTCGTCTTCCCGCAGAATGCTCACGGCAAATGGGTCATGGAGGATTGAGCCATGATCGAGCAGCTGGTGAGCAGCTCGTTGCCGGGCGATCATCAGGGCCGTGCGGCTGGGTTCACCGGGGTTCATGATTGCGGTCCCTTCTTGATCCATTGCTGATTGCAAGAGTTGGTAGTGCAGACTTGGCCGTGACGAGGCCAGTAGCGTGAGGGGCGGTGAGCGCCGGCGGCTACTTTGGCCGGATCAGTTCGATGCGGTCGCGCGTGCGGACCCACGTATTCCCCGCCATACGGCCCACGGCATCCAGGCCTTCAGGATCGACGCGGAAGTTCTCCGACAGTTCTTCGCGCACGTGAAAGCGAACAATCTCCCCCACTACGATGACGCCTGCGCCGGGTTCCCGGCTGGTATAGATGACCTGGAGGAGCTTGCATTCCATGTGCGCGGGCGACTCGGCCACGCGCGGCGGGCGCACTACTTCGCTGGCCAACGGAGTGAGCCCGGCGAGGGCAAATTCGTCCACGTCGGAAGGCACATCGGCGGCGGAGAGGTTCGCTGCCTCCGCGATGGCTTCGCTCACCACGTTGACCACGAACTCGCCGGTCTCCTCGACGTTGCGAAGGGTGTCTTTGCGCAGCGCGGGATCGGGATGTACGCGGTGCAGCGCGGGACAGAAGAGCAGGGTCGGGGGCACAGAGCCCACGCCGCAGAAGAAGCTGAACGGCGCCACGTTGGCGGCTCCGGCGCTATCCACCGTGGAAACCAGCGCAATGGGGCGGGGCACAATCAGGCCCGTCATCAGCTTGTAAACGTCGCGGGCCGCGTGTGCGCGGGGATCGATGTGCAGCATGCGCGCATTCATCTTCTTCATCTTAATGGCCGTGGAGTGAAGGCCGAAACCGGCGATGGGTCGTTCCGGGTGCTCACTCCCGTGGTACTGCGCGACGATTTTCTCGGGCGTGTAACATAGCATGATGCAGAATCGTAGGAAGGAGAAGCTGTGCCGCGCATCCATTTCCAGCAACAACTTGCCGAACTGAAAGACAAGCTTCTCGCCATGGCTGCTCTCTCACAGCAGGCCGTGGAGTCGGCGGTGGATGCGTATCTGCAACGGGACGAGGGGTTGTGCCAGTACGTGCGCCGGAACGAGACCGCCATCAACACCGCCGAGCGCGAGCTGGACGAGATGGCGTACGAACTGCTGGCCAAAGAACAGCCGATGGCCATCGACCTGCGGTTCATCCTGGCGGTCATCAAGATTAATGGCGACCTTGAGCGCATCGGCGACCAGTCGATGGGCATCGCGCGGCGAACGCGCGAGGCCCTGCGGCTTGAGTCGATTGAACTGCCCGTCGATTTCAGCGCGATGTCGGAGTGCACCACGCGCATGATCCGCTCGGCGATCCGGTCGCTGCTCGATGGCGATGCGCCGCTGGCTGACCATGTCCGCGAGATGGATGATGAGGTCGACCGCCTCAATCGCCGCGCCCACGCCGATCTGCTTGACCTGGTGCAGCGTGATCCGGTTCATACCCAGCAGTCGATGAATGGGCTGTTCGTGGCTCGCTCGCTGGAACGGATTGCCGACCATGCATCCAATATCGCTACGGACGTGATCTTCTGGATTCGCGGAGCCGATGTGCGGCACCAGCTCAGCTTGGCGACGGATTGATGAGACGACGCCGCCGGAGCGTGGGTTCCGGCGGCGCTTGCATGATGCGTGGAGCCTTTAGACCTTCAGGGTTGGGTGCGTGGCATAGTGCATCAGCATGGCTACGGCGCAGCTCGTCAGGCGGGTTTCGGCGGAGTCGGCGCGGCTGGTGAGGATCGCCGGCACGCGGGCTCCCAGAACCACCCCGGCCATCTGAGCGCCGCCCAGATACTCAAGCTGCTTGGCCAGCATATTGCCGCTTTCGAGATCAGGCACCACCAGGATGTCGGCCTGCCCGACGACAGGCGATTGTAGCTTTTTGATGTCGGCTGCGCGCGCGCTTACAGCGGTATCGAAGGCCAGGGGACCATCGAGAATGCCGCCGGTAATCTGGCCGCGATCCGCCATTTTGCATAAGGCGGCGGCATCGAGGGTCGACTTGATCTTGGGATTGACCGTCTCAACGGCCGAGAGCAGCGCGACTTTGGGTTCGGGAATGCCCAGGGCGTGTGCCAGGTCGATGGCGTTCTGCACGATGTGCACCTTGTCTTCGAGCTCCGGCGTAATGTTAATGGCTGCATCGGTGATCAGGAGGGTACGCGGATAGGCCGGCGTATCCATGACGAACACGTGGCTGATGCGGCGATTGGTGCGCAGGCCGGTGTCTTTGTTCATGGCGGCGCGCATCAGCTCGTCAGTGTGCAGGCTGCCCTTCATGATCGCCAGGGCGTTGCCCGAGCGGCACATGATGCATCCCAGCTCGGCGGCTTTGGCCTCGGTGTCGGCCTGGAGTGTTGGATACCTGTCGATATTGAGGCCGATCTCCCGGGCCAGCGCCTTCATCTCCGCTTCGTCGCCAATGAGGGTGGGCTGGATCAGACCTTCTTCGGCAGCTTCCACCGCGCCGCGCAAGGCAACGCCGGACAGCGGCCAGACTACGGCGGTGGTGATGGCCGGCAGGTGCTTGCAGCGGTCCAGAAACTGATGGAAGACGTGAAAATCGGCAGGGTGGCCAACCAGCGGATCGACGGCAACGGCCTCGGCAAGAGGTGCAAGGTCACTCATGAGGTGTTCTCTCCCGGCCGGCATAGAGAGATTGTATCCGGCCTTTCAAGAACAATTCTCGCCGTAAAGGGGCTGGTTAGCCTGTGCGGAAGGTCACAGGATGAGGGAGCGAGTCTTGAATGGCGGGATCTACCCCGTCGGCTGAGAGAGTGGCCGGGAACATCCCTCAGGGGCTGAAGCCCTCCTCATTTCAGGGGTGGGTATCGGCACGGCTGAAGCCGTGCCCCTTCAAGACTGAGCGACAGGATAGTTTTTCCGCAGCACCCTCTTCACAAAAAAGGACGGGCAGCGCTTATTCCGCGCGGAGGGCGTTGACCGGGTTCACCGCCGCGGCGCTTCGCGACGGCATGTAGCTGGCGACCCAGGCGATCGCCAGGATGCAAGCCGTGGCGATGGCATAGGTTAATGGATCCACGGCACTGACCTTGAAAAGCAAAGACGACATCAGGCGCAGCACTCCCGCGGCGATGGCCACCCCGGCGACCACGCCGATGCAGGCGAGGGTGAGTCCCTGGCGCACGAACATGGCGGTCAGGTCCTCGCGCTGTGCTCCCAGGGCCATGCGGATGCCGATCTCACGGGTTCGCTGCGACACGGCGTAGGAAATTACGCCGTAGATTCCGATGATGCCGAGCAGCAGCGCCATGGCGCCGGCCACGCACAGAATCACCAGGGTGAACGAAGTGCGCGCCATGGACTTGCGATACAGCTCGCCTTCAGTGGTTGCGCTTGCCAGCGGCAGATCGGGATTGATGGACCACACAGCCTGCTGGACTTCGTTCAAAAATGCCGCCGAGCCCGCACGCGGCGAGCGAATCAAGAAATTGACCCCGCGCCTCAACATCACCTTGTTGCCGCTGAAGCCATCCTGAAACAGCGGCCAGTAGACCATGGTGGGAGCGGGCTTATCCACTCCCTCGCTGTGGATGGAACCGACGACCCCGATGATCTGGTGCCATTGTTCCGGCGCCGCTTCGCGAATGTTCTTGCCGATGGCGTTTTCCGCGCTGCCCCAGTACTCCCGGGCGAAGTTGTCGCTGATGATCGCCACGGGGCGTTTCTGGTACTCGTCGTCCCAGGTGATGTCGCGCCCTGCGACAAACGGCGCGCCGAGGGTGGAGAAGAATCCCGGCCCGATGGAACTCATGTTCCGCAGCGGCGGCAGTTCGCCTTCCTTATAAGAGTGGTCCTCCGCGGCCACGGGGTTGAAGTTGTAATTGCCATTCATGGGCACGCTGGTCGATATACCCACCGACTGCACTCCGGGAATGGTTGCCAGTTTTTCCTGGATCGCCTGCTCCATCCTCACCACGCGCACGGCCTCGGGGTCGGGAATCTGCGTATCGGGAATGTAGATGTAGAACGACAGGAGTGAGTTCGGATCGGTGAATCCGGGCGACACCTGAATCAAGGCGCGGAACGTGCGAATCATCAGGCCCGAGCAGATGAGGAGCACCAGCGCTAGCGCCACCTGAACGATGACCAGCGCCTTGCGCGCGCGATGCCGCTCGCGGCTCTGGCTAAGCGCGCGTCCGCCTTCGCGCAGGCCCGTGTTCATGCGCACGCCGGAGTATTTCAGCACCGGGATGGCGCTGATCACGAAGGCGACGAACAGGGCCAGGCCGAGCGTAAACAGCAGCACCGGGATGTTGATTCCGATGTCGTGCAGGCGGGGGAGGCCGGTGGGCGCGGCGGCAATGAGGATGCGCAATGCGCCAAATGCCAGGCCCAGGCCAACCAGGCTTCCGGCCAGGCTGAGCACCAGGCTCTCCAGAACAAGTCCCGCGGTGATTTGTTTTCGCCGCGCTCCAAGCGCGGAGCGGATGGCCAGCTCGTGCCGGCGTCCTTCCACGCGCACCAGCAGGAGATTGGCCACGTTGGCGCAGGCCACCAGCAGGACAACGAGGATGGAACCCATGAGCACCCAGAGCACATTGGCCACGTCGCCTATGACCACATTTTTGAGCGAGCGGAGCGCCGGCTCAAACCGCGCCGACTCGAAGACGGAGGCGCTGTAGCCTTCGGGGGAAGGGAAGCTGTGGATCGCAATCGGGATCATCCGCGCCACGTCGGCGCTGGCTTGCTTGATGGTCACGCCGGGCTTCATGCGTGCAAGTCCCGAATAGTTGAAGTTACCGAGCTGGGTCTTGCTGCGGTCGAGCCGAATCGGCACCACGATCGGGGCGTCGGGCTGGTCGAGAAAGCGGAAATTGCGCGGCAGCACGCCGATGATCTGGCGCGAGGTTCCATCCACTGTGATGCCGCGGCCGATGATGGAACTGTCGCCTCCGAAGCGCTTTTGCCAATAGGAATGCGAAATGAGAACGGTTTCGGGCGAGCTCTTGCTGTCGTCCTGGCGCGTGAACAGGCGACCGAGCTCGGGTTTGATTCCGAGCATGCGCAGGGTCCCATCGGTGACGTCGAGTCCATCCACGTGCTCCGGCTGCCCCACGCCGGTCACGCTCAATGAGTCGCGCCGATATAGGCCGATGTCCTGGAAGGTCTTGTTCTGTTCGCGGTAGGTGAAATACATGAAGGCGCCCATGTCCACTTCGGGCAGGTTCACTCCCGGGGCGGAGTGCCAGACGCCGATAAGCTGCTCGGGATGGGGATAGTCGAGCGGCTTGAGCAGCACGCCTTCGACGACGCTGAAGACCACCGTGTTGGCGCCAATTCCCACGGCCAGAGTGAGCAGAGTGATGGAGGTGAACAACGGCGCTTTACCCAGTCGCCGCAGCACGTGCTTTATGTGGTCGAAAAACGTCACGGAAATCTCTCCAGCCAGATTAAAGTGCTCCACGGGTCAACTGAGTGGACTGATAGTGGTACGCAGCAGCGGCGATGGAAGTTCGCGGGGAATCTCGGACCTGGGATCGAGGAAACGCGCGCCGCGGACTCGACCGGTTGATGTGCCGTGATTCCGGGCACATCTGCCAGACCTGCGAAGGTGGCCTAATTCTCTTCTCGGAGAAATCCTGCCGGTGCGATACGATTCTCCCTATTCGGGGATTGTGGTATCGGTTGCATGGCGATGGAAGAATCTGTCTCTGCGGTTAGATTCCGGGCCAGTAAACGCCATTTTGAAGGACTGAAAAACATGACAGCAAGGTTTGGGACATTCACGCTCATGGTTGCGAGCGGACTCAGTCTCCTGTTGGGCGGGTGCGGTGGCGGCAACAATACCACGCCGCCATCGAATCCGACCACGCCATCGGTGACGGTTACGCCGTCCGCGGCCAGCTTCACCATTGCAGATTCAATTTCATCTACGGTAAAGGTATCCGGCTCGGGGGCCGTCCCCACGGGCACGGTCACGTTGACCAGCGGCACCTATAGTTCGAGCGCGACGAAGCTTTCAGCCGGCAGTGCGACCATCCAGATCGCGGCGGGCGCATTGGCCGTAGGTAGCGATACCCTGAGCGTCAGCTATGCTCCCGATTCGGCGAGTTCGTCGAGCTATAACAGCGCGAGCGGCTCGGCGGACATCAGCGTGACGAAGATTACGCCGTCTGTGACCGTCACGCCCGCCGCGACGTCGGTGGCGCCGGATCAGGATCTGAACGTCACGGTTGCCGTGGCCGGTCCCAGCGGGCAGGCGGTGCCGACGGGCTCTGTGGTGTTGAGCAGCGGAAGCTACAAGTCCGCGGCCGCAGCAATTTCCTCGGGAAGCGCGACCATCGGTATTCCTGCGAACACGCTGGCCGCGGGCAGCGTCACCGTCACCGCTGCTTTCACGCCAGACTCCGCGGGAGGCGCAATCTATGCCGGCGCGTCGGGAACGTCACCAAGCATTTCTGTTGTGGTGATCAGCACCATCACGGTGAACCAGGGGATCAGCGGGCCGAAAATCAGCGATAAGCTGCTGGGCATGAACCTTGCGGACTGGTACGATCCGACGGATCCGGCGATTGTTCCGGCGTTTCAGGCGGCGGGCATCAAGGCCATGCGCTGGCCGGGCGGTTCGTGGTCAGACGATTACCACTGGAAGACGAATTCGATGTGCTACAGCTCGACCACCGGAGCGCCGCTTCAGCCGGGAGGATGGGCGCATCCCAACGGCATATATCTCAACATCATCAATGACCTGCAAATCGCCGGCGGCCTGGACGTGGCACTGACGGCCAACTACGGAACCGATTCCACCTGCACCAAGGGCGGCGATCCGCAGGAGGCCGCCGATTGGATCACATACGCCGAGGCGCATGGAGGCATAGTCAGCCACATCACCGTGGGCAATGAGATCTACGGCACGTGGGAGACCGATCTCCATAGCAAGCCGAATGATGCAGCTACCTATGCGGCCGCGGCCGCTAATGGGTTCTATCCGGATATCAAGGCTGTGGACAAGAACGTGCTGGTCGGCGTGGTGGTGAACCCCGGCAACGTGCCGGATTGGGACACGACCGTGCTTGCGAACGCGAAGTACGATTTTGTGGAATACCACTTTTATCCTCAAGCGCCGGGAAATGAGGACGATACCTACCTCACGCAGGAAGCGGCGCAGGAACTGACCAAGCAAGTCGAGTTGCTGAAGGGCGAGCTAAAAACGGCGGGGAATCCCGATACACCCATTTACGTGGGCGAGATCGGCTCGGTCTATACCCAGCCGGGCAAGCAGAGCTGGTCGATCACGCAGAGCCTGTATGCGGGCCAGGCGCTGGGCGAGATGATGAATGAGGGTGTGTCGCGCCTCACGTGGTGGATCGGCTTCGGCGACTGCGATGAGGATAAGACGGGCAAGGCGCTGGGCAACATGAGCGCGTCGCTGTATGGATGGCAGACGTTCGGCGCGTACAACGTGTTTTCCGACGGTCCGACCGACGGGCCTTGCGGTGTGAATTCCGGCCCGGACGGGACCATGTCGCCGACGGCTCGCGCGTTCCAGTTGTTCAGCAATGTGGCGGTGGATGGGGAAAGCGTGCTGCCGGCCACGGTGGCTGGCGACAACACGAATGTGCGTGCGTACGCGGCAACGCATAGCGGCGGCACCGCGATTGTGCTCTTCAACCTGAACCGGACCGCACAGCAACCAGTGAAGATCACGCTGTCAGGTCAGAGCACCAGCAGCGGGGTCACGATGATCACGTACAGCAAGGCGATCTACGACAAGTCGAAGAACAACGTGTGGGATCCGCCGGCCACCACGGACCTGGGCTCGCAGAGCCTGCCGCTCAGCCTGTCGCTCGCTCCCTGGAGCATGAACGTCGTCGTCATCAAGTAGGACAGGGGCGAGGGTGCAGGGGACAGGGGACGCGCCTGTCCCCTCCCATTTGCACCATTCCCGGTGCGCCCCTCCAACCCTTGTCAACCCCCTCTCCTGTGGAAAACGCCCGTAACCCACTGAATCCAAAAAGAAGATAAAGTTGGCAGACCGTTCCGGTTTTCCCTCCAAATATGCCATGCTTATTGCGGGTAGCAAAAACAGTGCCCGGCGGCTCCAATCGCCGGGCATTTTTGCGTCTGTCCAAAAAAATCCGCCGCGAATCCGCTCTAGGAACGGTCCAAGAACGGTCCGGGAACGGTCCAGGAAAGGAACCTGTTATGCCGCTCAACCCTGCTGTTCAGCGTTGCGCCAACGCCTACAACCAGACTTTTTCTCTCGAGAGAGGCAAGGGCACCAATGGCTATGACTCCCAGAAAGTCGCCCGGGCCTCGTACCTGAGCCTGATGCCCGACGTCGCCGATCACGATTCCATCTGCGACTTCATCGCCTGTGTCACCTATGCCATGGTCCATGGAATCCTCCACGAACCTCACGGTCCCAAACTGCTCGCTGCTGCCAAAGTCGCCCTCAGCGCCCTGCGCGCCAAGAACAGATTGTCCAAAACGTCCAAATCCGCGGCGGCATAACCCGCAACCCATCGCGTTTTTTTATTTTTTTATTTTTTTCTGTTTCCCCCGAAATTCTTGCCATCATTCTAATTTAAACAAAATAATGTAGTTACCAACAATCAACGCCGGACGCCCAACCCGCCGATTCCGCAGATTGGCGCCCGATACCGCCTCTTCCCAACCCATACGATACGTGTGCCCACTGAGCGCTGGGGAGGCGGGTTTGTCAGCAGCCTGAATGGGAGACGCGCGAGTGTCTCCCATTCAGACTCTGGGTTGTTACTTGATGCCCACCACCATGGAATCCGGTCCCACGAGGTGCTCCACGCGGGTTTCGCGGAACCCGGCTTCGCGCATCCACTGCATGCACTCACCGCCGGTGTAATCGAATCCGCCGTTGGTCTCGATGAGCATGTTGAGGCTCATCAGCAAACCGAAAGCGTTCTTGCGGCGGTCGTCGTCGATGATGGCGTCGTATGCGATGAACGCTCCACCCTCGGACAATGCGTCGTAAGCCTTGCGGACCAGCATCTTTTTCTCTTCGAGGTTCCAATCATGGAGGATGTGGCCCATCATCACCACGTCGGCTTTCGGAATGGGATCTTTGAAAAAGTTGCCGGGCACGAACTGCACCCGCGGAGCCAGCCCGTGCGCCTCTACGTACTCGTCAAAGATGGGCGCCACTTCCGGCAGATCGAATCCGATGCCGCGCAGGTGCTTGTTGCGCAGCAAAACCTGGGTAAGCAGATCGCCCTGCGCCGGACCGGCGTCGACGACGGTCTTGTACTCCTCCCAGGGAAATTTTGCCGCGATGGCCATATTGGCCCCGCGGCTCACGCCTGTCATTCCGCGCAAAAACACCTTGAGGCGCTCCGGGTCGGCGTAAAGAGCGGAGAAGATGTCGGGCTCGCCTCGCGACGCCTCGTTCTGCGGGAGGCCGGTGCGCAAGCCGGTGGTCAGATCATTCCAGTGGTGGAAGAGACGGCGGTTGGCCATTTCAAGGATGCCACCCATGTAAGACGGCTTGCGTTTGTCGAGGAATGCGTCGGTGGAGGGAGTGTTCGAGTAGACTCCGTCCTGCCTTTCGAGAAATCCGAGCGCCACCAGCGTGTCGAGGAAATCACGCGCCGAGCGGGGATGGAGACCGAGGCGGCCGGTGAGCGACTCCAAGGTTTCCGGCCCACGGGCCAACTCAGTGAAGACCTCCATTTCCACCGCGCTGAGCAGTGTCTTCGAGGCCAAGAAGGCAAGGCCGGTCTGCAGGATATGTTCAGGCGTTACCGGGGGCGCCGCCGACTTCTCGTTCGAGGCTCCGGAGGCAGGCATGGTTGTGGTCGCGGACATAGGGATAGGTCCTTTCATCAAAGGGATTCAAGTTTTGCGGAGGGGAAGTACTCAGATCCCAGGGTCTCCGCACACGCGGACGGAAGATCGCACCGCGCGGGGCGCAGCCAGTCTAGCCATGGGCGCTGGGCCAAGTCCACGACTTTCTGAGGCGGGAGTGTGGCCTGTGGATCGCTTTTACCTTGTGCGCCGAAAGCTGATATGCTGCGGACGCTCAGCAAAACCGATTTAGGAGTGCAAGTCATGTGGTTTCTGGGAATGGATGTGGGCACGGGCGGCACGCGCGCCGTCATCGTGGATGCGAACGGAAAACTGATCAGCGGAGCGTCGAGCGAGCATGCTCCGTTCCGCACGCCGCACCTGGGCTGGGCAGAACAGGATCCGGAAGACTGGTGGCGGGCGGCGCAGGAGGCGATCCGCGCGGCGATTGCCGCGGCGCCCGAACCGCGTGAGCCCATTACGGCTCTGGGTCTGACGGGCCAGATGCACGGCGCCGTTCTGCTGAATGAAAACGGCGCGGTGCTGCGTCCATCGCTCATCTGGTGCGATACGCGCACGCAGCCCGAATGCGATTGGCTGCACCAGAAGATCGGCTACGAAAAGCTGATCGAGTTGACTTGCAATCCGGCGCTGCCCAACTTCACGCTGACGAAACTTCTGTGGGTCAAAGAGCACCAGCCGGAGATCTTCGCGAAGACGCGGCACGTAATGTGCCCCAAGGACTACGTCCGCTATCGACTCACCGGCGAATTTGCCATCGACGTGCAGGAAGCTTCTGGAACGTTGCTGCTGGATGTGACGCACCGCCGGTGGTCGCGCGAGGTGGCCGAGGCGGCGGGGATTCCGATGGAGTGGCTGCCAACTGTGTATGAGTCGCCGGAAATCTGCGCGCGCATCAGCGAGACAGCCGCGGGGCTGACCGGGCTGGCCGCGGAAACGCCGGTGGTGGCGGGAGCGGGCGACCAGGGCGCAGGTGCGGTTGGCATGGGCATCTTGCAGCCGGGTTCGGTTTCCGCGACGATTGGAACTTCAGGCGTGGTGTTTGCGGCGACGGCGCAGCCCACCAAGGATCCCAAGGGCCGCCTGCACACCTTCTGCCATGCCGTGCCGGGCGTGTGGCACGTGATGGGCGTGACGCAGTCGGCTGGTCTTAGCCTGCAGTGGCTGCGCAACACGTTTTTCGCCGGGCAGAGTTACGACGCGTTGAGCGAAGCCGCGGCACAGATTCCCGCGGGCAGCAATGGCCTCGAGTGGGCGCCGTATCTGCTGGGCGAGCGCACGCCACACCTCGATCCTGAAGTGCGCGCAGCTTTCGCCGGCATTCATTCGTCGCATACGGCGGCGCATTTTACGCGCGCGGTGCTCGAGGGCGTTGCGTATTCGCTGCAGGACACGTTCACGCTGTTCGCCGAACTGGGCATTCCGGTCAGCGGCATTCGGCTGGGCGGCGGAGGTGCGCGTGGTCCGCTGTGGCGGCGCATTCAGGCCGGCATCTACGGGCATGCGGTCGAAATCCTCACCGCGGAAGAAGGCGGCGCGTTTGGCTGCGCGCTGATGGCCGGGGTGGGAGCGGGTCACTGGGCGAACCTGGATCAGGCATGCGGCCAGGCCATTGAAGTGGCGCAGCGGATTGAGGCCGATCCAGCGGATGTGGCGGCGTATAAGGCTGGGTATGCGAAGTGGCGGAAGCTATATCCGGCGTTGCGAAGCTTGCGGTAGATTTCGCGCACTTGTCCGTTCCATGGCTCCTGGCCTAATGTAATGTGCACGCAACGCGACCCGTTGCCAGGAGCCCCACGATGTCGATTGCGAGCGGCCAGCCCGCGGGCCTTCTCCAGGAGAGCCCTGCCGAAAAGACAATGCTTGCGCCGCCGCCGGCTGGTAGTGGGCTGGTGCGCAACGTTGCCGTGGATGCCTATCGCGGCCTGGTGATGCTGCTGATGATGGGCGAGGTGCTTCGCTTTGCCAACATTTCCCGCGCATTTCCGTCGAGCGCCTTCTGGCACATTCTGGCATGGAACCAGACGCACGTGGAGTGGGCGGGCATGAGCCTGCACGACACGATTCAGCCGGGGTTCACCTTTCTCGCGGGCGTGTCGCTGCCGTATTCGATCCGCAGCCGGCGGCGCAAGGGCGAGAGCTTCTCGCGCATGCTCTTTCACACGATCTGGCGCAGCGTGTTGCTGGTGGCGCTCGGCATCTTCCTGCGCTCCACTGAAGGGCCGATTACTTATTTCACCTTTGAAGACACGCTCACGCAGATCGGCCTGGGTTACACGTTCGCGTTCCTGCTTGCATTTGCCAAGCCGCGCTGGCAGTGGATTGCGACGGGCGCGATTCTGTTTGCATATTGGCTGGCCTGGGCGCTCTATCCCGCTCCGGGAGCGAACTTTAACTACGCAGCCGTGGGAGTGCCTGCGGACTGGCATCATCTTTACTCCGGCTTTGCCGCGCACTGGAACAAGAACAGCAATCTGGG
>Ga0134128_10001582_pt1 | contig 29044 bp, 41 predicted proteins | sample KB31754_FD_96462 | JGI IMG/M metagenome (GOLD analysis project Ga0134128, IMG submission 96462) | Terrestrial soil microbial communities with excess Nitrogen fertilizer from Kellogg Biological Station, Michigan, USA - KB3-175-4 | ecosystem: Environmental > Terrestrial > Soil > Unclassified ... | reverse complement strand
CCCCGGCCTGCCCAAGACCCGCTCGGGCAAGATCATGCGCCGTATCCTGCGCAAAATCGCCGAAGGCGATACCCAATCCCTGGGCGACACCTCAACCCTCGCCGACCCTTCCGTCGTCGATGATCTCGTCAAAAACGCGAAGCGGTAGGCAGAAGCCGCTGGCATGATTACGCTGCCGCGCCGAAGGCAGGGGACCGGCGTCATGCGCGATTGGCTTTTGATCTTGCTTCTGGGCTTGAGCTTTGGCGGGGGCCTTGGCGGGCCGGCTAGAGCGGCCGACTGGACCACGCCGGCGGAACAGTCCGGTTTTCGGACCACGCCCAGCTACGCCGACACTGTGGCCTATCTGGAGCGGCTGCAGAAACAAGCGCCTGGCAGGATCCACCTCGGGACCTATGGGGTATCGCCGCAGGGCCGGCCCATGGCGGTGGTTGTCGCCAATTCAAATGGTGTTTTCACGCCCGAAGCCGCGCGCGCGGCGCGGCTCCCGGTCGTGCTGGTGCAAGCCGGCATCCATCCCGGCGAGATCGAAGGCAAGGATGCGGGGCTGATGCTGCTGCGCGATGTCGCCGCCACCGGCAAGCTGCAGCATCTGCTCGATCATGCCGTGCTGGTTTTCATTCCGGTTTTCAGCGTGGACGGGCACGAGAATTTTTCGCCCTACAACCGCATCAACCAGAACGGCCCGGACAGCATGGGCTTCCGCGGCCAATCGCAATATCTGAATCTCAACCGCGATAATATCAAGGCCGACACGCCGGAGATGCGCGCATGGCTCAAGCTCTGGCAATATTGGCGGCCCGATCTTCTCATCGATGTCCACACTACCGATGGTGCCGACTATCAGTACGACCTGACCTGGTATCTGGAAGATCCGCACAAGCTCGATGCCGGTGTCAGCCTTTGGCAACAGCAAGCGATGGCGAGCGTCATCCCGGCTTACGAGAAACGTGGACATCTCGCCTCGATCTATTTGGAGTTCAAGGATGGCTCTGACCCGCGTAAAGGCCTTGAGAATTTCGGCTCGGGCCCCCGTTTTTCCACGGGCTATGCGGCGCTGCAGAACCGGGCCGGGCTCTTGATCGAAACCCACATGATGAAACCTTACGCGACACGGGTGCGCGCCGCCTATGACCTGGTGGCGCTGATGCTGGACTATGCCGGGCGCGATGCAGCTTCGCTACTCGAAACCAACGCGAGGGCTGATGCCGCCACCATTGCCCGCGCCAGCGATTCCTCGGCACACGTCGCTTTGACCTTCAAGTCCGATCCGGCCTCCACACCCTTTTCACTCAAAGGCTACGCCTTCACCCAGACCCCAAGCCAAATCTCCGGCGGCACCTGGATCCAATATGACCAGACCAAGCCTGAGACATATGTCATCCCGAACTGGAATGGCTTGCTTCCAGATAGGATGGCTACGCTTCCCGCCGCTTATGCGGTACCGGCACAATGGAAAGACATTATCGCGCGCCTTGATGCGCACGGCATCGCCTATCGCCGTCTGGATTGCGCCGCCAAGGTTGCCGCCATGGGCTATCAGCTTGACAATCCCAAATGGAGCAGCCAGCCGTTCGAAGGTCATTTGATGCTGGAGCAGGTCGAAGCAGGTCTGCAGCCGCGACAAGAAATCCTGCCACCCGGTTCAGTGATCGTGCCGCTGGATCAACCCTCGGCCAATATCGCTGTCGAGCTGCTGGAGCCGGATGCGCCGGATTGCTTGTTGCGCTGGGGATTTCTGGATGCGGTTTTCGAGACCAAGGAATATGGCGAGCCGCGTGTGCTGGAAAAGCTGGCGCGCGACATGCTGGCGAAAGATCCTGCCCTCAAGGCGGAATTCGAAAGAAAGCTTAGGGACGATCCGACCTTCGCCAATCCGCGCGCCCGGTTGAGCTTCTTCTTTCAGCGCTCGCCCTGGTTCGCGGCGCAGAAAGTTGGCGCTTATCCGGTGCTGCGGCTGGATAAGTCTGTCATGCCGTCCTGCAATTAAATTGCTTAGAATTGTATTAACTGGCGCAAGACTATTCTTCTCGCAGAGCAGTTGGTGCCCCAGGAGCTTTAACGGACACGCCGCATTTGTGCGTGCGCCGATCCAAAGGAGCGCAGGTGAACTTTTCCCCGGACAAGCGCGCCGATATGGCAGCGGCAACAGTGCCGGCGGCGAAACTCCATGTTCTGGGGTTGGCGCCCCTGAAGGAGAAGCTTGGTCCCAGGTGGGAGCGCCTGAGCGCCTTGGTTCATCGGCTCATGGAAAAAGCCATTCGTGCCGCGCAAGGCCCGTCCGATCATTTGATTGTTCTAGACGAACTTTCTTACGCAATTACATTCGGCGATCTCTCTCTCAGCGAAGCCAGCCGCGTGTGCGCCGCGATTGCGCGGGAAGTCTGCGAGCATCTTTTCGGGGACCAAATCGATGAAGTGTCGGTAAGAAGCGTCGTTGCGGAGATCGCGACTCTTGGTTCGATCGATGGAGCTGTCCTGGGCCGTCAGATAGAGGCGTTGGTGGAAGCGCGAGGACTCGAAGCCGTCATAACGCAAAGCGTCGAGTCAGGCGCGTCCGCGCCGGTCGTGGTCGTTGCCGGCAATGCGACCAGAAAATCGCCCCTTGCAGCGGACACTATCAAGACCATCCAAGCGCATTTCGCGCCTTATGGCCTCAAACTTGGACTGCTTCCGATTTGGAATTTGGAACAGGCTTCCAGCAATTGCCTTTTTGTGACGCCATTTTCGGAGGGCGCCATCATTCCCTCGGGCAAATTGACTCTGCGCGGGATGACTGATGCGCAGGTGCTTGATCTGGAAATCGATCAGTTGATTGCCGCGGCTCACTTCGCCGAACAAATGCGCGAGACCGGCAAGGTCTGCGCCGTCGGCGTGGGCATCAGCTATTATTCCATCAACAGTTTTCGCGCGCGGATTCGCTATCTTACGGCGCTCCAGAAATTGCAGTTTCACCCCAAGAACCCGTTGCTCTTGAAACTGGAGCAGATTCCAGCGGGGGCGCCGGAAGGCCGGGTCGGCGAACTTGTTTCCATGTTGAGCAGCGAGAATGTCAGAATCACGCTCGAACTGGAGAACATCGCCGCCGTTGCGACGCTCGAATTGCGGTTTGGTGTTGTGGGTGTGGGAAGCGTTATCGCAGCCGGACTCGATAAAGAGGCGGCGGCGCTTCTATGCCGCAAGCTGGTTCATTATGCGGGCACCCACAGAATGTTTGCCTTCCTGGATCGCCTCGATAGCCAGGAGCAATGCGCCTTGGCAGCGCGGGAAGGCGTGAAATTTGGCATGGGCGCGGCATTGACACCCAGGCCGCTCGAGACTGTGGCGCGGGATTTGACGTTTCCGATGCGGCTGCGGCGGTAGAAGGATCTAACCCGACGTGCGTCGCTGCCGCGCGGGCGGCTTGTCATTCGGAGAGACGGAGTTTGTGGGTCTGAGTTTTCGCCCGACGCGGGGCGGCTGCTACGCTGACACTCGCGGCCCCTTGTCATTCATCATCCGACCATAGGTCGGATGATGAATGGTGCCGTAGGTGAGAATCGAACTCACGACCTATCCCTTACCAAGGGATTGCGCTACCACTACGCTACTACGGCCGCCGTGGTATTGGGTGCTTACAGCGCCCGCCCTTACCAAAGGGTGCGCTGCTATAACGTAAGGATCGTCCCGAGGTAAAGTGCGGCTCTGATGGCAAAAACGCCCCCCGAAAGGCTGGCCGCGGCGCTGAAGGCCAATCTAAAGCGGCGCAAGGAAACGATGCCACTGCGGCCGGGTCCCGAGCCCGCCAAAGACCCTGAAAAGTCTAGGGAAAATCCACCACCCACGCGCGCCAATCCCCGGCCGGGCCCCTAGCGTCCCGGCCCGCTTTCCGTCTGTCCCCTGGGAACGCCACGCGCTACAAGCACGCCCACGGGCTCAAGCGCCCGGATTGAGGATTGATGGACCGGATTCGCATACGCGGCGGCCAGCGACTTAAGGGCGCCATTCCCGTCAGCGGTGCCAAGAACGCGGCGTTGAAGTTGATGGCGGCGTCTTTGCTGACAGCCGAGCCCTTGATCCTGCGCAATGTGCCGCGGCTGGCCGATGTCCGGGCGATGGCGGAACTCCTGCGCAGCTTCGGGGTCGAGATCGGCATGACTTGGGGGGCCGGCCTGGGTGAGGGCGATGTCTTCCGGCTCGAGGCGCGGCAGATCACCTCGTCGTTCGCCTCCTATGACATCGTCCGCAAGATGCGGGCGAGTTTCCAGGTTCTGGCGCCGCTCTTGGCGCGCCATGGCGAAGCGAAAGTCTCTCTGCCCGGTGGGTGCGCCATCGGGGCTCGGCCGGTGAATTTGCATCTCGACGCCCTGACCCAGATGGGCGCCAAGGTGGACCTGGTTGACGGCTATGTCGTGGCCGATGCCAAAGCCGGCCTCAAGGGCGCGGAAATCGTGTTTTCTTCCGTCTCCGTCGGCGCGACCGAGACGGCTTTGATGGCCGCGACGCTGGCAAAAGGAACCACCATTATCACCAACGCCGCGCGGGAACCGGAAATCGCCGATCTGGGCCATTGCCTGAACGCCATGGGCGCCCGCATCACCGGTCTGGGTTCGGCCGAACTCACTATCGAAGGCGTGAACTCGCTCCACGGCGCCGAACATGTGGTCATGCCGGATCGTATCGAAGCGGGTACCTACGCCATCGCCGCCGCTATCGCGGGCGGTGAGGTCGAACTTGTGGGCGCGCGCCGCGATACGATTGCGGCTCTGCTGGAGCGGTTGGAGCGCGCTGGTGCTGAGGTGCGCGACACCCAGAGGGGCGTGGCTTTGAAGGTGAATGGCGGCCGGCCTACAGCCGTGGATCTGTCCACCGCCCCTTTTCCGGGCTTCCCCACCGACCTTCAGGCCCAGTTCATGGCCTTGATGACGGTCGCCAACGGCACCTCTACCATTCGCGAGACGATCTTTGAGAATCGTTTCATGCATGTGCCCGAACTGGGCCGGCTGGGCGCGGATATAAGAGTGGAGGGGGATGTCGCCATCGTGCGCGGCGTGGAAAGGCTGAAGGGGGCGCCCGTGATGGCCACCGATCTGCGTGCATCGGTGAGCCTGGTCTTGGCGGGCTTGGCCGCGCAAGGCGAAACCATGGTCAATCGCGTCTATCACCTCGATCGCGGCTTCGACCGGCTGGAAGAGAAGCTATCCCAGGCCGGCGCCGACATCGCGCGGGTTCCCGAATGAGCAAAGGCTTGCGACTGACGGCTACCGATGCCGAAGACTTGCAAATGTTGTCCGCCCGCCTGCAAGACGCCGCCGGCAAGCTCAAGGATTTCGTCTGGCTGCCCAAGCAGCGGCGCTTCGTGGCAGCGCTGAACCGGTTTCGCTGGGAAGACGGCAAAGGCGCGGGCACCCGGGTGCGTGCGGCGCTGCGTTTCGACAGCGTTTCCAAGGTGCAGTCGTCCCATGTCAAGCAAGGCGCGCCGGACGCCGTGGTGTCGCTCTTGGCGATCCGTTTCACGCCGCACGGCGAGGGTGATCCCGCTGGCGTGATCGAATTGGTGCTGGCGGGCGGCGGCGCGATCCGTCTTGCGGTGGAATGCATCGACGCGGAGCTTGCGGATCTGACGGGACCTTGGGCGGCACGGGCGCGGCCAGATCACGAAGGAGAGGCGTGATGGCGCGCCGGCTGAACGCCAAGGACAAGAACTTCGCCGCCGATTTCGAAGCCCTGCTGTTTGCCAAGCGCGAGATCGAGGAGGATGTGGCGGGACAGGCGCGCGCCTTGATCGCCGATGTGCGGGCCCGCGGCGATGCGGCGCTAGTGGAACTGACCAACCGCTTCGACCGCGCCCGTATCACGGCCGGCGATCTCAAACTCTCGCCCGCGGAAATCGAGACGGCTCTGGCCCAGGTCACGCCGGAACAGAAGACTGCCATCGAAATCGCCGCCACACGCATCGAGGCCTATCACCGCAGACAATTGCCCGAAGATGCACGCTTCAAGGACGATATCGGCGCGTTGTTGGGTTGGCGCTGGACGCCCGTCGACAGCGCCGGGCTGTATGTCCCCGGCGGCACCGCCAGTTACCCGTCTTCAGTCCTGATGAATGCCATCCCCGCCAAGGTCGCCGGGGTCGGCCGCATTGTGATGGTGACACCGGCCAGTGGCGGAACGATCAATCCACTGGTCCTGGCGGCGGCCAGGCGCGCCGGTATCAGAGATATTTTCCGGGTGGGCGGCGCCCAGGCAGTGGCCGCGCTGGCTTATGGCACCGAAACCATCGCTGCGGTGGACAAGATTGTGGGTCCCGGCAATGCCTGGGTCGCGGCCGCCAAGCGCGAAGTGTTCGGCCAGGTTGGCATCGACTCCATCGCCGGGCCGTCGGAGATTCTGGTGATCGCGGATTCCGGCAATAACCCCGACTGGATCGCGGCCGATCTTCTGAGCCAAGCTGAACACGATGTCTCATCGCAAAGTATCCTGATCACGGACGATGCCGCCTTCGCCGACAAGGTTTCCGAAGCGGCGGCGCGCGCGCTGGCAGTGCTGCCGCGCAAAGACATCGCGGCCAAAAGTTGGACCGACTATGGCGGCATCATTGTGGTGGAGACATTGGAGGACGCGCCCGCTTTGTCCGACCGTTTCGCGCCGGAGCATTTGGAAATCGCCACCGCCGATCCCGACCGCCTGCTGGCCAAGGTAAAGCATGCGGGCGCCATCTTCCTGGGCCGGCACACGCCCGAAGCGATGGGCGATTACATCGCAGGACCCAATCATGTGCTGCCGACATCGCGGTCCGCGCGTTTCTCCTCGGGATTATCGGTGCTGGATTTCATGAAACGCACCACACTTCTTTCTCTCGATGCCAAGGCGATGGCCGCGCTTGGCCCGCCCGCCATGGCGCTGGCCGAAGCCGAAGGTCTTCAGGCGCATGCGCGTTCCATCGCCGCGCGGCTGAACAGGAAGGCCTGAGTGGATCATAGGATCAGCGCCATCGCCCTGGACGAGAAGAGCGTGATCAGCCGCACGCCCGCGATCGAACAGGAGCGCGAAGTCGCTATCTCAGATCTTCTAGAGACGAACCGTTTCAAGCCAAAAGGCTCCAGCACCGGGCCCTATCGCTTGGCCTTGAGCGTCAAGGAAAATCGTCTGGTGTTCGATATCGCGCGGGAGAGCGGCACGCGGGTGGGCCGCATCTTGCTGTCGCTGTCGCCGTTTCGCGGCATCATCAAGGACTATTTCCTGGTCTGCGACAGCTATTACAAAGCGATCCGCACCGCGCCGCCGTCACAGATAGAATCCCTGGATATGGGCCGCCGCGCGCTGCACAATGAAGGCAGCGAACTTCTCTTGAAACGGTTGAGCGGCAAGGTCGAGACCGATTTCGACACGGCGCGCCGTCTGTTTACGTTGATCTGTGTGCTGCATCTGACGATCTGACCATGATGGATGCGCCCAAAACCAAACCAGCTTCGGTTCTGTTCGTGTGCACTTTGAACGCGGTGCGTTCGCCCATGGCCGCGGGCCTGTTGCGTGTGCTCAAGGGGCGTGAAATTTATGTGGAGTCCGCGGGCGTCGAAGCCGGAGCGCTCGATCCTCTCGCCGTCGAGGTCATGGCGGAAATCGGCATCGCCCTGAATGCCCATCGCCCCCGCCGTTTCGAAGACCTTCAGGATGGATCCTTCGATCTGGTGGTGGCCTTGTCGCCGGAAGCCGAAGCGCATGCCTTGAAATTGGGCCGCAACAGCGCCACCCAGATCGAGCATTGGCGGACCGTGGACCCCACCGGGGTCGAGGGGACGGCGGAACAGCGCAAGGCCGCCTATCGTGCCGTCAGGGACACACTGAGGCGCCAAATCGCGGCAAGATTTGGGTGAAAATCCTTGATTTTCGCTCGCTTCAGTGCAATCTCCCCGCCGCCAACGGTTTATTTCTGTCGCGCCCGCCCAAGCGAATCCGCTAGGTATTTTCTGGTTCGAAACCCGCAGAGGAAGAATGGCCAAGGAAGAATTGCTGGAATTTGAGGGCACAGTCAGCGAGCTTCTGCCCAACGCCACCTTCCGGGTTCTTTTGCAGAACGGCCATGAAATCATCGCCCACACCGCCGGCAAGATGCGCAAGAACCGCATCCGCGTGCTGACCGGCGACAAGGTCATGATCGAGATGACGCCGTATGACCTCACCAAAGGGCGCATCACCTATCGCTTCCGTTAGCCCGGAGCTGGTCCTCGCCAGCGAGAGTCCGCGCCGCCTGGCTCTGCTGGCGCAGGCCGACATCGTCCCCAATCATGTCGTTCCCGCCGCGTTGGACGAAAAAATCCTGAAGGGCGAGACGCCGCGCGAGCATGCGCTGCGCCTTGCGGTTGCCAAGGTGCGCGCCGCCGCGGCCCGCCACGCCACCAGCGCTTTCATTTTGGCCGCCGATACGGTCGTGGCCTGCGGCCGGCGCATCCTGCCGAAAGCAGAAACCGACGAAGAGGTGCGCGCCTGTCTTTCGCTTTTGTCGGGCCGGCGCCATCAGGTGATGACGGCGGTGGCGCTGCTCACGCCCGATGGCAAGCTGCGCACCCGATTGGCGATGACCCGGGTTTCGTTCCGCCGGCTGGATGCGGCGCAAATCGCCCACTATGTCGAAAGCCGCGAAGGGTTGGGCAAGGCCGGCGGCTATGCCATCCAGGGCCGCGCCGAAATCTTCGTGAAGGAGATCAACGGCTCTTATTCCAACGTGGTCGGCCTGCCCCTGGCCGCCACGGTCGCGCTTCTGGAAGGCGCGGGCTTTCCCCTTTCGTGATAGGGTCGGCCATGGCGGCGGAAATTCTCATCAATGCGGGCGCGGGAGAAATCCGCATCGCCCATCTTTGCCACGGCAAGCTGCAGGATTTCCGCATCGAGCGGATCATCGGCGACGAAGAAGGCGCGCATCACTGCCATAGCCATATCGGAGAGGTCATTTTGGGCCGAGTGCAACGTGTGCTGGCAGGCATGCAGGCGGCTTTCGTGGATGTGGGGCTGGAGCGGGCCGGTTTTCTGGGACTGCGTGAAGCCAGGTCGCTGGCGCGCGCGCCTTGCGACGATCCGGCGATCTCGGATTGTGTGCGTGAAGGTGATGCCGTGCTCGTGCAAGTGATCAAGGATCCGATCGGAGAAAAGGGCGCGCGCTTGTCGGCGGGCATCACCTTGCCGGGACGTCTTCTGGTGATGACACCGGGCCAGGCGGGTGTCGCGCTCTCCCGCCGCATCGAAGATGAAGATCAGCGCAACGCATTCCTTGCACTGGGCGAGCGGCTTCTGGCGGATAGCGACTGCGACCTGATAAAGGGCGCGGGTTTTATTTTTCGCACAGCGGCCAAGGACGCTTGCCTCGATGAGCTTAAGCAAGACGCGCTGGCGCTCGCGCAGACGTGGCGCGACATTGAGCAGCGGCGGGCCGCGGCCAAGCCGCCATCCACGCTTTATCGCGATCTGGGGCCCATCGAGCGGGCGATGCGCGACGTGGTGCGGGGCGACGTGATCCGCGTCTTGATCGACGACGCGGCGGCGGCGGAAGCAGCGCGCGATTATTGCCGCAAAGCGATGCCCGGCGCGGAAGCCTCGATCGAAATCGTGGGGCGCGATCTGTTCGACCGCTATGGCCTTGAGGATGAAATCGCCAGCCTGTTCGAACCGCGGGTCAGGCTTCCCTCGGGAGGGTGGATCACCATCGAGACCACCGAGGCGCTGACCGCGGTCGACGTCAATTCCGGCCGCTTCATCCAATCCGGCGGACTGGAGGAAACCAGCCTCGCTGTCAATCTGGAGGCCGCGGCCGAGATCGGACGGCAGCTTCGGTTGCGCGGCATCGGCGGATTGATCGTGGTGGATTTCATTCATCTGAACCAAAGCGGTCATGCCGCGCGAGTGCTCGAAGCATTGCAGCTTAGCCTCAGTTTCGACCGTGCCCCGGTGCAGATTTCACCCATAACCGAGTTCGGCATCGTCGCCATCACCCGCAAACGCTTGCGCGAACCTTTGGTGCGCCAGGCGAGCCATCCTTGCGCCGGCTGTGGCGGGCGCGGACGGGCGCCGTCGGCAGAGAGTCGGGCCCTGGAGGTTTTGCGCCAGGTGGAGCGCGAAGCCGCCGCCAATCCCGGTGCCGAGCTGGTGGTGCGGATCGCACCGGATATCGCTCAATGGCTGGACCGCCATGCCGAGGCGGTTTGCCGAGGGTTGCTGCGCCGGGGCGCGGGTCGGGTTCGCTTCGAAAAGGACGAGGGGGGCGCTGCCGTTGCCGGCCGCTAATTCCTGTCCCGTTTGCGGCAAACCGGCCGAGGCGCGGTTTTCGCCTTTCTGCTCCAAGCGCTGCGCGGATATCGATCTGGGCCGCTGGCTGAAGGGCGGTTATGCGATCCCCGGCAAGCCGGAAGAGGAGGCCGGAGAGAGCCCCGGCCTGCCCGCAGAACCTGACGAAACCCCGGACCAGTAAGGCTTTTGGCCGGGCTGGACAGGGCGGAATCCGTCCTCTAAGAAGCCCGTCCTTCCGTGCCTCACGGTATGCCCAGGTAGCTCAGTTGGTAGAGCAGCGGATTGAAAATCCGCGTGTCGGCAGTTCAATTCTGTCCCTGGGCACCATCATTTTTCCCAATAAAATCAGGCCTCAAAAGAGAACAAAGGCCGACTGGCCTTTGGCAAAATCAACATTTCAAGGCTTTCCGAAATCTGTCGAAAAAAGCCAATGTTTTCCGGCCTTTTCCGAGTCGCCCCAAACGTGCCGAATTTCTGAGGGCGCCACGAGGGCGCCACAGGAAGGGGTCCAAACACGCTTCGTTCTCGGCTGTTCTTTTTCGCAAGGTTTTGTTCTGGCCGGATTGCGCACTGAAGGGTGCAGTAGTTGCAGCGGCATTGGAGAGAACCGGGCGGCTAGAGCGCGGTTTCGACCGCCCGCGCCCGGGCGCGATCGGCATGCTCATCCGGCCACAGATGGCCGTATGTGTCGAGCGTCAGCTTCAGGGTGGCGTGGCCCATCAATTTCTGCAGGACCTTGGGTGTCACCCCCTGTTGGATCTGCAAGCTGGCGTAGACGTGGCGCAGGGTATGGGGGCCGAAGGCCGGCTGCTTGAAACCGGCCTGGGCCTCGCTCCACTCCCGCACCGTCTTGGAAGCAGGTTCAGCGGTCACCAGCCCGGCGGCATTCATCAGTGGCACCCAGAAGCGGTGCCAGAAGTTCGGATAGTTCCAGACATTGCCTTCCTCGTTGGGGAAGACCAGGTCGGACTTGACCGTGCAGGACTTCAGATAGGCACGGATGGCAGCTGCTGTCTCGTTGCCAATCTCGATGGTCCGAAGGCCCGCGGCACTCTTGACCGAACCCAGCTCGTTATAGCGGTCTGCCCGGCGCACGACCTTTACCTTGGCCTTGTTGGCCTCAAGCTCACAGCTCACCCGCCACAACCCCCGAAACTCCGACATGCGCAGGCCGCCGAACATCAGCAGATGGATGGCGGCGTCGGCGCGCCCGGTATTGTCGAACCGCTTTGCTTCCGCCAGCAGAGTCCGCAGATCATCCTTGGGCGGCAGATAGAAGTGTTCTTCCGCGCCGGCTTCTGGCCGATGGGTCACTTCGATCTTGGATGCGCTCACGGGATTGGCCTTGGCAAAGCCGCGGCGCATGCCGTGATCGAACAGCCGCGACAGCGTTCCCCGGACCTTGACCGCCATCTTGGGCGACACCCGCTGTCCCAAGCGGTCCAGAAAGAGCTGGACGAAGACCGCGCCGATGTCGTCGCATTTCGCGTTTGCGATCTTCTGATCGACAAGGATGTGCAGATCAATGTGCTGCTCGAACTGGCGCAGCGTCGAAGCCTCACGCTGGCCCTTGTCCACCAGTTGCTCGAAGTAATCGAGGAAATGCTTGGTCAGATCGGTGAACGACGCCGAGGGTTTTGGCTTCTCCAGTTCGACCGAGGCAAGTTTCGTCTTGGCTTCCGCCTGCGTGTCGAACATCGCGCTCATGCGCGGACGATCGACAAGGGCGGTGTCGTCCGAAATGATCTCCGCATCCCAGATGACTTGCCAGCGAATCTTTCCGCTCGGCAGCTTGCGCTTGCGAATGTGGCCCACGATGTCCGCCGTGTTCAGTGCGCCTTAAGCGACGACCGCGGAGCAAGCGTATCAGGAGTTTTCAACGCAGCAAGGATTTCCGATTTGAAGGCATAGAGTCCAACGCCACTTTTTACGCGAATGGGCAATGCGCCGGTTTCCCGTGCGTAACGGACTTTGCGCGCGCTCCAACCAAGAAACTGTGCAATCTCGTCTACACCGCCCAGATAGTCTCGTTGGATTGGTTGTCCGGCGATCGTTGGGTCGGTCTCTTCCGCGATAGATGTCGCGTCGAACTGATGTTGGGGAGATTTGGCGCACATGTGACTGGTTTCTCATCTGCAGGCTTAATATGAAACACGCGAACGCTCGCCATTGCGCGCGTAGTAGGATCAGAAAGAGAAAGGAGCCTGGGCGCGCGAGCGCACTTGACTGACCAGTAGAAACATTCCTCCTTCCAGTCACGCTTACTTCCAACGCTGGGGCCGACTCCAGCGACGGCAAATTTCTCCGGCCAGTTTTGGATTTCTTTCGCGAAACATGCCTCTCTGGAGGACAGCTTGGCTAAACCCTAGGATGAGAGGTGAAATTCGCTCACTTACATCTAAATCGGCTGGGGGCTGATGTTCTCGGCTTAGGCTGCGTGATGTACAGACCAGAGTGCGCAAATGGCGTAGTGCAATAAGAAAGCGACGGTCTATTTGTGCCCGGGTTGTTCAACGCTAAGTGAGGGCGGGCAGCTTTAGACGCACTGTAACCTTGCCAAGGTTAGGGTCGGGCTTTCGATTCGCCTCGCCCGCTCCAAGTTCTAGAGGAAAATCAAATAGTTGAGTCAGATGTAGCGGGATTTCGGAGTAGTCCTACCCTAACGCTCGAAAGGTTTGAAGGCCGAGATATCACGGTGTGGTTGCCACGGCTTATCGAGTTTAAGTGGGTTCCTGTAAGCTCTGGTGGATGTCGAGGCGGGGCTTCGCCCCAGATTGGACTACGGTCGACGCGCTTCTGGCCTTGCAGACCTCAGCATGCCTGCTTGGTGTGACGCTCCCTCTCTTTCTACGTTGGCGACGAAGAGGTTCAGTCGCGTCGCCGCCCCGGCGGTTGTCGGCCCGACGCACATTCCGCCGGACCTGCTGTGGTGCAGGGAGAGTACTTCAACGAAAATCCTGCCCGCGATCCACAATGCGCGGGTATTCATAGCAGGGCGAGTGCGCGATAAAATCTCGACATCTAAGCGGCAAGGAACGTGCGCATGGGCAGGGGTGGGGGACGGGGCTTTGGCGCGGCCCGATTCGGTCGTACTGTCGCAATCACTCGCGCGGACACTCCTCGGCCGCAACAGCGCGCTCGGCAAGACGATTCTTGTCAGCTCCGATTTTTGTGACGAACTGAGCCGCTGCCAGATTCACCAGAATGCATTAACCGTTACGTGTATCCTGCAGGACTTACACCGCCAACCCCAGAATGAAGATTGCCCAATGGCCATTCTGGTACTCCCGTTATCCCGGATGAAAAGTGGGTGAGAAGGGGAAAAGGTCGTCGGCCGTCGCAGATCCAGATGGGCGCACCTTCGGATAGAGAACCGCCTGTAGCTGTATCCAGCCATTCGTAGAACTTGACGGTGTTGCCGCGCATATAAGCATGCGCCGAGCGCGCCATCTTGGCGTTGCGCCGCTCCGCCAGGATGGCCGGACGTTGCTTATGCGCCGGACCGCGATCTTTACTGTTTGGCATCGCCGTCTCAGCGGCTTTTGCTGAGCCGCATTTTGTTGGCGCGTATAATGGTACGCGTGCGGCGGACCACGGCTGCCGGCGAGCGCCCGCTGGCAAGCGCCACCGTTTCAGCAGAGGCGCTGATCTTCTCCGCCACCATACGCTGGACCTCCCGCGGTGCCCCCGGGCCGCCCTGAACCAGCTTCATCATCCTGAGCCCGATCACGCGCTGGGCCTCCATGCCAGCAAAGGCCATGTCGGACGACAATTTCCACCATAGTACTAACATCAGAATACCTCTTTGAAGTTGGCCGCTATTCCGCGGCGGCTTTTGAGTCCGGGGCGCGGAATGGTCCGCGTCTGCCCCATCGTCCAATGAAACTGCTTTGCTTCTGAGGCTTTGCAGTGGCGCGCTCCTTGGACGATCAGAGCCCGAAAAACGCTCAACAACATTGTTATGGTTCGACCTGTGCGGTGGTCAATTTTGCTCAGCCTCCACTTGGCCCCTGTGCATCATACCCGAATGGTGACCATACTCCCCGCAGACACGCAGACCGATTGGGCCAAAATCGGCAATCCCGCCAGCTTCCTGGTAGCGCTTAACTCTGGGGCGGACGATTTCAGATATGAAATTCTGGCAGCGCTACTTGCGGATGAAATGAAGGGGTTCGAGCTGAAGGCTTTTGAAGCATATCCGACGCGCCAGAGCTCTGAATCCAGCAATGCCGAGGCGGCGGCACCGCTGGACCGGAAATCACGTTTCTCCTACGAAACTGTCGAAAGATTGTGACGCAGCGCCTCGGCGTCGGGACCCGTGGCGGGAACCGCATTCTCCTCGGTATCAGCCTTGATCACTGAACCGTTGAAACTGATTCCCGCATAAGCGCCAGAACCGGAAGTCCAAACGACTATATCGCCGCCATGTGTCGTGGTGGCACCTTCCGCACCCGATGACAGGTTGACCACGGTCAAGCCCGCACCCGCGCCGATCTTGACATTGCCCTTCTCGATTCCGCGCAATGCCCGTTCGCTGTTGATGATAAACACCAATTCGGCCTGTTCCAGACCGATCTGCAGACCGAAGGAGGCCGAGCCCATGCCATAAAATTTCGGCATACTCCAACTGTGGCCTTCGCGAACCAAGAGCACGCCATCGCCACCCTCGGCGCCGAAGATGAAACCGCCCTTGACCAGCTTTGGCACGATATACACAGCGCGCGCGCCCTCGATCATCCTGGCGGCCTGGGCAAAGGCCGGGTCGTGTTTCAGGTTATCCACTGTCCGGTTGGCGTCATGCAACAATTCGGATTTGTCAGATGCGGAAGCGGGCACGGCAAAAAAGGCGGCGGCAAGCGTCAAGGCCGCGGTGGTTTTCAGGAATTTTGCCATTGTTGAAATCCTTTTTCTCAATGAGCGTCTCCAATTAAACGTGCTCGCGATCGGAAAGACCGACATGTGGTCGTCTCTATTGGGATGCAGAAATGCGCGAAGACCTTGTGTCCAATTCAAATCTTTCCCAACACAACCAGTATCAGAACGACGACCAGAACGAGGCCGAGCCCGCCGCCGCCATAATTGCCCATGCCGTAGAACCGGCCCCCGCCCATGCCGCTAAATCCGCCAAACAGCGCGATGACCAAGATGACGAGAAGGATGGTGCCAAGTGACATGTGATACCTCCTATCAAGATCGAGCGAATTACCGTCAATCTAATTTGTGGGTGGTCCACGCCCCTGGCCGAAGCCGGCGCCAAGCAGCACCAGACCCACCACCAAGACGCCCCCGCTAAGGAAGAACGGAATGCGACGGGAGGCGTCCTCGGTGCTCTGAAGCTCGAGATCGCCGACTTTAGCCATGGCCGCGGTCGATTGCCTGGTGAAGACCGGACCCGCGAATCCCATAAGGCCGGCGAAGACGAACATCGCTCCGATAGCCATCAGACCATTCATGCGTTCCATACCTGAACCTCTCTTCGGTTGTCTTGACACGGAAGGCGGTCGATTGCGCGTCCGTTTCGCCGCCTCTGATGCTCGAATCAGTTGACCCCAGGCACCACGCGCCTCCTTCTGTTGTCGAGGAGGCGGTCGAATTCCCGCTTGGAAATTCCGTAGCATTCGCAGGACCGTCGTTCGAGACCGCCGCGATTCTGAATTGTGACATTGCCACGGTTGTAGCGGATCAGACCGGCACGCTGCAGCGCTCCTGCCGCCGTCGAAACGCCGGTGCGCTGCACACCTAGCATCATTGCGAGAAATTCTTGGGTCAGCATAAACGCGTCCGAACCCATGCGGTCATGGGTCATCAGCAACCATCGCGCGCAGCGCTGCTCCAGCGAATGAAAGTGATTGCAAGCGGCAGATTGTGCAATCTGGTTAAAGAAGGCATGCGCATAGTGATGCATGACGGTACGCATTGACGCGCTCCGCGCCAATTCCTTGCCGAATAGCGGCGCTGCGATCCTGAGGCCTGTGCCGGGGACCTGGACATAGACGGCGGTGGGTGCTCGTTCGTCCTCCAGAACCAGCGGCAGTCCCACCATGCCTTCGTTGCCAATGGTGCCCACCTCTGCCGCGTTCCCGTTGGCCATGGTGTTCACCAGCGAGCCTACTCCGGTCTCGATGAAATAGACGAACTGGATCCGCTGGTTCGCCCGATAGAGCGATTGGCGGTATGTGAGCGCAATGGGTTCGAGATAAGGCTTTAGCCGCGCGTAATCCTGACGCGGAAGAAGGTCGAGCAATCGGTTGGCCGGCGCGCGTTTGACCACCCTAGTCTTATTCTTGGCGGTACCAGTATGATTGCTAGACTGCGCAGCCAAGATATCAGCGCCCAGCAGCGGTTGCGGCTTTGAGCCTCTCGCGTTCCAAGACCAGTAGCCCCTCCAACAACTTGCGCTGACAGGTATCGCTCTCGGCTCTCAACTGTTGTTCGAATTTGGCGATGTTTTCCACCGCAAGCCATTGAGTATAGATCTGTTGCCCCATGGTCATCTCCACAAATGGACGGAAGAAGAATGTCGTTCGGCGAGGACTCGTATCTCTCGACCGACCAGAAGAACCGATGAATCTAACCCGTCTAAAACGGTGAAACTGGTCAAAACAGACCACAATGTCTGGTATCAGACATAGATTGACCCGCTGAGGGGCAGTAGAATGCTCGTTCCTGCCGCTCTGATCTCAACCACACGACCAATCGTTCAATGCGATAGGAGTGATTTTTCGATCGGTGATGTGTATCGGGCGAGCGATTCGATAGGTGGCCGGTAATGCCGACAAAATCACCCGCGGCCTTCGATCCTAAGGCGTTTCTCGCCAGGCCCGGGCCTGGGCGTGGCATCGCCAAACTCCGCCGGGGCCAAGTGGTCTTCTCGCAGGGCGATCCCGCCGACAGCGTTTTCTACATCCAGAAAGGTAAGCTCAAGGGGACCGTACTGTCGGAGAGGGGAAAAGAGGCAGTGGTCTCGATCCTTGGGCCGGAGGATTTCTGCGGCGAAGCATGCATGGCAGGCCAGACGCGCCGCCTGATGACGGTATCGGCCATGAGCGACGCCGTTGCTGTGCGGATAAGCAAGGATGCCTTGACCCAGATGCTGCACGAACAGGTGGCATTTTCGGATTTGTTCATGTCTCACATCTTGAATCGCACCATGCGGGTGGAAGCGGATTTGGTCGATCAGCTGTTCAATTCCAGCGAAAGGCGCCTGGCCAGATTACTGCTGCTCCTGGCGAATTACGGCAAGGAAGGAAAGCCTGAGCCCATACTCGCCAAGATCAGCCAGGAAACACTGGCTGAAATGATCGGCACCACCCGCTCCCGCGTGAGCTTTTTCATGAACAAGTTCCGGAAGCTGGGACTCATCAACTACAATGGTCAAATCGAAGTGCATAAATCTCTTCTAAATCTCGTCTTGCATGAACAGCCGCACATCGATTCCCAAACGGATGAGCAATCCGGCTCGGCCCTTCAGAAGAAAACGAAGCAATAGCCACTGGTTTTATCCAAGCATCAACTTGCCAAGGCTGGAGATGAGGTCAAGTTGCCAAGAAGGGCCATTGGCCGTTCGAGCCTGGCTTCGTCGGAAGATCTGTCACCATTTGCTTATATTGCTGAGCCCTCGCCAGAAGAAGAGGACGAACCCGCCGCGAAGTGAAGGGAACCTACCGGGTCTGGACGCCTGTATCGGTGAAGGATGGAGGCTTTGCGCTGAGGAAGCGGCAAACACCGACCGGGGAGTAGAGACGGTCATACACCTCGGCGCAGTCGCTCCGTAGTGCGTGCGGACCTTCGAACAATATATAATCGGACGAAGCGACGGGCTGCGACACTATCGGGGCGGAGCCGGTGATATACCAGCCCGGACCATTCCAGCCCTGGGCATCCGGGATCGCGACTGCGTTGGCTATGTTTGCAAGGAGGAATGCAAGCATCGGTATGATCAGCGGGAGACGTATCCTTGCCATCAGCGGGGCCAGACAAAAGCCAAATATAAGGTTCCCAGCACCCGTTTCGAACGTTTCAGTCCTGCTATAAGCACCGGCTTGGTGTTGATCTTCGGCGTGGACGCCTTGGGGTCGTTGAAAGGCGTGCCGGAAGAGTGGGACAGGCTGTGACAGGTCATTGGTCATTCCTTGATGTGCAATGGAAACGTTTCGGGGCAGGAAAGGCCCATTTTTCCGGCACTTTATTGTGTCAAAGCAGGACCAGGCTCTACCAAGTGGGCACCCGAGCCCATATCGCGCTTAGGCGCTTGTAGTATCTTCGCCCGCGTCAGCTATTGCGCGATTGACTTACCTGACCCCGCTGGGCCGGTAAGGAATTGAAAGTTGGCATTTTGTCTCTGGCGAACTTTCGCGCCTTTGCGTGGCGGCGCCGCTTGTCTTTCTTTCTTGCTTTGCTTCCGCGTGCGGCCATGGTCATGCTCCTTGATGTGAGAAATGGATACGGGCTAGGAAGCGGCGCTTCGATTCCATGCGCGGCCGAAGCGATACTGTCTCAACGGCCTATCTAGTCCGAGCACCATGCGTCCTGCCGGGGTGGCCAAAAAGGTCGCCCATGGCAGACCGTATCAGACCAAGTTCTATCAGCCGCGCTTGATGCGCGCGGGGGATCGTCCGACCACTCATAAAGCCGGGCGCGACTAGCGAAAGTGAGACGAACTCCGCCGCGGTGAGATCGACCGCGCGAGGCAACTGGCTCATGATTGTCCTTAATCGCGGCCACGCCGCTTCATACACGAGGCGCGGATTCGTGCGCGAAGTCAAATTTAAGCACGCAAGAGATATAACCGGCTCAATTGTCACGATGGGTATAAGCTGCCGATCTCATTGGAGATTGTCATGCCATTCTGCTGATTACCCCAAAAAGTGATAACGCGCTTATCAGAGGTTGGTCCCTCATCATGGGCACCTCTGATTTTTTGCGGGCCACGTCTTTGTATGGGCGAAGGAGCGTTCCAGACCCACGCGCTTCAACGCCTAAATCGAGAACGGTCCCAAACTTCAAAGCCGTCGCTTGGCATGAAGCTGGATCGCGGTCATCCCAACGAAGGCGGAACGACTAGCTCTGACTATGACCGCCAACCAGGTTGCGGTTTCTTGGCAGAGGGCTCGCGTAGAAACTGCGTTGCGCTCTGAAGCGCGCGCTTTGCAGGTTTTAAATCGGGCGGGCGCCGCCATAGCGGCCAAAGTTAATTTCACCGAAATCGCCCAGATTGTCACAGATGCAGGCGTTGCGTTGAGCTGACGGCGGCCGAGTTCGGAGCATTCTTTCACAATGTCCGTCACGATTCCGGCGAAAGCTATATGCTTTATACCCTTTCTGGTGCGCCGCGGGAGGCATTTTCGAAATTTCCAATGCTGCGCAACACTCGTATCTTTGCTCCCACTTTCGCCGGCCAGGGCATAGTTCGGCCCGACGATATCCTTAAAGACCCCCGATATGGCCTTATAATGGGATGTCGGAGGGTCGACGCTTCCTTACATCCGCGACAACACCATGGCACTGAATTACTCCCGAACCAAGAGGATGACCAAATTCTCCAAGGATGAGCTGCAGCATCTTGCCGCCAAAGCGAGGCTCTCCGAGAAGCAGGTTCTGGACACGGCCGCCGAAACAGTTGATCGATTTAAGCAGGTATGGGCGAAAGAAAATGGCAACTTGCCCATGGCAGAAGACCTGGTTCGTGAAGTCGACGCCCACTTACCACACGTACCGCCGTGTCAGGAGCTCTAGGGTCACAAACATCCCGGATGGTATGCTGCCTCTCGCTCGTGTTGGGCACGATTGTCATAACTTCAACTATCAAACCTGTGGGATCGAATCCGGCGAAAGTTTTTGACCGGTAGTGGGCTAGCTGGTCAATCAATCCTCGTGAAGCAGGAAGCAAATCTTCCCGCCTTCCGCTATAGCACCTTCTGTGACTTACGAGATGTCGATAATTGTAATTAAGAATTGACCGCGTAAATATCTCTAGCGGTGCTGGTTCGAAACTTCATAACAAACTGAACCACCTCTTGTTTTCGCAAGAGGTGGTCAGGAAAAAGGCCGGTTTAGTTGCGATACCAGTCGGCATGGTTGCGGTCGTTCCACTGTGAGTGGGCGCGATACCAAGACTGCGGATGATGATAGGACTTCCAATCCGACGGATAGGTATAGCTCTGGCGATGGTGGTGACGGTCATAATAATGCCCGTTGCCGACGGAAATGCCGAGATCGCCGACCTGGAGGCCGATAACGTCCTTGGCAACTGCGGGCACCGCCGCAAATGACGCGCCGAGCAGACAGGCGACCGTAAGGGAGACATTGAGAAGATTGCGCATGAAATATTCCTTGCCCATGATCAAATGCCGATATAGACGGCAAAGTGATGATCCGGGTGAAGCGCCCTGGATGAACGCGGCGGGAGGCCGCAAACCTTAGACGCATGAAGCAAGCGCGTGAGGCGTGTTTGCGACCCATTTATTCTCGGTGAGAATGGATGGTGCCGGTTTTTGGCGTGGGCCCGCCAGCCGGATCGCCAGCTGGCGAACAGCGGCGCATATTCTCGTTGATTTGATGCCAGATTTTCCCGTGCTCGCTTGACGCTTATGCCGCGCCCCCTCCGCCGCGAGTAGCGCGCCATCTTCATTTTCCCAGCAGTCGAGGTCAGGCCACAGATTTTTCTTTTCCGTCAGGATCGTCGGCTTTGTCATCCGTCTCTCCCGGTTGGGCCGGCGCCGTGTAGCCATGGCTGATCGGCACATAGCCCTCGACGAAGCCCGCCTTCAATTCGTCCAACAGCTGCGCGGTGGATGGGATGGAATAACGCCGTCCATAGCGGATATAGCTCGTTTGCATCTGCGCTCAGAACAACAACAGGCCAGGCGTTTGCGCAAACCAGGCGGCCCAAAGCGCCGCGATTATAAAGACCACACCCGAGATCGCGAGGATCTCCGGTTTTGTCCGGATATTATACATGATTGCCTTTCGGGAATGGACGGTTGCGGGCTGTTCGCGGTTCGCGAAGGCAAGATTAAAGAGCCATTCCCACCAATGAGGATACGCACGGCCGGCTGATCCGATCCGTTGCAATGCCGCGATAGGGGCGACAGGGCAAATTGCTAATTCTTCGTAAATTATTGAAATTCCAGAAAAATCCATCCCGGCGGCGGGAACGCAAGCGGCCCTCGCGCTTTATTGCGTCATGGCATACGCCGCCAATCAGAAAACCATATTGGTGGTCGAAGACGACGCCATCATCCGCATGTCATCGGTCGCCACGCTTGAGGACGCAGGCTTTTGCGTGCTCGAGGCCAGAAACAGCGCGGACGCCCTGGAAATGATGGCGCAGCACGGCGAAATCGAAATTCTCCTGACGGATGTGCGCATGCCCGGACGCATGGATGGTCTGGCGCTGGTCACCCAAACGCACAAGGACCATCCGGGCATCCGCGCGATCGTGATTTCCGCGCACGCGTCCGCGGAACAGGCTTGTGATGCGGGCGCCTCGGGCTTCATCGCCAAGCCCTATCTGCCGCTGACCATGGTCCAGGCCATCCATGACACGGTTCTTCGTTTTCACGCCTGAGCGGCGTTGAATCCATGAGATAAAGCGGCGATTCCGTGCCGGCGCGGCGGCCGCGAGCGCCCAACTTTTCTATTGCCGCGCAAGAAGAATATGCTTGCCGCATAAGGATAAAATGAACATCACACGCCTCTTCGATCAGATCGAAGATGATCGCTCGCTTGCGCAGATCGTCATGGAAACGGTGCGCGAGCCACTCTTGGTGCTGGACAACAATTTGCGAGTCCTGGCCGCCAGCGATTCCTTTCATCGCACTTTCCAGCTCCATCCGGAGCAGACTTATGACGAGCCTATATTCGCGCTGGACGGCGGCGCCTGGGATATCGCGGCGCTGCACACGCTTCTGGAAGAATCGCTGGTGAAGCAGCCGGTGGTGGAGAGCTTCGAGGTGGTCCAGGACTTTCCCCGCATCGGCAGCCGGAATTTTTTGCTTCACGCCCGAACCGTGCGCGGAACCGACAGCGGCTATGCGCTCATCCTTCTGGGCTTCGAGGACGTGACCGGACGGCGGGCGATTGAAGAAGAAAAGAAACGGCTGCAAGACCGCACCGACGAGCTTTTGCGGCAGAAAGAGATGCTGCTGGAGGAAATGCAGCATCGCATCGTCAACAGTTTGCAGATCATCGCCAGCATCCTGATGCTGAAGGCGCGCGCCGTAACGTCGGAGGAAACCCGCCAGCATCTCCAGGACGCCCATCGCCGCGTGCTGTCGGTCGCCGCCGTCCAGCAGCATCTGCACAGTGCGAGCCGGACAGAGATGATCGAGATCGGGCCTTATTTGACGAAACTCAGCGCCTCGCTGGCGGCATCCATGATCGGGGAAAGCCGTCCGGCCAGGCTCGAAGTCCTGGCCGACGACGGCGCCCTTCTTTCGGCCGATGCCGTCAGCCTAGGCTTGATCGTCACCGAACTGGTGATCAACGCCCTGAAATACGCCTTTCCAAGCCCGGCCAAGGACGGCGTGGTGACGATCCGCTTCGAGGCCCATGACGCGGATTGGAAGCTCACCGTATCCGACAATGGCGCGGGCCGCTTGGATGGGGGCGGATTGCCGGTAAAGGGCGGGCTGGGCACCAGTCTTGTCGCCGCGCTGGCGCACCAGTTGGATGCCAAGGTGCTAACGGCGAGCAGCGCCGCCGGCATGCATATATCGGTTTCGCATGCGACTTTCGTGTCGCGGGCAGCCGTGCCGCCCCTGGATCGGGGTCACGCGTGAGCCGCGCGGTGCATGCGGACCCGGTCCGGCAATGCTCCCGGTGAATCAATGACAGGCTTGCTCTTGATATTTTTGGCCATCGCCCTCGCCCTGCTTTTGGCGGCGACGATATTTTTCATGCCGTCGGCCGGTCCGGCGCGGGAAGCCGTCGCAACCGTCCTGGCATTGCCTTTGGCCGGGGTGATCGCGGTGCTTATCGGGGGATATCGCGCTTAAGCGCCGATATGGATCGGTCTGCTGCCGCCGCAGCAAATCGGCGGACCCAATCAGTGGCGCGGCGCGCTGTATTCGGGCGCCAAAAACCGCCGTGGTAACGGTCTCTCAGGGATTCATCATGTTCAGTTTTAACGCCAGAAGAGACTTGTTTGCGATTGCCGCCATTGCGGCGCCCGGTCTCGCGGCATGGTGCTTACCTACACCACCGGGTTCTTTCCCCGGTAAGTTTGCTTATCTTTGCTAACGTCTCGCAAAACTCTTGTGGCGGGGCGTTCCATCACCATGTCCAGTGCCGGCAGTGACGTGATCATTGCCCAACAAGAAGGGTACCGATGAACGACAAGATCGCAAAGATGAATACACCCCCAGCTTCCACCCCCGCCAAAGACGCGCAGGTCGCCCAACCTCACAAGGCCGAAGATAGCAAACAGCCGCCCGTCACCTCGGAAATCAAGACGGCCGTCAAGAGCTGAAAAGTGCTGCTGGGGAGTGGCGTCACTCTCCCGCATTCACTTCTATCCAGCAGAAAGCGCCACCATGTCCCCGCAGATTTCTCCGCGTTCCACGGCCGCCTCCGATCCCTTCAGCCGGGACTTTCTCGCCCTCATTCCCCATTTGAGGAATTTCGCGCGCAGCCTGTGCCGCGACCGCGAACTGGCCGAGGATCTGATGCAAGGCGCGCTGGCGAGCGCCTGGCGCGCGCGGGACGGCTTTCGAAAGGGAACGAATCTGAAGGCGTGGCTCTTCACAATCCTGCGCAACGATTTCTATTCCTACCGCCGGCGGTCCTGGCGGCAAATGAACTGGGATGAAGCCAAGGCGGAGCGCCTCGCCGCGCCGGACGATCCGCAATATTGGGCGCTGGAGCTTTCAGATGCGACACGCGGCCTGGACGAATTGCCTGCCGGTCAACGCGAAGCCCTCGTTCTGGTGGGCGCCGGCGGCCTTTCCTACGAAGAAGCCGCGGCTCTGTGCGACGTTCCGCTCGGGACGGTCAAAAGTCGGGTTGCCCGCGGCCGCCTGGCCTTGGCCGAGCTGATGGACGGCGAGCGGAAATTCGAGCCGCCAGCGCTTCACAGCAATCCCACCGCCGATATTCCAGCGCAATTGATGGCCCTTATGTCAGGCAGCGCTCCCCGCATTGCCTTCACCTGACCGGACCGGCAGGCCGGCATTCAGGTTCTGTAGGCGGGTCCACGCACTTCTTCCCAGCCGCTCTGCCGTAATGATCTGGGCTTTTGGTCGTCTCTCGCGTTACCCGAAGGATTGGGGCGGCACAGGAAGGATTTCCAAAAAATGAGAACATTGGCAATGCTGGTACCCGTTATCGGGATGGCCGGTCTAATGCTCGGGGGCTGCGCCTATCGCGGGCATGGCGATCGTATGGGCGTCTCGGTCAGCAGCGGCGGCTATTACGATGGCTATTATGATGGATCCTACGGCCGGTTCAATGACGGCTATTGGGGTCGCGACGGCGCCTTTTACTACTCCGACAATTCCAACAATTGGCATCGCGACGACGGTCATCATTTCCGCCGCGATCAAGGCGACGGCGATGGCTGGTCCGAAGTCCATGGCAGCGGCAGAGACCGCGACCACTAGGCCATAACCACGCTCATCTCGCTTGGGATTCTCGGTGGGATAAGGTCGAAAACCATCCCTGGCGTCGATTTAGCAGTGTCTGGAACGGTCATAGTGGCATTCGCCGCAATGCGGATTGCTCGGCGCGATCACTGGCGTCCAAAACGGTGGGATATTTGGCTGCGGCGCTACCCATCACCCTCGTAGATCTCTCGTTGTGTCTGCTTTTTGAATGGCCGTCAGATTCACGATCACACGATGGGCATCTGCATCATAACTAGCGCAGCGGGCATTTATCACCATGTGACGGCCTCCCGGCATCAAGACGTCAATTTGCCCCAGCTTCCCGTTGGTCTGGAGTTTCACGTGCGAGACGATACCTAAGATTCGCCCTTGTTGGTCTCGAACGAGGGCAGTCCTTATCCCATCGGGAACATTTGCAAAAGAACTCAGCGCAATGGGCTCCAAGTCTTGGGCCTGTACGACTCCGCCAGCGAAGACACTTACCGTCAAAAGACCAAGAAACGTCAGCGACTTCATCGAAACCTCACTCGAGAGCGGAATGAGAACGGTCCGCTAACGAAGCAGTTCCGGATATGTCATGGAGCGGCAATCGAGGCCCGATCACGAATAAGTGCTGGAAAAATGGTCCTTTCCAGCCCCCGCAACGTTTCCATTGCACATTAAGGAATGACCAATGACCTATCGCAGCCCTTCCCACCCTTCCGGCGCGCCTTTCAACCACCAAGTCAAAGCGTCTGCGCCGAAGATCAACACCAGCCAGTCCTTACACCAAGCCTGAACCGTTCGAAGTGAGTGCTGGGAACATTGCATTTGCCGGCTTTCGTGTGGCCGCGCTGACGCTAAGCATGCGGCATAACGGTCGATCGTACGTAATTGTTTGCGCCAGCGGTAAGGTATCGTTGCCCTGCCGTCTTGTTTGCTTAGGGCAGAGCAATGCCTAAACGAACGGCGGCGGACATGGCGACCCGAAACCTGCTTTGCACTCGAATTCGAACCTTAGGTTCGGCTATTCCGCCCAAAGGCCGGGCCTATGCTTTTCCGAGCAGAGCCAATGTGGGGCCAAGGAAAAACCTGATTCAAGGCTTTTGGTGATCCGCGGCCCGTCGCTGCGCCGTCATATCTGAGTCTGGTGGGGACGTTGGGCCGTTAGTGCGGTTAGGGTCGCTTTGGTGACATAGAACGGTTGGTGGCAAATGCGTGCCTTGGGCGATGTATCGGATGTCGAACGAAAGTTGGGTGCAGCCATCAAAACGCTTACAGCCCTTGAGGCGGAACTTGGCGAGTTCAAAGCAAAAGCCGTTGGCTGTAACTTTGCGACCGACGTGAAATCGGAGCTACACCAAGCATACGACTGTATCAGCCGCGCGCGGCTTGGGGTCATGAGACTACAGCAAGGAATGAAACCTGATCCTGCCAGGTGGCTTGAGATTGCTGAGAATCGCAATCACGGCCGCCAGGCCATGCGGCTGCTTAAGCAGAACTGCCAGGATGCATTGTCATATCTAACTGGTGTCCACATACTGGGTGTTAAATTTATGTCCGCCAAGTGGGAACACCGCCCGCTGTGGGATCGCATTTATGACGGGCGCGTGAATTCTATGAATGAAATCATGCGGACGGCGGACCGCAGTTTCATCGTGGCAAGCTTTCAGCCCCGGAGAGGTAGATCGTGAAATATGGCCGTACTCCAACTGCTGCCTAGGACGACCCGAGGCGGCCGCCGTAACCCTCCGGCGTGTCGGAAAATCGGCCGGGACAAGCAGCCGTCCTCAGCTTTTGTAGACTCCGGCAGCCGGAAACCTCGAATAGGAGTAGTGTGCCCGCCGATGCAATTTCGAGGCGCAAGATGGCACTCACGGAAGTAACCGACCGAGGATTTGTTTGTTCCTATCAAGACCCGCCCGCGCATTCGGCCTATTGGCAAGGCAACGTCGTTGGGACCACGCCCGCGCTCCAAAGTTTAATCGGCAATGGCTCATACGTGGTTATTGGTGGCACACGGAATCAACTTATCAACGCTGCCCGTGCGTACGTTGACCAACTGCTGCATCACTATCCCTCCCGCTAAGGCATGGGCACCGGTGCGGTTTCAATATGGCCGCGATTGACGGGAAAGGCGGAGTGATCAATGCGGAAACTACGTGTTCGCGGCGTCCTTAGCCCGGCCTTCTTGGCCCTTGGGATTGCAGCAGGCCTCTTGGGGCTTTCGCATCTGTCGCCAGTCTTTATCTGGCTGACCCTAATATTCCTCGCCCTTGGGCTGGCATTGGCTCACGAGACAAATCGCCTTCTCTCCGGAACCGATAAGGATCATGATGCCTAAAACTCCCACAGGCTCAAGATGCCCGCGCTGGCCGCGATTCAAGGGGACGGGGCCAAGCCTAGGGTGGGCTCATGAACAATCTCCCCAATCTCGCTATTTGGGCCAACATTGCTTTGGCGCTGATTGTGGCTTGGAATGTTCCGAACCATCCCCCCACCCTAGAGGACTCATGGCCCACTTTCGCGCCATATGCAGTGGGATGGGCGACGGATGAGTTCTGGGGCATTGAATGCATCGATGATGATGGCATCATCGGCACCTTACGTCAGCGGTTCAAGGTCAAATAGGAAGCCGAGGCCGAGGCGTTGCGGCTAAATCTATTGGAGGCCGAGAAGAATGCCTAGAGGACGCAAAGACCAGAAGCGCACAACCTCGAAAGGTGCAAAGGGACCAAGCGCCAACGCGATTTCCCGATGGGAGAATGAGGGCGGTGCGACCAAAAAGCTGCCACGCAATTTACCCGAAGATCCCGTAGCGCGCAGCGTCGCCATCATGCGCGAGTCGACGGAGAAGCCCGTCAAGCCGCAGAAAAAGGGCTCGAGATCCGCCCCCTCCTCATCGCCAAAATAAAACGGAATATGCGTTGGATTGTTATAGGCGGATATCCCAAGGTGTCCGTCTTTGCGATGTTCTTGACGCGCACCTTCGCCACGAAATAACTCGCGAGCATATTTCCCACCGCATCGGCAAAGGCATACACCCCCACGCGAGATCGCCCCTGTTCGATCTCGGCTTGGTTTGCGACCCCAAGAATGGTTACGAGAACCGACCGATATGCGGCTTGGCGATAGCGGCGACGAATGCCGATGCGGCTCGAGAGGTTTGGCAAGCAGCTCGGCGAGAGCATCGGACTGCTGCAGCCATGTGTCGGTCTTTTTTTCCAACAACAGCTCGCGCCTTACCACGCATGGCCGCTATGATCCAATGAAGACGTGCAGTGCGCTTTGGCGAGGTCAAGCACGAACTCGCTCTTATGGCGCCTGCCGGCACGCGATATCCTGCACTCCCGGCGGGAGTGCGCCGGCAAGGGCCGGTCTTCATAGCCGAAGGCGCCCATTGGTAGTCGGTTCTCGATGAAGTCACTAATTATTAGACTCAGAAGGCAAAATCGACGGGCCCAACCAGCCGCGAGGCGCGTTGTACTTTGGCGGAATAGGCTCGCCAAACGGGCTGCTAATCGGAGCGATCTCGCAAAAGGTGCCTCATGTTCAATTTTGACTCTAGAAAAGACCTATTCGCTGTTGCCGCGATAGTGGCTCTTGTTCTCGGCGGGTGGTGGCTCACGTCAACCGTTGGCTTCTTTCCGCGTTGAGCTTGAATCTTTGCTAACGTCTCGCAACTGCCTTGTAATTCAACGATCCCGTACCAAGTTCAGCATGGCAGTAGTTGCCGAATTGGCCATCACCTACGTGACGCCTACAACTTTAGAGACAATTTAACAGTCGAGCGTTCTGCGCGCGTGCGGCAAAGCGGCCGAAGGGCTGCGGCTAGAAAGGTTAGTGACGTATTCTCTCAGAATGTGGCCGAAGTGATCGCGATCCCTCGGCGTCGTCCTTATCGCGGCTGCCCTTTGGGGCGTATTGAGACCATGCTTCGCCTGCCAAAGAGGAAGGCCCGATGACATTTCTTAAGATTGGAAGCAAAGCGACAGAAGCCCCACGACGCCGCAATCAAGAGGCAAGCCTCTCAGATAAGCGCGTTATTCCGCCGCGTCGGCAGGAAAAGAGAATTATCGGTACACTCCACTTGCCAACGTCATTAATCCGCCAAGCAGCGCGTTGCGCTTAGTAAGGAGAATTTTCTCGAGTTACCACGGGTGTTGCTTGTAACTGCAGGTCTGCATAGCCACCTCTTATCT
>Ga0134128_10001581_pt1 | contig 29045 bp, 30 predicted proteins | sample KB31754_FD_96462 | JGI IMG/M metagenome (GOLD analysis project Ga0134128, IMG submission 96462) | Terrestrial soil microbial communities with excess Nitrogen fertilizer from Kellogg Biological Station, Michigan, USA - KB3-175-4 | ecosystem: Environmental > Terrestrial > Soil > Unclassified ... | reverse complement strand
GATTGCGCTGGCCCCCACAGGACTGTATGTAAACAGCCGCCTCCATCCCGAACCGCTTTTCATCCCTTTTGAAGACCGATTGCCGGAATGGGCGGATGTATACATCTGGGAAGATACCTGTCGTGCCCAATTCGTAAGCGCGGAAGCCGATCGCTGGTTTTCGGCGGCGCTCGGGATTACCTGCCGGCTGGTCTTTATGCCAGAAGAGACCAGGCGGGTTACTGATCCTGCGTATGCGCCGGAAGGGAGCATCACTTCTTTTGCCGATGCCTTTCCCTTTTTGTTGATCGGCGAGGCGTCGCTGGACGACCTCAACAGCCGGCTGGACCAGCCGGTGCCCATGGACAGGTTCCGCCCCAACATTGTCTTTACCGGTGGCGGGCCGTTTTTCGAGGACTCGATGCGGGAATTTTTTATCCGGGATATCCGGTTCCAGGGCGTCAAGCTCTGTGCGCGGTGCCCCATCCCGACCATCGATCAGGAAACGGCGGAGCGCGGGAAAGAACCGTTGCGAACGCTGGCGCGGTATCGTTTTCGCGATAACAAAGTCCTTTTTGGGCAGAATCTCATTCATGACGGTCCGGGCGAGATCGCCGTGGGCGATCCTATCCTTGTTTCCTGACGACAATATAGAAATTCCGGTCGACGGAGAGATTGCCATCGCCGCCAGTGCCGTTACCCGTTTCTCCTACGGTGAGGATGCCGGGTCCCGAGCCGGTGGGATGTGGTCTGCCGCCCGTGGGCTGCGCCGTGTTGGCGTTGTGCGGATCGATGGCGGGTGTCTGTAGCAGGATGCCGCTGGTTCCGGCCTTGATGGTCTGCCACTGGTCAGTAGGGGTGATCCACTGCTCCGGCTGCTGCCCGATAAATACTTTCACGGGCATATTGAAACCCTTGACACAGTTTGTCCAGCGATAGCTGATCACATCGCCGTTGCTTTGATAGGCCAGGACGGGGATCTTCGTGGTACGGAGGTATTGATCGAAGACCTTGGAGAGATCGGTGTGGGCATAGCTGCTGATATAGTTCTCGACCTGGCTGGTGGTGACGGTCTGGTGATAGAAAGTCTTTTGCAAACCGCGCAGCATGCCGCGAAAGGCCGAGTCACCCATGATCTGGCGGATCATGTGCAGCATGTTACCGCCTTTGTAATACATGTCGCCCGATCCTTCCTTGTTGACACCGTAGACGCCGATGATGTTCTCGTCGTTCTCGATATTCTTGCGGGTGCCGATGCAATAGTCATTGCCCGCTTCGATGCCATAGAGATAGGTGGTGTAGAGGGTTTCGCTGTAGTTGGTGAATCCTTCGTGGACCCACATGTCCGCGGCATCCTTGTCGGTAATGCTGTTGCCGAACCACTCGTGACCGCTTTCGTGGACTATGATGAAGTCCCATTTAAGGCCCCACCCGGTGCCGGAGAGGTCGCGGCCGAGATAGCCGTTCTCGAAATGGTTGCCATAGGCAACATTGCTTTGATGTTCCATGCCCAGGTGCGGCGCTTCCACGAGCTTGTAGCTATCCTCATAGAAAGGGTAGGGACCCATCCAGTATTCGAAGGCGCGGAGCATGGTGTCGGCCTGCTTGAACTGTGGCTTTGCCTTTTCAAGGTTATAGTCCAGCACCCAATAGCTGCAATCGAGGGTGCCTTTTTCGCCGGCGAATTCGGAGGTCCAGTTGACATATTTCCCGATATAGGGAATGATGTCGTAGGAGTTGATGGGATTGACGACCGCCCAGGTGTAGGTCGTGGTGCCGTTGCCATTGGCGTGTTTATCGCGGAGCCGGCCATTGGCGATGGCCACGAGGCTGTCCGCGCAGGTGACGTGCATGACGACGCCGCTATCCGGCTCGTCGGAGAGGTGGTCTTTGCAGGGCAGCCAGCAGCTGAGACCCAACCCTTCGTCAGCCACCGTCATCCAGGGCCGGCCCTCGGCGTCTTTTGTCCAGATCCAGCCGCCACCCCAGGGTGGGCGGACCGCTACTTTGGGCGTACCGGAATATTTGAAGACGACGGTCTCGACGCTGCCGGCCTTGATGGTTTTGGGAAAGTGAACATGAAAGACATTGCCTTCGCGGGTATATCTCAGCGGCTTTTTGCGCCAGGTGGCTTCCAGCAGCTGCATGGGTTCCTGCAGGTCGATCTGGAGGGTCTGCCCGTCCGTCAACGCGGCCAGGGTGATCGCATTCTCGCCGCTGACCGATTTGGCGGCATAGTCCGGGGTGACTTTTATCTCATATTTGAGGAGGTTCCACCAGGCCCGCTCGGGGGTGACGGTTCCTCTCAGACTATCTGCATGACTATAGACGGCTTTGGCGGGGGTGAGGATCTGGCCCTGAGCCAGGGCGGCAAAACAGGAGGCAACGAAAAGTACCAGTATGCGACGCATTGGTTATCTTTATTTTATGGAACCGGCCGGGGCCGGTCAATTTTTTTGTGCATGAAGGTAATTAAACATTTTCTTCAGCCGCGGTCGTTTTGGACAAGCGGTTTTTTGTTGCTCCTGCTGGGTGGTTGCGGTTGTCTGGAAGGCTGCGGACCCGGCGCCGGCCAGGGGGGGCGGAAGGTCTTTGCTTATAATGAGTCGGATGGGATTGCCACCCTGGACCCGGCTTTTGCCAAGAACCGGAGTATCATGTGGGCGATCCATCAGCTGTATAGTACGCTGGTGGAGACCGACAGCTCCCTGCATTTTGTACCGGGGTTGGCCCGGAGCTGGGACGTGTCACCGGACCGGCGGGGTTGGACCTTCCATTTACGGACCGATGTCTATTTTCACGACGACCCGGCATTTCCGGGCGGTCGCGGGCGGAAGCTGGTAGCTTCCGATATGGTGTATTCACTCAACCGGCTGCTCGACCCGGGAACCGCGAGCAGCGGGGCGTGGATCTTTCATGACCGGATCGATACCAGCCGGGTTGTCCACCTCGCGGGGAGGCCGGACTCGATGTTGAAGATAGACCCGAGCCTCCCGGCCGGCGGTGCATTCCTGGCGCTCGACGACAGCACATTCCGGCTTCGGCTTTTGCGGCCATTCAACCCCATCCTGGGCCTGCTGAGCATGGAGTATTGTTCGGCGGTCCCGCATGAGGCGGTAGAGAAATACGGGAAAGACTTTCGGGCGCATCCGGTGGGCACGGGGCCTTTCCGGTTTTCCACCTGGGAGGAGGGACAGGACCTGATCCTGCTGAAGAACCGACATTATTATTTGCGGGATAGTACCGGAAGGCGGTTGCCTTATCTGGATGCGGTGAAGGTTACCTTCGACACCGAGAAGGCGTCGGAATTCTTGCAGTTCCAGCAGGGAGAACTTGATTTTATCAACGAGATCGATGCTTCGTTCAAAGACGAAGTGCTGAATAAACGCGGGCAGCTCAAAAAGGAGTGGCAGGACAAGATCGTGCTCCGGGTGACGCCGCAGCTGAATACCGAGTACCTCGGCATCCTGGTCGATACCACGAATGACCTGGTGCAGCATTCGCCGTTGCGCATTCTCGCGGTGCGACAGGCCATCAACTATGGATTCGACAGGCGGAAGATGATGCTTTATCTGCGTAATTCGCTGGGGCTTCCGGCCGAGAGCGGTTTCGTGCCGGCGGGTTTACCTTCCTTCGATTCCACCCGGGTGCATGGGTATCATTATGATCCCGCGAAGGCGCGGCAGCTGCTCGCGGAAGCGGGTTTCCCCGATGGGCGGGGTATGCCGGCGGTGAAACTCCTGACGATCCCGATCTACGCCGATTTTGCGACATTTATTGCCCGGCAATTGCAGGATATCGGGATGCATATCGACGTGGAGGTAGTGCAAAAAAGCCTTTTACTGGAAGAGACCGCGCAGTCCAAGGCCCTGTTCTTTCGCGGCAGCTGGATTGCCGATTATCCCGATGCGGAGAACTATCTGAGCGTATTCTATTCGAAGAACCCTGCGCCGCCTAACTATACCCGTTATAATGACCCGGTGTTCGACAAGCTGTACGACCAGTCGTTGCAGGAGAACAATGATTCGATCCGTTACCGGCTCTATCAGCAGATGGATCAGCGGGTGATCGATGCCGCGCCGATAGTGCCGGTGTGGTATGATGTGGTAGTGCATCTCATCAACCCGCGGGTGCATGGGCTGGAGTCCAATGCGCTAAATCTGCTCGAGCTGCGACGGGTGGATATCGACGAGGAAAAACGCTGAGGGCAGGCGCGGCGCAAGCGTCGCAGCGCGATCAGGAAATAATTCTTGATCATCACTTCTGTTTTTTGATGAGCTTTTCGGCAAAGGCTTTTTCAAACTTTTCCACTTTGGGCCGGATCACGAGGTAGCAGTAAGGTTGTGAGCCATGATCGAAGTAATAGTTCTGATGATAATCTTCGGCGGGATAGAAGACGCTCGCAGGCGTGATCTCGGTGACGATGGGATTGGGATACGCGCCCTGTTTGTCCAATTCGGCCTTGTAATGTTCGGCTTTTTGCTTTTGTTCTTCGTTGTGGTAAAAGATGGCGCTGCGGTACTGGGTGCCGATATCGTTGCCCTGCCGGTTGAGGGTGGTGGGGTCGTGTGATTCCCAGAATACTTCCAGCAGTTCGTCATAGCTGATCACCGCAGGATCATACGCGATCTGCAGACATTCCGCGTGGCCGGTGGAGCCGGAGCATACTTCCTCATAGCTCGGATTGGGAACCGTGCCGCCCATATAGCCGGACGTAACTTTCAGGACACCCTTGAGTTCCTGGAAGATGGCTTCGGTGCACCAAAAACAGCCCGTTCCAAATGTCGCGATATTGCTCATAAAAGTCCTTTTTTCTTATTACGCTTTAGCCACCAGAGGACCAGCAGCGGATATACAAAATTATGGATCGCCAGCAATGCCATCACCACCACGGTCGAAGGGTGACGGCCGGGGCCATGGACGAACAACTGCAGGCCGTCGCCGAACAGGGCCACGCCGACAATATTAAACGCAAAATGAAGTGCGAGGGGCACCAGGATCGAGCCGGACACAACAAAGGACTGGGCCAGGGCATAACCCAGCCAAGCCATGGAGAAGAAAAGGAGCAGCATCTGTGGAAGCGAATGGATACCCACGGTGATCCAATGGTACATGCCAAAGGCTATGGCCGAGACCAGGACCGCTTTTTTCTCGCCGATGCGCTTGATCAGGATATATAGCAGGGCGCCCCGGAACAGGAGCTCCTCGTAGAAAGCGCTGAGGAGGACGGTCCCGAGCGAGGAAAAGAACCAGGAGGTGGAAAAGCCGTGATTCATGCGAAAGGAAAAGCGCCAGCCGGCGGCTTCCGCGAGATAATAGACGCTCATGAAAACAACGGTGAGCAGGAAACCCATTCCGATGAGGCGCCGGCGGCGACCGTTTGGCCAGAAGCCGAGCACTAAGATCGAGCGATGTTCAACAAAATACAGGATGATCCAGGAAAGCAGGAGTGCGATGAGAGCGCCTATCATGAATTAAAAATAGGTGAAAATGGGGGAAACCGCACGGCAGGTTTTTGTAAAGTAACTTTATAAGTTTACCTTCGCATTATGAAAAGCCAGTTATCCGAGGCAGGCGCCCGGGACATCGAACTAGCCAACGCGCTGAGGACTACGATCGGCCGCCTGGTGAAACTCATGCGACGAGAGACCCGCAACGAATCACAACTCTCTCTTACTGAGCGATCTACAATGGGTCTGCTCTATCCCGATAGTCGACTCGCACCCTCCGAGATCGCGCGGATTGAAAAGGTTACGACTCAATCCATGTCGCAGGTAATCAATCATCTAGTGGAATTGGAATATATCTCCAGGACGCCTAGCGACGACGACAAGCGAAAGACGATCCTCCGGCTCACGGATGCGGGGCGCAGGCGGGTGGAGTCAGCCCGGCAGGAAAAGGCGGAATGGCTGGCACAGATGCTGTATCAGCGTATCACGTCACAGGAAAAAGAGATACTAATGGAATCGATCGACATACTATCCAAAATTATTAATGAATAAGGTGATCAAAATACCCAAGTTTACGGCCTTTTCAAGCCGTAACTACCGGCTTTATTTCTATGGGCAGTCGGTATCGCTCATCGGGACCTGGATGCAACGAACGGCGGCGAGTTGGGTCGTATATACGCTGACGCATAATTCTTTCATGCTGGGGCTTTCGCTTTTTTGTACGCAATTCCCTTCGTTCTTATTGTCGACGGTCGGGGGCGTGGTATCGGACCGGTACAACCGGTTCCGGGTATTGCTCTTCACGCAGGCGGCGTCACTCGTGCAGAGTTTGATTTTGGCAGGAGTGGTCTTGTGGGGACATTATACCGTTTGGGAGATCCTGGGTTTAGGGGTGGTGCTGGGAAGCATCAATGCCTTTGACGTGCCCGCGCGGCAGTCGCTCGTCTATGAGATGGTTGATGACAAAGAGCATCTGCCGAATGCGTTGGCACTGAATTCCACGATGGTCAATCTCGCGCGGCTCATCGGACCGGCGATCGCGGGTTTTGTGTTGCAGAAGATCGGCTATGGCTATTGTTTCGTGCTCAACTCGCTGAGCTTTGTGGCGGTGATCATCTCGCTGTTGCGGATGAAGCTGGTGCCTTATGAGCGTAAGCCGCGGAAGGCAAATGCCTTCGGCCAGTTTCGCGAGGGCTGGCAGTACCTGATGCGTACGCCGGCTATTTTGCGGCCGATCCTGATGTTGGCGAGCCTGAGCCTGCTGGTCATTCCGTTCTCCACATTGTTGCCGATCTACGCCAAGGTGATCTTTCATGGCAATGCGGCGACGTTTGGGTTGATCGATAGCTTTATAGGACTCGGCGCCATCAGCGGGGCGCTTTATCTCACCGGTCAGGATGCGTCCAATGATGCAGAGCGCCGGCGGGTATTGCGGTCGCGGACGCTGATCTTCGCTATCGGGCTGATCCTGTTCTCTTATACGCCATGGTTTCCGCTGGCAATGTTCTTCGCCGTGATTGCGGGATTCGGGATGATGGGACAAACGACGATGATCAATACCATTATCCAAACGACGGCTGCGCCGGAGATGCGTGGCCGGGTGATCAGTTATTTTGCGATGTCGTATTTCGGGATGATGCCGGTGGGCAGTTTGCTGATCGGCGGCATCGCGCAATTCGCCGGAGCACAGCCGACCCTGCTGGGATCGGGGATCATCGCGCTGATCATCCTGGGGGTTGCGTGGAAATTCCTTTCGGCGCCGGCGAAAACGGATGGCGCTGACGAAGCCACTCAAATTCTTACCACTAATACAACAAAATCATGGAAACAAACAGCCAGGCTCTAGCCACCGCCCTGCTCATCATGGATATTCAGCCCGCAACGATGGGCATGATGGGTGAAGGAGCACCCGCCTTGATCGCACCGCTCAAAACCGCCATCGCCGCCGCCCGCAAGGCGTCTATCCCTGTGATCTATGTCGTCGTCGGTTTCCGCAAGGGTTTTCCTGAACTCGGTGACAACATGCAGAACCTTTCCTTTGGCCAGCTGAAGAAGGCCGGGTACCCTGGGTTGGAAGACCCCACCGTCGATCCTACCATGGGCGCATTGCCCGGCGAGATCGTGGTGACAAAGCGCCGGGTCAGCGCTTTTGCGGGGAGCGATCTGGAAGTGATCCTGCGCGGTCTTCGCATCGATCACATCGTGCTCACCGGGGTCGCGACCAGCGGCGTGGTTCTTTCCACCCTTAGAGAAGCGTCGGACAAGGACTATCGCATCTCCGTGTTGTCCGATGCCTGCGCGGACAGAGACAGCGAGGTCCACAATGTGCTGATGGGCAAAGTTTTCCCGCGTCAGGCCGAGGTGTTGACCACCGCCGATTGGGTGGCCGGTTTGGGGAAATAGTTGCTTGCAACCAGGGGGAGAATTCGTACCTTTGCCGTTCCAAAGAAATGAGAATTTTTCCCGAATCAGCCCTGGTGCAACTCGAGTTCGACAAGGTAAAAACCTTGCTGGCGGAGCAGTGTAATACGGAGTACGCACGGGCAAAGGCGGAGGACCTTCGTATTCACACCCGCCGTGATTTTATCGACCTGGAACTGCGTCAGACCAACGAGTTCAAACAGCTGACGCAGAACGGGCAGTATTTCCCTAATGATCATACGCTGAACCTGGCCAGGGAACTCAAGCTTTTGGGTATCCCCGGTGCAAGTCTTTCCGGTGAGCAGTTCCTGCAGATCCGAAAACTGGCCGAAAGCATCCAAAGCATCTTCCGCTGGTTCGATGCAGAACGGCGTACGGCTTATCCTGCGCTCGCCCGGGTGATAGAGAATACACATTACGAAAAAACGATCATCACCGCTATCGACGAGATCATCGACGAATCGGGAACCGTCCGGGACAACGCGAGTGAAGAGTTGGCGGGTATCCGGCTGTCGCTTTTCCGGAAACGGAATGAGCTGCGCCGCGTCTTCGACCGGATCGTGTCGAAACTGGGCAAGGCAGGGTATGTGGCCGATATCGAGGAGTCGTTTCTGAACGGCCGGCGGGTAGTAGCCATCTTTGCCGAGCACAAACGGCAGGTGAAGGGAATACTGCATGGCGAAAGTGATACCCGGCGTACTTCTTTTGTAGAGCCCGAGGAGACCATCGAGTTGAACAACGAGGTGTTTTCGCTGGAACATTCCGAAAGCAAAGAGGTAAATCGCATTCTTCGGGAACTCACTGCCCGGCTGGCTTCTCATGCGCCGCTATTGCAAGTGTGGCACGACGTGCTGGGCGAATACGATTTTATCCGCGCAAAGGCCAGACTAGCCGCGGATATGAACGGGAATTTCCCGCAGCTGCTGGACAAATCGCATGTGCGGCTGATCCAGGCGTATCATCCTCTGCTGTTGCTTTACAACCGAAAGAACCAGAAGCCTACGATCCCAACGAATATCAACCTGAATGAGAAGGACCGCATCCTGGTGATCTCCGGCCCCAATGCCGGTGGAAAGACCGTTACGCTGAAGACGGTGGGGCTGCTGCAGATGATGCTGCAGAGCGGGTTGCTGGTACCGGTGCATCCCGATAGCGAGATGGGGATCTTCAAACAGCTGATGATCCACATCGGCGATACGCAAAGTCTCGAGTTCGAGCTCAGCACCTATAGCTCGCACCTGAAGAACATGAGGTACTTCATGGAGAATGCGAGTGGCAGGACCTTGTTCTTTATCGACGAGCTGGGAAGCGGCAGCGATCCCAACCTGGGGGGAGCTTTTGCTGAGGTCATACTCGAGGAGCTGGTGCGTAAACATGCGTTTGGCATCGTTACCACACACTATCTCAACCTGAAGGTGATGGCGGGCAAAACATCCGGCATCATCAATGGTGCCATGGCCTTCGATGAGTCGAATTTGCTGCCGCTATATAAGCTGATCATCGGTAAGCCCGGCAGCTCCTATACTTTTTCGATCGCGGAACGCATCGGCCTCGAACCGCGTTTGATCCAACGCGCACGGACGCTGGTCGATGAAGATCATTTCCGCCTCGACAAATTGCTCAATGCGACCGAACAGGACCTGCGTGACCTGGAGAAACGCGAGAAGGACCTCAATAAGCTGATCAAGGAGAACGAGAAGCTCAAGAAGGAGATGGAAGCTATTATCCATCGCGAACGCCACGAGCAACAGGTGGAATTGCTCAAACATCAGAACAAGATCAGCGAAGATCGGATCGCCTATCTGAAAGAGATGGAGCGGAAGCTTCGGCAGATCGTGTTCGACTGGCGCAAGGCGGAAGACAAGAACGAGGTCATCAGGCAGATGCAGGCCTTGCTCTTCAAGCAAAAGGAAAAACAGGTCAACGAAAAGGTACGCAAAAAATTCGACGCGCGCTATACCGAAGTGGGCGGCGACGTACAGGTCGGCAACAAGGTCATGATGAAAAAGAATCACCAGGTCGGCACGGTACGGGAGATCCGCGGTAAGAAGGCCATCGTACAGGTGGGGTTGATCCCGATAACCGTTGAGCTTGCCGATCTTACGGTGGTGCAGGATAAACCGCAGGAGGAATCCGCGGGCTGATGCTTTTGGCATCGGGTTTGCTGCTAAAGGGCATTAACTTAAAATCTCTTTACGTATGAAAAAATTGCTCATCTCAGGCTTGGCGCTCGGTATGCTTGCCTTTACGCATCCGGCACAGGCTCAGATCCAGTTTTCCATCAACATCGGCGACCAGCCATCCTGGGGACCTACCGGGTATGATCATGTGGAATATTATTATATTCCCGATATACAGGCGTACTATTATGTTCCTTCGCATCAATTCGTCTACCTGAACCGGGGCCATTGGGCTTTTTCGCATGAACTGCCGCCCCGCTATCACGACTTCGATCTTTATCATTGCCATAAGGTCGTCATGAACGAGCCGCAGCCTTATTTGCATTATGATGAGCACCGCAGGGATTACGATCATTTCCGTGGCACGCCTCCGGGCCAGGAATTTATCCGGGATAACCATGATGACCGGTACAAGTGGCATTATCACGATCAGCATGAAGCCGATGAAGAATGGCGCCACCGCCCCGAAGGAGACCGCCATTGGGGTGGAGATCACCACTAAGACCCGGACCCTTACTGCGCGGTTCCCGTCAACATCGTTCCCGGTTTTCCGTAGTCGAAGCTATTGGCGTCTTCGATCTTAATATTATCTCCATCGAAATGACAGGTGAACCGTTCCGTATGCGGGCTTTCGATATACCGAAGGACGAGCTCGATCGTGTTGTCATCGATCCAATGGTAGCTGCCGGCCGTTTGAAAGGGGGAGAGGCCGACATCATGGAATTGCGCGCCCGTGAGCAGGTCGGGCCCTAAGCGCGGCGTTTCCGCACGGACCCATTTGCCCTCACCGAAAGGGATGGGATAGCTCCCCTTGTCGTCTTTGATCGTCACTTGCCAGACGCCGCCGTCCTGCATGTCGAAGCCGATGGATCGCATCTTTTTGGGATTGTCCTGTAGCGTATACGTTTTACCGTTAGGGGAGAAATCGGCCGCGGTGGCAGCGGCCTGCGGCAGCGGCAGGGCAAGCGCGGCAAGCTTTTGTTTCAATTTCGCGTCACCGTCGGGGTCGTCTTTATAGGCCCAGCCCTGCATGCCGGGAAGCAGGTATTGCCATACCAGGTTGATCTCTTCCTGCATATCGGGTGTCTCCGCCTGGATGGCGATCACTGCGTCCTGGTCAGGCAGCATGATGATAAATTGGCCAAAGGCGCCGTCCGCGCGGACACCATTGTGTTGGCAACGCCACATTTGGTAGCAATAGCCTTGATGCCAGTCGGGGTGATCGGCCGGCGAAGAGCCGGGGGGCTGCATGATCTGCATCGAGGTGGCTTGCTTCACCCATTCGTGCGGCAGCAGCTGTTTGCCTTTCCAGCGGCCGCCCTGCAGATAGAGCTGGCCGAATTTGGCCATATCCTCGGTCTTTAGCCGAAGACCCCAGCCACCGGTGTTGACGCCCTGCGGGCTCACCTCCCAATCCGCTCCATAGATGCCCAACGGTTCGAAGAGCCGTGGCCGCAGATAATCGAGGACCTTCTGACCGGTGACTTTGGTAACGATGGCCGAGAGCATATAGGTTCCGGCGGAGTTGTAGAGGAATTTACTGCCGGGATCATTGACGATAGGAGTGTTGAAGAATGCGCGCACCCAATTCGTATCGACAACGATATTGTGCGTAGGATCGGGGTCCATGCCGTCCGACATGATCAGGACGTCTTTGACGGTGAGATCGGCCAGGTGCGGCGGCGTCGGGTTGGGCACTAACCCGGGGAAAAACGAGATGACCTTGTCGGTGAGCTTGAGCTTTTTTTCTTCCAGCGCAAAACCCACGGCAGCAGCGGTGAAGCTCTTACTGGTCGAGTAGAGAGATTGTTTGAGGGTAGGACTATAGGGGTTCCACCAGCCTTCGGCTACGACCTTGCCGTGGCGGAGGTATAGGAAGCTATGGAATTCGCATTTGCTGTGACTGGCGGCGTCCACGAAGTCCATGATGCTCGCGGAGCTGACACCTTCTTTTTCGGGAATACCACGAGACAGGACATCCTGGGCGACGGTGATGCCGGAGTGTGTAAGGATTGCAGTGGCGACGAACAGGACGAGTGCTAATTTTTTTGCAAGCATATGGATGGGTTCTGCAATGAAGGTAATAAATCTCTTATCTTCCAGCCAAATTTCTCCTATGCGCCGAATATTTGTTGTTCTCGCCGTTGGGTTGCTGTATCTGTCCGGCACTGCCCAGGCTCCAGCCGATGCTGTCCAGGTTGTTACACCCGGCAGGACCAATGACCCGGCGCAAGAGCAAAAGCCTTATGTGATCATGATCTCGGCGGATGGTTTCAGGCACGATCTGGCCGAAAAATACCATGCTACTGACAGAAAATCATTGACCATTTCCGCCGTGCATTCAGACAGATAGCCTTTCCTTTCCAGGTATTCGCCATGATGTCCCGGCAATATGATGAGCCGGGCATGCGGCATCTGCCGTGTTAATTCCACCGCGTATTCCGCCCGGACGAGATCCTGCTCGCCGATGATCAGGAGGGTAGGCGCCTGGACACTTTTGATGGCCTCATCCGGCCAGTCCTGGAAATGCTTCATCCGTTCCACATCGCGGTGGAACATCGCCTCCAGGCCCGCGGAGTCGTGGTTGATATCGAGATAAGCATCCCGAAGATATTTCGGCATCTGGTCAAGAGAGGCGTGGTCGAAACCAGGCCAGAACCAGTCATAGGCCCCGGAACGCTTGAAGAACGCCGAGCCGATGACCAGCTTGTGAACGAGCTGCGGGTGACGGATGGCGATGTCCATGGCGGTCTGTCCGCCGTTGCTGAAACCGAAGATATCGGCCTTTTCTATATGCAGCTGTTGTAGCAGCGCTGCGATGTCGTCTGCGTCCTGGTGAAAGCTCAGCGGCCGGTCGATATCCCGGGTGTGTCCATGGGCCTGCATTTCTACGGCAATCACGCGGTGGTGCTGCGCGAAGGCGTCCAGCACATTGCCAAAGCTTGTTCCGATGGTCGAGCCGCCGCCATGGATCAGCACCAGGGGGAACCCCTTGCCATGGATCTCGTAATACATTTTCAGCTCGCCAATGTTGGCATAGCCGCTGGTCGAATCCTGTTGTGCGAAGGCCGCGCGGCCGAAGAGTGCCAGTGCGGAAAATAGCAATGTTTTCATTTTGAGTTTTATTTTGTGATCAGTGCTTCCATGCGATCCAGCATTTGCAGCCAGCTTGGGTAGGCGCCATGGCTTGTAGCCAGAGCAAGATCGACGGTTTGATGCAGGGTGAATTTGGTTTGTTTTCCGCGGTCGACCTCTTCAAAGGTCAGCGTCACGACGGTTATTTCCGGCCATTCATCCGGCATTCCGGCATCTTTCGGGGACAGATGATTGCCGTGTTCGTCAGCGCGTGCGAGTGTGAAAACCAGCTTTTTCGGCGGATCTATCTCTTTGAAGACGGCATAGAACCAATTTTTCTTTCCGTCGCCGGTATGGACAATGGCGCCGTGATAGCCGCTGCCTGGTTGGATGTCGATCTTCGTGAAGATACAGGTACAGTTGTTCGGCGCATACCAGCGTTTGAGGTGCTCCGCCTGGGTCCAGCAGTCGTAGACCAGCTGGCGAGGGGCATTGATGATACGGGTGATCAGCACTTCATTTTTTTCTGAATTTTTTAGTGCCTCGTTTGTCATATGGTTCTTTTTTGTTTTGAAGTTGTTCCAAATAGTCTTCCATCGAATCGAGGGTCTGGTTCCAGAATTTGCGGCATTCTCCGACCCAGTCCGTCACCTCCGCCAGCTTATCCAGCCTGGCCTGGCAATAGCGTTCCCGGCCTTGTTTTTTGATGACGATGAGACCGCATTCCGTGAGGATCTTGATGTGTTCGGATATCGTGGGCCGGCTGGTGTCGAAATGGTCTACGATGCCGTTGAGATTGAGCGTTTGACGCGACAACAGCCCCAGGATCTCGCGGCGGGTGGGGTCGGCTATGGCCTGAAAAACGTCTCTTCTTTTTTCCATTACGTCGGGATTTGGCTACGAATATATAAATATGTCGGCAAATCCCGACGCATTTTGTAAAAAAAATTTTTAGCCGAGCCGGGCATGCTTTTTTTGCATGAGCTGGCGGTCGGCGCTTGTGCGGGCGAGGGCCATTGCCTGACTGAAATGACCGATCGCTTTGTTTTTGTCGATGTCCGTGTACAGCTCGCCCAGCAAGGCGAAATAAAAAGGATTATCCGTCAATTGTAATTTCTCTGCCTGGACGATGGCTTCCTGAACGCTCCGGGCCTTCGCGAGCGCATAGGTCCGGTTGAGCGCGGCAATGGGTGAATATTCGAGCTGCAGCAGCAGGTTATAATATTGTAGGGTCTGCTCCCATTTTTCAGCAGTGTCTTCTTTTTGTGTGCTCCAGTACGCAATGCCGGCTTCGAGATGGTATTTGGTGAGGGTATCGCCGCGGGCAGCGCGGTGGAGGTAGTCGATGCCTTTTGCGATCAGGTCTGTGTTCCAGCGGCTGGTATCCTGGTCGGCATAGAGGATGATGTCGCCGTGCCGGTCGATGCGGGCATCGAAACGCGAGGCGTGAAAACACATGAGCGCCAGGAGGGCGTCGACAGCCGGCGTGTTGGTGGCCGGGTTATCCGCGAGCATATGACACAACCGGATGGCTTCGATGCAGAGGTCTTTACGCAGCACGTCGTCGCTGCTTTCCGAATAATAGCCTTCGTTGAAGAGAAGATAGATGGTGGTGAGGACGGCGGGCAGCCGGTGGTCTAGCTCGGAAGCCGGAGGCATTTCGATGCGGATGCCTGCTTCCCGTAGTTTTTCTTTCGCCCGAAACAGTCGTTTATTGATGGTTTCCCTGTTGGTAAGAAACGCGGCGGCAATCTCTTCGATGCCGAAACCGCAGAGGATGCGGAGGGACAACCCGACTTGTGACTCGGCGGGAAGAAGCGGCGTGCAGATGGCAAACATCATCTGGAGCTGGCTGTCTTGTATGCTGGTGGGGGAGAGGTCGATCTCGGCGTCGATAGGGTGGCCGGATGAACCCGGAGCGCCCGCTGCCTGGTCCGCTTTGACGGCCGGTGTTACTTTGAGCCGGAAAACCTGATCCCGTTGCAGCAGGTTCCTGGCTTTGTTTTTGGCAACATGGTAAAGCCAGGCCACGGGATTTTTGGGCGGACCTTCGATGCCCCAGGTTTGTGCGGCGGCGAGAAAGGTATCGCTGGCGATATCCTCGGCGGTCTCCATTTGTTCGAACCCAAAATGTCTGCAGAGCACCGAGATGATCTTGCGGTATTCCGTGCGAAACAGATGCGGGATCAGGTTTTGCTCTTCCATCTTTAAGCGGCTATCTTTTATAAACCTTGCGGACTTCCACCGTATTCCATTCGCCTTGCAGGACGGGGCTGCCCTTGGCAAATGCTATCGCTTCTTCGACGGACTCCGCTTTGACGATGATGTAGCCGCCGATGGTCTCCTTGATCTCGCCAAACGGCCCGTTTGTCACGACGCCTTTGTGCCGGACCACATGCGCGTCATCGAACAGGAGACCGTTCTTGCCGACGAGTTTGTTTTGGGCTGCGATACCGCCGACCCAGTCCATGGTTTGCTTCATCCAGGTTTGTAATTGCTCCGGGGACGCTACCTTGGCGCCGTCTTCGTGCCGGAAGATCAACATAAATTCATCCATGATTGTGCGTTTTATTTAAAACAAATGAAGAGTGACGGATTGGACATCGGGGGTTATATTTGGTTATGAAACCATTTTTTCCCGTTCTTTTTGGCTTTCTGCGTGTCTGCCCGGGCCCAGGGGCACCACGCTACCCAATTTACCAATTATTACGATTCGCTGCGGGTCTTCGATCTTGGCAGGTTATGGCGTGCCGATAGTATTTATCTTCAGGACGACAGGACAAATTCCGCGTTTCCCGAACCCATAGGGTTTATCGGGGCGAACTATCAACGGTTCGATATCCATTTTCTTCAAGTTGTCAAGAGCCGAAAAGACCCCTATGTCTATATTGTGACCGGCAAGACCAGGGTTTCGGGGAATATCTGCGCTTTCAGCGGGACTGTCTCGGTAGTTTCGGCAAGGCTCGACAGGCATTGGGAGCGCCATTACCGGGAAGGCCTGCTGACTGCTGCCGTGGTGCTATACGAAGACAGTACTAAAAAAGGCAGCGGCGTGATCACCGGGCGGATGCAAACCAATTTTTGTGTGGACAAAAAGCGGCGGCTTTTTTATGACGCGTTGGATATCGAAGCCGATGGTTATTACAACAACCAATGTATTGCCGTCTGGCGAAGTTACCGGACGCATATCACCAAAAAGTGCAATTGGGGGGATTACCGCATTCCGGAGAGTACGGCCCTGGATGAAGGTGCTGGGGTATTCCACGTCGCCGACGAATATCTAAAGAATGGCTGGGAGGGCTATGACAATGACACGACGGCCTGGTGGCAATAATCCGTAACTTCATCCAAAAAAATTTAGGCTATGACACGAGGCGTTCCCGAGCGAAGCGAAGGGAACGGCCGAGGCAAAGCGAGGAACGAAGCTTTGACGAAGGCCTGACTGCATGATTCCTTTAAAAATAAAATTTACTCATCATGAAAGCATTCTTAGGGATGGGCCTGCTGGGGGCCAACTTTGTCAGGGCGATGCTGAAAAAAGGGGACCAGGTACAGGTCTGGAACCGGACGGCGTCCAAGGCCACTGACCTGGAGCAATATGGCGCCAGAGCGTTTACGAATGTTGCCGATGCGGTGAAAGGTGCCGATGTGATCCATTTGACATTAAAAGACGACGCTACAGTCGATGAGGTGCTGGCCGCGGCGGCGCCGGGTCTCAAAGCGGGGGCGATCATCATCGATCATACCACCACCTCGGTACCCGGCGCTGTCGACCGGACGAAGAGCTGGGCGGCGCGTGGATTCCAATATCAGCATGCACCCGTGTTCATGGGACCGCCCAATGCGCTCGAGAGTACGGGAACGATGCTGGTCTCGGGTGATCAGCCGTTGGTGGCCAGGCTGGAGCCGGAGTTGTCGAAGATGACGGGTAAGGTACTGAATTTTGGACCGGAGGCCGGCAGGGCTGCGGGGATGAAGCTGCTGGGCAATCTCTTCCTCGTGTGTTTTACCACCGGTATCGCCGACACGCTGATGCTGGCCAAAGGTATGGACATCCCCGTGAGTGACCTCACTATGCTTTTCGATACCTGGAACCCCGGGGCGATGTTGCCGAACCGGCTGAAACGAATGACCGCCGGTGACTATAGCAAGGCCAGTTGGGAGCTGTCGATGGCCAGAAAGGATACACGGCTTTTCCTCGAAGAGGCCAAGCGCGGCGGCGTCTCGCTTGTAGTGGTGCCGGCCATTGCCGCCGAGATGGATCGCTGGATCGGTAAGGGGTTCGGCGGGGCGGACTGGACGGTGATCGCCAAGGATGCGGTGTCCTAACGGGCAAGTGAATCCCAGCGACTGTCGGACGGTGGATGACCCGAACTTAGCGACGTACGGGAAGATGCGTGCGAAGACGGTCATCGCGGAGCCAGAGGCCGAGCCATACCAGGATGCCGAAGACCACGGAGAACCACCAGGGGTAGCCTGCGTGGACATTTGCTGCTGTAGCTCCGCCGAGGTAGCCTGTGAGAAGTACGGCGCCGAGGATGGCGGTACGCGGGATGGCGTAGAGGATGGTGCAGGCCAGTAAGATGAAACCCAATGGTTGTAGCATCGATGCCGTCCAGCCGAGCTTTGCGCTTGTTTCGATGGTGTGCCGTTCGAGGATGATCTTCATGCTCGCGTCGAAGGCCAGGAATAAGATACAGAGCCAGCTGATGACCCGGCCCGTCCAGAGACGGCCGTTGCTGATGGAAGTGTTGTTGGGGGTTGTCGTTGCCATAAGAAGCGTTTGAATGGTGAATAGTTAATTTACAACTCAAAAATAATAATGCAAAATGGTCCCGGGGATACGGGATTACGACAATCCACGGGGGCGATTCCGGCTTGAAGTTTAAATTTAAGTACATTCGTTCCACAATTTTAGACTTTCCAACTTATGAGTACTCCGGAACAAAATTTCACGGCCTTGGGTTTGGGGCTTCCTCCAGCGCCCGCTCCCATGGGCGTTTATAAACCTTGTTTGCATGACGGTAAATATTTGTACGTATCCGGTCATGGTCCTATCCGCGACGATACAACGCTGATCGTGGGTCGTGTTGGGGAATCGCTCGATGCCGAGCAGGGAAAGCTGGCGGCCCGCCAGGTTGGCCTGGCCATCCTCGCTACGGTGCGCGGGTATCTCGGCAGTCTCGACAAGGTGAAACGCGTGATCAAGACGCTGGGGATGGTCAACTGCACTCCCGAATTCGAGCGTCATCCCTTTGTGATCAATGGCAGCAGTGAGCTGTTTGCGCAGATCTGGGGGAATGACAATGGGGTAGGGGTGCGCAGCGCGGTGGGGATGGGTTCGCTTCCGGGGAATATTCCGGTGGAAATAGAAATGATCTTCGAATTACATTGATATGGCTCACTGGTATACCATTGAAAATATTGCGGAGCTGGATACGCCGGCGCTGGTGGTCTATCCGGAGCGCGTCCGGGAGAATATCCGCAGCGCCGTCGCGATGGTGGGCGATCCGGCACGGCTGCGGCCGCATGTGAAGACCCATAAATCACCGGCTGTTACGCGGCTCTTGCTGGAAGCCGGCGTGAAGCAGTTCAAATGCGCGACCATTGCGGAAGCCGAGATGCTGGCGATAGAAGGCGCGTCCGACGTGCTGCTGGCTTATCAGCCTATCGGTCCCAAGGCCGCCCGGCTGGTGGAGTTGATCCGGAAGTATCCGGGAACGAAATTTTCCTGTTTGATCGATAATGAAGCAGCGGCGCGTGCCATGTCCGCGGTCTATATAGCTGCGGGGCTCGACGTGCCCGTGTGGCTGGATATTGATGTCGGGATGGATCGCACGGGTATCCTGCCGGATGCGGGGGCGGCACGGTTATGGGAGCTGGCGGCCGGTCTGCAAGGGATCACTCCCGTGGGGTTGCATGCCTATGACGGGCATATCCGGGATACCGACCCTGTGGCGATGGCCGCGAAAGTCGATACGGCTTTTGCCGGGGTACGGGCGTTGCGGGAGCTATTGGGTGGAGCAGGCATACCGGTGATCGCCGGTGGATCGCCTACGTTCCCGGTCCATGCGCGCAACCAGGCTGTCCAATGCAGTCCGGGGACCTTTGTCTACTGGGATAAGGGCTATACAGATCAATTTCCGGGTCAGCCCTTTAAGCCGGCGGCGCTGGTCGTCAGCCGGGTGATCTCGCTGCGGAGTGAAAACCGGATCTGTATCGACCTGGGGCATAAATCCATTGCCGCCGAGAACGAGATTGCCAAACGGGTCGATTTTCTAAATGCCCGGGGACTTCAGCCCAAGGGCCAGAGCGAGGAGCACCTCGTGCTTGCAGCCGACGAAGCCGGCCATGGTTTCCGGATCGGGGATATATTATATGGTGTCCCGTTTCATGTGTGTCCGACCGTAGCCCTTTATGACCGGGCCTATACGGTTGAAGGCGGGCGGGTAACGGGCGAGTGGAAGAACGCGGCTCGGGACAGAAAGCTAACGGTTTAGCAATTCGACCGAAAAATCTTGGGGTTCATCCCCCAAAAAGCCCGGTTCACCGACTTTAACTATCTTCGCTGGTCCCTTGCGGCTAAATTTGCCCCTGCAACCGACTGTCTGTCACCCGCCTGTGGCGGAGATTTAATTTTCGACCAAAAAACAATTTTGTTCGAAAGCTGTTTATTTTGATAATTTTGCGCCGCTACCCTTAAAAACGCCAGCGCATATTAATACAACTCTGCATTTATTCAACACTTTAAAACATCATCGAACATGGAAGTAAAAGAAGCGTCAGGCAGATTAGGAGTCCTATTACCCGGCATGGGAGCTGTGGCTACGACACTGATAGCAGGCGTGGAAGCCATTAAGAAAGGGATCGCGCAGCCCATAGGGTCAATTACCCAGATGGGCAATATCCATTTGAACCGAAAGACCGGAAACAATTACCCCAAGATCAAGGATTTCGTTCCCCTGGCGGCTTTACAGGACATCGTATTCGGCGGATGGGATGTATATGAAGAGAATGTATATGAGGCGGCCAGCCGCGCCAGGGTATTGGAGGCAGGTATGCTGCAGGCTTTACGCCCCGAACTGGAGGCCATCAAGCCGATGAAGGCGGTTTTTGACAAGGCTTATATCAAGAACCTGGACGGCACGCATATAAAAAGCGCACCGAATAAATATATGCTCGCGGAAGCGTTGATGGAAGATATCGCCCGCTTCCAGGACACACGCGGTTGTGACCGGATCGTACTGGTCTGGTGCGGCAGTACCGAGAAGTATATCGAAGTCGCAGATGTGCATGAAAGTCTCGCGGCGTTCGAGAAGGGGTTAAAAGAAAACGATCCCCGGATCGCGCCTTCTATGATCTATGCGTATGCAGCTGTCCGGATGGGTATTCCCTTCCTGAATGGCGCCCCGAATCTCACAGTGGACATACCCGCAATAGTGGAACTGGCGAAAAAGACGGGTGCACCCATTGGCGGGAAGGATTTCAAAACCGGTCAGACCCTGATGAAGACAATCCTAGCGCCCGGCCTGCAGGCTCGTGCCCTTGGCGTCAAAGGCTGGTTCTCGACGAATATCCTCGGTAACCGTGACGGCTATGTACTCGATGAACCGGATAATTTCCGTACCAAAGAGGTGTCTAAACTGAGTGTGCTCGAGGACATCCTCCGCCCCGATCTCAGCCCCGAACTGTATAGCGATCTTTATCATAAGATCCGGATCAATTATTATCCGCCGCATGGTGATAACAAGGAATCCTGGGATAACATCGACATCTTTGGCTGGCTTGGTTATTCCATGCAGATCAAGATCAATTTCCTTTGCCGGGATAGTATCCTGGCGGCTCCGCTGGTGCTTGATCTCGCGTTGTTTGGCGATCTGGCCAAGCGGGCAGGTCTGAGCGGCCTGCAGGAATGGCTGTCCTTTTACTTCAAATCTCCTCAGCACGCCCCCGGTTTCCGGCCCGAGCATGACATCTTCAAACAATTGACGGTTTTGCAGAATGCGCTCCGTAAACTCATGGGCGAGGAGCTGGTGAATCCGGAAGGACTTACGTACGCTCATGACCCCTTGGTGCCGGAAGAGGAAATCACCGCCTGATGAGGTTGATCTATAGACTCATTTCCACTTGTCTGGGAATAGGCTATACACCAAAGGGTGGGGGCACCGTTGCCGCTGTCGTATGTTGTGTAGCCTGGTATCTATCCTGGAGGAGTGGAAATGGGTTTTTATGGCCACAGCTGCTGATCACGCTGGGAATTACGATGATCGGGGCCTGGGCCGCAGGAAAAATGGAACCGGAATGGGGGGAAGACAGCTACCGGATTGTTATAGATGAAGTGGCGGGGATGTGTCTGACCCTTTGTGGAATTCCCGACCGCTGGCCGCTGGTGCTCACGGGTCTGGTATTGTTCCGGTTTTTCGATATCGCTAAACCCCTGTATATCCGTAGAATGGAAGAGATTGGCGGGGGCTGGGGCGTGATGATGGACGATGTGCTCGCGGGGGTGTACGCCAACCTTTTGCTGCAAATCGTCGTATTTTTTAACCTATGGTAGTATGCACACCTTTACAAAAGCTCAAATAGCCTCTATCCTGGCTACCGGTGTCGACTTCGGGCTCACCTACCTGTTGTTGCACTTTGCCGGCGTACCCATAGTGGCTGCCGGGGCGACGGGAACGCTTTGTGGGGGCGCCACGCATTTCCTGGTGAGCCGGAATTGGGTGTTCAACGCGCAGGAGCGGGAATGGGCGGCGCAGGTCAACCGCTATGTTCTGGTCTGGACAGGCAATTTTTTGCTAAATGTATCCGGACTATGGCTGTTTGCGCACTTTACAGGGATCAAAGATATGTTTGCCAAGGTGATAACAGCCGTAATGGTAGCAGTCTGCTACAATTACCCGCTGCAGAAAAGATTTGTATTTAAATAGATAGTAGATGATAAAGATTGGAACTAGTTTTAAAGCCTGGATCTTGTTTTTTTTACTCATGGCAATGATAGGACGCGGCATGGCCCAGGAGGTGACCCTTCATGGATTGGTGCGAGACTCCGCCACACAGACGGTTATTACCAATGCCAGTATTTCGGTCAAAGGGTTACGCGGCGGCGCACGTAGCAATGGTGAAGGCCGTTTTCGCATCCCCATGACGCAGCGTGCTGTCACCGTCACTGTTACGAGTGTAGGCTATGCTCCCATGACCCTGCACGTCGATTCCGTTCCCACCTACGAGCTGGTCTTCTCGTTGTCCCGCCAGACGCAGCAGCTGCGGAGCGCCCTGGTGAAGAATAAAAAACAACGCTATCGTAACAAGGGAAATCCCGCTGTGGAGCTCATCCGCGAAGTGATCGATCACAAGAATAGGAACCGCATGGAGTCCTATGATTATGCAACCTACCAGAAATATGAGAAATTGGTGGTCTCCGTGGACAAGGTTAATGACAAGATAACGAAAAACGCTATTCTCAAACCGTATCATTTCCTTGTCGAGAACAGCGATACTACGAAGCTGGAGGGGCGGCGGCTGAGTCCTGTGTATCTCGAAGAAACCTATTCCGACAACTATTATCGTAAGAGTCCGGAAAAGACTAAGTCGATCATCACCGGAAAAAAGGATGTGGACTATGGAGAGCTCATCGATATGAAAGGGATCAGCATGTATCTGAACCGGCTCTACCAGGACTTCAATGTCTACGACAACAATATTTCTGTTTTTACCAACCTGTTCCTAAGCCCCATCGCCGAGTCCGGGCCGACTTTCTATATGTATTTTATCGAAGATACGGTGCTGGTCGATAGTCAGAAGCTCATTCGATTGAGTTTCCGGCCCCGAAACTCCGAGGACCTGTTGTTCCGCGGGACGATGTGGATCACACTCGATGGAAACTTCGCCATTCAGAAGCTGAGACTACTCGTAAGTAAAAGCATCAACTTCAATTTTGTCCGGGGGATGAATATCAACCAGGATTTCACCCGCCAGTCCGACGGGCGTTATTTGTTGACCAAGAGTGATGTTCTGGGTGATTTCGGGGTCAACAAGTCGGGGACGGGGCTATATGGTGAGCGGGAGGTCACCTTCCTGAATTTTAAGACCAACACGCCGGTTCCGGACAGTGTCTTCAAGGGACCGCCCACGGTGACGTTGGATAGCGCAGAAACCAAGCCGGACAGTTTTTGGGTGACGCACCGGCCGGATACGCTTACGAGGTTCGAGGGTAAGGTCTACGCGAACGTGGACAGTTTGAAACATATGAAGTCGTTCCGCCGGTTAGTGGACTGGTCGACTTTTTTGCTCGCAGGGTATAAACAGGCCGGTCCGGTAGAGATCGGTCCTGCCAGCACGTTTTACAGCTTCAACCCCGTGGAAGGTTTCCGGCTGCGGTTGGGGGGGCGGACCACCACGCATTTCAGTAACCGATTTTATACGGAGGCGTATGGCGCCTACGGTTTCAAAGACAAGAAATGGAAGTATTTTGTAAGCGGAACCTATTCGATCAACAATAAGTCGATCTATAGTTTCCCGCAGGAATATATACGGGTCTCGTACCAAAAGGAGACGGATATCCCGGGACAGCAGCTGCAATTTGTACAGGAAGACAATTTCCTGCTGTCGTTCAAACGGGGGAATAACGATAAATATACCTATAACAATAATTTCCGGATCAATTATGTGCATGAATACCCAAGTCATTTTTCCTGGTATCTCGGGTACCGGTGGTGGGAGCAGACCCCGGCCGGCTCGATAAGCTATGTGAAGTTCAACAACGGCGGTATCGATACCATCCGGCAAATGACGACGAGCGAGATCTCGGGCGAAGTCCGCTGGGCACCGCACGAACAGTTCTATATCGGGAAACTGTACCGGGTACCGATCATCAATAAATACCCCATTCTCGATTTCCGCTGGACCACGGGTGTCTCGGGCTTGTTCCGTGGACAGTACACGTATCAGAACATCGATTTCAATATTTATAAACGGTTCTACGAATCGTTCCTGGGGTATACCGATATTACCGGTGATTTCGGCTATATTATCGGTAAAGTGCCATTTCCCCTGGCGGATGTCGCCCATGCGAATCAGACCTATGCTTACCAGCTTCAGAGTTATAACCTGATGAACTTCCTCGAGTTCGTGGACGACCACTATGCGACGGCGTATATCGATCATTACTTCAACGGGTTCTTTTTTAACAAGATCCCGTTCTTAAAGAAACTCAAATGGCGGGAGGTCGTGGAGGCCAAGATACTGTTTGGCGGCTTGCGGACCGAGAACGATCCGAACAAGAGCCCGGGCCAGGTGAAATTCCCGGATACGAACGGGCAGATAGAGACGTATTCGCTAAGCAGTACACCGTATATCGAGGGTGGCTTTGCTATTGCGAATATCTTTAAGCTGTTCCGGGTGGATTTCATCAAACGATTCACGTATCTGGACCATCCGGACATTGCCAAATGGGGTATCCGGGTGCGTGCTAAATTCGATTTTTAACCCTACATTTGCCAATTGTATTCAGAATTCGAGGGATACTGACCAATGAGTACGAGAAAGAAACTACAGTTAGGTATCTATAAGGTCATCAATCCGCTGGTGCGGTTGCTGATCCGGCTGGGCCTTACTCCCAACATGGTTACAACGATCGGACTGGTGCTGAATATCGGCGTAGCCGTGATCTTTATCTGCGGGGCCGAGGAAGGACGGCGCGGTGATCTGAGGTATGTGGGCTGGGCGGGGGCCTTGATCCTTTTCGCCGGGCTTTTCGACATGCTCGACGGTCAGGTCGCCCGGCTGGGCAATATGAGCTCACCCTTCGGGGCCCTCTATGATTCCGTGCTGGACCGTTATAGCGAGCTGATCCTGTTTCTCGGTATCTGCTATTATCTCGTTGCGCATCACTATTTCATGAGCAGCCTCTTCGCCTTTATCGGGTTGATCGGCAGCATGATGGTGAGTTATACCCGGGCCCGGGCGGAAGGGTTGGGTATCGAGTGTAAGGATGGGCTGATGCAGCGGCCGGAACGGGTAATCATTCTCGGCGTGAGCGCGCTGGCCTGTGGCGTAGCTTCGAAATGGATGGGCGGAGATTTTAAGATCGCCTGGCCGGGTACCAATTTTCCCGTTTTCGAGACGATCTCGATCTTTACGATACCACTGACGATCATGGCTTTCCTGGCGAATTTTACAGCGATAGGCCGGTTGCGCGATGCCCGCAAGACCCTGGAGGAAAGGGCGACGAAGGCAAAGGAGGATGAAAAGAAGAAGGTAATGATCGTGCTGTTGCTGGCTGCCCTGTCCGCCCTGCCGGGTACGGCCCAGCCCGCTGCGAGGGCTGCCTCGCTGGCCCCGCCGGGGACCCTCCGTCCGCGGCCCGTGATGGTCTCCGATCCCGTGGATACATTCCCGGTACCGCCGTCGAATACCAACTCGCTTTTTTATCTGCAGCGGACGCCCAATAGCAATACCATCATCTGCGAATTGAACCAGCAGGACGGTGTTCTCGACAAGGACGAACCCGTAAAGGTGTTGTGGATCCGGTATACCGAGCAGCACCAGCGCGAAGACCTCTCCTGGCTTCAACGTCATTTTGCCTATGGGCTTCATGAAAAAGATTTAGGCAACGGCGTATATGAACTACGTTTCGTATCTTACAAAAAGGTGCCGATGTACCTGATGAGATGGTCCGGAGATAACAGGCAGCATGTATTCGTCACCATTAACAATCGTCAGGCTATTCTGAACAGGGTCTATATCCGGATCGATCCGGGTGGCTCCTTTTGGTCCCCCAATGTGAAATACCTGGAACTGAAAGGTGTAGACGCTCAGAATGGCAAGGAATTGGTCGAACGGTTAAAAGTTTAATATTGAAGCTAACTCTGCGTACTGCGTCGGTCGCCACCGGACTTTCCCTGCTTTATCTGCTGATGAGCGCCTGGCTTATCGGCTTCCAAGGCGATCAGGTGTTCCTGGTAGTTCTCTTCAACACCCTGTTCTATCTGTCCGGACCTACGCGACGTTTCATTCTTGCCTTCACCGTCTTCATCGTCTTTTGGGTGTTGTTCGATACCATGAAAGCGTTCCCCAATTACCGGTATAATGCTGTCCACATCAAGGATATCTACCGCCTCGAGATGAACCTGTTTGGAACCAAGGGGCCCGATGGCATCCGGCGTACCCCCAATGAGTTCTGGCTGGGGCACCAGGATTTCTTTTTGGATGTGGCCTCGGGATGTTTTTATTTGTGCTGGATACCATTGCCGCTTGCGTTTGCCGCATTCCTGTTCTACCACGACAAAGAAGCTTTTTTCCGTTTTGCGCTGAGCTTTTTGCTCATCAATCTCATAGGTTTTGTGATCTACTATGTGTGTCCGGCCGCGCCGCCATGGTATGTAGAGCAGTATGGTTTTGTCTTCAATCCGCATACGCCGGGCAATACGGCCGGGCTGGGTCGCTGGGATGCTATCTTTCATGTACACGTCTTTTCGGCGCTTTATGCCAAGAGCAGCAATGTCTTTGCGGCCATGCCTTCGCTGCATGCTGCTTACCCGCTGGTGGTGCTCTATTACGGCATCCGTTACGAGATGGGCTGGTGGAATGCGTTGTTCGCGCTGATCATGGTGGGCATCTGGTTTGCGGCGGTATATACCAGTCATCACTACGTGCTGGACGTGCTCGCGGGGATCTGCTGCGGGATCACGGGGATAGGACTATTTACATTTATGTTCGAGCGGGTAGGATGGTTCAACAGTCTCGTAAATCGCTGGATCGATGCCGTTAGCGCCCAATTCCTTCTACCATGATATCTACGATGGAGTCGATCTGCAGATCGAGCCGCGGGCTTTGGTTCTGGCTGACCATCAGGGGCACAGCGAGGCCACGGAAGCTGCTGACCATGAGATAGGCGATCAGCTCGATGTTGTCGCCCGAGATCTTCTTGAACTCACCGTTGTGGACGCCTTCTTCCAAAATTGTTTTGACCAGGGCTACCTGGGTGGTATCGAACTGACGTTTGAGCCCGGCCACAAGACACTCGAGTTCGACGATCTCGGATTTCAGTGCATCGCTTAAATTACAGAGCTGGTTGAGCTTTTCGAGACGGCAACGGCAATAGGCGATGAGCTTTTCCTTGGAGGTGGTGGCTTTGGCGATCGCCTGGCGGATATTGTCCAGCAGTTCATCCATTTCGGCATGGATCACCGCCTCGAAGATGTCTTCCTTACCGGGATAGTAATAGTAGAGGGAGCTCTTGGCCTTGCCCATGCTACGGGCAATGTCTCCCATGGTTGTTTTTTTGAACCCGGACTTCTTGAAGAGTTCCCGGGCCGTGTCGATAATATCGCGTACTACTGTTTCATCCCGTTGAAGTGTTTCAGCCATATGTACTTATAAGCCTTTGTATGTCAAAATTACACTATTTCCAAGGCACGGCTGGTTAATCGCTCGTGAATAATCCGGGTGGAAATTTATACATTTATGCTATGGCCTTGAAGCTGAATTGTATTCTTCTCATTGATGACGATGAGCCTACCAATTTCCTCAACAGGCTTACCCTGGAGCAGACGGGCTGTGCCAGGGAGATCCGCGTTGCGCAAGGTGGCCAGGAGGCATTGGATTATCTTCATGCCTGCGGTGAGGACGGGGCCCCGCGCCCCGACCTGATCTTCCTGGATATCAATATGCCGGCCATGGACGGCTGGGAATTCCTCCAGCGGTACCGGTTATTACCCGCAGATCGCAAGGCCGATATCGTGCTCATCATGCTCACGACATCGCTCAACCCGGACGATGAGCACCGGACAAAGGCCATTCCCGAAGTATCGGGATTCGAGAACAAGCCATTGAATCAGCAGCGCCTGATCGCTTTGCTTGAAAAGTATTTCAAATCCCCGAGTGCAGATAATCTTTGAGATGGGTGATGGTTTCTTCGTGCGTCAGGATCGTCTCGCGGACCACATCATTGATAGAAATGATACCGGATAGCTGTTCCTGCTGGAACACCGGCAGATAGCGGATATTCTTGTCGGACATCAGCTCCATACAGTAATCGACCGTGTCATTGGGCGATACCACGGGAAAGTCCCTGGACATGATCTCCGATACGGGGGTATCCGTGGAAGATTTGCCTTTGAGAATAACCTTTCGGGAATAATCCCTTTCGGTCATTATACCAAGATAATGGTTCTCTTCCGTCACGACTACGGAACCTATATTTTGATCCGCCATGATCCTGAGAGCGTCCAGAACCGTAGTTTGAGGTGTAACGGAGGTGATTCGAGACCCCTTGTGGGAAAGAATGTCGGAGACTTTTTTCATACTGCCTGTATTTTGTGGTGATCTATTCAAATTACGGAATTTTATCACGTTTCCCAAGAAATTATTCATTCCGTATCTTCGGAGCAAAAGCCGCCGGAGGCGGTTTGTCCGGTAGGACAGACATTAGCCATTTGCAGGAGATGTGCTAATTTTTCTGGTGGCATATCTCCTGCAAACAATCAATCGTCAATCCATGCGCATTTTGTTGGTTCTTAGCGTCCTTGCCCTTGGCTTGCTACAGCCCTGTTTCTCACAGCCCACGATGCCTGCCGCCGCCATCGAGGTAAACCAACTGGGTTTTTACCCGGATGCCCCCAAATATGCCGTCATCAACCGGCCGGCCGCCAAAGATGTATTTTTTATCGTTACGGTGGGCCCCAGCACCACTTCCTGGTCGGAGCATGTCGACACCGTGTTCTTTGGGCGGCTCGGGCCGGTGCTCTCTTCGGCCAATTCTTCATTGAGCACGCGGATCGCCGATTTCAGCGGTCTGCATCGCCCCGGTATCTATCGCGTGGTGATCCCCGGTTTCCAGAATTCTTATCCCTTTGTGATCGGCTCGGGTGTATTCTCACCGCTCACCTCAGCCGCGCTTAAAGGTTATTATTATCAGCGTTCCGCGATGGCGCTTACG
>Ga0134128_10001580_pt1 | contig 29048 bp, 20 predicted proteins | sample KB31754_FD_96462 | JGI IMG/M metagenome (GOLD analysis project Ga0134128, IMG submission 96462) | Terrestrial soil microbial communities with excess Nitrogen fertilizer from Kellogg Biological Station, Michigan, USA - KB3-175-4 | ecosystem: Environmental > Terrestrial > Soil > Unclassified ... | reverse complement strand
TTTTATTGCCGGGAAATTGGGGGATTGGTTCGGATTGGGCTGGCGCGTATCCGATGCTTCTTGCCGACGAAAGATGCTTCAAAACTCTGTGGGCTTGTAAGATGCATTTCATGATCAATCGTTTGATCTTGATTGTGGCATTCATCGTTGCGTCGGCAACTTTCGCAGTTGGCGCTCCGATTTTACTCGATCCTGCCGCGCCACCTTCTCCGGCGTTGCGATATAAGTTGCTGCCGGATTTTGCGGAGCAGACGCCGGGGAATGCCGCGCCGATATATGTCGTGGCGTTTGCGATTTTGCCGCGGGATGCGGCGGCTGCGGATCGATTGGGCGCGCTGCTTTCCGTGCCGCTCGATCAGCTCCGGGTGAAAGATGTAGCCCCGTTGCTCAAGGATTATGCCGGCACGTTCGAGCAGCTTCGGCTGGCGGAGCAGCGTGACCATTGCCGATGGGACCTGCCCTATCGCGAGCAGGGGCCGCGGACGCAACTGCCGTTTCTTACATCCTCTCGTCAGCTGGCGGTTGCACTGGCGGTGCGGGCACGCTGGCAGATAGCGCAGCGAAAATATGATGATGCGATTGAAACATTACGCAGCGGCTTTGCGCTCGCCCGCGCGGTGGAAACGGATGCGATGCTGATGCAATGCATGGTTGGCGTGGGCAACGACAGGATGATGCTGGATGTGGTCGAGGAGTTTCAGCAGTCGCCGGGCGCGCCGAATTTGTATTGGGCGCTGGCGAGTCTGCCGACGCCGTTAATCGATGCGCGGTCGGCGTTTGCGATTCAGCGATTGTGGTCGATGGAGAAGGTTCCGATGCTCGCGGGCCAGCGGGTCGAGCAAATCGATCCGAAGATCTTGCGGGATTTTTATTACCGGATTCGCGGGCAGGAGGACCAAAGCTCAGATGCACCGCTCGAGGCGCGTGTGGCGAAATGCATGGAGATGGTCGCGCATTACTGTGCGGCGCGACAATATCTTTCATCTGTTGGTGTGCAAAATGACGCGCTCGATCAAATGCCGGCTGAGAGTCTGCTGGCGATCAATTGGATTCACGAGGCGCAGACGTGGAACGACGACGTTTACAAATGGCTCGCCCTGCCCTACTGGCAATCGCACGCAGCCATAGAGAAGGCCGAAGAGAATCTTGCCGCCAGCGAATCGGCGCAGGCGAATCCTCTCCTGAGCTTCAGTCCGGGCGTGGCGGCTGCTCTGAAGCAGATTGCACAAGTCGAACGACAGCGAGCGATGTTGCGGACGATCGAATCGATTCGCGCATATGCCAAGCTCCATTCGGGGAAGCTGCCACAATCGCTCGATGATCTGACCGAGACGCCTGCCCCGCCCGATCCGATGACGGGCAAGCCATTTGAATATCGCGCTGATGGCACGAGCGCGACTCTGGCAGCTGATGAAGGGGATGCGAAAACGAGCATCGCATATCACATCCAGCTCCGCTGAGGCCGATACTGCCAGAAAATTCTTCACCTCCCAGACCGACAACGGTCGCATGTAAGATGGTTTGCTTCGCTTACATGAGGTGAAGCATGGCACCCAATGCAATCGGCAGAGCGATTTTGGGAATCATTGGCTGTTTCCTGATGATTGCGCCTGCGATCGCTCAGCAGCAGCCCAAGCCCAAACCGGTGACGCCGCCGGATGTGATTCCCGGGCAGAAGCCCCCCGGCGCTCCGGCAATTCCTAAAGGCCAGCCGGGCAGTAATGCGAACAATGCCACGCCGGCTGCGGCGAACGCGACTGCCACGACCAGAGATGCGGAAATTCAGCCGTTTCTTGGCGACAACCTGCTGGGCGTCGCCGCGGTCGACCTGAAAACGCTCGATGTGGATGGCTGGGAGAAGTACTTCGTCGATGCGATGGGCGCCAATCAAGAGAAGGCTCGGCACGATCAGGTTCTGCCACCGCCGTCGCCCGAGGACATCAATAGAATGTTTGCGAGTGCGCGGAAGTGGACCAATGGAATCACGCAGGCGGGTGGAGATCGGCTCTATGTGGTTTTCAGCCTGGAAGATGTGCCGGAGATGCCTCCGTTTGTCGTTATTCCAGTGCCGCGCGGTTCGGATGGTTCTACTCTGATTGCTCTTTTCAATGCGTCAGGCGTGAAGCAAGAGCACTTTGGCGCGCGACGAATCGGCCAGTTCGTCGTCGCAGGCGGCAAGCCGACGTTGGATCGGCTCAGCAAGGAGCTTTCTTCCAAACCCGACCCCGATGTGCTTCATGCGCTGGCCGATGGCTCATCCGCTCCGCTTCGATTCGCATTCTGTCCAGGCGACACGCCTCGACAGATGCTCCAGGGCGCCTCGGCGACGCTGCCCGATGAACTGGGCGGCCAGCCGGTGAGGGTCGTGACTGAGGGGCTTCGGTGGATGGCGGTTTCGATTTCGGCTCCCGCAGCGCCGCGATTTAAGCTAGCGATCCAAGGGCGCGATGCGAAAGCTGCTGAGGACCTTCTGACGCTGGCACGGAAATGTGAAGATGTGCTCAAATCTCATGCTTCCGATTGGAGTCTTCCATTCGACGTGAACAAAGCCGTGGCGCTGCTTTCATTCCATCAAACAGGTGATCGGCTCGAGATTTCGCTGGATGGAGAGCAGACACGGGAACTTGTTCAGTCGGTCGTGGCGCCGTGGGTGGCACGCGGCTGGCAGATGCGAGGCGGCGCGGCTGATGCTGGCCCACATGATTCACATTAGCGCCTCCAAGTGTACAGTGAGGCGGCTCGCACTATGATGGATCAGGTCATCCGCGAACCTTTTGAAAAAGGAACTACCCATGTCACTGCGATCGTTGATTGCCACCGGAACGAAAGTCTGGCTCGATTCGGTCGATCCGGCAGAGGTGAAAAAATTCCGCGCGCTGGGCGCAACCGGCGCGACGTCGAACCCGATCATCATCGCTGACATCATCAAGGCGGGCCATTACGATCAGACCATCACCGAAATGGCCGACAAGGGCATGGACGATTCGGCGATCGCGTGGAAGCTGGACGATCAGCTCGTGCGCGATGCGCAGCAGGTGTTCTTTCCGGCCTGGGAACAGACGCGCGGAAATGACGGCTACGTCAGCTTCGAGCTGGACCCTTTGCTGGAGGACGTGAAAAACCTTCCAGCCAAGGATGTCGCGGTCAAGAAATATGTCGAACTTGGGAAGCAGTGGTCCGCGGGACACAAGAACCGCATGATCAAGGTGCCAGCAACGACTTACGGACTTGCCGCCCTGGAAGACCTTGCCGCGGCAGGCGTGACGCTGAATGTCACCTTGATTTTTACCGAGCGCCAATATCGCGCCGCCCGGGAAGCGATCTGGCGCGGCGCTCAGCGCCGGGCTGGGGGACTGGACTCATTCAAGAGCGTCTACAGCATTTTCATATCGCGCGTGGATGTTTACACCGCCAAGGCCGTCCCCGACCTCAGCCCGGCGGCGCAGGGCATGGTCGGCATCGTCAACGCCAAGCGGATGTGGCAGGACAATCAGCAGTTCTGGAAAGACAAGAAGCTTCGGCTCCAGCAGGAAATTATCTTTGCCAGCACCGGCACGAAGAATCCCAAAGAGTCGCCGGATAAATATGTGGAAGCCTTGGCGGGGAGCGACATCCAGACGAATCCGCCCGCCACGAATGAAGCCGTCGAGAAGCTGGGCAAAACCTACACCCGCAAAGTCGATCAGATGCCGAGCGACGCGGTGTTGAAGGAGATCGACCAGAAGGTGGACATGGGCAAGCTGGAAGAAACGCTGATGCGCGAAGGCACCGCAAAGTTTGCCGACCCGCAGAAGGCGTTGCTCAAGCAAATTGCCGAGAAACGGGCCTCCTTAGCTGGCTCGAAATGAAGTAAGCCTAAAGCGCGATAGATTCGGCATCCGCGCGACGCTTCCGCGCTCCAATCGAGCCATTTTTGCGCGGACCATAGGGGCCGGCCCTTACATTTTAAGTGCCGATAATGTCTGGCGTTGCCTTCCAGTTATTCCTTGCGTCCGATTTTGTCGGCTCGGACGTTACAGATGATGTCTTGCATACAGTTTTCCTTTGACAACATCGTTACATCGCGATAACGTCTGAGCCCGTTCGATGACTCCGGCCGTGCGTTGGATAGAGACGCTCGGACGCTTCGCCTGCGGAGGGCGCGGCCCTCCGCCTCCGGAGGACGCCCCTGCCGGCTTTGATGTTGTTTTTGTGGCTGTGGGTCGAGCGTTAACCTGAAAGCAATGGAGCGCGCCGGAAACGCCCCCCTCAACCACCACCGTTTTTTACAGCCGCCCCGCTTATTTGACACCATTGGCCCGACTTGGCGGCGGCTGGGGAGTAGAACACGCAATGCCTCTGCGTAACCCGTTCCGCGGATCGAAGCAGCCCAAGAAGAACAGTAAACGCCGCTTTATTTTTGAGAGGGACATCGAGCCGCTCGAACCAAGGCGCCTCTTGACCACCATCCACGGTGGCCAGAGCTTCGAGTATCAGGACATCAACGGCAACATTGACCGTATCACGGCGACTGGTCGTAACTTCACCGCGGAACTGATTGGCGCGTCGGTCGATCGAGGCACGAACGCGATCACCCTGGTCGATCTGCCCGGCGAGCTGTTTACGGGAAATGGGCCCGCAGTTGACCTGAATGGTGGCATTACCGCGCCCCAAGGCGTGCAGGTCATTGGTACGATCACTGTCAACGACCCGATCGACGCCAATGGAAGCGGCAACGGCACGATCGGCGCCCTGGCCTCGGAAACCAGCGGTCAGCTCTGGGGCGTCAACGTCGTCGTTCCGCAAAACACGACCCAAGGGACGGCTCAGCATAATCTGCTGCAGATCGTTCAGATCGATTCGCGCACTGGCGCAGGCCTCGTCGTGGCCGAAGTGTCGACGCAGGCCCTGGCGGCGGCGTCCGTCTTCTCCGCCTTCAGTGGCGGCACCGGCCCCAATGCACCCCCGCCGCAGATAACCGGCGCGACGGCAGCGGCCTTCAATCCCGTCAACGGACTGCTTTACTTTGTTGCCACCGGTGGAATCAATAACACGCCAGTCCTCTATACGATTGACGTTCACGCGTCCGACATCGGCGGATCACTGCGCGCTATCCCGGGCACATTCCGCTCCAATGGCGCGGCAGCGACCAATGTGGGCGGAATGGTTTTCGACCGGACCGGCGGTGGTGCCGTGCGATTGGTGGCGGCTTTGAATATCGGCGCCACCACCCAACTCGATACCATCAATCAGGGCAACAGCGATATCTGGACAGAACAGGTCGTGGTCAACACCGGCGGCAATCCTTTGGTTGGCCTTTCGTTGCTGGGAGATAATCCCAACGCGGAAGACACAGTTTTCTATGGCTTGACCGGACAAGCCGGCAATGGCCCCGGTGGCAACGGAATCAATGGCAACAATGCGATCGCGGCGTCGAGCGAAGTTCAGATCACCGTCTTCGGCAATGTTTCAAATACAGTCGATTTCGGAACGCTCAACACGCAGACTGTCAACCTCGTCACCGGCGGAACAACACAGGGGACGACTGAGAGCAATCCTGGCGACTTGACATACGATCCGACGCTCTTCGATCCCTTTACCGGCACGGTCGGCGCACTGGTGGGAACAGATCTGCAAACCCACGACCTATTCATCCTTTCCCCGATCAACCGCACACCGACCACCACGATGTTCGCGATTTACGTGTCGCAATCGGATGCTTCAGGTGGTCTCTCTGCAGCGGTCACCCCCAAACCGCCGGCCTCGCCGATTCCGATGCTTCCATTTTCGGGCAGCATCGGAAGCGTCCGAATCCGCAACACCCCTAACGAGGTCAATGCGCCGCAAAACACGGGTTCGATCCTGCTTGGTGCTAAGTCCGTTCAGATCAATAACTCTCAGACGAGCTCCGACCAACCCCTTCTCAGCGGAACTCTGGATAGCGCGCACGGCGTCTTCCCAGGCGGTGTCGGAACGCAAGTTGAAGCTGGACTTGTAGTCGCTCCAGGCCAGGTGATGGGCAAGTTCCTGTGGGGTGGAACCATCATGGGTCAGGTGCTTATCCACGGCTCCATCGACCAGTTCTACTGCGGCTGGCTGATTACTGGAGATGCTTCAAGCGGGTTGACCAAATATGCCAACATCGGAATCGACTTCCTGGTGGACGGCGACATCCGCAACCTATATGTGAAGGGACCCATCGGAACGGATGTGCCTTATGGCGCGGATCAAAGCAGCTCGATTGCGGAATTCAATCCGGGTGCCACCACGGGAAGCACGAGCAGTGGCCCTCCGCTGGACAATCCCGATTACCTAACTGGCTTCACGATGTTTGTCGGAGGAAGCCTCGGATCGATGCGCGCTGGCGGTTCAATCATCGGCGATATTCGCGTCGCGCATACGGCCGGACCGACCACCCCGACCTGGGATCTTAACCTTCTTCAGAACGAAATGGAGAATCGAGCGAGCCCGAACGAGCTGGACTCGGCGGGCACCGGTCTTGCTCCGTTCAGCGGTTTAAGCCCATTTGATGATGTGCTCACCGGTGGCGACCCCATATTCAACAACGACACATTCCAAACCGCCGAAGTTCTCGGCGCGCTTCCAACCGTGAGCGGTGGGCCCAATTCGCAGGTTGTAATTAATGGCGTCCTACAGGCGGCGCCGCGCCAGAATGATTACGCCGATTATTATGGTGTCTCGCTGCTCGCCGGGCAGACCGTTTCCATCCAACTGACCAATGTGGCGCTTCAGGGTGCGACGCAATCTGTTGGTTCACCGATTAATCTGTTGCAGGTTGGCGTTTTCGATCCCGATGGCCGGCTGATTGCAACCGACAACAACGACGTCTTACTGAGCCAGACACTCAACAAGCCATTCCGATTTACTGCCGATAAGCCCGGCTTGTACCGCTTCGCTGTCGTGGAGTTCGGGGATGCTACATTTGCTGCGGCTGCCAGCACCTTGGGTAATTTCGTCTACACGCTGGAAATCGGAAATGTGGGTGATATTGCCGTGGGCGGCATCGTGACCGCCGGCTCCATGCTCGATGAAGGACTCATTGTTGACCACGGCGACATGGGCGTTGTCGAAGTTGGCGGGACCCTGCTTTCTCTTACTCTTGAAGGTATGGTTGTCCAGTTTGGAAATATGCGCGCCGTGGAGGCCGCGGGAATCGGAATTGGCTTTGAAACTGACCCAGGCAATCGCGGGTCGGCTACCGGGACTTATGGTCCGCCTGCAGCGATCACTTCGATTGCCAATGGCCCCAATACCAGTACCGTCCAAGTTAATTCCTCGATCAAGGGCGTTTCGGTGACCGGCGGCACAGGCTTGGATTTGAACGTGCCGAACGGCATGGTCGGTGAGCTTAATGCATTTGGGAGTGCCGCGTCTAACTTGATGCTTATCGACGACGGCTATGCCGGCACGGGCGTATTGGGGACTGGAGCCGGCATCGGCGTGAGTCCGCCTGTCATCGGCGGCGATATCCAATTAGTCAATTGTGCCGGAAGCTTCTGGGGACTGCTCTATACGAATGGGTCGATTGGCACGATTCGTGCCGGCGACATGCAGGGCATTGATATCTTTGACCAAGCCCCGCAGTTTCATGTGAACGTTGACGGCGTTGGCGCGCCCGGCACCATCGATCTGATCGATGTCGTTGGAGATTTGGGAGACACGGCGATTGGCGGACCTGGGATCACGACTGGGCCAGGCGGGAACGTGCGGTATATTCGCGTCGGTGGAGCGGTTTTCCGCGACACGTTCTTTGGGGGTCACGGGAACACTGAGATCACGACGTACGGCCCCGGGGTTTCGGCAACGATCGTCGATGACTCAGGTGCGTTGATCCATATCACTCCTGAAGGTGACGTACTCAATCCGAACTTTGTCGCAGGCACCCTTGACCCGAATAACCCGGCTTTTGAACAATTCCAGCCGGCATCGCTGACGATGACGACCTATCCGATTGAGGGGTCGGGAGGCAGCGTCATCATCGACTGCACCAGCAGCGGCAGCCTGACCATCACCAGCAATGGTGATGTTCCGGGTCAAACGGCCGAAATCGGGCGAATCGAAATTCAGGGCGGTGGAACTGCGATCGGTAATTCAACCGTCACTACGCCTCAGGGGACGGTTGGACCGCTCGGATCGGTCAAACTACCTAAGAACAGAGCGACCACGGTCACTCAACCGGCGGCTCCAACACCCGGTGGTACAAGTACTGGGACCAATACTGGCTCGACCAGCGGGACATCTTCCAGTGGTAGCACCGGCACTGGAGCCGGCACGACCAGCGGTTCGGGCCAGGGCGGCACCGGATCGATCTTTACCTCTCCCGCGCCGACAACCGCCGGACCGGGTGGCTCACCCGGCTTGATCGAAACGGCCGGCGGACTGCCGCTATTTGTCCATATCAGCGGCCCCGCCAATGTCGATCTGTTCGATATTGTTGTTCTGAACAATGGCGCGTTCGGCACGGCCAGTGAAATTACCAACACCAGTGGTGGTGAGATCGTTAACGTGCTGGCCAAGTCAATTGGCCGGCTCTTCAGTACAGGATCGATCGGCGTTGCAAAGCAACACACCGCCGCCGCCGTCAATCCCATGCAGGTTATCATGGCCGCCAACAGCCTGACCGCGGCCACCATCGAGCAATACCCGGTCGATCCTGACATCACGTCCGGTCACTATTTTGGAAACCTCTATCCTTTCGAAAAACAGCGCATAGGTGTCGTCATCATGGGCGGCGACCTGCTGTCAGTTGAGGCACCGATCATCGGCAACATTATGGTCAATGGCTCAATTGGCCAGGTCATTGCCGACGGAAACACCCCGGGCCAGGGGATCGTGGCGCCAGTGGTGGCCTACGACCTGAGCCAGCCGATCATCTTAAATCGCTTCTCCATAAACACCGGACCCCAGCCCGCTGGAAACATCGGCAGCGTCCAAATTGGCGGCGGCATTGCCCCGACCGGCTCGGGTATGTTTGGATATTCGGGTATCTTTACGGATCGTCGAGTCGGAACGATCTCTGGTGACGGGGCGGACATTCGCGGGAATATCATCGCTGGGGAAGGCGTCGATACAATCAGCCTTCATAATGGCTCAATCATCAATGCAGACATCAACGATCCGACGATTGGGCAGCAGTTCCTGGATACGGAAACAAGTTTTGGCCGCGTTGTTCTGAGTCTGGCGACGCCTATTGATACTCCCACTGATGATTTTGGCTCAATTACCTTGACCGGCAATGGTGGAATCGTTGGATTAGCAATGAGCGTCGATCACCTGGGCAGCCTGTCGGTCAACGGCGGATTCGGGATTTTCAACAGCTTTATCTTCGATTTGACGGATGGATCGATTGGATCGATTCGCGCTGACGGTTATGGCATCCGAAACACCTATATCGGTGGCGGAATTGTCATCGGAAGCATCAACGCAACCCAGAATGGCCAGCAGATCCCCAGCAGCAATTACTCCCCGGACGTTCGCACGAGCGAAACATCAGCGATCGATCCCTATTTTGGCTTCGCACCTAATTTCCTGACCGACATCGACGTATACCTGGGAACCAACGCTTCCCAGACCACAAGCGACGAAACCCAGGGCGGTGTCATTGAGAATACGACCGTCGCCGTCTCGCGCGACCTCGGATCGATCCGAGCGTTCTCTTATCAACAGAATGCTTTCGGCACATTTTTGCCAACGCAGTTAAGCGACCCGTCACTTTTTGCGACGACGTTGGGTTTCGCGATGACGCTGAACATCGGCAATACGATCGGCACGCTGACCAGCACCGGCGGTGTGAATGGCCTGGCGGTCGTCACTGGAAAGATCAACAAGATCCAGTTCGGCAGCGACGTGTCGCGGCTCGACATGGAACTGGCTGGTCGTATTTCCAACCTGACCATCAACGGCAACCTTGACGACGGATCGACCATCTTCGCCAAGGGAATCAACGGGAACATCGGGACCATCAACGTGCGCGGTAACCTCGATGGAACGATCAAGGCCCAGAAGAAGATCGGCACGCTGATGGTTGGCGGGAACCTTACCGGTACCGTCGATGCTGCCAACATCACCAAGATCCAGGCCGGCTCGCTCAACACCGGTAACCTGACGATCGACGGCAACCTTCAGAACCTGATTTCGCTGGGTGACCTCGGCACGACGGGTCAGTCGATCCTGGTACATGGCAGCGTCGGGAAGGTCCAGGTGGCCGGGAATATGAACACCTCGATGACCGTTCAGGGCAACATGAAGATGCTCAAGGTCGGCGGTTCGATTACGTCTGGCACGAATGTCATTGTGACCAATACGCTCACTGCGTTGCTGGTGAACGGCGATGTTCAGGCCAACTCGACCGTGAAGGCCCATTTGATCAAGATCAAGAAGATCAAGGGACAGACACTGGGAAGCATCATTTCAGGGGCCTGAAACGTCTATCTGGCAAGTTGAATCCTACAGCGGAGCGCTCAATGAGCGCTCCGCTTTGCTTTATCCCGCAACTTGGCGCGCGTGTCAGCGTATTGAAAGATGATGTTTTCAGAAGTGACGAAGCAGGCTTGCCTTCGTATACAATCCCCATTGGTGCGGCGACTTCAAAGAAAACTCCGCATTGGTGCAGCGATCGGCATCCTCCTGAGCGCAGCGGTCGTAGGGCGTGCCGCCCCCGCGACTCGGCCGACCACGCAGCCGTCTTCAAACCACGCTGTTCATCCGAGTGCGACGGAACTGACTCCAGCAGTTCAGCAGAAGCTCCTGACCGATCTCGCGAGCGATACGTGGGCCGTGCGCCAACGGGCGCAGGAAAACATTGTTCAATTAGGGCCTGCCGCCCTTCCGATGATTCAGGCCGCGCTCAGCAAGGAGAATGATGCCGAAGTGCGCGGCGCATTGACGACGGCGCGCGACCGGATCAACCGCGATCGAATTCTCGGCCCCTCCTACATCACAATTCATCTGAAGAACGCGTCGCCAAAGGACGTTTTCGAGCAGCTCAAACGCCAGTGCTTCGCGGATCTTAAGGTGTTTCCAGAGAACCTCTGGGAACAGCAGAAATGGCCGGCGGTGACGGTCGACATCGAGCACGAGCCGTTCTGGAAAGCGCTCAACCAGATTGCCGCCAGCACCGGCGTGACCTTGAACCATTACGGTGAAGGGCTTCGGCTGATGCGTGGGGCTGGGTTCTCGGCCATGGGGCCTTCGGTTGTCGAAGGGCCCTTCCTTGTGCTGGCGACCCGGATCAATCATTCCCAGAGCGTCGCTCTGGCGAATAATGCGGTTCGATCTGACTTTTCCATTCAACTGGCGATCTATGCGGAGCCGAAGTTGAAGGTTCTGGAGGCATCTACGGTAAGTCTTTCGCAGGCCACCGATGACCGTGGGAATTCATTGCTGCCCGACGTCGCGCAAACCCGCAGCGTGTATGGAGTCGGGACCAATGCCTGGAACATGACAGCCCCCATGCGTTATCCCGCCCATCCGGGAATTCACATTGCGCATCTCAAAGGTGAAGCGAATTTCATTATCGAAACCGGAAGCCAACGATTGGAAATTCCCAATATTCTCTCCGCGCACGATGAGACCAGGACGATCGGCGGACTGTCGATCACGCTTCACGAAATTAAGAAAAGCGGGAACGGATACGAGGTGAATATTTCCACATCCCACCCGGCCGGCGGAGATCAATGGGAATCAATGCAGCAAAGCATCTACCGCCAGATGAAGATCTACGATGCGGCTGGACAGGCGTTTGAATACCAGGGCATGAGCAGCCGGACGAGCAATACGGGCACAGAAATGACTCTGACCCTCGCGCCCCTGCAGAGCCCCGATGGTCATGAATCGAAGACCCCGTCCAAATTGATTTGGGAAATCCCCACCTCGACCACGCCGGTTTCGGTGCCCTTTGAATTTGCGAATCTGGCGATGCCGTAATTCTCGGCATCGATTCGAAACGAGCTGCTATTCGAATGTAGGAATGACCGGAGCTTCAATCGGCTCGTCAACTTCATCGTGTTCGGCGTCTTCGAGTTGACTCAGTTGTGTCATACAGCTTCGGATTCGCACATCGAATTCTTCCCGCTGGCTCGGCGGACATTCCTGTCGATCGGTCCGGTATTTCTCCAATTGCGCGAGCAGGAATTCCCGCCGCGATTTCCCATCTTTGCCCTGGCGCATGCAATGCCTCCACCACCATCAACAACTGATGGCCGCAAAGTTTCGCTGGAATATGGAGGCGCGGAATTCTCGCGGAGCGAATCTATGCCGCGAGGCGATGAGAACAACTGAATCCGTTCAGTTTCACGTCGAGAGTTTATGAATCAGGCGCGGGCCGGGACGGCAACTCGCTTGACTTGCTTGGCGGAAAGTCCCTTGGCGCCCTGCATTACTTCGTATTCCACCATCTCGCCATCTTTGAGCGAGCGGAAGCCGTCGCCTTCGATGACGCTGAAGTGAACGAACACGTCCTGTCCGTCCGGTCCGACGATAAACCCGAACCCTTTTTTCGAATCGAACCACTTTACGGGACCACTAATCATGGTCAGCCTCCGAACAGAAATGTGGGCGGTGACGCCCTTTTCTCCGACGGCTACCTGCAGAAGTGCATTGGCAATGCATGCCGCCTGAGGCCGGCAAATTTATCCGATCCGAGGCCGGGAATCCAGCAAATTTCTTCCGGCATGAAATCTGTCAATCTAATTTATCAAATGCGGCCTTAAGTCATGCCGCTAGAATTTGATAAGGGAATTGGCCATTGAGCTTCGGCTGGGCCGAAGGATATACTCCTGCCTTACCTTGAAATTGAGGGACTTGTGTGATGGTTGTTTCCGATTCCGCGTCTGCTGCCGGCGACGTAGCCACCCAAACCAGGATTCTGATCGTGGACGATAACCATGGGGTGGCAAAGGCTTTATCGCGCCTTCTGACTGACGCGAATTACGCTACGCAGGTTTCCTTTTCCGGCAGCGAAGCCATCGCGTACTTAGAGGATCATGAGATCGACGGAGCGGTAGTTGACGTCCATCTGCCAGACATGAATGGGCTTGTCCTGACGCAGGCGATTCGTAAACGGCTGGGGCCGGACAAACCTATTGTCGTGCTCAGTGGCGACACCTCGATGGAAGTCCTCAACAGCCTTCGCCACGTGGGGGCGACTTATTTTTTCAGCAAGCCGGTCAATGCGACTCAGCTTTTGGATCGCTTCCGGGGATGGTTTGGCGGATCAGCCGACGCCTCACATTGAACTGGCGGGTCCGTATGTGATTTCCCCGCTCAAATGTCGCTCGGCCAGCGCAACGTAGTGCGGCACTAGCCACCCCATGTATTTTAATTCCTCCTCGCGCACCGCGCGAACAATCTTTCCCGGCACGCCCATCACCACGCTTCGATCCGGTACTTCCATGCCCGGAGGGACCACCGCACCGGCAGCGATGAGACATTCGCTTCCGATGCGCGTCCGACCCAGCACGATTGCGCCGATGCCGATCAGACTTCCGCGCCCGACGAACGTTCCATGAACGACGGCGCGGTGGCCGATCGTGACATCATCTTCGATGACATTCGACACGCCGCTGTCGCAATGAATCACCGCACCGTCCTGCACGTTGACGCGCTGGCCGATCGTGATCGGCGCGACGTCGCCGCGCACGACGGCATTGAACCAGAAGCTCGAGAGCGCGCCGATGGAAAGCTCGCCGGTGAGCGTGCAGTTATGCGCCACGAAATAGTTGCCGGCGGATTCTCGGAAGAGCTGCATGAAGTGGAATCTTTTGCGCCGATGCGCGAGCGTCAAGCACTGTCGCATGAAGCGCGGCGCGAAAACGCGCAACAGTTCACGCGCGATCAGCAGAAAAAAATTTCGCGATGTGCGGGCGCGCAGCAGTTGTAATCATCCCACACCATTGCTTATCATCTTGCTCACGAAACGAAATTCTTTTTTGAACGGACCGAAGGTGGTGGCTCCCCTCCGGTCCGTTTCTTTTTTTCCTGCGTTTGTGTTGCCATCTGCCCGCCCGTAGGATCGCGCCATCATGGCCAGCGACACGCTCTCCGATTTTCTTGCCGATCTCGAACAGAATGGCGAACTTTCGCGCGTCCACACAACGGTTTCTCCGATTCTGGAAATCTCCGAAATCGCTGATCGCGTCAGCAAATCGCAAACACCTCACGCACATAACGAGCTTGATCGAAACCCCGGCGGAAAACTTGGCGGCAAGGCGCTGCTGTTCGAGCATGTTGCCGGTTCCGACATTCCCGTTGCGATCAACACCTATGGCAGCTACTGGCGCGTCAACCGCGCGCTGGGCACGGAAAATCTCGAGGCGCTTGCTGCGCGCGTGCAGCAACTGGTGAAGCCGGATATTCCCACCAGTCTGCTGGAGAAAATGAAAAAGCTCCCCGATCTGCTGAAGATCGGCAGCTTTCCTCCCAAGACTGTGCGGAGCGGAATCTGCCAGCAAGTCGTGCTCGAAGGCGAGCGCGCCGATCTGACGCGCCTGCCGATCATTCAATGCTGGCCGCTGGATGGGGACCTTTCGAGTGGTCAGGTTTTTGATCCCGCAGCCGCGGCGAAAGTCACCGAGCGCGGCACCGGTCGATACATCACCCTCGGCGGCGTTTTCACCAAAAATCCCGACACCGGCGATCGCAACATCGGCATGTATCGCGTGCAGGTTTTTGGCCCAAGGAAGGCCGCCATGCATTGGCACATGCATCACGATGGCGCCCGCCACTTCCGCATGTATCAGGCGCGTGAACAGAAGATGCCGCTGGCGATTGCGCTGGGCGGGCCGAGTGTGATGCCCTATGCGGCGACCGCTCCCCTGCCGCCGGGCATCGAGGAGCTCCTGTTTGCCGGGTTCCTCAACGGCGGCGGAGTCGAGTTAGTTGCCTGTAAGACAATCGATATGGAAGTGCCCGCCAACAGCGAGATCGTCATCGAAGGCTACGTCGATCCGACCGAAAAACTCATGGAAGGCCCCTTCGGAGATCACACCGGCTTTTATTCATTGGCTGACTGGTATCCGGCCTTTCACGTCACCGCGATCACCCATCGTAAGAACCCCATCTATCCCACCACCATCGTCGGCAAGCCCCCAATGGAAGACTATTTTCTCGGCAAGGCCACCGAACGCGTTTTCCTGCCGCTGCTGAAGATGCTGATCCCCGACATCCTCGACTATTCGCTGCCGATGGCCGGCGTCTTCCACAACTGCGCGTTCATCAAGATCCGCAAGGAATATCCCTTCCAGGCACGCCGCGTGATGCATGCCGTCTGGGGCGCGGGGCAGATGGGCTTCACGAAGTTCATCATCGTCGTGGATGAGCAGGTGGACGTTCACAACGAGCAGGATGTGCTTTTCCACCTTTTCTCCAATTGCGATCCCCAGCGCGACACCGAAATCGTCCGCGGCCCCGTCGACATTCTCGACCATGCCAGCCCCGATCTCGGTGCCGGCAGCAAAATCGGCTTCGACGCGACGGTCAAGCTCCCCGCCGAAGGCAAAGTCCGCATGTGGCCCAAAGAACTCACAATGGACGCCGCCACCCGCGAACTGGTCACCCGGCGATGGAAGGAATATGGCTTGTGACCGCGCCACCTTCGCGAGATTGCGCCAAGATCGCCAAGAAGAGAAAAACAAATTGAATTTCTTGGCGCTCTTGGCTTCTTGGCGTCCTTGGCGCTAAGCAAACCGGCAGCCAGTTTTCAAAGGGACTCTTTCCCCGAATCGCGCAGCGCCTGAAGCTCGGCGAGTCGCTTGGCCGTCGGGGCTCTGCGGGTCTTCATCATTTCGATGAAGGCATCGAACAGATACGTCGCATCGTGCGGCCCCGGGCTGGCTTCGGGGTGATATTGCACCGAGAAGATCGGCAGATCGCGATGACGGAAACCTTCGACGGTGCCGTCGTTCAGGTTAATGTGCGTGACGACGCCACCTTTGGCTTCCAGTGATTTCTGATCGACCGCGAAGCCGTGATTCTGGCTGGTGATTTCCACCCGGCCCGTGTCGAGATTTTTCACCGGCTGATTCCCGCCGCGATGGCCGAACTTGAGTTTATACGTCGTCGCGCCGATCGCGCGCCCCAGAAGCTGATGCCCCAGGCAAATGCCGAAGATCGGCACCTTGCCCATCGCGCCCTGAATGGGTTTCACCGCATAATCCAGCACGGCCGGGTCTCCGGGGCCGTTGCTGACAAAAAGCCCATCGGGTCGATGCTTGAGGATTTCCTCGGAAGTCGTATCGGGTGGCATCACCGTGACTTTCACGCCTCGCTCGACGAGATTACGAAGAATGTTGTGCTTGGCGCCGCAATCGAGCGCGACGACATGCAGCCCATCGCCATGTTCGACCGGCCCGACTTTCCAATCGCCCTGGTCCTTGTCCCATCCATATTCGGCGGTCGGCTTCACCGCCTGCACCCAGTCGGCCCCTTTCATCTGGGCGGCGTTGCGCGCTTTTTCAACGAGCTTGGTGTCATCGAGGATTTCGCTGGAAAGCACGCCTCGCATCGCGCCGCTGATGCGCAGCTTGCGCGTGAGGGCGCGGGTATCGATGCCTTCGATGCCGACGATCTGATTCTGCCGGAGGTATTCGTCCAGGCTCATGTCGGCCCGGAAATTGGAATACATCGGCGGCAATTCCTTGACGATAAACCCCGCCACGTGCGGCTGCCGGCTCTCGACGTCCTGGCGATTGATGCCGTAATTTCCGATCAGCGGATAAGTCATCGTGACGATCTGTCCCTTGTAGGACGGATCGGTCAGAATCTCCTGATAGCCGGTCATCGAAGTGTTGAAGACGACTTCGCCTTCCGAAGTCTTCGATGCCCCAAATGCGCGGCCGGTAAAAACCGTGCCGTCCTCGAGTGCCAGCTTAGCGATGCGAACGTTGCTGCTCATAGGGGCCGGATTATAGAGATTCGTCGGCGATGTGCGACCGGGGATCGAGGAATCTCCGCGTGCGAAGAATCTTTTCGATTTCGAGTAGAAAACGCTAGCCAGAATTCCAGTTTCGCCGCGTTGCGTCGGTCTCTCCAGCGTCACGGGGAATGTTCTGTGGCATTTCAAAGGCCGCCAAACTGCTTATACCCGCTGTTACCTGCGGCAAAGAGGCCAAAGTCGGTGGCATCGGCAGTCGTGGAGTCGTAGTCGTAGTTGCCAAAGGCCCAGCCGGTGCCGGCGTTGGACTTGCCGGCGGCAAACAAGCCAAAGTCAGTGGCATCGACGGTGCCGCTGAGGTCACTGTCACCATAGTAGGTGAACTTGATCATCACCTCATTGAGATCGGAGGTGTTAACGCCATCGAAGGTCGTTGCACCGATGTCGATGTTGTCCATCCAGCCCAGGGCACGCGTGCCCGAGCCGAAGTTGGCGTCGTAGGAGGCTTCGGAGCTGTTGATGCCGGCGGTGTCGAAGGCGCCGCGGTCAAAGCCGTTGGCGAGCAAGCCGGAGACTAAATTCCTGGCGGCTGTCTCGTTAGCCGACAGATAATGGAGGATCAGGTCGTTGTCGCCCATGTCGAGGATGCCGCCGGTGGCGATGTTCAATCCGCCTGCATCGATGACTGCCACATTGCGATTGGCGTGATGAGAATAGTCGCCGAGGGTGGAACTGGAGTTGGCGAAGACGACCTTGCCACCTTCGAAGATATTGAGGGCGGAAAGTTGAATCTGACGAATCCCGAGGCCGTTCGAGGCAGCAAAAGTAGTACTGCTACCATAGTCAGCGTCAAGGCGACTGATCTTACCCGTGCCGAGATTTACGATGGCAGTTGCTCCAATGTTGTCAATTGAATAGTTGCCAGTGGAAAGATTAAGCGTGGCCAAAAAGAAGTCGCGCAGGCCGATCTGATCATCGCCACCGCCATCGTTGTAAACGAAGCGAGTGATCAGCGAGCTGTTGTATTCACGATTCGCGCGGTTTAGACCAACAAAAAATTCGCCGCCAGCACTGGCAGCGACTGCGTCATCGCTCCCACTCGTGCCTGTCAGGTAAAGCACTCCGTTATTCAGCACCGGGTCGGCATAGATGGTCACCGGCATCGCCAGCGGCTCGATCGCACCGTTCGTGCCGACGGCGGTAAATTGGACCATAAACGGACTGGCTCCCGATGCGGTCGCAAAGAGATGGGAAATTGAGGATGAATTGCCTGTGTAATTCTCCACCGGCGTCCCATCTCCCCAATCAATGGTCCAGGATTGAGTGAATGCATTGGAAATCGCGTCAAAAGTTACGGTATCGCCGGCAAAGTGCGGGAGCGGTGGAATGGTGACATAAGACGTAGCCGTGGCAGTATTCTGCCAGGAGCCGGTGACTCGAAGGTTCACCGGATAAACTCCGGGATAGACCTGATTTGCATAGTAGGTGGGCTTCACGCCTGTCTCATTGCCCAAGTACGCGGTCGACCCCGTTTCGCCAAAGATTCCATCGCCGTCGAGATCCCATGAATAGGTAAGCGGATAGCTGGGATTGGGATCGCGGCTGCCCGATGCATCCAGTTGAATCGCTCCCGTGGACAAATATGGACCCCCGGCATCAGCGTGCAGCAGGTTCAGTTTCCAAAGCTCCCCGCCGTGTGTCTGATCGCTCGCCTGGAAAAAGAGGGTGCCATCCAGGCCAACTAGATTGGATGGATTCGGTGCAACAGCGGCTGGCCCGGCTGGCCAGATGTCCTCGACCGACATGCCTGTCTGCGGCGATTGATCCACTCTCCAAAGTTCCGAAACCCCGGCTTGATTGTCGGTGAAGTAAAGCGTTCCCTGGACGTTGATCAGGTTGAAAGGCGAAGAGCCCACCTGGCTGGTCCCTGTCCCTGGCACCAGGATTGTGCCAGCAGCTGTGCCATCGGAAGCGAAAAGTCCTTCCGGACTGCTGCTGGGCGACGGAGGGGCGAAAAAGAAAAGCGTATTGCCGACGACGGTTAGATTGGAGGGAGCCGACCGGAATTTGCTGCTCGGGAAGCTTTCAACCAAAACCGTTCCGCTGGCCGTGCCATCGCTGGTCCAAAGGTCACCGCCCTGCGTAGAGCTCAACCCAACATACGTGGAGAAGTAAAGACTGCCATTGAAAGGTGTCAGTTCAGCGACACCGGCGACATTGATTGCCGTAAAGTTCTTGACAAGAGACGTTCCCGCTATGGTTCCATCCGTCCGCCAGAGCGCCAATCCCGACAGGGACTGGGCGACGAAATAGGCGGCTGATCCGAGGCTCGCGAACCGCTGAAGTCCGTAGAACTCAGTCTGCAGCGAGGAATAGGTGCCCGTATAGACATCGTCTAAAAGCATTGTGCCGGCGGGCGTGCCATCGGTGACCCATGGTTCTGTTCCGTGAGTACTGTCCGTCGCTGCGAAAACAACGCGATTTCCGACTGCCGAGAATTCTGTTGCGGCGGGTTGATAGTCGTTCAGGGACGGTGGAAGAAGAAGGCCATGAAGTTTTTTAGTGCCGCTGGTGGTACCGTCACTGACGTACAGGGCCATTCCGGAGCCATCGTCGGCAAAGAAATAGAGGGAGCCGTTGACGGAAGTCAGTTGGGAAACGCCGCCGTAGCCGTTCGTCGTTGACCCGGCGGTGAATGAAAGGCAGAGCGTCGTGCCGGCGGTGGTGCCATCGGTTCGCCAGACTTGTCCATCGCCGACGCCGGCCGCGAAGTAAAAATAATTGCCGAGCTGCGCGGGAATGAACGAGGGGCCAATCGGGCCCCGTGCCAGGCCGTCGCCAGGTCCGGGAACGATGTCTTTAAGGAGGGTCGTGCCGCCCGCAGAGCCGTCGGTGACCCAAAGTTCAATGCCGTGGATGGAATCGTTGGCGGCAAATACGCCGTGTCCGTTGATCTCCGTCAACGTGCTGGGGTTCGATCCAATGGTTATCGCATTATTGATGTCGGCCACCATGCCGGTGCCTGCGGCTGTCCCATCGCTGTGCCAGAGTTCAGCGCCGGCAGTCAAAGAAAAGCCATTGAAGTACACGCTGGAGCCGACGGCCGCGAAATGAGGGGGATTTCCCAAATAATTCCCGAGTTCAACTGACCCCGTTGGGGAAATCGCGGTCGGAGCGCCGCCGACCGCAGTAATCACATAGAGTTGCTCTCCGCCCCCCGCATTTGCGGCAAAATATAAGTTCGATCCCGCAACGGTCAGCGGGCCGCCTGAATAAGGAAGGGCTGACGCAGGTCCCGGCGCAAGGTCAGCCACCTGTGTCGTGCCGGCTGTTGTGCCATCACTCTGCCACAGTTCATCGCCGGTGACTCCGTCATTGGCAACCAAATAATCGCGGCCTCCGTAATTAATCATGTTGTCGATTGCGCCACTGCTGTTAAAGGAATGAACCAGTACTGTTCCCGCGCTGGTGCCGTCGCTTTTGTACAGACCAGAGCCGTTCCAGTTTTCAAAGAAAAGCGTTCCGTTCACGTCGGTCAGAAGTCGTAAGTTGAGATAGGCGCCCCCTGGCCCCAGATCCGCTGCCAAATGCGTGCCTGCCGATGTGCCGTCCGTGACCCATAATTTGCTGGCGGTCGTCCCATCCTCGGTGGTAAAGAACAATTGTGATCCGCTGACGGTCAGCTCGACGGGGTCAGATGAGGCTTGGCCTGGATTGATGTCCGCGACCATAGCCGTGCCTGCAGCGGTGCCGTCGGAGGACCAGAGCTCATTGCCATGGACGCCATCATCCGCGGTGAAAAAGATTCGGCCGTTGAAGGCAGTGCCGAGCTGGAGGCCCGGACTCGACAGAGTTCCAATGGTAGTAACCATTGAGGTGCCGGCCGTCGTGCCATCGCTTTTCCAAAGCTGCGTACCGTTGGTCCCATCGCTGGCGACGAAGAAAACGGTGTTACCGACAGCCACCATCTGCGTCGGATTGGAATCGCCGATGCCGGGCCAAATATCCTTCACAAGCGTTGTGCCGCCAGGCGTTCCGTCGGTGGCCCAAAGCTCATAACCATCAACGCCGTCGTCAGCTTGGAAAAAGAGCCGGCCGTTGGCCACCACCGCGGTTTGGTAATCTGATGCTGCGATCGAGACTCGCGGCGTTGAGGACGCAGGCCCTGGATTAACATCCTTCAGAAGCATGGTTCCCGCCGCCGTCCCATCCGTCACGAACGGCTCCGCACCATGAAATCCATCGGAGGCAAAGAAGACCACTTTCCCATTTCCCAGGCTTGCCAATAACGAAACATTGGAGTCGGCTGTGGACTGGTTGATGTCGGCAACCATCGTTGCCGACGCGGACAAAAGCATCCGGCTCTCCAGCGATTCTGCGACCGCTTTGACCGCGCTGGCTGCGATTCTTTCTGCGCGGCCGCTGCGATTTTTAATGCGATTCCAGCCTGACAAAATGGTCTTGAAGCGCGACGTGCTATGGGTGCCGAACATCAACTCCCTCCACAAAGCAGTAGCCGAATTGAGCAAAGGATGGCCGCTACGGGTGTCGGCCTCTTGAACTGATAGGCCTTGCAAGCTTAGTTGAAAGCAATGCTACAGATTCTTACGCGCCGTTTCTAGAGTCCTTAACTTGTCCAAAGGCGTTTTAATTCCAAATCACCCGTCGATAGAACGTCCGGACCTTCGACTGTCGGAAGACAATCAGCAGCAGGATCGGGTAAGCCACGCTGAGCAGCGCCACGGCCAGGATAATGGTCGGCGTGACCAATGAAAATGGCGTGTCGAACAGGGTCGCATTCCCCGCCGAATCCTGGCTCACTTTCTGGCTGAGCGCTACGGCGGCAATGGCGCCGAGGATCGTCAAGGGCAATTTGATGTATGCGTAAATGTGATGCAGCAGACTGCCGGAGCGCGAACCGCGGAGCGTTTGAATGCCGGCGATGAGCAGGAGAAACGCCAGCAGCGCGCTCAAGAGCGAATCGACCAGGGTTAATGTCATCGCGGATTGGCTGATGCCCACTATGGGCGGCGGCTGATATGGAGGCGGAATGTAGAGCGCACCTGTTTTATGGATGGTGGTTCCCTGTGCGTCGATTGAGATCTGGCCTTGGCTTTGGAAAACGATCGTGGTGGTGCCATCGGAACCAACGATGACCGTCGCAACGGGGAATTGGTTTGGACTGGGCGGCAGCAGTTGTTGCGAAGGGGATTTTAATTCATTTATCAGCGTCGCTTGCTGAGCCGCATTCAACGGAGGTGGAGTGGGCCAGGTCGTTGTGATCTGTTTGACGACCGCGTTGATTTGCGCCATCCCCACCGGCCCATAGGCCGGCCTCGGGGGGATGTAGGCCGGAACGCGTCTTGCCCCGGTTGCATTACCGACTGCCAACAGAAGCCCCACGAAATTGGCGACGACAGTCAACCCGGCAATCACCATGCTGGCCGCGCCAACGCGAATCAGTACCGCCGGCAGTTTGAGCTCGTCATACGCCTCTTCAGGCGGAGGAGATTGGTCAGAGCGCGTATCAAGGTGCGTCATGGCGTTACTCAATCAGAATCGTCCCGCATTCCGGGCATCGCTGCGGCGTCGCGCGAATATCGTAGCCACAGGCACCGCATTGCCCTTTGGACTGACGGTTCTTGGATTTCGCCGCATGATGCTCGTGGATCAAACGTCGAATCAGCCAAAAAAGCAGCACGCATGAAGAATAGTAGATACCGCATAGGAATAGGTATTGTCGCGGATCGCGCCAGGTTCCCGAGCGGTGGTCGCCTGTGCGAATATCCGGGCACAGGGACGATGCGATCAGTAACATGGTCGGGGGCAGCCAGATCAGATGACGAACCATGATCTGTCTCCAACGATTTGGGGACATGCCATCATTTTACCGCGGCTCTGCGATCACTGTGGGATTGATCCCCATTTCATCCAGCGTCACCGCTCAATCATCCAAAAATCGATGCCATACGGTTCCAGCGATACGGGAATCGCCGCATCCTCTCCTGCCGGCATCGTCAACGGGTCGAGCATGTGCAGGCGGGAATCTTCATCGGGGTTGGGCGCGCGACTATCGAGTTCGATGCGGGTGGCTTTCCAGCGGCCGGTGAGACCTTTCATATGAAGTTCGAAGCGCGCCGGTTGTTTGGAAAAATTCCAGAACATGAGGTTGTAGATTCCGGCTCGGGCGTCATGGGTCGCGAGGCCATGGACATGAGCATCAGAGGATTCGACTTTCAGGCGGTCGCCAGTTAGAAGAGCCAAAAGCTTGAACGAATAGTACGCCGGGCGAATGTTATTTTCGTAGTCGAACAGTCCGCTGTTCTGGTGATTACGGTTCCACCACTTGGCCATGGCAGCTGAACCCTTCGAGGTCATGAAGCGATCGAAGTTGTCCTGATCCACATGATAATCGCGAATGTGGTAATAACATCCAAAATCGAGTCCGGCATCGAGCATCTGGTAGATGGACTCCGCCACATAGCAGGGTTGAAACTGTCGATCGCGAAGCGGCTGGAGCAGGCTCACATTCCATTCATCCAGGAAGGTCTCGACACCCCTCAGAGCCGGATATTCCGCAAGCTGCTTGTGCTTTCGCACGATCGTGTCGCGGATGGCGGATGGATTGCTGGAGTAGATGTGCCACGATATGAAGTGCAGCGGCGTCTGATGCTTGGCGCAGTAATCGAGCAGCGCCGGGAGTATCGGGCTATTTGGATTGGCCAGCGCCGGGCCACCCACCCGAGCATCCGGGTCGGCACGCAAGATCGCCGCGCAGCCCCCCGCTTCACCAATGTCCGGCTCATTCATCACTTCCCAATAGGTGATCTTCGTTCCACGATCTTTGTAGTGCCGCACCATCGCTTCGATGAGACGATCCCATTCGGCCCTGTCGTTGGGCTCGACGATGGCCGGGTCGATTTTGGGAAATAGAACCTTCGGCTTGAAACAGATGTTCATCATCGGCTCAGAGCCGGACTCGCTCACCAGATCGACGACCTTGTCCATCGATTTGAAGTTGTAAGTTCCCTTGCTGGGAAGCTCGTCGAAGTACTCCTGCAGGAAAAGGCGAATGACGCGCGGATGCAGGGCCCGAATTTCCGCGGCGCGCCCGGCCCAGATTGGATCGGGCGATTGGCCGCCCTGCCCCAGGCTGGCGACCTTGCCGATCCGTATCGGCCCGAGGCGATGCGTGACGTCCAAGACCATTGATGCCGATTCGGATGCCCTGGTCTGCGGCTCCTCCGGCGCCGCGCGGGCGAACGATGCGAGAAGTGCGACGGCCATCAGCAAACGGGCGAAGTGTGTATCCATGATCACGGTATAAATCTTTACCAGCCAGAGGTTAAATCTGTTTCCGCCCGATCGCGCACGACAGCCGAGAAAACCTCGATTCACATCGATGTCCCCGCAATCATTACCTATCAAGAATTTGCTTGCATTTGGTTTCTTGAGCCGGTTATCATTCCTGCACACCGCACACAACTCAGGAGGCTATGTCATGTCCGCAAAGCGCGCATCGCACATCTCTGCGCAGATCGAAATGCTGGAGTCACGTCGGCTCTTGTCTGCCGCCCCGGTTTCATTGATGGCATTGGCCGTCGCGTCACCGGCTGCCGTGCATAAACATCCGACGGTTCCAAATATCGTCGCCACGTATGACGGCACCTATGCAACATCGAAGGGCCAGACCGGCCAAATCATCATTACCCTCGCGACCGAAGGCACCACCGGCAAGCTGACCGGCTCGCTGAATGTCGTTGGACTTGGGTCGCTTGGGATCGCCGGGACGGTCAACGTCAAGGGCAAGGTTTCGCTGCACGGGTCGGTCAATCACTTCACGATCTCGATCAGCGGCTCGTTCAACAGCGTCACCAACGTCCTGTCGGGCAAGTTCAGCACGACCTCGCATCACGGCAACGCCCATGGCACGTTCAGTGCCAGCAAAGCGTGATTGAGTTCGCTGAGGGCAGGCCCTTCGACGGCGCTCAGGGCAAACAGAACGTCACAAACTCATCACCCGATCGCGTGCGGAGTTTTCCCCCGCCGCCGGCGGCGATGGTGACGAATTGCTTCCCATGCACCATATAAGTGCAGGGCGTGGCGTAGCCACCCGCATGAAGCTGCGCTTCCCAGAGCATCTGGCCGGTGGATTTATCGAAGGCGTGGATGCGCTCATCGGTTGTAGCTGCGATGAAGACAAGTCCACCGGCGGTGACGATGGTACCGCCGAAGTTTTCGGTGCCGGTGCGCGGGATGCCGCGGGCGGCAAGCTCGGGGTATTCGCCCAGCGGCACCTGCCAGGCGAAATCGCCGGTGTTGAGATTGATGGCCGTCAGTATACCCCAGGGCGGCTTCACTGCCGGGTAGTTCTTGGAATCGCGGAACTGAATGTAGCCAGTGGCTTGATAGCCGAGCGCGCGATCTTTGCGCATCGTGATGACGTTGGGCACGTTGTTGGAATTGACGTAGAGGTAGCCGGTGGTCGGATCGAATGAAGCGCCCGCCCAGGTTGCGCCGCCGTGAAAGCCGGGGATCGAAATGCTTCCGCGAATGCTCGGCGGCGCGAGCGGGTCCTGTCGATAGCCTTCCCATCGCTTGAGGATTTCTTCATGCTGCTCGGGAGACAGATCGGCCAGATCGTCCTGCGTCAACTCCTGCCTTGAAAACGGCGGGGGTTTGAGCGGCATCGGCTGCGTCGGGCTTGCCTGCTCGTTGGGCAGATCGGAAGCCGGCACCGGGACTTCCTTCACGCCAAACAGGGGCTTGCCGGTTATCTCGTTGAGCAGAAAGCAGTAGCCGATCTTGGTCACCTGCGCGACGGCATCGACCCAGACGCCATTATGCTTCACCTTCACAATCACGGGTGGGCATGGATTGTCGTGATCCCACAGATCGTGATGCACCGTCTGGAAATGCCACAGGCGCTTGCCGGTGCGGGCGTCGAGAGCCATCACGCAATTGGAAAAGAGGTTGTTTCCGGGCCGGTCGGCTCCGTAGAAATCGCTGGTGGCCGAGCCGGTGCCGAAAAAGAGAATGCCTTTATCGGAATCGAGCGTGAGCCCGCCCCACGCATTAGCGCCGCCCCGCTGCTTCCAGTTGTCGTGCGGCCAATCTTTCGCGCCGAATTCATTGCCGCGCGGCAAGGCGTGAAACCGCCAGACTTCCTTGCCGGTGCGAACGTCGAAGGCGCGGGTGTCGCCCGGCGCTGCTGGATTGGCCTCTTCATTGGAGAACCCGAGATAGACCAGATTTTCAAAAACCAGCGGCGCGGAAGTCGGACCATAGGAGCGGCCGTTCAGATCCCCATACTCGTCCGCAAGTCCCTTGCGCAGATCCACGACGCCATCTTCTCCAAAGAGTCGGTCCGGCTTGCCGGTGCTGGCATCGAGCGAAACCAGTCGGCCATCGGTCAGGCCAAGCAGAACGCGGCGCTGTCCGCCTTGCACATGATCTGACCAGTAGGCCACGCCACGATTGACGCCGCCGGAAGCCTTGAGCCAATGGCGGTCGTTGTCGGTATAGGGGTCGTAGGTCCAGAGCTCGCGTCCCGTCGCGGCATCGAGTGCGACGCAATGCGTGTTGACGGTCGTAATGTACATGATGCCATCGATCACCAGCGGCGTACATTCGATCGTCCGACCCGGAGCCATATCATGCGTGTGATAAACCCAGGCCACTTTGAGCTGACTGACGTTCTTGCGATTGATCTGATCCAGCGGCGAATGACGCGTGCCCTCCTTATCGAGGAAAACGTTGGGCCAGTCGCCCGCGGCAATTTCTTTGGTTTGGGATTGCGCTGAATGATGTGCCGATGTGCAACCGACGCCGAAAACAAATGCCACCGTAGCGAATAGGATTCCAGCTTTGACAGATTTCACAATAGATATGTGCATGAAGGCTCCTCCAGCGCAGGTGATGAACTTGAATCCTACAGGCAGGATGCATTCGATTCACGCTTATCGTGCCGATCATAGAAACGCCAGCAGGCGATAGATGTCGAAATGATGGCCGGGATGGTGCCCGCGCCAAAAGACATGTGCAAAATTGTGCAAGTGTGGTGTAGCTTCTCCGTCAACTTCCGGGCAGTGTAGTAAAGCGAAAATCCAAACCTTCATGGAAGGAATGCAAAATGAAAGAACTCCTGGCCCTTGTCGTGCTTTCGGCATTTCTGATCGGAGCAGACAAGCCGGATGATGCCGGCGCGGCGAAATCGAAACCATTGCAGGGTACGTGGAAAGTCGTGAGCCAGAAACACGGCGACGATGATATCCCCGACGAGAACAAGGCCGGCCAACTCATATTTGAAGCCGACAAGTTCGTCGTCAAAAGAGGTGATGACGTGCTTCTTGAAGGCACGTTCAAGATCGATTCGAGCACCTCGCCGGCGCAGATTGATTTCACCGTGACGAAGGACAACGAAGCGCAAGGCCGTGCCGGACAGAAATCGCTCGGCATTTACAAACTGGACGGCGACAAGCTGAAACTGTGCGCGTGCGACGTCGGCCACGATGACCGGCCCGAGAAACTCGACTCAGCCGGGACTGATTTCATCCTGCTGGTGATGGAGCGTGGGAAGAAGTAACGCCTTCTGCCATTTCAAGCGACGGAAGTCGGGTCCATGACGGTGATGGGCATAACCTTAAAATCCGCACCGTTAAATGTGAGCAACTGCGATATGCCATACGACAGCATCGCCGCCGCGAGACGAGCATCGTGGGCTCGGAAGCCTTTGACTCCAAGTGCGGATACAAGTTCCTGCCAGCGCCGAGGTAACTCCTCTTGATCAGGTAAAAACGTGAATCGACGCCGGAAGAAGTTGAGCCACTGGTTGGCTTGAGCGGGGCTCAAGCCCAGTCCGTTTTCACCTGCAGGGCGTGGCCCAGGATTACGCGTTGCCACGACCCAGAACTCATACAAATTCTGTGGGACGATGACGATCTGCTGGGAGTTGCTTAAAAGTCGGTGAATTGCGGTTCGGGCAATCGGGCCATGCGGATGCGTGGTGCTTGTGAGGCGAGCCAGCAGGTTTGTATCCAGGAGGATCACTCCCCCTCCGTGGGCTCGTAAATCGCCTCTCGCGAATCATCGAAGTTGTCCACTTTTGATGTAAACGGCTCCATTTCTGCAAATAATTCTTCCACCGTTTTTGGCACCGGCTGAGGTGGGATACCTGCTGGTTCCTCAACAAAGACGATAACTTCGCGAACTTCGCCTTCAATGCTCGCGACTTTTTCGGCGATTTCCTGCTTTGAACCCGTAAGCACCCGTGCCGTCATGGCGCACCATCCTTCTGATGTGCAATTATAGTTGAAACATGAGTCGGAGTCTCACGGTCCCTCATCCGAGTGCTTTCAAGAGCACGCGCGCCACGCGATTGAGTCCGCTGCGGGCGTTCCCGACGAATTGCTGGAAGATCTTGTTGGTCACGACCATGAACTCTTCCATGCCCTGCAGGCGATGACGCGTCAGGGCGACGGCTTCCTTTCTCGCCGCAGATTTGCCCAGCGCGCTTTCATCGAGCATTTTCTGGCATTGCTTGATGGTTTCGAGCACAGGGTCCATCTCGCGCCGTTTGCGCTCGGCGGCGATGATCGAGAACATCTCCCACACATCTGAGAGGCTCTCGAAGTATTCTCGGCGCTCGCCGCGCTTGTGCAGCCGGCGGATGATGCCCCAGTCGCACAGGGCGCGCAGGCTCATCGAGGCGTTGCCGCGGCTGATGTTGAGCCGCTCCATCACGTCATCGGTGCACTGCGGCATGCCGGTGATGTAAAGGAAGGCGTGAATCTCCGCCATGGTGCGGTTGATGCCCCACGTCTGGCCCATCTCGCCCCATCGGCGGATGAACAGGTCCTGAGCGGTGTGAAGCTTGCTATCGACTTCAGACAGCGGAGTCTTGGCGGGCGCTTCAGGTTCAATCGTCGGCGGTTGGTCCTTAAGCAACGTGGTCGGCATGGTTGTTCCTGTTTTCAGTAGTTACTGAAACTATAGTCGCCGCGAACTTGGCGGCAAATAGTTTCACTAACTTTGAAAACAGGAAGATGGACAGTTATTGGATCGGGGTAGGGAAGGCCGATTGGTTCGGCCTTCCCTCCCGCCAAACCGGACTGGCGGATTTCCCGCATCCGGCTTTCCAGTCAGTGGGCTGCCTGCACAGATCGGCACTCTCGCGCGT
>Ga0134128_10001579_pt1 | contig 29054 bp, 26 predicted proteins | sample KB31754_FD_96462 | JGI IMG/M metagenome (GOLD analysis project Ga0134128, IMG submission 96462) | Terrestrial soil microbial communities with excess Nitrogen fertilizer from Kellogg Biological Station, Michigan, USA - KB3-175-4 | ecosystem: Environmental > Terrestrial > Soil > Unclassified ... | reverse complement strand
GCCCGCTCGCGCAAGCAGGACATCATCTTCTCCATCCTCAAGGCGCACGCGCGCAATGGGGAGAACATCTACGGCGACGGCGTGCTCGAGATCCTGCAGGACGGCTTCGGCTTCCTGCGCTCGTCCGACGGCTCCTACCTAGCCGGTCCCGACGACATCTACGTCAGCCCCAGCCAGATCCGCCGCTTCAACCTGCGCACCGGCGACACCATCTCCGGGCTCATCCGCCCGCCGAAGGACGGCGAGCGCTACTTCGCGCTGCTCAAGGTCGGCGAGATCAACTTCGACTCCCCCGACAGCTCGCGCACCAAGGTCCTCTTCGAGAACCTGACGCCATTCCATCCCACCAAGCGCTTGAAGCTGGAGCGCGGCAACGGATCCACCGAGGACCTGACCGCCCGCACCATCGATCTCGTGGCGCCGATCGGCAAGGGCCAGCGCGGTCTCATCGTCTCGCCGCCAAAGGCCGGCAAGACGATGCTGCTGCAGAACATTGCCACCGCCATTACCGCCAACCATCCCGAGGTCTATCTCATCGTGCTGCTCATCGACGAGCGGCCGGAGGAAGTGACCGAGATGCAGCGGACCGTCAAGGGCGAGGTGGTCTCGAGCACGTTCGATGAGCCTGCTGCCCGTCACGTGCAGGTCGCGGAAATGGTCATCGAGAAGGCGAAGCGCCTGGTCGAGCACAAGAAGGATGTCGTCATCCTGCTCGACTCCATCACCCGGCTCGCGCGCGCCTACAACACCGTCGTGCCCTCATCGGGCAAAGTACTGACCGGCGGCGTCGACGCCAACGCGCTGCAGCGGCCGAAGCGCTTCTTCGGCGCCGCGCGCAACATCGAGGAAGGCGGCAGCCTGACCATCCTCGCCACCGCGCTGATCGACACCGGCTCGAAGATGGACGACGTGATCTACGAGGAATTCAAAGGCACCGGCAACAGCGAGATCCATCTCGACCGGCGCGTCTCGGAGAAGCGCGTGTTCCCCGCGGTCAACATCAACCGCTCCGGCACCCGCAAGGAAGAGCTCATCACCGATCAGGGCGAGCTCGCCAAGATGTGGATCCTGCGCAAGCTTCTGCACCCGATGGACGAGCTGGCCGCGATCGAGTTCCTGCTCGACAAGATGAAGGACACGAAGTCGAACGGGGAATTCTTCGAGGCGATGAAGCGCTAGCGAGCCCGCCTTACTCGGTCACTGCATAGCGGGCCAGGGCCGTTCCCTGGCCCGCGGCGAAATGTGTAGGGTCTCGCGATCAGGCAGTCCCCACTAAACCGCCGAGCACCTCGGTGTGGCTGGCGTGCTCGCGCCACTCGGCGAGCGCCTGCGCCAGGCGTGCGGGTGACACCATGGCATCCTCCAACAGCTCGAAGTATTCGTTGCGTGCGAGCATCGTATGCGCCACGGAGGCGCAGTACTCGCTCTCGAGCCAGGACGCCAAACGGTCAGATGCAATGTGAGTCGCGGTCATCGTTAGTGCTCCTCCCCGTGTCCATGCCAGGCAATGCAACGACCATACCAGGCGAGCTGATTATGCGCCGCGCGGCGGCTACAGGCACTCCGAAAGCGAGCGATTAAGCCGCCGTTCAGGCCGGTGGCCTGAAAAGGTGCAGCGCCGCACGCAACTTTACACGGTACATCCTGCACCGTGGCCGTACGGCCAATTCACAAATCCCGTGCGAGGGCTCTGTGCCCGATATCCCGGCGGTATATCGCCCCAGGCCAGTGCACCGCATCGACCAGGTCATAGGCGGCCTTCCGTGCCTCGGCCACCGTCGCGCCCATGCCCGTGGCGCACAGGACCCGGCCGCCGCTCACGAGCACCTGATCGCCGCTCAGTCGTGTCCCGGCATGGAATACCTTCCCGGGAAGCTTCGCCGCACCGTCGAGTCCCGCGATTGCGCCGCCAGTGCGGGGCGCGTCCGGATAGCCCTCCGCCGCCATGACCACACCGAGCGCCGCACGGGGATCCCAGGCCGCCTGGACCTGATCCAGCCGCCCGTCCAGCGCCGCCTCGCAGAGCACCGTGAGATCCGATTGCAGCCGCAGCAGAATGGGCTGCGTTTCGGGGTCTCCGAACCGGCAGTTGAATTCCAGGACGTTCGGAGTGCCATCGGGAGCGACCATGATTCCCGCATATAGGAAGCCGGTGTACGCCATCCCGTCGGCAGCCAGGCCGCGAATCGTGGGCTCTATGACCTCGCGCATGATGCGCGCGTGGATGGCCGCCGTGACCACCGGCGCGGGCGAGTACGCGCCCATGCCGCCGGTGTTGGGACCACGATCCCCGTCCTCGAGCCGTTTGTGATCCTGCGAAGTCGCAAGCGGCAGCACGTGCGAGCCATCCGCAATGACGATGAAGCTTGCTTCCTCACCCTCCAGGAACTCCTCGATCACCACCTCGCGGCCGGCCTCGCCCAGCCGCCCGGCCAGCATGGCCTCCGCAGCCGCCACGGCTTCCGCTGCCGTTTGTGCGATCACCACGCCTTTGCCGGCCGCCAGTCCGCTCGCCTTGACGACGATGGGCGTGCGTTGCCGCCCGACGACCTTCGGATCGAAGCTGTCCCGGGTGACCGTGATCGAGGCCGCTGTTGGAATGCCGTGGCGCTGCAGGAAGTCCTTGGCGAAGGCCTTGGAGCCCTCGAGCTGCGCCGGCGCCTGCCGCGGACCGAAGCAGCGTAAGCCATGCCGCTGGAAGGCATCGACCAGACCCGCGACCAGCGGCGCCTCCGGCCCGACGATGGTGAGTGCGATACCTTCGGCGCGAGCCGTCCGGATGAGGCCGTCGATGTCGGTCGGCTGGACCGCGACATTGCGCACCCCCGGCTCGCGGGCGGTCCCCGCATTGCCCGGGGCCACCAACACTTCGGTGACACGTGGCGAGGCGGCACACTTCCACGCCAGGGCGTGCTCGCGGCCGCCTGAGCCGACGACGAGGACTTTCAATGGCGGAAGTGGCGGATGCCCGTGAGCACCATCGCCATCCCGTGCTCGTCGGCCGCCGCGATGACTTCCGCATCCCGCTTCGAGCCGCCGGGCTGGATCACTGCCTGGACGCCGTATCCGGCGGCCACATCCATGTTGTCGCGGAAAGGGGAATAGGCATCGGAAGCCATTACTGTTCCGGCGACGGTCAGCTTCTCGTCGGCCGCCTTCTGCGCCGCAAGTCGGATGGAATACACCCGGCTCATCTGTCCCGCGCCGACGCCCACCGTCGATCCGTCGCGGGCCATGACGATGGCGTTCGACTTGACGAACTTGCAGACGCGCCACGCGAAGAGAAGGTCGGCGATCTCGCGCTCCGTCGGCTTGCGCCGCGTGACGACCGTCAACTCTGCGGCACTTACCCGCGCAATATCGCGCGTCTGTGAAAGCAATCCGCCGGTGATGCTGCGATACTCAAGCTCTTCGGCGGAGACGAGCTCGAGCTCGCCGAGCGCGAGCACCCGGATGTTGGGCTTGCCTGCGAGCACCTGCAGCGCGTCCGGCGCTACGGTCGGGGCTGCGAGCACCTCGACGAACTGCCGCTCCAGGATGGCAGCCGCGAGCGCCGCGTCCAGCTCGCGGTTGATCGCGATGATGCCGCCGAATGCCGAGGTTGGATCCGTGCGGTGTGCGCGGTCGTAAGCCTCGCGCACCGAGCCGGCCACCGCGGCGCCGCAGGGATTGGCGTGCTTCACGATGACGCAGGCAGGCTCCTCGAATTGACGCACGCACTCGATCGCCGTATCGGCATCGGCGATGTTGTTGAACGAGAGATCCTTGCCCTGCAGCACACGCGCCTTCGCGACGCTCGGCTGCCGCGCCATGGGATCGCGGTAGAGCGCAGCCTTCTGGTGCGGGTTCTCGCCGTAGCGCAGGTCCTGCACCTTGTCGAAGACCAGCGGCAGCGTCGCCGGAAAGCGCTCCGCCGCCGGCTCCTGATGGCCTGCCAGATAACTCGCGACCATGGTGTCGTACCGCGCCGTATGAGCAAACACCTTCGCCGCCAGGCGGGAGCGCATCGGGGCCGTCGTGCAGCCGCCGTTCGCCGCCAGTTCCGCGAGGAGGGCAGGGTAGTCCGCCGGATCGACGGCCACGGCCACCGATTCGTGATTCTTCGCGGCTGCCCGCAACATCGCCGGACCGCCGATGTCGATGTTCTCGATCGCGTCGGCATGGCGGCAGTTCGGCCGCGACACCGTCTCGGTGAACGGATACAGGTTCACCACGACCAGATCGATCGGCTGGATGCCATGCAGCGTCATCACTGCATCGTCGACGCCGCGCCGGCCGAGCAGACCGCCGTGGATTTTCGGATGCAACGTCTTGACGCGGCCGTCCATGATCTCGGGAAATCCCGTGTAGCTCGACACTTCGCGCACGGTAAGGCCATTGTCGGCGAGCAGGCGCGCGGTGCCTCCCGTCGAAAGGATCTCGATGTCGCGTGCCGCGAGCGCACGCGCCAGCTCCACCAGGCCGGTCTTGTCGGAGACGGACAGCAATGCGCGGCGAACGCGCAACGTCTTCGCAGTCAATGGGCGAGGCCGAGCTGCTTGAGCTTTTTGCGCAGAGTGCCGCGATTGATGCCGAGAATCCCGGCCGCACGGCTCTGGTTGCCCTCCGCGTAGTCGAGCACCACCCGGAAGAGCGGCTCCTCAACCTCGCGCAGCACCAGGTCGTAAAGATCGGCCGGCCGCGAGCCGTTGAGGCTGGTGAAGTAGTCGCTGAGCGCGCGCTCCGCATGGCTGCGCAACGGCAGCAGCGGCCGTTGCGGCAGCAGATCGTTCAGTGTGCGCCCGTTGAACCTGGCGCCAGAGGCGTCCCGCTGCCGACCCCTCTTTTTCTCTGTCATACATGCCCCTCTGGGAAGCACCAAATCATAGCATGCGCTCTCCCCGCCACTAAGGTCCGTGCGCACACGCCACCTCGCCACTGCGCTCGCGCAGGCAGGCGTCGATTTCGAAGCCCACCGCCTGCGGCCCCGGATCGACGAACACCATGGTGGCGTCCACGCGGCTGCCCGCAGCCAGAAGCGAGCTCGGCGGGACGGATGAGGGCAGATAATCGCCGGGTAGCACATCGCGTGCAGCGATGCGATTACCGAACCTGTCCTGCAGCGTCACTCGCAGAACCGGCAGCGGCTGCGCGCGGCTTGCGGAGTTCTTGACGCTCGCACGCACGACGATCTCGCCTGCTGGCGCGCCGGCAACAGACGCGCCAAGCTGACGCACGTCGTACGCGTGAATGTTCCAGCGGGGAGCAAGCTTCACTCCCAATGCGGAGTAGACGGCGGTCAGAGGACTGCGCAGCGCAGGGTTTGCCGCCAGAGCATCCCTGTAATGATTGACGATCTGCAGTGCGAGCGCGATCGCCAGAACGCCGGCACCGACCTTCCACGCAATACCGGCGCGTGGCCGCCGCGCTTCGAGCTCGAAGATCCCGTCGGGCCGCGGCTGCGGCGTGTTGGTCTGCTGCGCATCAGCGGTCTCAGCCGCGGCTGGCGAAGATTCCGCCCCTGCGGAGGCTGCGGCGGGCCCGGGTGGCACTCGAGCAGCCGGCAATGGTGCGGCCGATGTCCGTTGAGCGCGCACCTCAGTGACGACTGTGGCCTCGAGTGCAGGCTGGGTCGTGCTCGCGATAGATGCCGCAGACGCCGACGAGGCCGGCGGTGCGTCGGGCTCCGACGCAAGTGGTTGTACGTCGGGCTTCGACGCAAGTGGTTGTACGTCGGGCTCCGACGCGGGCGGCGGTGCGTCAGGCTTCGAGGCGGGTGGTTGCGCGTCAGCCTGCGGCTCGGACGGCTGCTGCGCATCGGGCTCCGACGCAGGCAATTGCGCTTCAGATTTGGCCGCGCGCGGCTGCACGTCGGCCTCCGCTGCGAACCGTTCCGGCGCGGCGGGAGTGCGTGTGGCGGCCATCAGGATATCGGCATCGAGCTCGATCTCGATCTCGCCGGTATCGTCGAGCGCGGCAGAGGCGGATGCGGGTGGCGGCGGGGAGGGCGCTTGCTCCGGCGATCCGGGTGCCGGCGCATCAGGTGGCGGCTCCGGGGCGGCGGTCGGCCGCTCCTCGGACAGGCGCGCGAGCGCGTTGAAAACGTTCAGACATCGCCCGCAGCGGACGTAGCCCTGCGCAACCCGCAGATCTGTCGCGGTGACGACCAGGGTCAGGGCGCATTTAGGGCAGACCGTGAACATTCAGTCGCGTGCGCGGCCGTTCCGCCGTGCCCAGAGACAGACCCAACTCTCGCGAACCCCGAAGATGCGCATATCAAACCACGCTTCATATGCGAGTGCCACCTCGGGCACTTCGTGCTCCATCAGCCCGGAGAGCACCAGCGTGCCGTCGGGCCCGAGGATGTCGGTGAAGCAGCGCGCGAGCTCCACCAGCGGGCCGGAGAGGATGTTCGCGAGCAGGAGATCCGTGGCATGCGGAATCGCCGCAACCGAATCGCAGAGCAGCACCCGGTCGCCGAGCCCGTTGGCGCCGGCATTGTCACGCGTGGCGATCAGCGCCTGCGGGTCGATGTCGAAGCAGCTCGCGGCCCGGGCACCGAGCCGCAACGCCGCCAGCGCCAACACGCCGGAGCCGCAGCCGAAATCGACCACCGCGGCATTGACGGGCGGATGCGCGTCGAGCCACTCCAGACAGAGCGCCGTCGTCGGGTGAGTGCCGGTACCGAAGGCGAGTCCCGGGTCCATTCGCACTACGGCGGCTCCCGGCTCAGCGACCTGCTCGTGATGCGGGCAGACCCACAGCCGCGTGCCGAATCGCATCGCGTGGAAGTCGCGTAGCCACTCGCGCTCCCAGGCGCGATCGGCGACCTCACGTGCTTGCAGGAGCGCCGGATCCACTCCGAGCGCGCGACTCAATGCGCGCAGGATTCCGTCGCAATCCGCCTCCGGTGGAAACAGGGCCTGGATGCGCGCCGCCGGCCAGAGGCGGAACTCGCCGGGCGCCGGCTCGAGGACCGGCGAGGCCTCGCGTTCGTCCGCATCGATGAAGGTAACGGCGATCGCTCCGCACGCGAGGCAGGCGGCCTCGGCCTCGTCGGCAGCCAGCCGAACGAGCTCCCAGCTGACCTCATGGAATGCTTGCCCGGAGGGCGCCAATCGCCTACCTCAGCCCAAGTCGTCTTTCCAGGTAGTGGATGTCGGTGCCGCCTTTCTGGAAGGCCGCGTGATTGCAGATTTCCTGGTGCAGCGGCACGTTGGTCTTGATGCCTTCGATCACCATCTCCGCGAGCGCATTCTTCATGCGCGCGATGGCGGTCTCGCGCGTGTCGCCGTGGGCAATCACCTTGCCGATCAGTGAGTCATAGTTGGGCGGCACGTGGTAGCCCGAATACACATGACTGTCGACGCGGATGCCGGGTCCGCCCGGAGCGTGCCAGAGGCGGATCGGGCCGGGTGAGGGCATGAAGGTCTTGGCGTCCTCGGCGTTGATGCGGCACTCGATGGCATGTCCGCGGATCTGGATGTCGCTCTGCACGTAGGGCAGGCGCTCGCCGGCGGCAATGAGAAGCTGCGCCTTGACCAGATCGATGCCGGTGACGAGCTCGGTGACCGGATGCTCGACCTGGATGCGCGTGTTCATTTCGATGAAGTAGAACTCGCCATCCTGATAGAGGAACTCCAGCGTGCCGGCGCTGCGGTAGCCGACCGCCCGGCAGGCCTCGACGCAGCGCTCGCCCATGATCCGTCGCTGACGCGCGTTGATGCCCGGCGCGGGGGCTTCCTCCAATACCTTCTGGTGGCGGCGCTGCATGGAGCAATCGCGCTCGCCCAGATGGATGACGTTGCCATGGCCGTCCGCCAGCACCTGGAACTCGATGTGACGGGGCCGCTCCAGGAATTTCTCCATGTACACCTGGTCGTTGCCGAAGGCCGCGCGCGCCTCCGCCCGGGTGATGCCGATGGAGTTGAGGAGGGAGGCCTCACTGTGCACCACGCGCATCCCGCGGCCGCCGCCCCCGCCGGAGGCCTTGATGATCACCGGGTAGCCGATGTCCCGGGCGACGCGGAGATTTTCCTCCGGTTCCTCGCCCAGTGGGCCGTCCGAGCCCGGGACGCACGGCACACCGTGACTCTTCATCACCCGGATTGCCGACACCTTGTCGCCCATGGTGCGGATCGTCTCCGCCTTCGGGCCCACGAAGACGAAGCCGCTGTTCTCGACGCGCTCGGCGAAATCCGCGTTCTCCGACAGGAAGCCGTAGCCGGGGTGGATGGCCACGGAGTCCGTGACCTCGGCGGCGCTGATGATCGCCGGCATGTTGAGGTAGCTCGCCGCCGAGGGCGGCGGCCCGATGCAGACGGACTCGTCTGCGAGCAGCACGTGCTTCAGGCTGTAATCGGCGGTGGAATGCACCGCTACCGTTTTGATGCCGAGCTCGCGGCAGGCGCGCAGGATGCGCAGAGCAATCTCGCCGCGGTTGGCGATGACGACCTTCTCCAGCATGGCGGGCAGCGCTTATTCGACCACGAAGAGAGGTTGGCCGAACTCGACCGGATCGCCGTTGCGCGCCATGATGGAAGTGATCCGGCCCGCCCGGTCGGCCTCGATCTGATTCATCATCTTCATCGCCTCGATGATGCAGAGCACCTGGCCGACCTTCACCTCGTCGCCGATTTCGATGAACGCCTTGGCGCCCGGGGACGGGCTGGCATAGAAGGTGCCGACCATCGGCGCCGTGATCACATGCTCGTTGGGCTTCGGCTTCGCGGCACTCTCGCCCGCCCCCGCGCCCTGACCCGGCGCTTCGCCCGTAGCCGCAAGCTGCATCGGCGCCGCGCCGCGGCCGCCGTCCCATCCGGGCGGCGGCCCGAACCAGGCCTGCGCCGGCAGCTGCTGCATTGCGGCAGGCGGCATCCGGCTGATCCGCACCGCCTCCTCGCCTTCCTTGATTTCGATCTCCGCGATGCCGGATTCCTCCAGCAGCTCGATCAGTTTCTTGATTTTTCGAATGTCCATGCCGGGAATGCTCCCCCTGGTCTGTTGGTCTGTTGGAAAGAATCGTCTTGTCAGGACGAGGCCGGCCGGCCGGGTTGGGTCCGGAGCGCATCGCTGGCGAGATGGCGGCATGCCGCACGCACGGCCAGCTCGTATCCCAGTGCACCGAAGCCCGAAATCACTCCGATCGCAATATCGGAGAAGTAGGAGTTGCGCCTGAATGGCTCGCGCGCCTGCGGATTGGACAGATGTACCTCGATCATCGGCAGGCGCATGGCAAGCACCGCATCGCGCAGCGCGATGCTCGTGTGGGTGAAGGCGCCCGGGTTGAAGATCAGCAACCCGATCTTCTCCGTGGCCGCCTGCTGAATGCGGGCGATGAGCTCATGCTCCGCGTTGCTCTGAAAGCAGAGGAGCTCCCGGCCCTCTTCGCGTGCGAGCTGTACGGAGCGCCGCTCGATGGCCTCGAGCGTCTCTGCCCCGTAGATCCCGGGCTCCCGGGTTCCGAGCAGATTGAGGTTCGGGCCGTTCAGCAGCAGCAGACGGGTCATGCGGGACAGGTCACGCGTGCTCGAGTCAAGCGACGCGCGGGAATTTACCCTAATTCCAAGGAAACGGGGGGTTTTTGTAGCGAATGGCGCAGAACAGGCGACCTGGAGCTCAGAACCTGGCGCTCGTGGCACCCTGGGCGCGTGCCATGCCCAGCTCGGCCATTCCATCCGAAATCTCGCGCCGGGCAGTCGCAAGATCGATGCGGCCCCGGTCGAGGGCGTCCAGACGATCGAGAATCAGCGCGGCCTGATCCGCACGCAGCTTCCCGATCTTGAGGGTGACGATGCGCCCGCGCGCGTCGACGAAGACCGAGAACGGGAAAACCGCCTCCATACCGAGCTCCCGAACAGCCTGGAGGCCGGGCCGCTCGCCGATGAGCAGAGGATACTGGATGGCGGCACGGCGCGCGTAGTCGAGCACCGCGCCGCGCGAGTCCACTGCAACGCCGATGACCTGCAGCCCCTGCGGCGCATGCTCCCGGCTCAGACGCTCGAGAAGCGGGGTTTCCTCCCGACACGGCCCGCACCAGGGCGCCCAAAAATTCACGAGCAGCGCATGACCCTTCCAATCGGAGAGCCGGCGCGTCGCGCCCCGGCGGTCCGTGAAGGCGACGTCGGGCAGGGAGTCCGGGATGGTCTGTGGCGGCGGTGGCGGCTCCTCAGATGCTGCGGGCGTCGGAGCCGCGGGGGCCGAGGCGGTTGCCATGAGAGTCGGCGGTCTGACCCAGGCTCCATGGGCGAAAAATCCTCCGAGCCCGGCAGCGACGATGACGCCTGCTGCCGGAAGCACCCGGGTCAGGAAAGTCCGCATCTACATCAGGACGTCGGCTGGGAGCCGATCGCGGCACGCGCGGCAGCCGCGAATTCGGCGCCATTCATGTAGCCGACGACCCGGTATTGGGAGCGCTCCTGTCCGTCGCGACCATAGAACGCGATGGTCGGCGGTCCAATGACACCCAGTCGCTTGAGCAGCGCCTGATCGTCCGGATCATTCGCCGTGACGTCGGCGCGCAGCAGGACCGTGTCCGAGAGAGCCTGCCGTACCGCCGGATCGAGGAACGTGGTGGCTTCCATTTCCTTACAGGAGGTGCACCAGTCCGCAGTGAAGTCGATCATGACCGGCCGACCCTCGTGTGTCGCCCGCGCCAGGGCTTGATCGAAGCCGGTCACGCTGTGGACTGGGGCGAACGTGAGGGGTTCTCTCACCGCAGCCCAGGCCGGGACGGGTGACAAGGGGTCGGTTCCCCCCAGAGCAGCTCCCGTGACGAGCAAAAGTCCATAAAGCCCCGCGAGCAGCCCGCCGAGCCGGAGCGGCCAACGTGATGTGCGGAGGGCCCGCGTGGCAAAGAAGAATACAGCGGCTGCCGTGGCGACTGGCACGGCCCATAGCGCCAAGGTCATTCGGGCAGGGAGCACGCGGCCCAGCATCCAAACCGCGACGCCCAGTATGACGGCGCCAAAGAGCCTCTTGATCGTGTCCATCCACGGTCCGGACTTCGGCAGCAGCTTGCCCGCGGAAGTGCCGATGATCAGCAGCGGCGTCCCCGTACCGATGGACATGGCGAAGAGCGCGGCGGCGCCCCGGGCGATCTCGCGCGTCTGGCTGATGACGGCCAAGGCAGCCACCAGCGCCGGACCTACGCACGTCGTGACCAGGAGCGCGGAGAGAGCACCCATGATCGCAACGCCACCGAGCGTTCCGGCAGTCTGCCGGCTGCTGAGCTGTGCGATGCGCGTCTGCAGGGACGCGGGAATCTGCACCGTGAACAAGCCTAGCATCGACAACGCCATGGCGACGAAAAGAGCAGCAAAGGAGGCGACGATCCAGGGCCGCTCGAAGGCGGCGGCGGGTGCCTGGCCACCCAATGCCGCGAACGCAGTGCCGGCGATCGTGTAGGTAAGCGCCATGCCGAGAACGTAGGTGAGTGACAGGCTGAAGGCGCGCGCCGTCGTTACCTTGGCGCCCTGGCCGACGATGATGGCGGAGAGGATGGGAATGGTCGGGTAAACGCATCCAGTGAAGGCAAGAAGGAGGCCGTAGCCGTAGAACACGGCAAGCATGGCGAGAAGGCTTCCCGAACGGGCGAGGCCCAGATATCCCTGCTGATCGGGCTGATCGCTTGCGGTGCTTGCGGCGGAGCTCCCTGCGCCAGTGGCGGCTGTGGCGCCGGGCCCTGCCGTGCCGGACGGTGGCAGTGAAACGGCGAGAGTCTTAGTGATCGGCGGGTAGCAAAGCCCGGCGTCCGCGCAGCCCTGATAGGTCACTTGCAGCGACAGGCTGCGCCCGCTGGCGGCAGTGGTCCCTGGCACGCTCACCGTCCCGCTCACGGCATCGCGATAGATTTCTTCCCTGCCGAAGTAGGGGTCCATCTTCATCTGGCCGGTGGGCAGCGTTAGCGTGCCGAGCCTCTCCCCATTGGTGGCACTGACCTTGAGCCGGCTGCGATAGAGGTAATAGCCGTCGCGAATCCACCAGTCGAGCCGGAGGCTATGAGCACCAGCCGCCGCGGCTCCCACGTGGAAGACCTGATCGGCAGGCAGGAACTTGGGCTGACCCGGCACCGAGCCTCCGGCCGTCCCCAAACCTGCTGTCGCGTTCGAGCTCGAGGCGCTCTTCAGGGCGGCCAGGGTCGCCGCCGTATTCGGCTGCGCCGCGGCGGCAGCATGGATTCCGCCGGCAGCGCCTGCGAGCAGAAGGACCAGCGCCATTCGAACCAGTCGGCTCATATGCCTACCGCCGTGCCGAGCCAGGCGAGATAATCCCTGGAGCCGCCCGTCACCGGCAGGGCAATGATTTCCGGTACTTCGTACGGATGGAGGGATTTCAGCCGCATCTCGAGCTCCGAGTACCGGGTGGTGAGGGTTTTGATGACCAGCAGCACTTCCGGTTCATCCTGGATGGCTCCCTGCCAGCGATAGGTCGAGTGTATCGGGCCTACCCGGCTCACGCAGGCGGCAAGTCCCGATTCCACCAGGTCCCGGGCAATCTTCGCGGCGACCGGCTCGTCGGGACAGGTGGTCAGTACCACCAGGGGTTCAGTCGGTTCGGCGGGGGCTACCACTAGGGGGGTCGGGGCAAGGGGCCGGGCACGATCATAATCCCCCGCACAAAAATTCTCCCCCGCCGGACTTGAAATTCGACCTTACCCCCCTATCATTAGCAGCCGCGTGAGGAGAGTGCTAATACCTCCCGCGCCCCATAAACCAATGTCCTTAGGAGCGTCCACCATGAAGATTCGTCCTCTTCATGATCGCGTGATCGTCAAGCGCCTGGAGGAGGAGCGTACCTCCCCCGGCGGCATCGTGATTCCCGACACGGCGGCTGAGAAGCCGATCCAGGGAAAGATCGTCGCGGTCGGTAACGGCAAGATTCTCGAAGACGGCAAGGTCCGTCCGCTCGACATCAAGGTCGGCGACAAGATTCTCTTCGGCAAATACAGCGGCACGGAAGTCAAAGTCGACGGCGAGGAGCTGCTCGTGATGCGCGAAGAGGATGTCATGGCCGTAATCGAGAGCAAGTAAGCGAGGAGTCAAGATAATGGCAGCCAAAGAAGTCAGATTCAGCGATGACGCCCGCTCGCGCATGTTCCGCGGCGTCAACGTCCTCGCCAACGCCGTCAAGGCGACCCTCGGCCCCAAGGGCCGCAATGCCGTGCTCGAGAAGAGCTTCGGCGCCCCCACCGTCACGAAGGACGGCGTCTCCGTTGCGAAGGAGATCGAGCTGAAGGACAAGTTCGAGAACATGGGCGCGCAAATGGTGAAGGAAGTCGCGTCCAACACCTCGGATGAGGCAGGCGACGGCACCACGACCGCAACCGTCCTCGCCCAGGCGATCATCCGCGAGGGCCTGAAGGCCGTCTCCTCGGGCCGCAACCCGATGGATATCAAGCGCGGCATCGACAAGGCGGTCACCGCCGCCGTCGAGGAGCTGAAGAAGATCTCCAAGCCGTGCAAGGACTCGAAGTCGATCGCGCAGGTCGGCACGATCTCGGCCAACGGTGACGAGTCGATCGGCAAGACCATCGCCGATGCGATGGAGAAGGTCGGCAAGGAAGGCGTGATCACGGTCGAGGAGGGCTCTGGCCTCGAGAACGAGCTCGAAGTGGTCGAGGGCATGCAGTTCGACCGCGGCTATCTTTCCCCGTACTTCATCAACAACCAGCAGAGCCAGACCGCGGAGCTCGAGAAGCCTCTGATCCTGCTGGTCGACAAGAAGATCTCCAACATCCGCGAGCTGCTGCCGCTGCTCGAGGGCGTCGCCAAGTCCGGCCGGCCGCTGCTGGTCGTGGCCGAGGACGTCGAGGGCGAGGCGCTGGCCACGCTCGTGGTCAACAACATCCGCGGCATCCTCAAGGTGGCCTCGGTCAAGGCGCCGGGCTTCGGCGATCGCCGCAAGGCCATGCTGCAGGACATCGCGGTCCTCACCGGCGGCACCGTGATCTCCGACGAGGTCGGGTTGTCGCTCGAGAAGGCGACCATCAACGATCTCGGTGAGGCGAAGAAGATCGTGGTGGAGAAAGAGAACACCACGATCATCGACGGCGCCGGCAAGCAGTCGGACATCAAGGCTCGCGTGGAGTCCATCCGTCAGCAGATCGAGGAGGCCACTTCCGACTACGACAAGGAGAAGCTGCAGGAGCGCGTCGCAAAGCTCTCCGGCGGCGTCGCCGTCGTCAAAGTCGGCGCGGCCACCGAAGTCGAGATGAAGGAGAAGAAGGCCCGCGTCGAGGATGCGCTGCATGCGACCCGCGCGGCCGTGGAGGAAGGCGTGGTGCCGGGCGGCGGTGTCGCCCTGATCCGCGCTCTGAAGGCGCTCGACAAGCTCGAGGGCGCGAACGAGGACCAGTCGGTCGGCATTCGCATTCTCGCCCGCTCGATCGAGGAGCCGCTGCGGCAGATCGTGGACAACGCCGGCGAGGACGCCGCCGTGGTCCTCAACAAGGTCAGGGACGGCAAAGGCACGTTCGGTTACAACGCCGCCTCGGGCGAGTTCGGCGATCTGATCGAGGCGGGCATTCTCGATCCGACGAAGGTCACGCGCCTGGCGTTGCAGAACGCCGCGTCGGTGTCGGGTCTGCTGCTGACGACAGAGGTCATGGTGGCGGAGGCTCCGAAGGAAGAGGAGCACAGCCACGGGATGCCTCCGGGCGGCGGCATGGGCGGAATGGATATGTAACGCCCCCCTCGAAAGAGGTATCGATTATGAAAGGATGAGCCGATAACCTGATCGGCATTGGTTAGGGACGGCACCCGACCCCAAAGCGGGTGCCCTCCTGAAAGACGCGGAGCAAGACCCCCTATTCCGCGCAATCTTAGAGGCCCGCTTACGCGGGCCTTTTTTTTTGGGACGCTAACTTGCTTGGAGCATAATCGAGGGCCTATGCGAGGCTGCGGGAGCGTCCCATGAATCTACTTTCCAGGCGTGCCGTATGGGCAGGGGCGATTCTCTCCGGTCTGATTTTCGGTCTGGCGGGGTTGGCGGCGGGGCAGTCGGCGCAACTCGGAAGCGAATCGGTAAGCGGCCCAGGGCCGCTCCCTGGGCCGCGGGCCCGACAGGGTCACAATCCCGCGCTCGCGCAAAGCGCAGGCGACTTTGCGCCCGTGAACGCTACCGGGCGCGTGATCGCCAAGGGACCCGGGTACAGCATCGTCGCGACTTCACCGGCCAGCCAGGCGGCATCGGCGAGCGACACGCAGGTCACGGATGCTCCCGTCGAGACGTTGCGTGAGCCGATCATCTGTCAGGGTGAACGGGTGCTGAATATCGACAACCGGGATATCCGCTTCGAGGGCAACGCGATCACCGCCGCGGACGGTTGCGAGCTCCACATCACCAACAGCCGGATCCACGCCGGCGGCATCGCCATCCGCGCGCGCAATGCCAGCGTCCATATAGAGAACAGCGAGATCGAGGGACACAAGGCATCCATCGATGCCACCGGCGGGGCCCAGATCTATGTCGAGGCGTCGACCTTCAGAGGCGCAGCCCGTCGCGTGGGTCAGGCGGCGATCCACGACCTCGGCAACAATAATTGGCAGTAGGTAGGGCGTTTAGCCCGGTGCCGTGCTACTGACCATCCATGGTGGCAGGCCCCCCGGCCCACGCGTCCGTGCGTGGGCGCTCGCCGGAGCGAGGACACTTTAAGTGTCCTCGCTGAAAGACACCGGCTCGCCCAGCGCGGAACTGAGCGCTTGTCTGCAGCGGCAGTTGGATGCGGTCGCGTCTGCCTCACCCGGGCGGCTGGATTCGCTGCCGCGCGCCATCAGCGACTCGCTGCCGCACGTCTTCACGGCCAGTGATTTCGTGGCGCAGGCCTGTGTCCGCGATGCGGACCTGCTGAGCGATCTCATCGGGCCTTACGGCCTCATGGGGCGCGCCGAGCCCGGTGATCCCGCCGCCCGCGCCCCCGCTCCAGGCTCCGGCTCCGATGCAGACATGCTGTCGGGACTGCGGCGCTGGCGCCGGCGGGAGATGGTGCGGATCGCGTGGCGTGCGCTGGCCGGCTGGGCGGAAGTCGAGGAGACCCTCAGCGACCTGTCCGATTTCGCCGACGCCGCCATCCGGGTGTCCGTGGAGCATGCGCGGCAGGGTCTCGTGGCCCGCTATGGCGAGCCCCGCTCGCCCGCGGGAGAGGTGCAGCCGCTGGTGGTCATCGCCATGGGCAAGCTCGGCGGGCGCGAGCTCAATTTTTCCTCCGATGTGGATCTCGTCCTGCTCTTTCCGGAGCACGGTGAGACCGACGGCCCGCGTCCGATCGCCAATGAAGAATTCTTCACCCGCCTCGGGCAGGGCATGATCAGACTGTTGGAAACCGCGACCCAGGACGGCTTCACGCTGCGCGTCGACATGCGGTTGCGTCCCTTCGGCGACAGCGGCCCGCTGGTCGCGAGCTTCGCCTCGCTGGAGGATTACCTGCCGCTGCACGGCCGGGATTGGGAGCGTTATGCCTACGTGAAGGCGCGCCCGGTCACGGCACCGGAGCGGTACGCCGAGATCCGCGCCGCAGCGCTCGGCCCGTTCGTGTACCGCCGCTACCTCGATTACGGCGTTTTCGAGAGCCTGCGCGAAATGAAGTCGCTCATCGAGCGCGAGGTCGAGCGGCGCGAGCTCGCCGGGCACATCAAGCTGGGGCCGGGCGGCATCCGCGAGATCGAGTTCATCGTGCAGGCTTTCCAGCTCATTCGCGGCGGACGCGAGCGGCGCCTGCAGACGACCTCACTCCTGCAGGCGCTGGCGATTCTGGGCGAGCTGCAGTTCCTGCCGGGAACGGCCGTGGCACAGCTGCGGGCGGCGTACCTGTACCTGAGGCGATTGGAGAACAGCCTGCAGATGCTCGCCGACGGTCAGGTCCACCAGCTTCCCGCCGATGAGCTCTCGCAGGAGCGCATCGCGCTCGCCATGGGCGCCGCGGATTGGGCCGCGGTGTGCGCGGACCTCGGCCGGCATCAGGCGAGCGTCAGCGAGCATTTCAACCGCGTCGTCTTCGGGGCCGCGCGGCGCGGCAGCCCGGCGGTCACGATCGATCTCGGCAGGCTGTGGGACGACGGCGCGGAAAGCGCGGTGATCGGGGAATCCCTGAGCCGTGCCGGCTTCGCGGAGCCCGCCCAGGCGGCGCAGATGCTGCTGGCGCTGCGCGCCTCGGCGCTGGTGCGCAAGCTCGATGAGCCCGGACGGCAGCGACTGCAGGCGCTGCTGCCACCGCTGCTCGCGGATATCGGCGCCGCAGGGCTGGCGGGCAGCGAGCAGCTCGCCGTGCTTCGCCGGATCGTCTCCATCCTCGAGGCTACCGGCAAGCGCTCCGCCTATTTCGCGCTGCTGCGCGAGAGTCAGCCGGCGCGGTCGCGGCTCATCGAGATCTGCCGCCATGGCGACTTCCTGGTCCGGCAGATCGCGTCCTATCCGCTGCTGCTCGATGAGCTGGTCGATGAGCGGCTGCTGTCGGAGCTGCCAGAGCGCCAGGCACTCGCGCGCGAGCTGCAGGCGGCAATGCAGCAGGCCGACGATGAGGACCCCGAGCATCAGGTCGAGGCGCTGTGCCACTTCCAGCGTGCCGCCGTGTTCCGGATCGCGGTGGCGGACCTGACCGGACGGTTGCCGGTCATGCGGGTGAGCGACCGGCTCACGGAGATCGCCGAGCTCATCATCGCGCGCGCCATGGAGCTTGCCTGGCGGCAGATCACCGCGCAGTTCGGGGTGCCGCATTGCGGCGAAGGCGCGGCAAGGCGGCCCGTGAGCATCTGCGCAGTGGGCTACGGCAAGCTCGGCGGCCTGGAGCTCGGTTATGCATCGGATCTCGACCTCGTGTTTCTGCACGATTCGCGCGGCGAGCGCCAGGAGACGGACGGCCCGTGCGCTGCCGGGGCCGCCGTACGGCCGATCGACAATCCCCTGTTCTTCGTGCGCCTCGCCCAACGGCTGGTGCATCTTCTCACCATGCACTCGGCGGCAGGCCGCCTCTATGAGGTGGACGTACGCCTGCGGCCGAGCGGTAAAGGCGGATTGCTCATCACGCAGATCGATGCCTTCGCCGAGTACCAGCGCCATGAAGCGTGGACCTGGGAGCATCAGGCGCTGCTGCATGCGCGTGCGGTCGCCGGCGCCTCCGCACTCTGCGCGGAGTTCGAGCGCACTCGTCTCGAGGCGCTGCGCCATGCGGTCCGGCGCGAGACCCTGCGCGACGAGGTGCGGTCGATGCGCGAGCGCATGCGGCGCGAGCTCTCGAAGGGCGGTGATGGCAGACTGGATCTCAAGCAGGATGCCGGCGGCATCGCCGACGTCGAGTTCCTGGCGCAGTACTGGGCGCTGAAATGGGCGGGGGACTATCCGCCGGTGGCGATGTTTTCCGACACCATCCGGCAGCTCGAATCGGTCGCTTCGGCCGATCTGGTGCCGCAGGCGACGGTCGATGTGCTCACGGGGGCTTACCGGGCGTACCGCACGCGGACGCACCACTTGTCGTTGGCCGGTGAGCCCGGCTTGGTTGCGGCCGATGAGTTTGCGGCCGAGCGTGCTGCGGTGACCGCGGTGTGGGATGAGGTGATGGTGCGGGCTGACAGGCTATAATGCGCGCATGGCCGCTCAACCCAAAGCACTGCTCCAGCCGAACGCGCAGAACCAATACGAGGTCACGGCCGAGGATCTCCCGCTGTCGTGCCCGATGCCGCAGATGTACCTGTGGAATTCCCACCCGCGGGTCTATCTGCCCATCGAGAATACGGGCTGGGCCAAGTGTCCCTACTGCAGCGCCGAATATTCGTTGATTGGCTCAAAGTCGCCTGCGGCGCTTTGAGCGGCCAGCCATCCGGCCTTTTCGATCCCGCGGCCCAGGGAGAGGGAGCGGCCCTGGGCCGCTTGTTTACTTGCTTTCGGACGGTGCCACTAGTTGCCTAGCAGCGAGTGGATGAGGCCGAGCAGCTTGTCGAGCGCACCGCGGTTGCGATCGACGGCGGCCCGGGCGCGGGCCCCCATTTCCACCCGCCGCACTCGATCGGCCAGCAGCTCCGCCACTCGTGAGCCCAGCTCCGCGCCGTCGTGCACGATCGCCGCCGCGCCGGACTCGAGCAGCAGTCGCGCGACATCCTCGCCGTTGGCATTGTTGGGCCCCGTCAGGACGGGCAGCCCCAGTGCCGCCGGTTCCAGCAGGTTGTGGCCGCCGACGGGAGCGAGACTGCCGCCCACGAAGGCCACGTCTGCCGCTGCATAGAAGTAGAGTAGTTCCCCCAGGGTGTCGAGCAGCAGCACGGTGAATGCGTCCCGCGCATCATGCGCGGCCGACTGCGAGCGGCGCCTGAAGGCGATCCCCTGTCGCTGTAGCCATGAGGCCACTTCGCCGAAGCGATTGGGATGGCGTGGCGCGAGCACCAGCAGCGCCCCTGAATGGACCGCGGCGACATGCCGCTGGGCTGCGAGCACTGCTTCCTCCTCCATTCCGCCGTGGGTGCTGCCTGCTACCCAGAGGGCGCAGCTGGGCGCGTATTGCCCGCGCAAGGCGTTACCGAGCTCGGTTATGTCGGCCGGCAGCTTGATGTCGAACTTGAGATTTCCCGTGATGTGCGTGCGTTCCGCAGCCGCCCCGAGGGCGCGGAAGCGCTCGGCGTCTCCTTCGCCCTGTGCCGCGACCACCACACCCCCCGAGACGGTCTCCCTGAAGAGCGCACCGAGACGCCGGTAGCGATCGATCGAGCGGCGCGACAGCCGCGCACTGGCGATGACCAGCGGTATGCGGCGGAACCGGCATTGGCGATAAAGGTTCGGCCAGAGCTCCGTCTCGATGATGACCGCAAGGCGCGGACGCGCGCGATCGAGGAAGCGGCGCACGGATCCGGGAAGGTCGAACGGCAGAAAGCGCACCTCTGCTACCCCGCGGAACAGCGCGCGGGCGCGTGCGGCTCCCGTGGGAGTGAATGTGGTCACCAGCACCGGGGTCTGCGGATAGCGATCCCGCAGTGCCGTCACGAGCGCCGCGGCTGCCTGTACTTCGCCGACGGACACGGCGTGCACCCAGATCGGCGACACCGCGAGCGGCGAACCGAACCCGAACCGCTCACCGAAGTTGCGCCAGTAGCTGCGGTCGCGCAGGCCGCGCGCCGCGAGCATCGCCGAGATCACGGGCGCAGCAAGGTACACCGCCGCGAGATAAAGCAGGCGCATGCAGGTGTGGTCAGGCGGCCGGCGGCTCGCGGGGCACGGGCGGCTCGCGATACCCATTGAGCAGCGCGTGCCAGTCGGCTTCGGAGAAGCGGTCGGCAGGCAGGCCGTAGGTGATCTTCTCCAGGGAGCGCCGCAGCCGCACCAGATTCGCATCGCGCCACAGGCCTGCGCGGCGCAGCTGACAGCGGTCGAAGTCGACCAGGTATACGGTCTCCTCGCTGAGCAGCACGTTGTGCGCGTTGAGGTCGGCGTGACAGACGCCGAAGTCATGGAAGCGCCGGATACAGCGCCCGATCGAGATCCAGGTGACAATGGAGAGCGCCCCTAAACCCAGGCACTCGGCGAGCGAGCCGACCGTCGTCAGTCGCTCCGTGATGATGTCGCCACGGTAGGTACGTCCGTGACGGACGTAGCGGGCGGCGACCGGCGCTGGCACCGGCAGCCCCGCGCGGTGCAGCCGGTATGTGATCGACCACTCCGTGAACGGACGCGTCTCTGCTTCGCCGCGCCACAGGTATTGGTCGGAAGAGAGGAGGGAGACCAGCCCGCCGCGAAGGTAGTGACGCAACACCAGCCGGCGATCGCGGCTGTGCACGAAATGCGTCGTGCCCCGGCCACGTGCGACGCCATCGAGCTCGCCCCGCGAGCTCCAGTACCGCGGGTCGAACCAGGAGGCGGTCAAATTGCGGGTCCTGGAGGCGTCGTATAGCATGGCACCTCCCTCGAAGATACCGTGCTTGACCTCAGACCCCAGCGGCCAGCGCCTGCTCACCGGGTACTCTCCGTGAAGTTGCCGCTCGACGGACCGCCCCGCACTGTCTGCATATTGAGACTCTCGTCGCTGGGTGACACTTGCCACGTCGTCCCGGTGGTCCGGGCCTTGCAGCGCGCATGGCCGCAGACGAAGCTGACATGGATCATCGGCAAAGCGGAGTCACGCCTGATGGAGCTCATCGATGGCGTGGAGTTTATCACCGTCGACAAGCGGGCCGGCCTTGCGGCGCGTCGCGATCTGAGCGCTCGTCTGCAGGGACGACGCTTCGACGTGCTGCTGCACATGCAGCTGTCGTTACGGGCGAGCCTCATCTCGACAAGCGCGCGGGCGCCCGTCCGGCTCGGGTTCGACCGCGCCCGTGCGCGCGAGCTGCAGTGGCTTTTTACCAATGCGCGGATTGCGCCGCGTACCCGCGAGCATGTCCTCGACAGCTTCTTCGGCTTCCTGGAGGCCCTCGGCATCGACGATCGCACGGTGCGGTGGGACGTCCCTCTGACATCCGCAGCGCTCGAATACGCCCAGACGCTGATTCCAGACGCTAGGCCGACGCTGGTCATCAGCCCCTGCAGTTCCCACCCGCGACGCAACTGGCGTCCCGAGGCCTATGCAGCCGTCGCGGATCATGCGGTGCGACGCCACGGCATGCGTGTGATTCTGGCGGGGGGACCTACCGCGACCGAGCGGACCGTCGGGGCAGCTATCGAAGAGTCGGCGCACGTTCCCTTGGTGAACCAGATCGGGCGCGACACGCTGCCGCAGATGCTGGCACTCCTTTCGCGGGCCGCGGCGCTCCTGGCTCCGGACTCGGGGCCTGCCCACATGGCGACGATGGTCGGGACGCCGGTGATCGGCCTGTACGCGACCACGAATCCCGAGCGCAGCGGGCCCTATCTGTCGCGTCAGTGGTGTGTGAATGCCTATCCGCAGGCCGCGCTGCGCTTCCGCCGCCGCCCGGCCGAGAAGCTGCCTTGGACGGAGAAGATCGAGGATCCCGGCGTGATGGACCTCATCGAAGTGGCGCAGGTCACCGCGAAGCTCGACGAGTTGCTAGCATACGAGGCATGACCGACGACATCCTTGTGCCGATCTCTCCCGGGGAGCTGCTCGACAAGATCACCATCCTCAGAATCAAGACGGCGCGCATCCTCGATGCCGCCAAGCTGGCGAACGTGCGGCTCGAGCTCGATCTTCTGGAGAAGACCTGGCGCGCGGCGCCCTTCGCCGCGACCGATGTCTCCCGTGAGGAGCGCGCGCTGCAGGAAGTCAACGAGCGGCTGTGGGACATCGAGGACAGGATCCGCGACAAGGAGGCCCACCAGACGTTCGATCGCGAGTTCATCGAGCTCGCTCGCGCCGTCTATCACGCGAATGACGATCGCGCTGCGATCAAAAAGCGCATCAACCTGACGCTGGGATCGCGTCTGGTGGAGGAAAAATCCTACCAGCCGTACCGCTGACGGTTACGGCTGCGGCGGGGGTGGCGGCGGCGGCTTTGGGGTGGGCGCTGGCGCCGCAGGCGTCATCGCTTCCGGCGTGATCGCGCCAGGTGAAACCGAGGCCGGTGTGGTCAGCCAGCGGTCGATGGCCTGCACCTCTTTGGGGTCGAGGGTGCCGGCCGCGTATCGCAGCTGCACTACGCTGGTGATGTAGGCATAGCGGCTGGAGGCGAAGTTCGTCTTCGCCTGCACCAGAGTGCTCAATGCATTGAGGACGTCGACCTCGGTCTGTGTGCCGACGCGATATCCGGCCTCGGTCGCCCTGTAGGCTGTCTGGCTGGAGGTGAGCGCCTGCTGCAGCGCCTGCACGTGAGCGATGCCACTGATGACGCCGAGGTAAGCATCACGCGCCTGTTGCACGGTCGAGCGTGAGGTCTGCTCCATGGCATCCTTCGCCGCGATCCACTGGTATTGCGCCTGATGCACGCGCGCTTCCGTCCCGCCGCCACTGAAGATCGGCACCGAGACTTCGAGCCCGATCTGGCGATCGTTCGACCACGAAGGCAGGTTGAAGCTGCCGAGGCCGACGATGGACTCGTCCACGCCGGCGCTACTGAAGGATCGGCTGGCGGTCAGGCTGATGGTCGGCAGGTGCCCGCCGAACGCGACGCGCACGTTCTGGCGCGCCACGTCTGCCGCCAGCCGGCTGGCGATGAGCGACAGGTTCTGCTGCACCGATGTCTGCACCCACTGGTCCTGGCTGGCAGGGTTCGGCATGACCAGCGGCATGTCGGTGCCGGGCTCCGAAAGGGTGTCGTACTGGCGGCCGGTAATGACCTCGAGCTGATCCTGCGCGCTGGCGAGGGCTTCTTTGTCGGCGATCACGGCCGCTGCGGCGGTATCGCGAGCCGCACGGGCCTGCTCGACGTCGGTAATGGCGATCAGTCCGACCTGATAACGCTTGTTGGCCTGCTCCAGCTGCAGGTCGAAGGCCTGCAGCGAGGACTGCTGCGCCTGCAGGGTGTCGAGAGCGGAGAGGACGTTGAAGTAGGCAGTGGCGACGCGCAGAACGAGGTTCTGAGCCGCCGCCTCATAGGTCGCCTGCGCCTCGGCCACCTGGCTGTCGGCGGCCTTGAGGTTCATCCAGTCGGTCCAGGAGAAAAGGTCCTCGGTGAGATTCAGGCTCCACTGGCGCGCGTTGGTGTGCGTATTGGCATAGAAGGAGGAGGGCACGGGAGTTCCGGTGGCCGACGCTCCGATGTTCGTCGACAGGCCCGAGCTATGTTGCAGGCTCCTGCCCGCCGACCCCGTAATCTGCGGCAGCAACGCGGCCCAGGCTTCCGGCTTGGCCTCGCGGGCGGCCATGTAGGTCGCCTGGGCCTGCTGGTAGGTGGGGTCGTTGGCCAGGGCGTCCTGGTAGACCTGGGCAAAATCCGCGGCCGTGGCGGCGGCCGGGAGTCCGATGGCGAAGCCGGCGCAGAGGAGGGCCAGGCTCGATGTCCGTACGGCGCGGTGCATAATCTTGCAGAGACCTTGAGTCTTGGAAAGAGGCCCTTAGAACACAAAACCCTGCGGCCGGGTTGCATGTACGAGCGGATCGATGACCGTCTCGAACAGGCTCTCCGTGCCCCAGGCATCCTCGGTGATCCGCCGAATGAGTCGTGCCTCCATCACCGGAGGCATGCCCACGACGACGAACAGCCGACCGCCGACCGCGAGCTGACGCTGGAAGCGCTCGTCCGGCACGGGTAGCGAGGCTGTGACCGCAATTGCGTCGTAACGGGTGTCGAAATCCAGCCGGGCGGCATCCTGCGTGACGATTTCCACGTCCTTGAGGCCGAGGGAGGCGATGTTGCGGCGGGCGACGTCCGCGAGGTCCGGAAAGAGCTCCAGCGAGCGGACGGAAGCGCCGCCTGCCCGCAGACATGCCGTCACGAATCCCGAGCCGGTACCGACCTCGAGCACCCGCTCGCCGCCGGTGAGCGCCAAGGCCTGCAGGAGTCTGCCGACGACGCTCGGGCGCAACATGTGCTGACCGCACGGGAGCGGAATCTCGACATCCGCAAACGCGAGGAAACGATGTTGCGGTGCGACGAAGGCCTCCCGCGGCACTTGCCGCAGGGTCTCGAGCACTCGCGCATCGAGCACGTCCCAGGCGCGTACCTGCTGCTCGATCATCTGTTCGCGTGCTTGGACCGTCGACATCTTGCTGCGGGCTCCGATTGGACTTATTGCCCCCCGGGGGCCGGGCACGTGAAGTTACGGGTTTTCGCGGCTCCTGCCAAGCCGCTTTGCGATGAGATATGGTGAAACGCCGACGGGGCGCGGGACAGCTACGCTATGCTTTGTTCGTCCGCACCCCGGGCACGAGAATAATGAAAGCAACCGCGGACTGCCCGGCAGCCGCCAACCGCCCCATGACGTTGAAAACAATCGCTCGCGATGCCGGAAGCACATCCGGCGCCGGCAGGACCTGCTGATGTCCGCCATAGCGCTGTTGTGCATCCTGCTGGCGCTCGCCGCAGCCGTTCTCCTCTGGCTCTACAGCTCTCAGCGCCGCGAGCTGAACGACGTCAGCCGCCTCTCGCAGCAGCTGCAGCGGATCGCCATCGGCGGCTCGCTCGCCGGCCGGCTCGAGTCGGGAAGCTCGAAGCCGGAGCTGTCGGTGCTGATCACGGCGATCAACCACCTGCTGACGCGCGCCGCCGCCGAGCGCGAAGGGGGCCGGGTGACGCCCAAGCTGTTCGCGGAGCTCGGCGAGCGCATTCACGAGGCGGTGCTGGTGCACCGCGAGGTGATCCTGTACGCCAACCGGCAATTCGCCGCGCTGGTCGGGGCCGATCGCGTCGACCTTGCCGGGCGCCGGCTGGGCGACCTGGTGGCGCCCGAGTACGCAGAGCTGGTGCACGAGAACATCCGCCGCCGGCTGGCCGGCGAGCCGGCCGCCGAGCGCTATGAAGTCGAGGTTCCCGGCCGCGACGGCCAGGTGAGCCGGCTCGAGATCAACTCGGCGCGCGTCGATTACGACGGCGGCAGCGCGCTGCTCGTGACCGGAGTGGAGATCCTGCCCACGCAGACTGTCGAGGCATTGCGCGTAAGGACGGAGGGCGACTCCACGGCGTATCAGCTCGCCCTGAACTCACTCGCGGAGGCAGTGATCGCTACGGACATCGACGGCCGCATCAGCTACGTCAATCCCGCGGCGGAGCGGCTCGCCGCAACGTCCGCAACCGAAGCGGTCGGCAGGACCCTGGAGGAGATCATCGGCCTGGTCGATGAGACGGACCGGCGCCTGCTCTCGGACCCGGTGCGCCAGGCGCTGACGAGCGGCGCCGCCGTGAGCCTCGGCCGCCGCGCCCTGCTGATCGCGCGCGCGGACGCCAGCGAGCGCTCGATCGAGCTGTCGGCGACGCCGATGCGCAATGCGGCCGGCGAGCAGGTCGGCGCGGTGGTGCTGCTCCATGATGTCTCCGAGCAGCGCGGCCTCGCCCGGCAGATGTCCTACCAGGCGACCCACGATGCCCTCACGGGCCTGGTCAACCGGCGCGAGTTCGAGCGGCGCCTGGAGGAGGCCATCGAGAGCGGCCATCGCGGCGACGGCCAGCACGTGTTGTGTTATCTCGACCTCGACCGTTTCAAGGTCGTCAATGACACGAGCGGCCATCTCGCCGGCGACAGCATGCTGCGCGAGGTTGCGAAGCTGCTGCGCGATGCCGTGCGCGACAGCGACACTGTCGGACGCCTGGGAGGCGACGAGTTCGGGATGCTGCTCGCCGGCTGTCCGCTCGAGAAGGCGCGCCAGATCGCCGATGACGTCTGCCGCGCGGTGGGTGACCACCGCTTCGTGTGGCGCGACAGGATATTCAACATCGGAGTGTCCGTGGGGCTGGTGGAGATCTCGCGCGAGAGCGGCACCCTGGAGGAATTGCTCACGGCGGCGGACTCCGCCTGTTATGTGGCGAAGAAGCAGGGCTCCGGACGGGTGGCGGTCTACTCGGCGCGGGATGAGGCGCTGGCGCGCCACACCGGCGAGATCCAATGGCTGCAGAAGCTGCAGGGCGCGCTCAAGGAGAGCCGCTTCCAGCTCTTCCACCAGCCCATCGTTCCGGCCCACGGCACCGACGGCGGCGGCCCGGCGATGGAGGTGCTGGTGCGGCTGCAGGACGAAGGCGGCCATCAGGTGCCGCCCGCGGAGTTCGTGCGGGCGGCCGAGCGTTATCGGCTGATGGGGCTGGTCGACCGCTGGGTCGTGCAGACCACGCTCGCCGCGCTCGGGCGGGGCGCGATCCCGGTGCCGAGCGATCGCTGCGTCGCCATCAATATCTCCGGCCAGACGCTCGCCGACTCGCAGTTCCTCGAGTTCGTCGTCGAGTGTCTGGACAGCACCGGGGTAAGCCCGCCACAGGTGTGTTTCGAGATCAGCGAGACGGCGGTGGTGGCCAACCTCGATCACGCGCGCCGCTTCGTGGGCGTGTTGCACGGCATGGGATGTCAGTTCGCGCTGGATGATTTCGGCTCTGGAGTGGGGGGGTCCTTCTCCAACCTCAAAAGCCTGCCGATGGATTACCTCAAGATCGACGGCTCGTTCATCCGTAACCTGGCGCGCGACTCGGTCAACCAGGCGATGGTCACCGCCATGATCAAGTTGGCGCGCACGCTCAACTTCAGGGTGATCGCCGAGCAGGTCGAGGACAGCGCCGCCCTGGATGCGGCACGGCGCATGGGCGTCGATTTCGTGCAGGGCTACGCGATCGCGCGTCCGTTGCCGCTGCCGTTGGCAGCATGATTGTTTACTTGCCCGAAGGCTCGAATTTGAGCGCGGCGCCGTTCATGCAGTAGCGCATGCCCGTGGGCTTGGGGCCGTCGGGGAAGACGTGGCCGAGGTGGCCGCCGCAGCGCGAGCAGTGGACCTCGGTTCGCTTCATCAAGTGGGTGTGGTCTTCGCGCGTCGCCACCGCTCCGGCGATCGGCTGGAAGAAGCTCGGCCAACCCGTGCCGCTCTCGAACTTCGCCTGCGATTCATAGAGCGGCTGGCCGCAGCCTGCGCAGCGGAATACGCCCGCGCGGTGCTCGTCGTTGAGGACACTGGCGCCGGAACGCTCGGTGCCGTGGCGCCGAAGCACGCGGTACTGCTCCGTGGTCAGCCCGGCGCGCCATTCTTCGTCGGTCTTCTCGACCGGAAACTGCTCTTTGGATTCCACGCCCGGCACCTCGCGCATGCTTCGAATCTTCAGCGCGAGTCCAACAGGTCGGCCGCGGGCTCGTCAAGCGCCGGCTGCATCGTCTTCGCCCGGCGCGCGCGAAGCCGGGCCGGGCCGCTCCCGGCGAGAAAGCAACAGCGAACGGCGCGGCTGCAAGTGCTTGCTGAATCAAGAGCTTGCGGCGCCGGCTGGGCGCCCCTCCGGGCCGGATGTAGGCTGGGCCCAACAACCAACAGCCGGGCGTGCACGCAAAACGCGGCTAAACTAACGGTGCAAGTTGGCCGCAGGCGTGGTAAGAAGGGCGCCCAATTCATGCACGAGAGCGAGCAGCAGGAGGCGCCCCCAGCGTATGCAGCTTGCCCGTTTATGGCGTGAGCACCTGGCCGCAGGTTGTCCTCGCGAGCTGGCCGGCATCGAGATTGCCGGCAGCGACGCGCGTACCTCGATGCTGAAATCACGGCTTGCGTGAGCGCGCTCATTTGCCGATCGATGACGGTGGACGAGCGCATCGAGCGCCGGCTGTCCGAAATCAGGGAGGCGCTCGCAAGCAAGCAGCAGCAGTCCGAGGCCCCAGTGGCCGCGTACTGCGCTCGTCTCAATCGCCTGGTGGGCGCAATGCTCACCGAGTCCCGCTCAGGTAGAGCCTGAGCCGAGACTGGGCCTACCCCCAACCCTGCCCTTAGCGTTTTCCGGCTGAATCACACCAGGCGCTGGCGGGGCCGTGCCAATGGCCATCCTTGGCGGCCGGGCCCCCGGCCCGCGCATTTCGCTACGCTATTCCTGCTTCGCGAAAGCCCGGGGCGGACTCCCGTCCGCCCGCGCGACGCATGCGTCGCGCCCGTGCGCGGGCGCTCGCCGGAGCGAGGACACGTTAAGTGTCTCGCTTAAAGGCACCGGCTTGCCCAGCACGATTCTTGCTCAGCTTGGGCTGGGTAGGTATCCAGGAGCACACTGCTGTGGGATGCTCGAGTCTTGCGGGAGAGACGATCGTGGAGGACTTGCCGCACGCGGAAGTGCCGCTCAAAGTGCTGGTGGTGGACGATCAGGTAGATTCCGCCGATGCAGTGGCCTGCCTCCTCTCGATGATGGGCCACGAGGTACACACCGCCTACGGGCCGCACGAGGCCCTGGAAAAGTACCGGCAGGTGCACCCCGAGGTCGTCTTCATGGACATCAGCATGCCCGAGCTGAGCGGCCTGGAGACGGCCGCCCGCATCCGCTCCATGCCTGAGGGCACCTCGACCACCATCATCGCCCTCACCGGCCTCGGCCACGAAGCCGACCGCCGCCGCTCCCGCGAGGCGAGCATCGACCACCACGTCGTGAAGCCAGCCTCGCCGGCGGTCCTTCACCGGCTATTGAGCGCCATCCACCACGCCTGACGCCCCGGACGGCACTCAATCGGTGCGCCAATCAAAGCAGCGGGATCATTAAAAGCGCGACGATATTGATGATCTTGATCAGCGGGTTGATGGCCGGGCCGGCGGTGTCCTTGTAGGGATC
>Ga0134128_10001578_pt1 | contig 29064 bp, 30 predicted proteins | sample KB31754_FD_96462 | JGI IMG/M metagenome (GOLD analysis project Ga0134128, IMG submission 96462) | Terrestrial soil microbial communities with excess Nitrogen fertilizer from Kellogg Biological Station, Michigan, USA - KB3-175-4 | ecosystem: Environmental > Terrestrial > Soil > Unclassified ... | reverse complement strand
TCTCGCGAGCACCAGCGATCCGTTGGACTTCGGATGGATCTTGTCCCAGGAAAGGTGCTCGGGAGAGTAGTTTTTCAACACTCGGTCGAACGCTGCCTGAGTGTCCACCAGAACGGCACCATGTTTTCTCGCGGCGCGCTTCATGACTCGGCGGTACTTGTCCATCATCGCTCGCATCGGTTCTGACCGATTCGGCTCGATGAAGAAGGGCGTCATCAGAATCAGCCCCTTGAGCGATGGTGATGCCTGTTCGATGAGAAGGTTGAGGGTGTTCTCGTACTCATCGATTGTGACGTGCGGCTCCGTCGGCTGCGGTGTATCGAACTGACGCCAAACATCGTTGATGCCAATCATCACCGAGAGCCAATCCGGCTTGATGTCGAGGACATCATTTTGCCAGCGAGCTTTCAGGTCTCGGACTGTATTGCCGCTGATGCCTCGGTTGATTACCAGGACATGATAGTCGTGGTACGCGATGCTGAGCAGGTTTTGCACTTGGCTGACGTAACCGTCGCCGAGGGAATGGCTGCCCGGACTGCGATCGCGACCGGCATCGGTGATCGAATCACCGATCAATAGGAGCGAAGAGTTCTTCTTTAGCTTCATGTTGCTGCCCATAGATTAGCGCAAGGCGGCGACGTTGTTAGCTTCGCCGCCTTGCGTCTAGACAAACGTCAGTTCGTCGGGTTGCTGTTGCCGCCGAGCAAGCGCATACCGAAATACGCGCCGCCACCGATCACCGCGCCGAAGCCGGCCATCATAGCCAGCATGGGGAATGCGAACGTGAACGTGTGCTGCAGCAGCGTGAAGCCGAGGGTAAACACCCAGCCGCCGATCAGGGAGGTGAGAAGCGTCGGCGCGCGGAACGGCAGATGCGCCATCCAGCTCAACCCGGTAAAGAGCAGGCTGGCAAAGACGCCATTGAGCAGAATCAACTGCACGTTGACCGCATCCTTGAAGAGCAGCGCGACGATAGTCGCCCACACCGAAGCGGCAATGAAGGAGCCGAACCAGCTCCCAACAAAGGACTTGAAACCCATGATTTTTCTCCTAGGGGAGAGTCGAAAACATACGCGAGCATCACCGACCGGTAGCCGCCTTCAGCTTTGCCTTGAGACGGCAAAGCCGGCGACGACTTTCCTCGGTGGCTTCTTTCTTTTCAGCCAGCGTTTGCTCGAGAAAAGCGCCCGTTGCTTCGGCTTTCTCGAGTAATTTGTCGGCATCAGCGCAAGAAGAGTTGCGCTGGTTCTCAATGTTCAAATACGCCACGGCACCTGCGGCAGCACCAGACATTTCCTACCTCCTTGGTTGAGCCACGAGCAAAGCGGGCTTCCGGCCCGCCGCTAAAAACGTCGGCAACGAGTGTGCCGACGTTTGTTACGTGAGGTCGTGCTCGCCCGATGAGTCGGCAGTTTCTGCCGGCTTCTGCGAAGCGCTTTCCTCAGTTGCGCAAGGCAACCGATTCAGCACGTATTCCTCCAGCAGCGCGAGCCGCTGGCGGTCAATTGATGCTGCTTCTTGCTGTTGCGCGATGAGCTGATTCATCAGCTCCGCGTTTTTGTCCACCTGCTGAAGCAGTTTCTCGTTGACGTCCTGTCCAGGGAACAAGCGCCGCGCTATGATGCGCGACAGCGTCGTCAGGAAGATCATTCCCAAGGCAATTCCGCCGGCAGTGATGATGGCGGCGACCAGTCGACCCGGCAGGGTATGCGGATTGAGATCCGACCCGACGGTGAAGATGGTCATCACGACGTAGAACGCCGTGTCCTGGAAGTTCGTGAACGTTTGAGATTCGACCTGCATCAGCACGAGCGATCCGGAAGTGACCAGGACAACCGCCGCGGCCATCACGACCACAAGCGGATGCTGGCTGAACTTCTGAATTGTCCATTTCGCCATACGAATCAGATGGCAGACCGAGCCGATAAGGACGAACGTTTGCAGTGACGCAATGTTCTGGAAATGCTGCAACAGTACATCGTGCTGGAAAGGGAACCAGACGACGCAGATTGTCAGCTCCAACCAATGTTCTTTGGCGTAGCGCCAGAAATGGAAGGAGACCAGACCATAGAGCGCCACGTCGAGAATGAATGCCGACCATGTAGTCACCTGCATTATCCAACGGAAGTGCTGCCAGGTGACTCCGACGTAGGGGACGACCATGTCCTGATTCGGCACGAACTCGTTGACGACAACGAGGAAGACGGCGGCTGCGGACAGGATGAACAGGAGGCCCTCGATCGAGGGCTCGAGCCTGTTGAGCCATGACTTCAGCCGCTCGAGCGGCGAAAAGTTGCCCATGTGGCAGACTCCTCAGTTAAGCCGTTTGGCTGTGAGACCTAGCTGTGTTATCGATCGTTCGCTCTGCGTGGCAATGGCGCCGGCGCCTGGAGAGAGAACTGATATTGCTGCATCGCGGTCAGCAGATCCTGCATGGCAGCATCAGCGAACTGTTTGCCTTCGCCCACTTCCGCCAATGCGTCGAAAATGCCGGACTGGAGCGCCGTCACTTTGGCTTCAATGCGGCGCAAGCCGGCGTGATTGCGCTGCAACTCTTTCCTGTCGGCAGCCGTCAGCAGAGCGTCTGTGGCAGTATCGCGCTCATCGAGCGTTTGGGCTAGCCGCGCTAAGCCGGACAGCGCCCGACGGATTGCCGCGCGCTGATTCTTCAGCTTCCCTGACTGCTCGGCGGCAATGCGAGCGACATTATCTACGGCCGCCTTGCGTTCGCCATCGGCCATGAGATTGTTTTTCAATAGGACCATCATGTTCAAGTTCCTTCACGAGATCGGGGCGCAGCGCATATTAACCGCGCCCCGCAGTTTTAATTGCCGGACATCAACTTCTCGATATCCGCGACCGACTTCGGCACGGAGGCGGTAATCACCTCGCAGCCGTCCTCAGTCACGATCACGTCGTCTTCGATGCGCACGCCGATGCCGCGATACTTCTCCGGCACGCGGGTGTCATTCTTGTCGAAGTAGAGACCGGGCTCGACGGTCAGGACCATGCCCACCTTTAGATCCTCGCGGTCGCAAGGATCGTGCACGTCGAGGCCCATGTGATGGCCGACGCCGTGCATGAAGAAGTCGTTGAGCATGAGCGGCTTGGCGTCGCCTTCGGCCGGCTTCTTGCCCGCCCTGGCGTCTGCCGCCTTCTGCTTCCAAATCTCGCGCTCTTTCTTTTCGGTTAGATCACCCGGCAGGATGCCCAGCTCGATCAGACCGGCGCGCAGAACGCGGCTGGCGACTTTGTGAGTGTTGCCCCAGGCATTGCCCGCACGAATCGACTTGATGCCGGCTACCTGCGACTTCAGCACCAGCTCGTAAATCTCGCGCTGTGCCTCGGTGAACTTGCCGTTCACCGGCCAGGTGCGCGTGATGTCCGAGGCGTAGCCGGCGAATTCCGCCGCCGCATCCACCAGCACGAGGTCGCCATCCTTGAGGGTGGCGTTGTTCTCGGTGTAGTGAAGAACGACTGCGTTGTTGCCGCCACCGACGATGCTGCCGTAGGCGACGCCGCTTGCGCCCATGTACATGAACGCACCTTCCAGAACGGCCTGCAACTGGCGCTCGCTCATGCCCGGACGTGTCGCCTTCATGGCTTCGCAATGGGCGCGAGCGGAAATCTCGCCGGAGTGGCGCAGCACGTTCTGCTCGCGAGCAGACTTGCAGGCGCGCATGTCGTGCAGAATATCCAGCGTGTCGAACAGCGGCTTCTGACCGCCGTGCTCGCCGGTCTGCCAGACTTTCTTGAACGACTCGTCGAACTCCTCGTTGAGGCCGATGTGGTGATAAACGTTTTCCGCCCGGCCGACAAGCCCGCCGATCTGCGACTGGAACGCATCAACTCCATATGCCTCGTGCGCGCCGAAATTCTTCTTCGCGCCTTCGACGCCGCAGCGGATGCCCGTCCAGATTTCGCGCGCCCGGTCTTTCGGACGTACGAACATGATGACGCGCTTCTTGTACTTGCCGGACAACTTAGTAATGACGACCGCCGCCTCAGCCTCAGGGAAGCCGGTGAGGTACAGCAGGTCGGAGGACTGCCGGTAGGCGTGCTCCGTGTCGTTGGAGCGCGTGCGTTCCGGATTGGCGACGACGATTGCCACCGAGCTGTCGCGCATCTTCGACCAGAATTCGTCGATGCGTGCGCGATACTCAGACCGGGCAATCTTCGGACCTTTGTTCATTTTGAGATGAGCGAACGAACTCATTTGGACCTCCGTTGATAAACGCAGTTATCCCTTGTGAACACACGTGTTCACATTGCAAAGGGGTAGGGGAGCTAACCGCTTACGCCTTGTTCAGCTCCGCGAATCGATCGGCCATCGCCAGCCGTTCGTTAATTGGCGGGTGCGTGTGGAACAGCAGCACCTTCCATTTGGGTGGTGTGAGTTCAGCCTTGTTTATCTCCGCTAGGCGCTTAAAGGCGGCCTTGTGCGCGGGGACGTTTTGCATGCGTTCCAGCGAGTACCAATCGGACTGCCTCTCGAAATAGCGGCTCACCGCTTTCTCGAAAGGACCGATCAGCAACGAGAACACACCCAACACCAGGAAGAACAGGGGCAGCGCGGCCGGCGCGGTGAAACTTGCATAGCCGAGCGCCGGAGCGAGGTTGGTGAGGACGACGTTGCACACGAAGAAACTCAGCAAAGTGACGATAGTGCTCATCACGATGCCCTTCGCGATGTGGCCGTGCACATAGTGTCCGACCTCGTGCGCGAAGACCGCTTCGATTTCCTCAGGAGTGAACGCATCGACGAGAGTGTCGCCCAGCATCACGTGCTTGGTAGAACCCATGCCCGACAGGAAGGCATTCGCCTTCTTCGTTTCTTTGCTCATGCTGAAGCGCGAAACGTTGGAGACCGTCAGTCCAGTCCCCTGAGCAATAGTCTTCAGACGATCGACCAGCGACTGGTCCTCGACCGGCGTCACCTTGTAGAAGATGGGCACGAGCACCACCGGCATCAGCTTGCCGATGACCACCGAGACCAACAGCACGCCGACAGTCGCCAAAACCCACCACCAGGCGGTGAAGTGCCATAGCAGTGCGTACAGACCGGCGAGCAGTAAGCCGCCGAACACCAACATGAGGGCGTTCATTTTGAACCACTTCCACATGTAGGCGCCGAAACTCTGAGTGCTCAGTCCGAACTTGTGTTCGATGACGAAGCCGGAGTAGAAGTCGATCGGAAAGGATATCGCCTCTGCGATAACGGCGAACAGTCCGGCGACGCCGAACAGCTCGAGCCATTGATTGCCGTTCGCCCAGGGTTTCACGATGGCATCGAGTTGCAGCCCGCCATGTACGCCCATGTAAATCAGGTAAGCGAAGCTGATGGCCACGCTAACCATCCGCAGTTTGAACTTCTGACGCACATAAGCCTTCGTTTCCGCCGTCTCAGTCGAGTCGGCGTCATCGGCTGTGCGCAGTAGCGGACGTAAAATTCGTTTGATGTAGCTCATGGATTACTCCACTGTAGCGGCGGGCGGCAGCCCGCGTTTGCCACGATCTTGGTAGCGGCGAGCTTTAGCCCGCTGTTTTTACAACCGCACGGTTATCGGCTCACTGAGATCCGCCACCGTGCAATCACCTTTTGTCTCGTCTTCGAAGACGAGACAGGCCAGGTCGAGTTGCCGACCGAGCGCAGTCATCGGGTAGTGCCAGATACCGGGGAGGTAGCTTATGCCCTGGGCACCCTCGATTATGAAAGCCGCCAGTGTCGAAAGGGCAGGATTGTCTCCGCCTTGCGCGACGATCGTCACATACTTCCCATCCTGCATCGGCATGAAAACTTGAGTCGAGAACGGATGCTTCTCGAGCATGTTGATTGTAATCTCCGGTTGCGTGAAAGCGCTGCACCGGAATATGCACAAATTAAAACGCCCGCTGTTGGGACGCAGGTTCAAAACATCCGCGAGGTAGTTGAATCGCTTGGCGGAGCCAAAGTTGGCGGGCGCAAACGGCAGCTCGTCCCTGGCTGCAATCACTTGCCCGTATGCGCTATAAGCCTCGGGAGTGATCGGCTGGGCTTTGATTATTCGCGGCGGCGCGCTAGTCATTGCATCCCCATGAGTCGGGCGCGTCTATTATGGCGCACCCGACGGGAGGATGGTAGCGGCGGGCTTTCGCCCGCTTTAGCTATCGAAGTGCCGCATCTCCGCCTCATAGCGCAACTTGGCGACGAACTTCGCCCCAAGCCGTTTAATGCGCGCGTTGAACTCCTCTTTGGCGAAGCAATCGGCCAGGTGGTGGATTCGCTTCGCATCGTCGTAGGTCTGCTTGTGTAGAGCGAAAGCCTCCGCGGTTGCTTTCATCGCGGAGTCGTAGACCGGTTGCGCGACAGCGCGTGCAGCCTGCAGCTTCGCCAGGATCGCGAACATCTCCTTCTGGGCGACCAGAGGTTCGGTGGCGATTTCCATTTTCTGGTTCGCGACCAAAAGCTGTTCTTCGAGTTCAGCGCATGCCAGTTGGTACCGGCGCCTTGCGGCTGAAGTCTCCTCTTCATAGGTTCGCGCTTCGGCAGCAAATGATGCGATTGCCTGGCGATAATCCGCCTTGTTTTTCGACAGTGCTCGGGTGAGGCGCCAGCGTTCGATGGCTACCATCAAACGCGTGAGCAGTCCTCGCCCGCTGTGCGTGGGTGCCCGACACTCCAGGCACTCGTCGAGCGCCAGCGAGCAGGCAGCGCACAACTTATAAGCGCTGTAGGTATCGAGCGTGCACGTCTCGCACTTCTGGGCAGCGGCAAGAACCGCGCCGCCGAGCCCTTGGACGATATGCCGTGGACATTGCAGCATTGTTGTTCTCTCAATGTGCTTGTGGTCGGAGCGCCGGAATCTTGCCGGGGCTCCAACGAGTGTTACATTCCAATGGTGTGCGACAGCGAATACAGCAAGCCGGCTGTCGCTGCCGAGATCCAGGTGGCGAAGTTGGCCGCGATGAGCGCCCGGAAGACCATGCCGGAAATCTCTTTCCGACGTTCCGGAGCCATGGCGCCCAAACCACCGATGTTGATGGCCATCGAGCCCAGGTTGCAGAAGCCGCACAACGCCATGGTCGTGATCATCTGCGTCCGAGGGGACATCGTGTACGAAGCTGTTCCTGCAATCACTTTCGAAAGCTCGCCATAGGCGGCGAACTCGTTCAAGCTGATTTCGGTGCCCATAAGGCGGCCGGAGTGGAACGCTTCGTGCCAGGGAACGCCGATGATGTACGCCACCGGCGAGAACACCCAACCGAGGATGTCCTGCAGAGTCAGCGTGATCCCGAAGGGATGGGCTGCTGCTCCAAGGATAGTGTTGAGCAGGGCGATGTACGTTACCGCCATCGCAACCATGATCACCACGTTTCGCGCGATCTGCCAACCGTCCTGCAGCGCGCCCTGCGTCATCGCGTCGAGGGCGCCGTGATATTCGTGTGCCTGTGCGAGCTCGACTTCACCGGCCAGAGCCTTCGCATCCGTCTCGGGGAAAACGATCTTCGCCACGACGATGCCGTTGATCGCCGACTGAATCGAAGCGGCAATCAGGAACGTCGGGTTCATGCCGACTGAGATGTACGCCAGCAACGACGCGCCCGAGATTGTGGCCATGGCGGCCGTCAGCGAGCAGAACAGCTGCGAGGGAGTCAGCTTGGGCAGGTACGGTTTGATCAGTACCTGACACTCAACTTGACCAACGAACACGGCTGCGGCAGTCGAAACTGCCTCCGCTCCGCTTATACCCAGCGACTTCGTAAGGAATCGCGCAGCTCCCTTCACCACAAACTGGGTGACCCGCAGGTAAAAGAGCAGCGCCGAGAGCGACGAAACGAAGATGATCGCCAAACCGATTCGGACGGCGAAGATGAACTGGTCCTCGACCAACTGCTTGTTCAGGATGAACTCACCGCCTTGCACCGTAGCGCTAAGCAGATGATCCAAACCGGCAGCAAGCAGGAGGAAGAACTCTTTGGTCAGGGGAAGGAACAGCACGAAAGCACAGATGATCGCCTGCAGAGACAAACCGACCAGCGGTGTCCTCCAGTTGATCGCCTTGCGATTGTTGGACATGAGCAGCGCCATCCCCATGATGGCGGCAATGCCCACAAGACCAATTACGTTTTCCATAAGTAACCTCCGGGCGCCGGGACCGGCGCAGGCTGGTAGCCTGCGCTCCTCTGTAGCGGCGGGCGGAAGCCCGCTGCCGGAATGGCCAAAATGGCGCCGCCATTAAGAGTTGGACTTCTCGTCTTGCCAGCCGTCGTCGGCAAGTTGCTTGTCGAGCTCTTCGCCCAGCGCGCGCAATACCGGGTCGTCTTGCCAATCGTACGGATAGAGTGCGCGATAGTTCGCCAGCGCTACCTCGGTCAAGCCAAGGCGCGCGTGGAACAGATCCAACGAACTGCTGTAGATGAAATCGCTGTGTGAGGACCGCTTTGCCTGTTTGAGCAACACTTCGTGCTGCTCGCCGAGCTTCAGCTTGTCTTTAATCTCGTCGGCTTGCACCCGCATTTTGGCAAGCCTCTCCTCGAGTTGCTCGATTTCGCGACGCAATGCGGCTTCTTCCAGCAGGCGGACGACGAGCACCTTGTCGGCATCGCTTTGCAGATGCGCCTGCTCACCAATCATCTTTTGCAGCAGCTTATAGTCGTCGGCTGCCTCGTCGCGACGATTGGCAAGATTGACCTTCGCCACTTTTAAGTCATCGCGCAGTCTGCGCAATTCGGTGGCAATCGTCTTGCGGTAGTCGGAGTCTTGATTCGTCGGCAGCGGCTCGGACGGACTATTGTTCCAACCGAGCAGATCTTTCAGCCATTGCAGCATGTTCGATTCCTTCGGTAACTCTAAGGCGTAAGCCCCGAGGGCGATGTGAAGTTGTGTGGCAGCGAAACCCCGTTTCCAACTGCCTTGTTGACTCGCGGTGTGGTCTGCTCAGTATTAGGGACGGGGCATCAGGAGCAAGGACATGGATTGGAACTTAAACCGCTCGCAGCAAGAAAAAATGGCCGACCGCGAGCTGGACAATTTGGACGACCAAATTGAAAAACGGCCAACGAACAAATTCACCGCCCGGTCTAATGCAGTCAACCTGCAGGATCTGTTGCAGCTGCGCAATTGCGTTAACAAACGCCAGGACGGACCAGGCTCCAACAAAATTTCGGGCGCGTTCAAGCAAATGAACACCGCACGCAACAAATGGTTCGATGCGAAATGACGAAATGAAGTACATGTGAGCGCGGCGGCAACGCCGACCCAATCGCGTTAAATGTCGGTTCATCGCGAAAGGCAAGGATCACTGCCGCTCTCAAATAGGTCGACTCACGGGGCGGCGAGTGTGCCGCCCCGTGAGCTTTTTGTAGAAGAACGCAGGCGAGCCGCCTGCGCTCCTTTGGAAGGGCGGGCTTTAGCCCGCTTCCTGCAGCGTGCCGGCGACGGCGATCGTGGCGTTGTCCACCTGGAAGTACCGGCGGATGGCCTCGTTCACCTGCTCGCGGGTCACCGACTTGAGAGCTTCCTCGTACTTGTCGAGGAACTCAATGCCGACGCCTTCGTATTCGGCGTTGCAGATCGCGATTGCCACTCTGAGCATGCTGTCGAAGGACATCGCGAAATGGTTGATCAGCGTGGATTTCTCCAGTGCCAATTCCTTCTCGCCGATGCCGTCTTTCGCGAAGCAAGCGATGATCTTCTCGATGAGCGAGATGGACCGTTCGAGCTGCGTGCGGTCGGTGGACATGTTCACCATCCACGGACCACCGGCTACTGGCTCGTCCGTGAAGGACGAGTAGACGCCGTACGTCAGTCCGCGACGCTCACGAATCTCGAATCCGAGACGCGAGGACATGGTGTCGCCGCCCAGAGCGCTGTTGGCGATTTGCGCCGCCAAATAATCCGGCGACTTCTTCGACAGCGCAGTAGGGATGCCGAGGGCAATGGCAATACTATCCTTGCCCTCGAGGTGAACGCGCTTGCGTCCACCGGCTGCGCTAATGGTTGTCGGCGCCGGCTCGGTCGAACGAACCTCGCCGCCAGTCCAGTCACCGAGCTTGCTCTCGACGAGCTTCTGCATGGACTCGGCGTCGAACTTGCCGGTGATGGCAAGCACAGACCCGCGAGCACCGAACAATTTGTGGCACTCGCGCAAGTCCTCGACGCTAACAGTGCCGAGCCGGATCTTCGCCGTCTCGGTCGACTGCTGGCAGAACGGACTCTCGGCCGGATATAACGACTGCGCAAGCGAAATGCCGGCTTGCGCATCCGGATCCGTGGCGGCCTGTTCGAGGTCTGCAGCCGACTTCGTCTTCAGGAGCGCGAGCTCCTCAGCGTCGAAGGTTGGATGCAGAAGACCGTCGGCTACCATGTCGAGATATAGCGGCATGTCGGCAGGCGGCACCAGCGAGCGCAGCGCCGAGCTGAATCTGCCGGTCTGCCAATGCAGTCCGGCGATCATCTCGGAGGTGAGTTCTTGGATGCGCTTCTTGGTGAAGCGCGCCGAACCCAACCCGAGCATCTCCGCCGTCGCGTGCAATGCCATGCGTTTTTCCGCAGGCACCCGATCGAAACCGGCGTTGACGAGCAGCGAGAAGCCCAGGGCGGAATCCGCCTGGCTTGGAGTAGGCATCAGCAATACCGTCAGGCCGTTCGCTAGCGCGACCTTGCGTACCTGTTGCGCATAGCCCGCTGCAGGCTGACCGCCAAGCGGGTAGAGCACCGTCTTCTCGAAGGTGGGCGAGCTTACCTCATCGCTGATTTCCGGACGCTGAGGTGTATCTTCGTCGTGAGACGCAGGCACCGCTTCGCCTGAAGGCAGGAAGTAGACAACCGTGCGATTGTCTTCGATGAGATATTGCTTGGCGACGCGCTGGATGTCCTGGGCGGTCAGCTTGTCGAAGTTGTCGTCGAAGTCTTCGCCCCACTGCCAATCGGCAACTGCTTCGTTTTCGCTCAGTTGCATGGCGAAGCCAATCTGGTGGTCGCGAGCCATGAGCGTGCCGTTGCGGTTGAGCTTTTTCAGCGAAGTCATCTGCCGCTTGGACACGAGATGTGTCTTGAACCACTCGATTTGCTTGAGGGCAATCTTTTCCACCAGCTCGGGCTTGGTGCCCGGGGTGAGATAGACTACGACTTCGAACAAACCGGCATCGTGGGTAGCACGACTGTAGGCGCCCGCCCGCGCAGCAAGCTCTTGCTCCACAAGCGCTCTCTCGAGGCGCGATGCCGCGCTGCCACCGAGCAACACGCTCAGCGCCGCTATCGCGTAGTGATCCGCGTGGTCCGCTTCCGGAACGTGGAACGCCATGCGGACGATCGGCAGGTCGCCGGGGCGCCGGATCACAGCTCGGCGCTCGCCGAACTGAGGCGGTTCCACCGTATACGGCGTTGGGATTGAACGTGGCGACGGCGGAATATCGCCATAGGCACGCGCAATCTGGCGCAGAACCGTGGACTCATCGCCGCCGACGACGATAAGAGTCACGTTGTTCGGCCAGTAGTACACGTCGTACAGGCGCTCCTTCAGCGCGGCGGCAGTGACTTTCATCACTTCCGAACGGGCGCCGATGGTGTCGACTTTGTACGAGTGTTCGGTGAATGCCAGCGAGTACGTCAGCTTTTGAGCGAGCTCACCGGGATCGTTCTCACCGATTTCGAACTCCTTCACCACCACGGGCATCTCGCTGGAGAGCTCCTTGTCGGTGATGCGTGCATTGCGCAGGCGATCGGCCTCGTACTCGAAGTAGGTGCCTAGGGCGTACACCGGAATCTGGGCGAAGTAGTTGGTGCGGTCGAAGGAAGTCGTGGCGTTCATCACGTTGCCGTGCGCCTTGACGAATTCGTCGTAGCTATTGCCGTTCTCGCGGTTACGTGTGGGGGTGCCCTTGAAGAGCATGTGCTCGAGCAAGTGCGCGTATCCGGTGGTGCCGGCGCCTTCGTGGCGCGAGCCCACATTGACGTGCTGAACGACGCATGCGGTGCGGGCGCTCGGGTTCGGCGCCAGCACGATTTTCAACGAGTTGCGTTTTAGCAAATACTCGCTGATACCGTTCTTTTCGGCGACAAAGCTGATGCCCAGCCGCCGCAGTGTTTTCGATGTCGGCTTCATTGCGTTATCCGTGGATATCGAGGCGCGACTTGGTACCGGCGGGCTTTAGCCCGCCAGCTGCCGCGCGTACTACGTGAGACTTAGCAATGTCGCATTCGGGGCGACAGTGCTGGTTTGCGGCCCTAATGGGGCTTAAACGTTTTTGAAACTTCGTGGTGCTAACCTAGAGATAGTGTGGTATTCACCCATCTCCTCGGGTATAAGTTCTTATGGTGTTATCGGGGCTTTTCATGCGCCAGCGCATCTATCGGGCATTTCAGCAACTCTTGCTTGACGAATCAGGCCAGAGCATCACGGAATACGGCGCGATAATCGGGTTTGTCGGAGTCCTGATCGCACTGGCATTCAATCTGGCACATGGTGGTTTTTTCGCCGCTACGTCGCAGGCTTTTTCCACGACCAACTCCAGCCTCGATGCCTTGAATCAAGTGGGCAGCAGCTCTTCTTAAGCAAGCGATGAACAAACGAAATACCACCTGGCTGCGCACATTCTTGCTCGACGAGAGCGGGCAGAGCATCACCGAATATGGTGCCATCATCGCCTTCGTGGGAGTGCTCATTGCCGTGGTTTTCGGCTTGGCGCGTGGCTCGTTGTTCTCGGCCGTGTCAGGCTCGTACTCGTCAGTAACTTCACAGCTTGGTGCGCTAAATGCGTACTCGGGCAGCTCTAGTTCGTAAGACGTGCGCACACGGCTCTAGACTTAGCTAGATGAAAACCTGCTGTTTTGGTGAACGGCTTGAGTTCTAAGTTTGGTGAGAGATCCTAAAGTGGACTGGTGAAAATATGAGCCCTAACAACCTAGTAAGATGGGCTCCTGGAAGCTAGTTCAGCATTTTTAAACAAGATCCACTTCCGAATGAGAAACAGATCTCAAGAGATTGTTTGCTTTTAAATGCGGAGTTGGTGGGACTGCTGCTGACTACCGACTTCCGCTCCAAAACCGTCACCTGGCTGAAAACCGCATGGGCACTCATGTTTAGCGCGATCCTCTTGACTAACTGGCGCGCCGATTCGCTTGGATGCCAATAGCTGTCTCGTTTATAGCTAGCGCAGTTGGACCTACAAAGGGGCGGCTACTTTGCCACCGCCGTCCGGCAAGCCCATCTGGGGCTGATTCCGCCGGGTGACACCCGCGTCAGCCGTGAAGTTGCCAGGATTGCAACGGTTACTCGTCAATCTCTAGGCTTGGACCTGCATTTATTTCTCTCTTGGATCTCAGGTGACTTCGCGCTAAAACTCACGACTACTGCATAACTGGCTGCTCCCTTTAGGCAGTACTGGCTGTGTGATTTCGTCGGGCAAGTATCTGAGATTCCTGTTGCCACCATGTGCGAAAAACCGCCGGTTTTTCGTACATGACTCTACAAGCACATCCCGAACTCGGTAGCTGAGGATGTCGCCGGCAAGCGGGCATGTGCCTGTTTGCTGGTTCGGCGTTGGGCCGCTGTTTTGCTACCACCTGTGGTGTCACTGGGCGCGCGAACGCTGTGTGATGCCCACGGAGGGTCTATGGATCAGACTTTGCAGTCTGCCCGTGTAGCTGTCGCGAGTAAAGCTGCTGTAAGAAAGCCACTCGAGCTCGTCTTGAGAGGACACGGCATGCTCGGACTGGCGCATATCGGAGTGCTTCGGGCGTTCGTCGAAAAAGGCGTGCGCATCGATCACCTAACCGCTATGTCCCTTGGCTCCGTTGTCGCAACTCTGTTTGCCAACGGAGTGGACTCATCCGCAATCGAACAGATGTTCCTCAACAAGAAAGCACGGCGCTTCATGCGCGAAGCCTGGCTTGGCCATGGTAAGTGTCACCAGTACACTTACGGCAAAGTGCAGGATTTGCTGCCTGAGGCGCGCAACTTCGTCGAGAAGAATCACCTGATGCCCAAGGCGACGTTGTCGCTTTTGTGCTTCGATGTGGTTGAAGCTCAGACGATGACTTACGAAGGCATCGATTACGACCTGGCAACGGCGCTTACCGCCTGCTGCTCGGTTGCCGGATTGATGCGTCCGATTCGTAAGGGGAACGCTGTTCTCGTTGATTGTTCTTTGTACGGCTGTAAGTTGGAAACACCCGCCGGCTGCGTCACGATTATCTCCGACGTGAAACTGGATGGAGCCGTTCCTGAGGACGGGCTCTCTCCGATAGACCGTTGGCTGGATCGCCGCAGCCGCTTGATTGGACAGGAAAGCTCTTGCGAGAGCGTCGCCGGCAAGCACAGCATGGTCATCAAGACTACTGTGCCCAACGAGGCGCTCGTCGCTTATGGCTGCTCCGAAGAAGCCATTCAGCGCATCATCGATGCCGGGTATGAATCGGCGCTGCTGTTTCTGGATACTTTCGATGCCCGTCAGGCAGAGCCTGCCGTGGCCGTCGAAACCTAGTTTTGCAACGCGCAGTCGTCTTGAACACTCGCGACACGGTATCGCCCGCGGTGGCACTTCCTCACGGAGGAACGCCGCGGGCGAACCTCACTTCAGGCTTTAACTAGTAACGGGGCGTGAAATGCTCGTTATCGCATGGTTCTTCCTCGCTTGCCTGGCTGCCCTCGTTGTGGGAGCAGCCTGGCTGTTTCGGACGCTCAAGCGTCTGACACCCGAGGGCATGGACATTTGGGAGTTTGCCGCGAAATCCGGCGAAAGTGGCTATCTGCCGCCGCCTCCCAACGCTACCGGCGTGCGACTGTACTGGAAGTTTTGCCGTCTGATGGTGAAGCTCCAGATCGGTCGATACACGGTGGTGAATCCCGAATATCTGAAGGTCGATGGTGCAGCTATCTACTCCTCGAACCATAGCCATTACACCGACCCGATGCTTTTTCCGCTTGCAGTCGGCAAGAACTTCCGCCACATGGGCTCGCGGAAGGTGTTTAAGTTCGTCGGCGGGTTGTCCGGTGTGTTCTCGGCTGGTCTGGGCGGATTTCCGGTTGACCAGAGGCCAGGCAAAGGTGCCGGCGCCGCCGAGGCAGCAGTGAAGGTACTGGTCACTGGTCAGCCCATCGTAATTTTTCCCGAGGGCACCGTCTGGGTGTCCGGCGTCGACGGACCTCGGCCTTTCCGCAAAGGTATCGTCCGTATCGCCAAGGAGGCTTCCGCTAAGTTAGGCAAGCCGGTTTACATAGTGCCTGCCTATATCCGCTACAACCGCTATCCCGGCGAGTGGATTGAGCAGTGGCCGTCCTGGAAAACTTTTCTCTTCCTGCTGCTCTGCGCGCCCGTCTACCGGCGCGGAGCGACTATCGTTGCCGGCAAGCCGCTCAGCTCCGCTGACTTGCCCGAAGACGACGATGAAGCAATCGAGTTGGTGCGCAACACCATCATCGCGCTCGATCCTGCACAGCGCGCCAAGGCGAGCTGCTGCAAGTAAACGCCGGCGCACCACTGTCGGCAGATTCATTGGTGAGAACGCAGATCGACCTCGTCGATCTGCGGCTCGCCAAGCCTTTCTTCACCTGTTTCCGTTCGTCTGTCGGCGCGCAACTATGGCATATAAAAACTAATTTTCAGAGCAAGAAGTCTCATGTACACGCAGTACACCGCACCCACCAGATTGTTCCTATTCACACCGGCCAGAGTGAGCCTGATCGTTTGTAACCCGGCGGGAACCACGTATGCAACTGGGTTCCGGCATGAATTCTTGATTGGCTGACGTCGCGCTGGTCAATAACAATGCAGGTGATCTGTAGTTTTCCTCGTCCTTGATTCGCAAACCACACCCCCCGATCTCATAAGCAAATCCAGCAATGAGTTTTCGTCCACGCGACGAGGGAAGTGATCGGACGATCGAACCGCAGCCGTGTTTCTGTCGAACAGTGAAAGGAAAACCGATGCTCGTTGATAAAGGCTACTCTGCGCTATCCAGGGTGGTGCTCACGGGTGCTGCCAGCGCGGCGCTCAGCACTGCCGAGGCATGCGTCGCTGTTGCCCAATTGCCCGATCCGACGCTTTCGCCGGCATTCCGCAAGGAGGCCGATCTGCAGTCAGGCGTCGCCGAAGCGGCAGCACGTCTGTCCAGGGCGGTGCAGGTTCTCTGCAATGTGGAAGGCGCTTGTGCAGCCATGCCGAACAGCGAAGAAATTCTCAGAGCTTTTGAAGAAGCGAAAGCTGAAAAGTTCGCCGCTGAGGCACTTCTGGCGGCCGCTGCGCAAGGGCTGCAAACGTTTCGTGCGCAGACGAAGAACCTCCCTAGTGCGCAGCTTGGCGAGTTGGCATCGAGCTTGGTCCGCTTTAAAAACGATGGCTTATATCAACCCGGACAGCGCTGCTGGGATGCCTGGGAAATGCATCGAACAGCGCAGCGCCTACTGGACGAAGTCCGGGTTGCTGACGGCTATGTTCTCGATTGCAGCGACAAAATTGCAGAGCGCGATGCAGCCAAACTCGCCCTTGCAAAACTTACGGCTGCAGCACAAGATTCTTCGGCCCCGTCAATCGAGATGGCGTTGGCGGCTGCCCAGCGCGCATTCGAGCAGTCCGAAGCTGAGATTCGGGCGAACGACGCGCGCCTGCTGCAGGCGCCGTCGCTGGTTCAACTGCTGTCGAAGCTGGTCGGGGAGTTGCGAGCCTTGCACGTAGCTTGTGAAAACATGGACAGAGTCGTGCGCGGGGAAAGTCCACTGCCCTTGCGTCCGGGTAGCCCGGCCCGACACGCCTGAGCCTGAGAATCGCTAAGGAGACGAACGGCAGCGCATTGGTTTTCAGTGGTGTGTTGCCGTTCGTCCCTGCTCTCCTCCCGTTTTTCTTGCAATTTACATACTATACGAGATGGTTGATAACGGTTGTCAGGTCAAAAAATTTAGTTTCGCTTAATCTGAGTCGGCGTTATCATGGGCTTGAAAACTTGATGTAGTCCAGGTTGTGCGTGAGCACCTAGAAAGACTGCGGCGTGTTGCATTCAGCAGCGCAAACTTCGCGCGTGGTTCGCAAAACTCATCTCCTCTTGGCGGCTTTGTTCATGATGCTCTTCGGCTTGCTGCCGCAGGCGCAAGCTGCACCGCCCGTCTTATACGGGCACATCACCCGGCAATGCGAGGGTCCTTCGGACACAGTCAGTGATGCCACCACCTGTACCCGGCATTGTGGTTTTCGTGGTACCTGGAACTCCATTACCGAAGTGACCGGCTCAACAGTCGAAGGAATCGTCGTTGGCGAACAGGTGACTTCGCAGGTGCGTTTCGCGAAGTTGGCGAATGACGTCACGGTCGCAGTCTGGGCGCAGACCGGATGGTCCAACAACTGTAGCGTGCTTAATCTGCTGAACGGACAGCAAGCGCAGGTTGTGCGAGAGAACGAAGGACTGGCCGAAAACGCCGGATGCCGCGAGGTCTCATTCGATGAATACACGCGCACCGGTCACGACGAGATGCTGGTGTTCAGCAAGGTTCGTATGTACGTTGGCGAGAGCTTCGCCGGCTGTTACACGACGCGATCATTCTTGCACCGGGTGCGCCCGGACGGCAATCTTTCCGTGTGCCATGACCCGCTCGCGCAGCAAAACTGAGCAATTTCGCGACCAAGTATTCGCCGACTTTTCAAATAGAAACGGAACTGCGCAAAAGTTGTTTCTATTTGAAAAGTCCATCGCTATTTTTGCCCCCTTGGCGCGATTTGAGAACGAGTATTCAGGACTGGGAATTCCACCACCACCTGTGGATTTATACATGCCTTTTGTGCTGGAGCACGCTCATACTTTGGTTTGGGTGGGAATCCAGAACTTCGCGCATCTATTGGCTTTGGGAGGCGGGTATGTTTCATTTCACGCATGGAGATGCGAAGCACATCGCTTCGCTGCTCAATGATCCGGCTGCTGGTCTTCAACAACTCGGGATCACGCTGGTGCAGCAACAGGCGAGTTTGATCGACAAAACGTTTGCCTTTCAGTCGCCGCAGCACAAGCAGCTGCTTTCGCAGATGCTTCAACTGATTAATCAGTATGCGAGTCCTGCTCAACTCGAACTGTTCTTGCAAGCGCCCGGGGCTATCGGCTTCCGGGTAGGGCGGAGCAATAGCGGACGCGAACAGCATGCTGCACCGAGGCGAACGGGATGGCAATCACAGAACGCCGGACAGCAGCGGTTTGGTATGGTGGAGTAGAGAAGCGGGCTGAGCGGTTCTATCACTGGGATCGCACGCATCCTGCGTGCTCCGTTGGTCTCTGCGCTCAGGAGCAGGCTGGAAGCCTGCGATCCCAGTGTGGTGTACACTTAGCGCATGCTGCGCGTGCTGCACAGGGATGAGCATTTGCTGGCGGTGTCGAAGCCGTCGGGGATGGTCGTGCATCGAGGATGGGCGGATGATGCCGTCACCGCGGCGGACATTGTTCGCGACGAAATCATCGACGCGCCGGTGCATGCGATTCACAGACTCGACCGCGGGACAAGCGGAATTTTGTTGTTTGCGTTAAACGCTGACGCGGCTCGTTTAATTCAAGTAGCCATGGCTTCAGGCAAGACGCAGAAACGTTATCTCGCGCTGGTGCGCGGTCCAATGAAAGATGGTTGCGTTCTCGACCATCCAGTACCACAACGTGATCGTGATGAACGCGTCGACGCCGTCACTGAGTTCAAACCTCTATCGCACAGCGGTCGTTGGTCCCTCGTCGAGGCACTCCCTCGAACCGGGAGACTGCACCAGATACGCAGACACCTTAAACACTTGAGTCATCCGATCGTGGGCGATGTGCGCTATGGAAAAGGCGATGTTAACCGGCTGTTTCGAGAGCAATATGGACTGCGTCGAATGGCGCTGCACTTGACCGAGCTGACGCTGCCGCTTCCGACAGGCGAGCTTCTGCGCGTTCATGATCCAATTCCGCCCGATCTGCTCGAAACATTAGAGGCGCTCGGCATGACGGCCTCTGTCACGCTTCGCTAACCGTTCAGCGCCAGCTGCGCGAATGTTGACATAGACGGTTTTCGCGAATGCTTTCGGGAAAACTGAGAGTTTTTGGTTTCTCAGTATAGAGAGAAAAGCTAGGTTGAAGTCACCTTCCATTCACTTCAGCCGACGGTAACTGACAGAGCAAACCGATAATCCCCTTACCAAACGCACGCTTCCCCGCAGCACACCACGGTGCTCGCTGCGGACCTGCGTTCGGCTGCGGTGCTGGAAGGATTGGCAACGTGCTTCGTGCACATAACCAGGATACGAAGATGGACGAACTCAAAGTTGTTGGAACAGTTCCTGCCGACAGTGCGGAACTGAAGGTGAAGGTCCGGGAAGCGGAGGTATCCATCGTTCGCGAGGAGCGCGAGGACATCGAGCTGCGCGCGAACAACTTCGATAACTGGAGCGTGAATGGTGCTCTCATCGAGCAGACCGCCGTCGCCGAGACGGGGATCAGCATGAGCATCAGCAACATCTCGATCGACGGCGATTGCGTGATCAGCGGCATGTCTTTCGTCGGCGGCGGCTCGATCTCGCAGATGATCGTCAACGGCAAACGCGTCGAGATTAAGGGCAAGGAGGTTTTCGTCGACGGCAAGAAGCAGCAGGACGCACCGCAGACGACGCTGACCAAAATCGCCTACAACATCGCCAAGCTGGTCGGCTCCTTCAATCGCATCAACGGCATCGAATTTGGCGTGCACGACGGCTCCGTTTTCATCAACGGCAAGCTGCAGATGGACGCCGAGGAGAACGCCGAGGGTGAGGAAGCGACGGAAGAGGCGGCGCCTCCACCGCCGCAACCGGACAAGGCGGTGATCGCCGTGCCTCATAGCTTCCGTGGTTCGCTGAACCTCGAGCACAAAGGCATGCAGCCGATCGCTCTCGATGGATGGACTGGCGGCGACGTCACCATCAACGCTTCCGGCAACGGCGACGGCACGGTCACCGGTCCTGTGTCGGAGGTCGGAACCCTCTCGGTCCGCATCGGGTCGATGGGCGGTTTCGATTTCGAGGGTCCCATCCATTGCGGCAAGGCGGAGACGACTCTGTCCGGCAACGGCAACCTGTCGCTTGCAGCACTCAACGCCGGCGGACTCACGGCTCGTGTCAAGTCCATGGGCAAGCTCACCGTCGATGGAGAGCTGGCAATTGACGGCGCCGCCGATTTGGGTCTGTCGGGCAACGGCGGGCTGAAACTGCGGCAAGGACTGACGGCGCAGTCGTTGGAGCTGAGCGTCTCTTCGATGGGTGGATTCACCGCCGAGGGGCCGGTGGTCATCAGCGGCGATGCCGAACTTACCCTCTCCGGCAACGGCGCGGGCAAGCTCGAATCGGGCATCCGAGCAGCGTCGCTCACCATGGCTGCGAGGTCGATGGGCGGCTTCAAGGTCGGCGGTCCGGTCAACGTGGCCGGCGAGGCCAACGTCACGCTGAGCGGAAATGGCGGCGCCAACTTCGACGAAGCGGTCGAAGCCGCCAAGTTCACCGGGAGGGTTACCAGCATGGGCGGCATCACGGCGGACGAGATCCATGCAGGCGAGCTCAATCTGAGCACCACAGGCATGGGCAGCGTCAAGGTCGATGGCGGAAGCTGCAGCTCCGGCACATTGCGTTGCTCGGGCATGGGCGGCATCAAGCTGCGCGGCGACTTCCAGAACCTGAAGCAGAGCCGCTCCGGCATGGGCGACATCAAGGTGCGTAACGACTAGGACTAAAGACGGTCGATACTACGGGCGGTGGCATGGCGCTGCCGCCCGCAGCACAGGTATTCGCACAGGAGAAAGATGATGATAGGTACCTATGTGATGGATGCGATGTTCTTCGGACTGATCGCGTTCATGCTGTATGCGTTCACGCAATATGGCAAGCCGATGGAGATCGAATTCTACCCGGTGACGTTCGGGGGTCGCCCGCTGAATCCACCGGCTCCGGCGCGCGTCACCATGGTCGCCTCCACGGACAGCGTGCTGCGCATACCGGCGGGCACGCGCTCGGTAACTATTCGCGCCGCTGCCGGAGCGCGCGTCGTCATTGGCTAATTGGGAGGTCACAATGCAGTTGGAATGGAGCCAAGCTCCGCATCGGCGGTAGCACGCGAGCCGCGCTAGCTAAGAGATCAGCATCTCGGTAAGGACCTTATGAAGATCTCATAGGCAGCTGATTTCTTTCGAGAATCAAAATCTAATAAGCTCCGCTTATTCTCTCTACCCTCGTTATCAGGAACCTTTTCTCTCAATCCAAGCACCGGTCCGCAAGATCGACTCCACATAGGCGGCAGCATGCTGCTTTGGGAGATGCCGTTCCTAACGAAATCCCGCCTCACGTTCCGCAAGACAGCGTGAACCAACCACTGAGGTAAAGCATGGACCCGAATGTCCTGAACTGCTTTCACTCGATGCCCGTAGCTTGCGTCAAGTCGGAGCCGTTCACGGCCGATCCGAACTTGAGCGGCGAATCGCTGAAGCCATGGTACCGATGGTTGGAACGTCAGATCGGGTTCTACCCGCTGTTCCTCGCCTTTGGTACGCCGTTGGCCATCGAGAACACGTTCTACTCGCACGACAGCTATGAGTGCATCCCGAAGGAGCGCCAGTCGCGTAACGTGCTGGCGATCTTCAATCTGCATGCCGTGCGCAACTGCGTCTTCACCGACTACGATGTGTGGGCGCACAGTGATGCAGACGCGTTCGAGGCGATCGAGACTGGCGAGGAGCCGGATGCCGACTGGCAGCGCGCGTTGTTCAAACCGTTGTGGTCGCGAATGCAATGGTTTCAGAAAGCACGCCGAGATCCCACCAGCGTGCAACTGCTTGCACGCCGATTGGACTTGCGACGCGCGCACGAAATCTGGACGCAAGACGAAGAGACTCTTTACGAAGTTCAGTCCCGCGGGTTGACGAATGCCAAAGTCCGGCATTTAGAAAACCCGGTGGGATGGGATGAGGAGTTGTTTCCCGTCTAACGAATGAGGAGTGGGCTTCCGCCCGCCGCTACAAAACCCTAGGAGAAACAACATGGCCGGATGGCTTGTGGAGCGCGCACGTGTTGCGATCACAGCCATGCGGCTGTGGTGCGCGCGGCGCATATGGGATCAGCCGACAATCGTTGCCGGTACTACCCACGTAATCATCGACATGCAGGAGCGATTCCTGCAGGACATTCTCGATCGCGATCGCACGGTCGCGGCTGCAATTGAGAACATCGAAGAGGCGAAGCGGCAGGGTGACGCGATTGTTCTGCTGCAATATCGGAGCAACAAGAACCCGGCAGGACCAATTGATCCGAAGGTGCTCGCTCATCTCGACGGATACACGCGTTGCTTTACGTACGACAAGTGGATTGACAACGGCGCGCCCGAAGTCGAACAGGCTTTGCTCGAGCACGACCTCGCCAACCAGGTGTTCCGCCTGTACGGACTCAACGCCGATGCATGCGTTCTGCGCACGGGTCTCGGATTGCGAACACGCTTTCCACGCTCGCGCGTGGAGGTGATCAAGGACGCATGCAGCAGCTACAACAAGCACGTTATGTGGCCGGCGTATCACTGGCATCAGAGACGCCAAATTTGGCTCGGATACTACGTGTGGCCCGGCGCCTGGCGAATCCGCCTGGTGCGCAACCGAGGGAGGCAGGCGTGACCGTGATCGGATCAACAGCAAGACCAATACGACGCTACATCCTGGTCGTGGTCGACATGCAGCTCTCGTTTCTCAGGCTGCTCGACCGCAAGGGACTTGTGGTGCGGAACGTTTGCCAGCAGATTCATGATGCACGGGTGAGGAGCAATTCGATCATCGTCGTGACTTCAGAAGGCTTCGGCATGCTCGACTCGCGCATTGAGGATGCTCTGGGTGATTATCCAGTTTGCTATCGCGTCAAGAAAACAACCGGCGACGGCAGCGCTGCGGTGAAGTCGATTTGCGATCGGTATCCGCTGCCTACCCGCAGTTTCCGACTGTGCGGCACGGCTGCCGATGCCTGCGTGTATCGTACGGCTGTAGGACTGCGCTCGGTGTTTCCGCAGAGCGAGTTGGAAATCGCAGTCGACAGCTGCAATCCATCGACGAGCAATTGGACCGGCTACGGTCTGGGCAGCATGCAGGGCACCAAGTTCACCACGATATGGGGAACGCAAGCCTCGCTGCCGCCCCGTCTCATCGGCGGACGAACGTTGGTGTTGGTGGACCTGCAGGATAACTTCGTCGGCGGCGTGCTCGGTCGCGACGACATCATCGCTGCTGCGCGAAGAGAAATCCTCCTTGCAAAAGCAGCGGGCGATGCTATTGTGCGCATCAACTATGCTACTTGCGGCGACACCAACGAGCACATCGAAGAGCTGCTGCAAGGCTATTCGCGCCTTGCCGAAATCGAAAAAGCGCAGGAAGATGGCTCCGCTGAAGTCAGCGACGAATGCATGCGTCGTGGCTTCGGAACCGAAGTGTTTCGCGCTTGCGGCGTGTATGCTGTCGCATGCCTGCACTCGACCGTGGTCGGACTGGCAGCCTACTACCCTTGCGGACGCGTCGCAGTTGTTCGTCAGGCAACGGACTTCAGCAGTTACGCTTCCGACAGGTATAGCGACGAGGCGCCCAGCAATGTGCACGTCGTGAACGTGGGCGATCGAGTCCTGTCCGCCGCATGAAGGCTCGTCGACATGAGGGCGCTCCGGCGCCCTCATACCTGCGGGCGCTATTACTAGCAAAAATAGTAAAACCGGGTCGTGCAATTCGCGCGAAACGCCGCAACATTCTTATCATCAGGATCGCAGATCCTTTCCCGATTCCTTGTTGCGCGTTGTAAAGTGAGGATTCTTTTCCGTTTTATAAAACTTGACCTCCTCTCGCGATGCTCGTTCTGGTAGAGCAGAGATACGACATCTCTATCTATTACAGCGAGAACTTTCGCGATTAGATAACAACCTGACTCAAACTGCACGCGCGCATGCGACAACTAAAGTTGTCCGGGCGTGCACGCGCGCGAAAGAATGGAGCCCACGATGCCGGGTACGGCTGACTGAGCCACTGAGTGAACGTTGTATTTAACCAGGACGCCCAGCCGGTTTCCCATGCTGAGCGTCCACAACATGGTGCAATTAAGACGCACTGGAGATACGAACATGGGACATTACTATGGGCCCGAGGCCATCTTTTTCAGCGCGATGGCCTCGGTGTTTCTATCCTTCATCGGAGCATTCTGCGGGTGGAGTATAGGCGAATGTGGCGCCGCCAAAGGCCGAAGCGTGATGGACAGCCGCGACTTCGGCGCCGGAGCGGCCGTCGCGATTGCCGGCGTTGTACTGTTCGTCCTGGCGTGCCTCAGCAATTTCACGCTGCCGCTCGGGATGATGGTGATGGCGCTTTTCGTGCCGGTGTTCGTCGGCATCGTGTCGTCCGACCTGTATTACAAACAGCATGTGCCGATGTGGATCAGCGTTGCCGATGAACTGGCCGATAAGGGCAGCAGCATCATCGAAATCCTGGATGCCGACGGCGACGGTGTCGTCTCGAGGATCGACGTCAAGGCTCGTCGCACGGAAGCGCTCGCAAAGGGCATTTCGTCGGCGCTGCTCAGTCAGCTCGCCAACTCGATGGACGACTACGGGCACAACGTCGGCAGCGAAGGCTCTTCGTGCTACGTGCTCGGAGCAAAAGATTTGTCGCTTGCGCCTACGCGTGTGCGCGACAAGTATCAGGGATGGGCGGAAGCTTACATCCCGTCGGCGGTCGCATAGTAGCGCGGTCGCAACCAGCGTTGACTAGTTCCGGCACGCCGTGGCCCTGCCTGGCGAAGCAGTAATCAACGCGGGGCGACGTACGGCGTCGCCCCTACACGAACAGACAGTCCCAGCGAATCCATGCGCCGGCGTTCGGCGTGGCTAATTCAAGAGAGGTCACATGGTTGCGATGCAACTTTCCGACGCCGAGCACGGTCAAGTGCAGGCGCGGATGATGTGGTTCTTCGCCTTCGTGTACATCGCCGAGGGCGTTGCTCAAACGAGTGGTATCATCGATCAGCCGTTGAAGCGCTTCTTGCTCGAGGGGCTTGGTTGGTCGACGTTCGCCATGTCCGCCTACCTCTGGGTGCTCAGCATCCAGTGGTGGGCGAAGCCGTTTTACGGACTGGTGAGCGACTGCGTTCCGATCGCCGGTTATCGGCGCAAGAGTTACCTGGTGCTGGCCAATCTGGCTGCTGCTGTGGCATTGTTCACCCTCAGCAAGACGCTCAGTACCAACAAGCTTATCGTCGAGTTGTCTATCGACGTGATGATGATGGCCACCTCCAGCGTGCTATGTGGTGCGCTGATCATCGAGTGGGCCAAGCATAGCACCGTGGCCGCTAAGTTCTGCGGACAGCAGTCGCTGTGGGCAAACGGCGCGACGATAGTCGCGATTTTTGCCGGCGCCTGGTTGTGCGACACGTTCAATCCAACGGACGCGCTGCATTGGGCAGCCATGATCGCGGCGGTAGCACCACTTGTGGTGATGCTCGTCACCTGGCCGCTTGTGCGGGAGGAGAAAACCCACATCGACATGGAGCGCCTGAAAGAAGGTGCCAGAGGCATCGGCCGCGCGGTGATGACGCGTTCCATTTGGGGCGTCGCCGGGCTGCTGTTTCTCTGGTCGTTCAATCCGGGCTTTGGTCCGGTCATGTACTCCTACATGAGAGGCGTGATGCACTTTGCGCCGCGCGAGATCGGCTACGTCAGCGCCTGCTTCGCAGCCGGTGCGGCCGTCGGCTCGCTCGTCTACATGAAAGTGCTGGCTCACCGGTTCTCGGTGAAGCAGCTGACAGTGCCGATCATCATCATCGGTGGCAGCGCGCAGTTGGCGTTCGTCCTCATGGGCGGCTTGCTGAGCGTAATGGTGCTCAATGTGTTCAACGGCATCTTCACGGCGATGGCATCGGTGAACGCTCATACGATCGCCGCCAACAAGTGCCCTGATCACGCCGAGGGATTCATGTATTCGACACTGCTCTCCGCGGCCAACGTGAGCTTCTTCACGTCAGGCATGGTGGGCGGGCTGCTCTACGACACGCTCTTGTTCAACCCGGTGACGCAAGTGCACCACATCAACCCGCTGATCATCATGTCGGCGGTGATCACCTTCGCCTGCCTGGCGTTGGTGCGCTCACTCGATCTGGAGCGGCCTGCACAGACGGCCGCTCAGTAAGGACCCGCTATGGACGAAAAAGACAGGGCGGCGCATGGCGTCGACCCGAAGACGGTGGGCAGCGATCCCACTACGGCCGTCGCGGATCCTATCGAGGCGATGGTCGAGAAAATAAAAACTGAAGGCAGCAAAGCTCATGCGGCGTTTTACGCATGGGCTAAGCAAGATCGGCAGCGCGTCGAAAACGATGTGCCGAACACGCCCGAACATTTGCTTGCCGGTGCGCGAGCGCTTATGGCATTCGGACTGAGCAGGGTGCAATCCATCGCCGACTTGAAGAAGGTAATGGCGATGGCGCGCCAACTGCACATGGCGGCCGCCAAGGAATACCAGCGCGTGCAATCTGAAGGCGGGGACGTTTCCGCCGTCAGCGAGCGCGCCGCGCATCTTGCCGAAAGATTACAGGAGCTCGGTGGCACGCTGATGTACATCGAGCACGAGCTGCAACATCTCGGCGGCACGTTCGACGTGCTAACCGCAAAGTTTTGGGAGCTGTATCCGGCACGTGCTGAAAACGGCGCCCTCATTCACACCCTGCCAATGAACTAGGAGGCGGAAATGCAATCGAACTTAGATCCGACACCGCCTCTGCAGCCGCAGTGGCCGCGTCGCAATTTGTCGCTCGGTATACTGCTGTCGGCCAACCTTGTCTGCTTCGCGGACAGGTACATGCCGGCGGCGGTGGTGCCCGGATTACGGCACGATATCTTCGGTGACCCCTCGCACTACTGGGGTCCCGTCGCGTTCTTGGTTCACCTCATGCAACCGCTGCTGGGAGCGAATCCGGAAAACACTCTTCTTGGATTGCTGAGCATGGCTTTCATGGTGACGTACATGTTGGGTGCTCCGATCGGCTCCGCGCTGAAAGTGCATCGCTGGTACATCATCGGCGTCGGACTGATTGTCTGGAGCTTTGCCAGCGGCGGCTCAGGCATGGCAGCAAGTTTCGAAATGATGCTGCTTACACGCATGCTTGTCGGTGTGGGCGAAGCCGCTTACGGACCGATTGCTCCCACCATGATCGCCGAGATGTTTCCCTCTTCGGTGCGCGCTTCGGCTCTGGCTATGTACCAGGCGACTACGCCTATCGGCAGTGCCATTGCTTATGGCGTCGGCATGTATGTGATGGCCAAATACGACTGGCGCTGGGCATTCTACATCGCCGCTGCGCCGGGATTCTTCGTAGGCATCGCCTGCTTCTTCATGGAGGACCCCGGTCACAAGCCGGCGGCCGCAGAGGAGAAGCGCCAGAGCTGGAAAGAAACCATGGCGGAGTTCACCGCTTGCCTGCGCAACCGCTCGTACGTGTACAACGTACTGGCCGCGTCGGCAATGACCTTCGCCATCGGCGGCATCGGCTTCTGGATTCCCGATTACATTGTCGAGTTCCGCCATGTCGGCAACGTCGAGGTCGTCGGTTTGATCTTCGGAGCGATCCTCGCCGTCGGCGGGCTTGGTGGCACGGTGGTCGGCGGCTGGCTTTCCGATCGCAAAAATCGCACGGATAAGTCCGCTTACATGACGACGTCGGCATGGGCCATGTTCGTCGCCGGCATCTTCAGCGTCGCCATGCTCTTCGTGCCATTCCCTTACGCATGGGGATTGATGGCAGTGGCGGTGTTCTTCCTGTTTTTCAATACGGGATCGAACTCCGCGATCATCACCAACGTCACCGCGCCAGAGATGAGGGCGAGCGCTTTCGCGCTATCCATCTTCATCACACATGCGCTCGGTGATGTTATCTCGCCGTTCGTCATCGGTATCATCACCGACGCTACCGGCAGCATGAATATCGCTTTCCTGGCAGTGTCGGGGGCGATCGGACTTTCTTCAATTCTCTGGTGGTTTGGTGCGCCGCACCTGGCTGCCGACAGTCAACACACCTCCAAGTGAAGTCGCGATGCAAGCGACAAGGAGATCTACACAATGAAACTCACACAGTCGGAAGCGCAAACGCTTCACCGGCTGTTCGGTCTGGAGCCGCGTCACCTCGAGCAGGTGATTGCGGCCGGGCTGAACGGTCGTAAGGAGCAGGGCGCTTTCTGCGAGATCTACATGGAGTCGGGCACCGCTGAGTCGATGGTGTTCGACCAGGGGCGGCTCTTCCGGAGCGCCTCCGCTGACGTCAGCGGCGCCGGCGTGCGCTATCTGTGCGGCGAGACGGTGGGCTATGCGCACACCGACAAGGCGTACAGCATCAGGCGGCTGGTCAAGGCCGCCAAAAGCGCCCGCGAAGCGGCCGAATTCGCTCATGACGCTCCGCCCATCGCTATCGAGGCAGAGCGTCCCGCGAACAATCTCTACGCGCTCGGCGTTTCTCCGCTGCTGGTCAGCCAGCACGAGAAGCTGGCGTTGCTCGAGACGATCGACCGCGAAGCGCGGGCGATGGATCACCGGATCAAGAACGTGACGGTGAGCATTGGGATCGAAGAGAAGACGGTGATCATCGCCAACTCGCTCGAACGGTTCCACGTCAACAAGCGTCCTCTCATTCGCCTGAGCATCAACTGCCTGGCCGAGGAAAACGGCCGGATCGAGCAGGGCTCCATGGGCGGTGGCGGACGGCTCGAGTTCAGCTACTTCAGCGAGGACATCTGGCGCGCTCTGATGAAGGGTGCTGTCGATCAGGCGATCACCAACCTGCGCTCGGTGCCTGCACCGGCCGGCGAGATGACCGTCGTGCTCGCACCGGGCTGGCCGGGCGTCCTCATTCACGAGGCCGTCGGACACGGGCTGGAAGGCGACTTCAATCGCAAGGGCACCTCGGCATTTTCCGGGAAGGTCGGCGAGAGGGTTGCCTCGGAACTTTGCACGATCGTCGACGACGGCACCATGCCGAATCGTCGGGGCTCGCTGGACATCGATGACGAGGGTGAGCCCACCGGGCGCACCGTTTTGATCGAGAACGGCGTGCTCAAGGGCT
>Ga0134128_10001577_pt1 | contig 29079 bp, 19 predicted proteins | sample KB31754_FD_96462 | JGI IMG/M metagenome (GOLD analysis project Ga0134128, IMG submission 96462) | Terrestrial soil microbial communities with excess Nitrogen fertilizer from Kellogg Biological Station, Michigan, USA - KB3-175-4 | ecosystem: Environmental > Terrestrial > Soil > Unclassified ... | reverse complement strand
TCTACATCTATTCCGCCTACGCATTTAACCGCCAGTTGCCGGCGGGTGTTCCCGGCGCCGTGCGGCTGATGGTGAATTTATTGAGCGCCGGACATTGATGACTCAGGCTTACCGCGGATAAACGCGGATCAACGCGGATTGCAATACGATCCTGTGTTGAGGCATAGCGGGGCCATTGTTTCGAATGATCCCGGTAGCTGATTGTGGAACGGAATGCTTGCGTGTTGCCTCAGGATCCAGACTGTGAAAGCTCCTACGGAAGCCATCTGTAATGAATGAAAATAAGACAAATCCGCGTTCATCCGCGTTCATCCGCGGTAGGCAACGGGGTTCAGTCATTCTGGTGCGATGAGCTCTTCTCCGATACAAAACGAGCCACCCCGCCTGCTGCGTGCCATCGGCCTGCGCGAGGCCACCGCGCTGAACATGATCGATATGATCGGGGTGGGTCCGTTCATCACCATCCCGTTGATCGTCCAGGCGATGCATGGCCCCCAAGCCATGCTGGGCTGGATTCTCGGCGCCCTGCTTGCCATCTGCGACGGGCTGGTCTGGGCCGAGCTTGGCGCCTCCATGCCTCAGGCAGGCGGATCTTATGAATACCTGAAGCAGAGCTATGGCGCGCAAAAGCTTGGCCGCCTGATGTCGTTTCTGTTTGTGTGGCAGCTTCTCTTCAGCGCGCCGCTTTCGATCGCGTCAGGTTGCGTCGGGCTGGCGCGTTACGCCGTTTACGTTTGGCCCGCTCTTGATCATCAACTCCTTGATAAAACGTTGATGGCAGCCGTACCTGGACTGCCGTTCCTGGGCCATTTCGAATTTCGCATTCTGGTGACAAATGCCACTTTTGTGGCGATTGCCGTATGCCTGCTCGCGCTTTTGCTCCTATACCGGCGCATCTCAGTCGTCGGCAAGCTGGCTCGCTATCTTTCTGCCGGCGTGATTGGCGCCATTCTTCTGGTAATTGCCGCCGGGCTCAGCCATTTCAGTGCAGCGCGCGCCTTCAGTTTTCCGCCGCATGCCTTCGGCGGAAGCTCGCAAGCTTTTCTCGCCGGCCTGGGCGCTGCCATGCTGATTGCCATCTACGATTATTGGGGTTATTACAACGTCTGCTTCCTCGGTGGCGAAGTCCGGCAGCCAGAACGCAACATTCCGAGTGCCGTGATTTATTCGATTCTGCTCGTAGGCGTCCTCTATCTCATCATGAACATTAGCATCCTGGGGGTGCTTCCGTGGCAGGAGCTCGACAAAGCCGCGGCTTCTGAGACACGCTTCTATGTCGCTTCCATCGTGCTGCAGCGTTCGTTCGGAAACTGGGCCGCCACATTTGGCACATTTCTCATCATGTGGACCGCTTTTGCCTCAGTGTTTTCTCTCATGCTTGGCTACTCCCGCGTGCCTTATGCGGCCGCCGTGGACGGCAACTACTTCCGCAGCTACTCGAAGCTCCACGCACGCCATAACTTTCCGCACATCTCACTGCTGACGCTGGGCTTGGTGGCGGCCGTGTTCTGCCTGTTCCGCCTGGCAGACCTGATTGCAGCCCTGGTGGTAATCCGAATCATGATCCAGTTTCTAGTGCAGATCCTGGGATTGCTGCTCTTGCGCGCCCGCCGGCCGGACTTCCCACGCCCGTTTCGGATGTACCTTTATCCTGTCCCCGCCATCCTGGCCATGGCGGGATTTCTTTACATTCTTTTTATGCGGCCAGGTTTTATGAAAGAAATCCGTTATGCCCTAGTAATTATTTTCATGGGTCTACTTATTTACCTTGTCCGTTCCTGGCGGCGAGGAGAGTGGCCTTTCAGCGGCCGCCCTGCTCACCAGACCGCCGGAGTCCAAGTCCAATGAACTGTCATGACCACAGCCGCTCCCCCGAGGCCCGATAGCCCCATGGACCACTCCGCCCCGGTGACTGCGACTGCAAGCCAGGATTCCACCCTTGCCCCGCTTGCCGAACCACTTTTTCGCAGCCTGTGGATTGCCGCCGTCATTTCTTATACGGGAAGCTGGATGCAGAACATCGCCACCGGCTGGCTGATGACCTCCCTCACCAGCTCCCCGATGTGGGTTTCCATGGTACAAGTGGCACTGAGCCTCCCCGTGCTGCTGATCGCATTGCCGGCCGGGGCGCTGGCAGATCTGGTTGACCGGCGCAAGTTTCTCCTGTTCACGCAGAGTTCAATGGTGGCCGCAGCGCTCACTCTGGGCATTCTGACGATCACATCGCGATGCACCCCCACGCTGCTTCTGGCCTTGACCTTTCTGCTGGGCGCCGGCGCGGTGATGAACGAGCCCGCCTGGCAGGCGCTGATGCCCGACCTGGTTTCTCCGCCAAAACTGGGATCCGCCATAGCTTTGAATTCTGCCGGCTTCAATATGGCACGTGCCGTCGGTCCGGCGCTGGGTGGACTGGTCATTGCCGCCGCCGGGTCAGGCACGGCGTTTTTGCTCAATGCCGTTTCGTTCTTTGGTGTCATCCTCTTTCTTTACAAATGGAAGCCATCGTTTCATCCCGCTGGACAGGTGACCACCAGCATCTCAGGAGCGTTGCTGATCGGCTTGAGATACACTCGCCAGGAGCACCGGATCACGGCCGTGCTGGTGCGTCTGATGATCTTTTCTTTATTCGGGAGCGCGTTCTGGGCCTTGCTTCCCCTGGTCGCCAGCCGCTTTGGCGCGACCGGCTATGGAGCCATGCTGGCTTCATTTGGGATTGGGGCGCTTGTGGGAGCGCTGCTCCTGGCCCGCGCCCGCCGCACGCTGTCATTCGATGCCGTCGCCATTTCGGCTACGGTAATCTTTGCTGTGGGTCTCTTCGGACTTGTTCGCTCTGACAGCCTGCTATCCTCATCCATCTTTGCGGCTGCTGCCGGGCTCGCTTACTTAAGCATTCTGGCTACCTTGAATCTGGTGATTCAGTTCGTATGTCCCGGATGGGTGCGCGCACGCATTCTCTCAATGTATGTTCTTGTTCTGCAGGGAGGTTTTGCGCTTGGCAGCATTCTGTGGGGTGCCCTGGCATCACATACGAGCGTAAGATTCTCCATGACAACAGCCGCGATCGCGCTCTTTTGCGGACTTGCGCTCGCGCCTTGGTATCGCCTGAGGCAAAATAGTTCCATACACGGCGCCCATGGCGTGGAATAAGCGCCTTGCAGCCATTTAGGTTTCGCAGAGCTTGAGGGCCCCTAAACAATTTCTGATCGGAAGGGAGCATCTGAATATGAGATCTATTAAGACACTCTGTTTTCTGGCAAGTTTGACATTTTCTGTGTCACTCCTTGCGCAAGCTGGTGCAAGCGCAGTTCCGGCCAAGGCACCGGACACAAAGCCGGCGCCCACAATCGCGTCCTCCGTCGATCGCGAGGTTAGCATTGTCGAGAGAGAGTTTGTATCAGTGGCAGAGGCCATGCCGGAAGACAAATTCAATTTCACTCCGGAAGGACTGAACATTCAGGGCAGCGACTACAAGAAAGTGCGAACTTTCGCCGAGCAGGTGAAGCATGTAGCCTCAACCAACTTCGGGCTGTGGGCCGCGGTAACTGGAGAAAAGCCTGCGTATGACGTTTCCGACGATGAAAAAGGTCCCGACTCTGTCAAGACGAAGGCCCAGATCATCCAGTTCCTGAAAGACTCCTTTGCTGCCGGGCACCGCGCCGCGCAGTCACTGACGCCGGAAAATTCGTCGCAGACCGTGAAAACTTTTTTTGGCGATACGCCACGGATCTTCGCAACCACGTTTGCTGTCGCTCACGCTTTTGATCATTACGGGCAAATGGTTGAATATTTGCGCATGAACGGAGTCATTCCGCCACCAAGCAGGCCGCAGCCGAAGAGATAGCTTCTTCACCACGGAGGACACAGAGGAATACGGAGGAGTCAGGCTTGGTGTCGCATTCTCGGTTACAGCGATTGCTCCGCGCTTGAGAACTGCTCCAAATTTCCTCTGTGGTTCTCTTTGCTCTCTATGGTGGAAAACAGGCAATCGCGCGTCCGTGATATCGTTTTTCAGCTGCTCTAATTATTGAAGAGGAGATGTTTAACGAAATGAAGCAACTCAGAGTTTTCCTTTTGATGATGGTTTTGAGCGTTGCTGTCGGCGCGTTTGCTCAGGGGGGAGCTTCCGCAGCAAAGCCCAGCACTCCCGCGCCTCAAGCGCAGACTGCTCCCGAACCGCCAGACAGCATTGCCGCCGTGGTGGATCGCCAGATCAGCGGTTATGAGAAGAACGTGGTGGGAGTGGCAGAAGCGATGCCGGAGGACAAATACAATTTTACCCCGGCCAGCCTCAACATTAAGGGCGCTGCCTATAGCAACGTGCGCACATTTGCGGAGCTGGTGAAACACACCGCGACCGCGAATTACCGCTTCTGGAGCACACTCGCGGGCGAGAAGATGCCAGAAAACATCAAAGGGCCCAACGGCCCGGAGGAACTCAAGACGAAAGCCGACATCATCAAGTTTCTGAAGGACTCTTTTGAGGTGGGCCATCGCGCTGCAAAAACCATCACCGCTCAGAACGCGCTGGAGCAACTTCCGTTTTTCCGCGGCACGCAGCCACGTCTGTACATCGCAACGGCAACCGTGATTCACGCCGCCGATGAATACGGCCAGATGGTGGAATACCTGCGCATGAACGGCATCGTGCCGCCGGCAAGCCGAGGGCGGATGTAGAACGACTCACCACAAAGGACACGAAGTCTGGAATAGAAGGGCGTCAGCCAGCCGAATGATTCCTTATTGTTCCTTCGTGCCCTTTGTGGTTGATGTGTTCACAAATTTGCTCCGGCTCCGGCCTTTCCCGCCAGTCCACATCCACCCAGGCAAATGAGATCTTTCCATCCGGCTGCACGATGTACGTCGCTGGCATTGGCAGGTCCCAGTTCTCGTCGCCATTGTAGCCGGGCAGCTTGGTCATGATGCTTTGATACATGCTTTGCAACTCCAGCGAGAGCCGCCAAACCAGGCCAAATTTTCCTGCAGTCTGATTGCCCGGATCGCTCAGCACATGGAAGCGCAGCTTGTGCATGTCGCGCGTCATATAGGAGTGTTTCTGCGTCTGCGGGGAGACAGCCACCAGCGAGGCTCCGGCGGCGGCAATCGCCGAATGGTGCTCCCGCAGAGCTGCGAGTTGCGCGTTGCAGTAAGCACACCAGCGCCCGCGGTAGAAGACAATGACCAGTGGACCACTCCTCAGCAACTCTTGTGAGCGCCACAGCATCCCGTCGCCATCGTAAAGCTCGAATGCTGGCGCGGTATCACCGACCTTGACGACTCGTTGTGCGATTCCGGAACTCTTGAGCTTCTCAACTTCCCGGTCAATGATCGCGAGGCGCTCGGCTGGAACCAGGGCGTGCAGTTTGATGGTGAGCTCTTCGAGTTGTTTGGAGAGGGACAATCAAAACCTACCAGGGAGACGCGGAGGCACAGAGAAAAGCAAAAACATGTCAGATTGAATCTTTACCGCAGCGGCGTTGTCCACAAAAGTTGTTTCTGATTCGGAACACGCAGCAGCGTATAAACGACTTAACCGATTCACAAATGACTCGCATTCGTTCGCAGCTCGATCAGCGTTGATCTGCGGCGATTACATCCCCGGAAATTTCATTCCCGCCAGCTTCCTGGCGAAGCTGGCCTTGCCCATGTCCTTGAACATTTTCCGCATCTGCGCGTACTGACGCAGGAGTTGGTTCACCTCTTGCACGCTCGTGCCCGATCCCCGGGCAATGCGCTTGCGACGGCTGCCATTGATCACTTCATGATGTGCGCGCTCGTGCGCTGTCATGGAGTTGATGATGGCTTCTACTCGGTTCAGTTGTTTATCATCCACGCGATCGGCGGCCTTCTGCATGTTGGCGAACGGACCAATGCTGGGCAGCATTTTGATCACGCTCTGCAGCGAGCCCAGTTTTTTCACCTGCCGGAGCTGGTCGCGGAAATCTTCAAGAGAGAATCCATCGCCGCCCAGGGCTTTTTTAGCAAATTCTTCTGCCTTTTTCTGGTCGAGTTTCTCCTGGGCTTGTTCCACCAGCGTCATGATGTCGCCCATTCCGAGGATGCGGCCGACAATGCGGTCCGGATGGAAGGGCTCAAGCGCATCGTATTTTTCGCCGATACCTATAAATTTGATCGGCTGGCCCGTGACTTGGCGGATCGAAAGGGCTGCGCCACCTCGCGCATCGCCATCCATCTTGGTGAGCACGACGCCGGTGATAGAGAGCTTGTTGTGGAACTCTTCGGCTGAGCGCACGGCATCCTGTCCGGTCATTGCGTCGGCAACGAACAGAATCTCCTGCGGGTTGAGCAGCTTCTTCAGCGACTGCATTTCCGCCATCAGCTCGTCATCAATGTGCAAACGGCCGGCAGTATCAACGATCAGGAAGTTGCAGCCGGAGTTGACCGCTTCTTTGCGGGCTTCTTTAGCTAGGCGCTCGACCGTGGGCGTGTCGGCGTGCTCCACCCTGCCTTCATAGAGATTCGCCTTGATAGCCTCCGCCACCACTTTCAACTGCTGCCGCGCCGCGGGGCGGTAGACGTCCACGGAAACCAGCATGGGCCTGTGGCCACCCTTCTTCAGCCACGCTGCGAGCTTGCCGGAAGTCGTCGTTTTGCCCGAACCCTGCAAGCCAGCCATCAGAATCACCGTGGGAGGCTGGGAGGCAAATTTCAGCTTGGCAGTGTCCTTGCCTAGGACTTCAACCAGCTCGTCGTGGACAATTTTTACTACCTGTTGCGCGGGAGAGAGCGCCGTCATGACTTCCTGGCCAACTGCCTTCTCCTGGACGTGGTCCACGAACTGCTTGACGACTTTAAAATTAACGTCCGCTTCCAGCAGCGCCATGCGAATTTCCTTCATGGCTTCCTGGATATTTTCCGGGGTCAGCGTTCCTTGGCCGCGCAGGTTCTTGAATGCTCGTTGTAATTTTTCCTGAAGATTTTCAAACATTTTAGGAGGTTCTCTCGCGCCGGCGTTTCGCGGCGGCCATTTGGTCTCTCTTCATTTTACCAGCCTCTCCGGGCTGCTCCTCTCACCGGGAAAGCAGCTTTTAGCCTGCCACAGGGCAATCGGCCAGGACTCGGCTTATACTGGATTCGAGGAGTGGCCTATGAACGATCCTCTTCTTACCGCCCTCTCTGACTCCCCTGCGTGCTGGCCTGCTCTTCCTCTCGCTGAGTGGCAGGATACTTGTGAGACCCTGCACATGTGGACGCAGATTGTGGGCAAAATCCGGCTGGAGCTCACACCGAAAACCAACCATTGGTGGAACGTGGCTTTACATGTGAGCGCACGAGGACTAACTACCTCGGTGATTCCTTACGGGGTTCGCGTCTTTGAAATGGAATTCGACTTCCTTGAGCATCAGCTCCGTATTCACACCTGTGATCCAGCAACGCGAGTCATTCCTCTCGGACCCCGCAGCGTGGCCGACTTCTACAAAGAGTGCATGTCGGCAATGCATTCGCTTGGTCTCGATGTAGAGATATGGAAGATGCCGGTGGAAGTCGCTGATCCCATTCCCTTCGATCAGGACATGGTCCACAAATCCTACGACCCGGAATATGCGCGCCGCTTCTGGCGCGTGCTGGTGTCGGCCGATGAGGTGTTCAAGGTGTTTCGTTCGCGATTTCTCGGCAAATCCAGCCCGGTACATTTCTTTTGGGGCAGTTTTGACTTGGCCGTGACCCGCTTCTCCGGCCGGCCGGCGCCGCCGCGCACAGATCCCGACCCTGTGCTGCAGAAGATCATGCAGGAAGCCTATTCTCATGAAGTAATCAGCGCGGGCTGGTGGCCCGGGGGCGGAGAGGTGAAGGACGCAGCCTTTTACTGCTATGCCGCACCGGAGCCGCAGGGCTTTGCGTCAGTGCACGTTGGTCCCGACTCTGCCCGTTACGAGTCTAAGCTGGGAGAATTTCTGCTGCCGTATGACGACGTCCGGCGTTCCAGTTTGCCGACTGCAACGCTCCTCGACTTTATGCAAAGCACCTACGAAGCCGGCGCTGATGTGGGCAAGTGGGACCGAAAGAACTTAGAAAGGCCTGCGGTCAGCTCTGCCGCAGCAGCCCTTGAGGAGAAAAGAGCATGACCAGGATTTGCACTCACCTGAAGCACCCACCCAAGATCAGTACGACCAAGACTCACGTCTGCGAGGATTGCATTAAAACCGGCGATAGCTGGGTCCATTTGCGCATGTGCACGGAATGCGGGCACGTGGGTTGCTGTGACTCATCCAAGAATAAGCACGCTACGCGGCACTTCCACAGCACCAAACATCCGGTGATCCGTTCCATTGAGCCCGGTGAAACCTGGACTTGGTGCTACGTGGATGAGGAGATGGGCGAGTTGAGCCGGGCATCGTGAGCTTTCCCGCAGAGCACCTTCAGAATAGCGTGGTGAGGTCCGCAGCTTAAGAGCGCTTTGCAGCCGCTTGCGTGCCCGCGGTCAAAACCGTTGCCAGTTCGGCCAAACTCTGTACCTCAAGGCTGGGCTGAGCGGAAGCTGGTTTCGCAGCACCCGAGCCGGGACGTAAAGACGGCCGGTTCACCCACACATTGGCGATGCCCAGAGAGTTTGTGGGAACAATATCGTGGTAGATGCTCTGTCCCGCATGGAGAAGCTGCTCCTTCGCCACGCCGCTTCTTTGCATGGCTTCCTGAAAGTTCTTGAGTGACGGCTTGTAACTCTGCACCTGTTCCGCGGTCACAACCAAATCGAACTCCACGGATAGCTTCTTTTGTGTCGCTGCAAAAAGATCATCATCCACATTGGAAATGATCCCCAGCTTGAATCGCGAGCCAAGAACCTGCAGCGCAGCGACGGTATCCGGGAACGGTTCCCACTTGATGAGTGACTTGGCGAACTGCTCCCCTTCACCTGGTGTGACCTGTACACCCAAGCGACTGCCCATGAGTTGCACGGTTTCAGAAAGGACCGCGCGATAGCGCTGATACGGCCCGGCTTCAATTTCTGCTTCGGCTTCACCGTAAAGCTCAAGAAGCTTGGCCTCTCCGGTTGCGGGAATGGTTCGGGAGAAGAGTTGCCGCAAGGTGGTGAGCATTCCCGTTTCCCAGTCGATCAGAGTGCCGTAGCAGTCGAAGGTGATCAGACGAATGCCGGTGACATCCATATAAGAAAAGGATAATCGACATGCGTCTTGTGAGCACGTTGCAAGCGCTGCCCGTTATCCCCATGCACCTTAACCGGTGACTACCGGGATCGCCTGTTCCCGAATGGAATTGAGTGTCCTCCGGTCGATGTTCAAGTGCGCCATCACAAGCTCCGGAGGAGTATGGGTGAGCCACTCCGAAACTGATAGGTCCTGAAAATAGCTGCTCCTGAACATCTCCAGAAATTTCAGGTCCGTGTTGCCGGTATTTTCGATGTAATGCGGCAAAGTTTTCTGCACGTAGCCGACATCGCCGGTCTCGAAATCCAGTGTGCGAGCGCGGCCTCCGGTGGCGAACAAGGTCATGCGTCCTTTGCCAGCCATGTAGTATTGCCATTCGTCGGCATTCGGATGCCAATGGAGCTCACGCATTGCTCCCGGACGCACCGTGACTAGCGCCATCGCCACAGTGGTGGATTCTTTGAACGTGCTGGAATCCACAATGCGTACGCTTCCGCCTTTCATCTCTTTTGTGATTGCTGCCTGGTCGGCTCGGAAAACGAATTCCCGTGGTGAGCTGCCCAGCGATCCCGCAGCGGCACGCTGCTCGGGGAGCAAGGAGCCGGGTGGCTGTGCCTGAAAGATAAAAAGTTCTTCTTTGGGCAGATTCTCCAGGGCGCGCTGCGGGACTCCGAAATTCTTCGCCAGCACGTCCTTCGGCGTATGCGCCATCAGGTCCGTCAGCAGCACCGTTTCATGCTCGGAAAAGCTGCCATCGTCGAATACCAGCAGGAACTTCGCGCCGTCTGGTTTGAGTCCCTGGATCGAATGTGGAATGCCCGCCGGGAAGAACCACAGATCGCCTTCGAATGTATCCGCAACAAAGCTCTTGCCGTCGGCATCAATCGCGGTGACGCGTGCTCCACCATTGAGCATGATGGCCCACTCTGCCGCCGTGTGCCAGTGCAGTTCGCGTACTCCGCCGGCAGTGAGCCGCATAAGCACTCCCGCAAGCGTGGTGGAGATGGGAAGTTCGCGTACGGTTACCTCATGCGACCACCCGCCGTCGTAGAGCCGCTTGTGCGCCATGGAAAACGGGTACTTGAATTGAGGCACAGCGCCGGCATCCGTGATCGGTGGAAACATTGCGCTCGGGTTACGACGGTCGAGTTCCAGGTTTGTGGGGCCGGGATCTGTGGCAGCGGCCCGGCGTTCCGTTGCCCTCTCTTTGAAGCGAAGTACTCTACCGAACACTGCTTCCTCCTTTGCGCAAATTCCGCGGGAGGCATCTATTCGAGACGCCTTTCTGGGTACGATGCGGCAGTCTAAAGTCATGTTTCCTCTCTGCTTCATTTGCTTTATTTCAACGGCTTATCGTGAAGGACTTGCGTGCGGTTGCGAACGACTCGACGATTGTGGGCGGCCTACACGGATTGTTTGGCTGCGGTGATGGGATGCCGCAAATCAGCAGCGACAAACGTCAGCAGCACGGCTACAGGCAAAAAGAGAGCGTTCAACAACCAGAGGTGGAGTAACCAGACTCCACACAACGCTCCAAGCAGGAACCCGGCCCATAGTCCGGCCGTAATTCCGGCATCTTTGAAATCTTCATGTTGGAACGAGAGGCGAAAAGCTTCGCGAAACCGGCCTTCGCGCGGACCGCGCGTTTTGTCATAAAACCAGAACATGTAACGTGACCACGATTCTGCGAACTTGGCCAGCGTTCCAGTTACGTGCGTTGTCCTTACGGTCAAGGCGCCAACGCGTGTGAGTGTGGCGTTCTGCAGTCCCATAGCGGCACATGCCAGGGCGATCAAGGAGTAGAAGACCGAGGGAGGCATGAGAAAACCGGCCGTTCCGGTCACATATCTGCCGCCTCTTAGAACGAAGACGACGATCAGGAGAGCCTCCAGTCCGAGGGTAACTGCAGCACTGGAGCGCACTCCACGGCGGACACATGCCTCATGAATACAGGCACAGGCGATCAGGCCGGCGACAAACATCAGCACGGCCAGGCCACGCGCGAGCGCGCCAACTGGCCCTTGTTGAAACAAGTGATATGGCATAAGGACGGTGTTACCGCTCATATTTGCATTGAGGATCTGCTTCAGGATGATATAGCCCACAATGTCCACGAACCCTGCAATCCATGTGAGGCCAATGGCTAGCAGCGCCTTCTGCAAAGAATCCAACGGTTCAACTTTGCTGATCTGCACGAGCTAGCCTCTAAGCTCTAGATGCATCGGATCGCGATAGAGCAGACCGCAAACCCGGCGCTCCCCAGCCGAATCTATAAAAAGAGGCCCGCTCGCGCGCCCGTAACGAAGCCGATCTCTGAACAGCCTCTTGATTAAGAGCCAATCTGAACCTCAGCGCTTCGCTTGCGATTTCGTGTAGGAGCCCAACGGCCCTCGGTGGCCGTGCAAGAAACTGGGCACTGCTCCAGTCTAGATGAAAAACAAAGTAAGACCTGAGGAAAGGAGGTACGAAGTGGCAACGGTACCGAGATCTGAAGGTGAGCCGCGCCGCAAGCTCAAGCCAAAGCTCGTCACGATCAAGCAGAGCTATGGCGAACAGGCTGCTGACCTGGCGCAAGTGCTCGCGAAGAATGTTAAAGGCGAGGTTCGGTTTGATCCGGCGAGCCGCTCGCTCTACGCTGCCGATCTTTCCATCTATCGGCAGGTTCCAGTGGGCGTGGTCATTCCTTGTGATGCCGATGATGTGATTGCCACCGTCGCTGCCTGCCGTGAACATGAGGTGCCGATCCTGGGACGCGGATGCGGCACCAGTCTCGCCGGTCAGTGCTGCAATGTGGCTGTGGTACTTGATTTCTCCAAATACATGAACGAACTCCGTGAAATCGACCTGCACAACCGCACGGCATGGGTGGAACCGGGCGTCATTTGCGATCAGTTACGGCACGCCGCAAACAAATTCTCGCTAACCTTCGCTCCCGATCCGGCAACGCACCAGTACTGCACCATGGGAGGCATGATCGGCAACAACTCCTGCGGAGTTCACTCCGTCATGGGCGGCAAGACCGTTGACAATGTAGAAGAACTGGAAATCCTCACCTACGATGGCCTGAGGACATGGGTGAGAAAAACAAGCGCGACGGAATTCCAGCAGATCGTGCGTGCCGGCGGGCGCAAGGGCGAAATCTATTCGCGTCTGCGGGAGTTGCGCGATCGTTGCGCCGGCGAGGTTCGTCGCCGTTACCCGAAGATCCCGCGGCGAGTTTCCGGCTATAACCTTGACGAATTGCTGCCAGAGAATGGTTTCCATGTCGCGCGCTCGCTGGTCGGATCAGAGAGCACGCTGGCGCTGGTGCTTAGCGCGCGAGTGCGTCTCATGCACAATCCTCCGAAACGAGCTCTGCTGGTGGTGGGATATCCTGATCTCGGAACGGCTGGCGATCACGTGCCGGAAATCCTGCGCTTCAATCCGATCGGCCTTGAGGGATTTCACAAGCACGTGCTCGAAAACATGCACCGCAAAGGCAAGAACATGCCTGCCACGGCCAGACTGCCCGAGGGCGAAATCTGGCTGCTCATTGAGTTTGGCGGGGAAACGCAAAAAGAAGCGAACGCCCAGGCTGAAGCCGTGGTGAAGCGACTGCGCAAACTGCCTGGAAATCGCGAAACTGCGATCTTTGAAAAGGAAGAAGATCAGGATGCGATTTGGCACGCGCGCGAATCGGGCGTCGGCGCCAGCCGTGTCCCCGGCGAGGAGGATGCGTGGCCGTCCTGGGAGGACACTGCTGTGCCTCCGGAGAAACTCGGGGACTATTTGCGCGAGTTCTCTGATTTGGTCACAAAAAAATTTAACTATAAGTGGACTGTGTTTGGCCACTTCGGCCAGGGCTGTATTCACACGCGTATAACCTTTGATCTTAAGACCCAGGAAGGCGTCGCCAAATTCCGCCGGTTCATGGAAGAAGGCGCAGATCTCGTCATTCGTTATGGCGGGTCGCTCTCCGGAGAACATGGCGACGGACAGGCCAAGGGCGAGCTACTACCCAAGATGTTTGGGCCAAAGCTGATGCAGGCATTTCGAGAATTCAAATCCACATGGGATCCGCAGTGGCGCATGAATCCTGGCAAACTGATTGACGCAAACCGGCTGGACGAAGATATTCGTGTCGGACCGGACTACAAGCCGCGCCCCGTGTTCACTCACTTCAAGTTTCCTGAAGACAAAGGCAGCTTCGCGCTGGCGACGGAGCGCTGCTTCGGCGTGGGCAAGTGCAGGTCGCTCGAAGGGGACACCATGTGTCCGAGCTTCCGCGCCACACGGGAAGAGAAGCACAGCACACGCGGACGCGCCCATCTTCTTTTCGAGATGCTGCGCGGAGACAGCATCATGGAAGGCTGGAAGGATGAGGGCGTAAAGGATGCGCTCGATCTTTGCCTGGGATGCAAAGGCTGCAAAGGTGATTGTCCCGTATCGGTTGACCTGGCTACCTACAAAGCGGAATTTCTTGCCCAGTATTGGGATGGTCGAGTGCGTCCGCGACACGCCTACGCCTTTGGGCTGGTCGATGTCTGGGCCAAGCTGGCATCGCTGGCGCCGGGCATGGTAAATCTTGTTACTCAGACTCCCGGAGTGGCGGAGTTGGCGAAGGCAGCGGCTGGCATGCCCATGCAGCGCAAAATTCCTGCATTTGCTCCGCAATCATTTCAGCAGTGGTTTCGGAAACGACGCGGTGGCAACGGCGGAGCGGGACGGCGGGTTGTGCTCTGGCCAGACACTTTCACCAACTATTTCCATCCTGATATCGCGCAAGCCGCCGTGGAAGTACTGGAGAACGCAGGATTTGAAGTTCATGTTCCCAGTCAGTCCGTGTGTTGCGGACGGCCGCTTTACGACTTCGGCATGCTCGATCGGGCCAAAGCGTATCTCCAGAATGTAATCCGTGTTCTGCAACGCGAAATTCTCTGGAATATTCCTGTGGTGGTGCTGGAACCGAGCTGCGCTTCGGTGTTTCGCGATGAAATGCTGAATCTCATTCCGGAGGATTCGCAAGCGCAACGGCTCTCGCAGCGCACTTTTCTTCTGAGCGAGTTCCTGAGCAAATACGCACCCAACTTCTCGCTCCCACAATTCAATGACCATCCCAAAGCGTTGCTTCACGGACATTGCCACCAAAAAGCTCTCATGGGAGCCGAAAGTGAGTTGGAATGGTTGAGGAAGGCAGGCTTAGAAGCCGAGCTTTTGGATTCCGGCTGCTGTGGGATGGCTGGATCGTTCGGCTTCGAGCGGGATAAATACGAAGTGTCTCGAAAATGCGGAGAGCACGCGCTTCTGCCCAAAGTGCGCGGAGCTTCACCGGAAACTCTGATTGTGGCTTCCGGTTTCAGTTGTCAGGAGCAGATTGCCCAGCTTACCGACCGTCGTGCATTGCACCTCGCCCACGTGCTGCAAATGTCCGTACGTCAGACCAAGAAGGAACGCACGCTGGAACGTTACCCGGAGTGCATGATCTTCGAACATCGCGAGCGGGCCGTGCGGCAGTCCATGATGAAAGCGGGAGCCGGCGTGGGCGGAGTGATCGCGGCCGGAGCAGCTGTATGGCTGGCACGTAATCGAGCCACAAATGGGCGACGAGCTGCATGAGCGTCTCTTTTGTCAATGCCGCACAGTACAAGCCGCGTCCAAGGATTTGATCGAACTCACATTGAATGTCTTGGGCGCTGTGGGCTCGCTGGGATTGGAGGACGTTTCATTGCTGGCTCTTGTGCCGGCCGGTTTCACCTCCACTGTTCCCGTGAGTGCCAGCTTGTGATCGACATGATCCTGCAAGGAGCCGGTATCGCCAGTCAACAAATACGTGGTTCCTGATTTATCGGTGAGCGTGTAGTTGCCATTTGATCCTTTCAGGCACCCTCTGATTGACGTTCGCGGACTCTCGCTTACGTGTGTTGAGGTCTGCGCTGTTTGTGCGCCGATCCCGGGCGCGCACAAAAATGCCACCACCAAGACCAACCACTTATTCATCTCCGTTCCTCCTGCTGCGCGAGCTGCACATCTTCAACTGAAGTCTTTTTTCAGTAGGGAGGCTCCAGAATGGAGGCTGGTTGCCTGTGCTCGCAAACAGCGCAGCTTGACGCTGCAACAGTTTTTCTGACGCGATGGGAAATTCCGTCTGCTCAGCCTGCCCATGTAACAGCCTTTATAATTGCGCGAGTGGAAGCAGGTACTGTGGTGCGATGGCTGTTTGGGCCGGAGCCGATCGATGACGATCATCCCGGGCATCTGCTGCCACGATGGATCTTCCTCCGCGCGCTGGGACTAATCTACTTCTCCGCGTTCTACTCACTCGCCTTTCAGATACGGGGGCTGATTGGCCCTGAAGGCATTCTCCCCGCATCGCAGTACCTGAGCATCCTGCCGCAGTATTTTCCTGGGCTGCAACGGTTCTGGTTCGCACCCACGCTGTTTTGGTTCTCCTCAAGCAATCACATGCTGATGCTGATCTGCTGGCTGGGACTGGCAGCGTCGGTTGCCGTATTTCTGAATCTCTGGCCGCGCGCCTCGCTATTCATCTGCTTCGTTTGTTATCTCTCATTCATTGCTGCGGCCCAGGACTTTGCCTCCTATCAATCGGACGGGATGCTGTTGGAAGCTGGCTTCATTTCATTCTTCTTTGCGCCGCCAGGTCTGCGGCCGCGATTCGGAGCGGCACATCCGCCCTCTCGCGCCAGCCTGTTCCTGCTGCGCTGGGAGTGGTTCCGCATTTATTTCGAATCGGGCGTGGTCAAGCTGGCCAGTGGCGACTATTCATGGCGTCACCTGACCGCGATGGACGATTACTACCAGAATGGCCCGCTTCCTACATGGGTCGGGTACTACGTCCAGCACCTGCCGCACTGGTTCCACGCGGCCACCGCCCTGCTGACCTTAATCGCAGAGCTGGGCCTGGTGTTTATGCTGTTTTTGCCGCGGCGGTGGAAGATCGTGTGCTTCTGCATTCTCACGCCGTTCCAGATCGGGATCATCGTTACCGCGAATTACACGTTCCTGAACTACCTCGTGCTATGCCTTGGATTTCTCCTGCTGGATGACAAGCTCTTGCGGCGTTTCTTACCTCGACAGTGGAAAACGGAATTCGATGCCGCGGCCGTTGGGCCAAAAGAGAGCTCGCAGTCTCACACAATCCCAGCACGTTTCGCTCCGCGACGCTGGCTGCGGCTTGCTGCCTCCATTGTCGCCGCGTGGTGCCTGATTCTGGTTGGCTATGTCACCGCCATTGGCCTTCTGGCTACGCTGCCGATGATTGGCAATCCTTTTCCCGATGCTCCGGAACGGATGCTGGAACCGTTTCGCATCGCAAATCGCTACGGCCTGTTTGCCGTCATGACCCACAAGCGCTACGAGATCGAGTTCCAGGGCAGCAACGATGGCAAGACCTGGAATCCATATCCTTTCCGCTACAAACCGCAGGACCCTTACAAGGCGCCTGGAATCTACGCTCCCTATCAGCCGCGCTTTGAGTGGAACCTGTGGTTCGCCTCACTCGACGACTGGCAACGGAATAAATTTGTCGTGCGTACGGAAGAGAGGCTGTTGCATAACAATGAGGACGCACTCTCACTTTTTGCGGGGAATCCGTTTGCGTCAGCTCCGCCAAACCAGGTTCGTGTGATGCTTTGGCAGTACTGGTTTACGTCGCTCGGAGAAAAGCACAGGACAGGCGCGTGGTGGAACCGCAAGCTGCTGGGCGAATACGCTCCCGGTTTGGAACGGCTGCCCGATGGGCAGATCGTCTTCAGCTCGGAAGCACAGCCTGAAAGTCCACGCCCTTAATGGGAGATCATTTCAAAGCTTCCAATCCGGGCTGGAAGAATGAAAGCAGAAATTTTCCAATTGAGGGAAAGTGCGTGGCCAGCAGCGTGATCAGTGGCGCAGCCCCAAGGGAAATCAGACGCGCGTAAAATCCCCAACCGAGTTCGTTTGGCTTCGTACCAGAAACGCGGCTAAGGATTTCGTTGCGGTGCGCCTCCATCAGAACACCGATCGCCAGGATGCCAATGACCGCGAAGATCGCTGTGAAAGACCAAATCAAGGACTGATGCGGTTCAAAGGAGTAAACGTTCAACGAGATCAGCATCAAGCTGAAGGAGATTGCCAGGAAGATGAGCAGAAGACGGACATGCCCCAGAACAGCGCGGATAAAGGCAACGTATCGCAACGCAACATATTGTTCCAAAAGCGGCACGATAGCCGTGCTCTCCTGCTTGCTCTCAAGAGACTTTAGATCAGCGGATTCAGTCTTTCCCCGCTCTGCGCGGGTATCCGTTGCTTCGATTGCAGCAGAGCTATGCTCATCCCACTCCTTCTGCAGGAACAAGAGAGCATGATTCAAGACCTGCGCCAGCAATTGCTGGATAGCGGCAAACTTTTCCTGCAGGAGGCGGAATAGTTCCTTTCGTCGTGGAACCTCCCTGGCGGTAACCGAGGGGCCGGTGTTCGCTTGCGCATTGGCTCTTGGATAAATGAGATCGCGAATCTCCGTTCTGGCTTTCTCGGCTTCTGCGATGCTCGCTTTCAATCCCTCATCCATAGACCTGCTGGAAAGCCTGATCTGCTTGAGGACTTCGAAGGAACGTGACATGTTGGTCAACGCGTCCTCCTGGCCACCGGATTGCCAGATGGGCGACCAACTCTCTCCTGTGAGCCGGCTGAAGGCCTGGCGTATAGGTGACCTTTCCAGCTCTCGAAGCAATTTCCGGAGTTCCGACCAAATTTGCCCGAGGCGGAGTCCGCTCGAAAGCATCAGCATGACGACGAGGATAAACCAGGCTTCGTATAGCAGCCCGAATCCAAGTCTTTCAAATAACTGAAATGGCCGCACCGGATTGAATGCCATCAGCCATAGGCCGAGGAGGACGAAAAACGCGATTACGTAGTTGCGCTGGAGGAAATAGCGTCGAACCGAGTGGGCGATGTACTCCTCGGTCGTGGAACCCGGGAAACCAACTGCAACATTGAGGCGCGGCCTTGCGGAGTCATTGAAACGCAAACGAATGATCTCAAAAATGCTCCACGCGTACATACAGGCGCAAAGAGGAAGCATTGGAGTCAGAGGAGACACTCCCGTTGCCAGATGGATGGAGCGGTAGCAGAAAAAGAGCCCATAATCTCCGTGCCGATCCAAGAGAAGTCCACTCCAGATCAATGCGCCAACCAGGGCCAGCGCCCAAATGGCCAGGTAAAGCGCCTGTATGCCAAGAAGCTTCCGGTCGCTTTTGCCTGCGAGCTTCCGCTGTTGGTAACAAGTGTGGTTGAGTTGAAGGCAGGTGAGAAAGACGGCCACAAGGGCGATTACGGCAATGATTGAGATAATGGGCACTGCTGCTCCCGCTCTCCGTCCGTAGATCCAGGCAGGTTCGGCCGCGAGCGCGAGACACAGCGCCAGATTCGCAGACGCAACATTGATGAAGAATAGACGGTCAGAGCAGGCAGGCGCCGCTACAGCAAAGTCGTGGAGATGTGACAACACGGGGGAGGCGGTCAGAAGAACCAGCACTTGAAAAAAAGCGATGGCGCTCAAAACCATGGTGATGGCCTTCCATGCGGAGGAAAAATCAGAAGACCGCATCACGGACTGCGAACCTTGCACAGGATCGCTCTGTGTTTCATTCCCTTGAATCACCTGCACGGGCCAGAAACCGCTTGTGCCCACCACTGATACCCACAACGGAAGCTGAGGCGGCAGGCCGGTGCTGGAAGGCCCCGTCACACGCGTCTCGCTGAGGTCGTACGGCTCGGCCGCAACCTCCTGCGGAAGAAGTCCCTTGAGCAGATAGACAGTGGCGCTGAACTGGCCTTGCTCATAGCCATCCGCAAACGGCAACCGCGAGGGACCTTGTCCAGCGCCGGTCCCAAGAAAGTCTCGGCCCAACATCGGATACGTTGCAACCGCAAGCGTTCCAATGTAAGGAGTGTTTTCAGAATCGCGTTCAAAAAGAAGATCTGAATTGAGCACGAAAACCCGAATGTCAGGACACGAATTGCGGAGAAAGCTGGCCAGAAACATGACATCCAGTACGTTGCTCCCGATGATCCCAACGTAGTTGTAATGCTCGCGGCGCATGTCATTGGCGAAATCCATCAGCACTGCTTCTTTTGAGAGCGGTCCCTGGCTGCGGGAGAACTCCGGAGTCTCATCGCTCTTGTTAGGCTCCAGGTCAGCGAGGTCGAACGGCAGATAGTTCTCTGATCCTGGAGGCGGCGCTGTGGCATTTTTTCCGCTCGGGCGATATGCATTTCTCAGATTGGAAATCTCTCTCGGATAAGCGAAATTCGCATAACAGGGCTCGACCTTATTCATGCCCGATTCGTCAGACGTCTCATTATTCTTGACGGACAATCGCGATGCCGTTCCATAAGAGGTGGCGGCTTCAGAGAGAATTGCAACTTGCGGGTGGCCATTGCAGCTTATCTGTTTGCCTGATTTGAGAAAATCCAGAAATTTCTCGACCGCTGTCTCACTATCCGTTACGAAGGAGTGGAATTCTGTCAGGCTGGCAATCTTGGAGTAGGTAGCCGGCCAGGCAGGGCACTCATCACGCGTGTTCTCCAGCAGTCTTTGGTTCTGGAGCGCGCAGAGGCTGGAGACAGTGCCGCTGTACGCGATAAACTGCTGTGGCGCTCTACTCTGCACCAGACGGCGCAATGAATATAGCGACCCGGAAAACGTCGGTCCAAGTATGCGAATCGCGCGCGAGTTCCCATAACATCCATCGGACGCCCCGCACACCTGCTGTATGTAGTTCACAGCACGGCTGAACTGCGCGCCGTTGATACCGTCGGTCGAGGTATCCGAAACCAGGAACACGTAGAGCAAGGTTGCGCCGCTGTTCCCGGGCTCACCGTTTTGCGTTGCCGGACCATTCCAGCGGAACAACAGCAGGCCGGGTTGCGATTCAGTCCCTCGGCTGTCCTGCTCTGCTGGTTCCGCGGAGGCGGAAGAAGCTACGGGGTGCCACGGAAGCCAATAACGGTCCATAACGTAATCGGCAGATTCAGACGCCAGATTGATGGCCTCAATGCTGCGGTCAAACAAGAGAGCCATATGAGTATGAACAGGGTCAGGCACAACGGCCATCATGGCGCTGACGCGTTCGTTTTGCGGGATGCACCAGACTTGCTGACGAAGCTTTACGGCCGCGGCCTGACTCGAAGAGGCTGGTATTTCGGAAGATGGCGGGCATTCGCCGCTATTCGAAATTCCGGCAAAATGACTGCGTGATGCCATCCAGGGCCCGTCGGGTGGCAACTTGACGGTTCCGCCCACCTTCGCGGCAGATGCTGCGCTCAATGGACGCTGGGGAATCGACTGTTTGACGGCAGAGGGGGTTGGAGAAGGCGCGCGGAGGAAAAAGACCGCGACGAGAACCGCGCCCAGGGTGGATCCGGCAATTCCAGTTTGCTTCATCGCCATCCTTCGTCGCGAAATCTGAGGTGAAATGGTAATTGCGAAAGTTTTGCTTTGCTATTAGTGATACGAGTGGGGCCGCCGTTACACAGTGCTCCAACAATGGCGCAGAGATGAATGGAGCGTCACACAAGCGATCGCAATGTACAGAATGGCGAGGTCAGGTTTAGTGAAAGTGATTCTGACTTCGCCATAAACTCAGTCAGTTGAGGTCCTGCAGTTTCAGCTTGGCTTGACTCTTCCAGGACGAATCAAACTGTTTCTCGACAAATTGCGCATCATATTCGCGGCCCTGCGCTTTTAGGGTCTGGGCGAGGCCGAAGAGCGAACGCGGGTTGCGCGGGTTGCGTTCCAGGTCTTCACGAAACGTTTTTTCCGCCTCCGCGGCGTTACCGTTGAGCAGCAGCACCGCGCCCAGCGATTCGCGTACTGGATAGAACCAGTCGGGCGGCTCGGCGTATTTGAGCGTATCCTGCATGGCAACGGCTTCACGGAGCATCCGGACAGCGCTCGCATTGTCGTGCTTCGCCAGCGCGATTTTCGCGGCGAGAACATTCTGCGCGATGGTAAGAACGTCCTTTGCGCGGTTGTTTACCGGCATGGCAAACACGACGTCGGGCGGTGTTTGCTCGGCAGCATGCTGGACGAACTGGTATTCCGTTTGCGCTTCATTCACCTTGCCCGTGGCGGCGAGGGCCATGCCGCGTGAGAAATGCCAGAACACGCCTGCAATCTTCATCCCGGAATCCGGCTGTGGCATGCTGAGAACCCGGTCCCACCTCTGAAAACGTACTTGCACTGCCATGGGAATGGTCATGAACCCTTCCAGCGGAGGCATATCTTTCACCAGCGGTCCGACATGGGCAGCAAGCATCTCCGCTGCTTTTTGGGCCTCTGGATAGGTCCCGTTCATGCTGGCGCACATGGCGACGAAATGCAGGTTGTGGCTGTAATACATGGCGGGATAGATTCCCGGGATACCGCCGTTCTGCATGTAATTGCGATCGGCTGCCGCAGCGGCAAGGTTGGTCTTCACGCCCGACTCAAAGTCGCCCGTGCGGATGTAAACGTGCGCCGGCATGTGCACCAGGTGGCCGGCGCTGGGAGCAAGCGCCGCCAGACGATTCGCGCCCGCTAACGCGCGCTCCGGATTCGGCGAACCCTCGACGGCATGTATGTAGTAATGAATTGCGCCAACGTGTTCCGGATCGCGGCGGATGACGGACTCCAGAGTGGCGACAATTTCCTCTGTGCCTACTTCTGGCGAGCCATCCACATGCCACAGCCCCCACGGATGCAGGTTCATCCCGGATTCGGCAAAAAGTGTGGCCGCGTCCAGGTCGTCAGGAAATTGTTTGGCCAGTTCCCTCATGGAATCGTGATACTGCTCGGCCGCCTCACGGAGGTTGCTTTGCGGATCCGCAGGGAAGCGTTTTGCCATCGCGCCAATGTATGCTTTTTCGCTGGCCGACGCGCCCTGAGAGAGCTCCTGTGCCTTGCTAACAGCATCATGCGCCCGCTTAAATCGTGCGGGATCAGCGGGATCGTTGTAGTTCGGCCCTACCGACTCAGCAATGCCCCACCACGCCATGGCCATCTTGGGATCAATTTGAGCGGCGCGCTCAAAAGACCGCGTGGCCTCGTCGTGATTGAACGCGTAAATGTAGCGCAGTCCCTGATCAAAGAACTGCTGCGCTTCAGGATTGCTGGTTGTTACGGGATGATGTGCATTGCCGACGCCGGTGACCAGTACTGCCGGCTTAGGCTGTTGAGGTTGAGCATGCGAGGCGTGCTGCTGCGCAGCGGCGCTCGTACAAATAGCAACAGAAAGAGCGAAGCAAAGAATCTTCATGGCAGGCACTCCGAACCTGGTATTCGAGCCGTCGTTAGTGTCGGCCATTGTACAACTGGACCAGAGAAGGTGGGCGTACCTTAACAACCTAGGGCGTTGGCAAATGGTCAGAGCGGCAAAGCTATCCTGAATGCAGCTTGCCTGAGCTACACTGCTCGAATCACGAACACAGGAGCAACCAACGATGCAATGGCGGTTGATGCTACGGATCGCGCTTATTCTCGCTCTATCCCCGATAGCGGTGACGCAGCGAGTGTCTGCCAGCCCCACTTTTGACGTCCTGATCCTGAACGGACGGATCATCGATGGTTCTGGAAATCCGTGGTATTACGGCGACGTGGGCATTCGTGGCGATCGCATTGCCGCCATCGGAAAATTGGCCGGCGCTTCGGCAAAAAAGACGATCGACGCGCGAGGGATGGTGGTTGCGCCTGGATTCATTGACATGCTCGGGCAATCCGAGTTTCCGCTGTTAATCGATAACCGGGCCATCAATAAGCTCTCGCAAGGGATCACCACAGAGATCACTGGTGAAGGCGGATCGGCTGCGCCGCAAAATGCCAAGACCATCAAGGCTGCCATGCCATTTCTGGAGCCTTATCACCTGAAGATCGACTGGACAGATCTTAACGGCTACTTCACGCGCCTGGAGCGGCAAGGTACGCCGATCAACCTGGGAACATACGTCGGTGCGGCCCATGTACGCGAGGCTATTTTGGGCGACGACGATCTTGCCCCGAACCCGCAGGAACTCGAGCAGATGAAAGCGCTGGTGCGGCAGGCGATGCAGCAAGGTGCGTTGGGCATGTCCACGGCGCTAATTTATCCACCTGGACATTACGCAAAGACGGAGGAACTGATCGAGCTCGCCAAAGTAGCTTCGCAATACGGCGGCATCTACGCCACTCATATGCGCAGCGAAGGCAAAAGTGAGATGGAGGCCATTGATGAGGCGCTGCGCATCGGCCGCGAAGCGCATATCCCGGTGGAAATTTTCCATCTCAAAGTAGCAGGTAAAAGCCGCTGGGGATCAATGCCGCAGGTCATCGCCAAACTGCAGGCGGCACGTGATTCCGGCATCGACGTGACTGCGGACATGTATCCCTATCTTGCCGGCGCTACGGCTCTGGCATCGGCATTGCCGCCCTGGGTGGCGAATGGAGGCACGGACAAGTTGCTGGAGAGGCTGCGTGATCCGGCAATCCGCGCGCGCATTAAGACGGAGATGGCAGAAGAGCACCCTGATTGGGAAAACCTTTACCTGGCCAGCGGTGGAGCTCCGGGCCTGATGGTGGCATCTGTCGTGGAACAGAACCTTAAGCCATTGACCGGCAAAACCGTTGCCGAGATCGCGCAAATACAAAAAAAGGACCCGCTCGATGCGCTCTTCGATTTGGTGATTGCCGACCAGGGACGGAGCCAGGCTCTCTATTTCATTGCCGGCGAAGATGATTTACAGTACGGCCTCAAACAGCCGTGGACCAGCATCGGCCTCGACTTCAACGAGATGCCGCTGGATGGGCCGCTCTTTGAGCCGCACAGCCATCCGCGCGGCTTCGGCAGCATGCCACGATTTCTCGCGCATTACGCGCGCGACCTGCACCTTTTGCCGCTGGAGCAGGCTCTCCGGAAGATCACTTCCCTGCCCGCGCAACGCGAACACCTGCGCGACCGCGGCCTGCTTAAAGAAGGTTTCTTCGCCGACATTACTGTTTTTGATCCCGCAACGATCATCGACAAGGCCACATACACGGAACCGGCGCAGCTATCCACCGGGGTGAACTACGTTTTCGTGAACGGGCAACTCGAATTTTCTGATGGGAAGATGACGGGAGTGAACGCAGGAAGGGCGCTGAAGGGTGCGGCCGCAAACCCCTGATCTGTTCTGAAAAAAAAGCTGCCGGCTGCCACAGCGCAGCCGGCGACCAAGGGATACGCTATCTAGAAAGTGAACTTCAATCCACCCTGGAATTGCCTGGGATTGAACACAGTTCGCGGGGTACCCACTGCGCCGCTGGGCCCAAAAATGCCGTCATCAAAGTGTTCCGGCACCGGACCGATAAAATCAGGCGCGCCATACACGGAGAAGACTTCATCCACATTCGTTGTGTTGAACACGTTAAAAGCGTCAAATGACACCGCGAGTCGCTTGCGCTCGCTGAGGTGGAATGTGCGCGAGAGTCGCAGGTCAACGGTCTTGAGAGTGTCGCCGCGGTAACTATTGCGAGGTGAGTTGCCAACACGGTCGGTGACCGGGTTCCCATCGTTGTTCGCATCAAAGCCGACAAACAATGTGAAAGGCCGCGCTGACTGCAGAGTCATAATGCTGCTCAACTCGAAATACCGCAGTAGACCATGGTCTGGTGTATCAGCCACGAAGTTCGCGACAAACCGGTGGCGAGCATCCTGGTTCGAATTGGCTCGCTCCAGATTGCGTTGCGCGTTGGATTGCGGCGTGCTGACAAAAGTGACAAATGTGCCGTCATCAAGTGTGTGAGAAAGCGTGTAGTTGGCGTTGAGCGTGAAATACTTGCTGGCCTTCTCTATCACCTGGAGCGTCGCGCCGTGATAAACCGAGTTGCCGCTGGAATCAGTGAAATAAAAAATTCCATTCGTACCGTTGGATCCACCGGGAGGCGCTGGAATATTTGGATCATTAACCGCGAAGGCGTAGATGTCCTTGCCTGTGCCAACCTCTTGGCCGACAGCCGGGCCGACGTTCAGGTCGATAGGACGAACCAGATGATGTCCTGCAACAAACAGATATCCTAAGCCGACCGTCAGCCCATTCCCAATCTGGCGATCAATTTCCAGGCTGGCCTGCTCTGAATAAGGCGGAATGAGATTACGGTCCACCATGGTGCCGCCCTGGACAAAGAGAGAGTTGTTGGGGAACGACCCGCTGGTGATCAGGTTTTCAAAAGCCGAGCTCAACAGCGGCGGGGGCACCGTTCCGGGTGGGAGAGGAGCGCCGGGCGGCGGCGTTGGACAGCCACTCAGAACGCACGGCGTCGGCAGGAACATGCTGTTCAGGATCCATTCTCCCGTGGTCTGGTTGTTGTTGGTGGGCAGGCCGGCGATCACCGGAGGTCGTTGTTGCGAAGGCACAAAGAAGAACGTGAGGTTATAGCGGTCATTGAAGATTCCGTAGCCCGCGCGCACCACCGTCTTCGAATCCGGCGCCCATGCCAGTCCAACTCTGGGCTGGAATTCCTTTCGATATGGGTTGATGAAGAAACCAAGCCCCGTTTCCCAGTCGTAGCGCAAACCGTAGTTCACTGTCAGCGTCGGCGTGAGCTTCCATTGGTCCTGAGCAAAGAAGCCGAAGTAGCTGTGGTTGAGATTGAAAGAGAAGTCGCCGATAGCAGAGGGCAGGAACGGATTGGCCCAGCTTGTGGGCAGTGAAGGCGACGCAGCATTGGGATCGAACGGCCCGGGACCGATCGGCGCACCCCAGAAGAACGCAGCGATGCAAGGCGCAACCAGTCCAACCAGCGGGGGCGGACATGGAGTGCTGCCCCACCCTGCTCTGCCGGATGCCAGCAGGTCATCGAGGCTTGGGAAGATGATGCGGGCCGGAGTAAAGCCGGGATTAATGACAAAGTTCTGCACGTAGTTCACATCGCCGCCGAATTTGACATAGTGCTTTCCGTGAATGATGGAAAACGTGTCAGAGAGCTGGGTCCGCTTCTCGTCATAACGGTCGAATGCGCCAAAGTTGTGGCCAAAGAGCAGCACGTTGGGAACATCCAGGTTGGGCTGGCCGGTGACGCCCGGAAAGCCATAATTTCGCTGCGCCCATTGGAACAGAACGTCATTGTTGCGGTTGGAGCCGAGTTGACTGTCCCATGTGGTAACGATCGCCTGGTCGCGCAACAAGCCGTTGCGGCCGCTGCTGGGCGCACCGATGCCGCCTCCGTCCAGCGTCTCACCCACAAGCATGTTCAAGTCAGTGCCGTCCTGGATGTTGTAGCGGGCGGAGACGCGGTTCTTATCGTTGAGCTGATAATCGAATTTGACGAACCCGTTGTCGATGTCCGCCGTCTTGAGAACGTTAAGATCTTCGGGCGCCAGCCCGAAGCTTTGCTTGACGGCGTTGATGGCGGACAGGTTCTGAACCAGGATGCCAGGATAGGTAGGAGACTGCGCGCGGCGCTGACCTTCATAATTCGCGAAGAAAAATGTTTTGTCTTTCTGAATCGGGCCGCCGAGCGTTGCGCCGAACTGGTTCTGCCGAAGAGTGTCAAAGCCAGGCTGCGTGAGAATCGACTTGGCATTGACGTCGTTGTTCTCCATGTACTCGTAAATCGAGCCGTGCAAATCGTTGGTGCCGGACTTGGTGACGATGTTCACAATCCCGCCGAGGGCGCGGCCGTATTCGGCGCCAAAGCTGTTGTTGACCACGCGGAACTCGCTCACCGCTTCCTGGGAAGGAGTGGCGCGCTGCGAACCTGTGACCGCCGCGATGTTGTCAGCTCCGTCCACGGTCACGCTGTTGCTGAGATCACGCTGTCCGCCAAAGGAGATTCGCGTCACGCTCGGATCCGTAAATGTGGACTGCAGGCTGATGCGGCCGGTTGTCACGCCCGGGGTGAGCAGGGCGAAGTCAGTAAACAGGCGCCCGCTGATGGGCAGAGACTGGATCTGGTCCGTTTCAATCACCTGGCTTACTTCCGTGCGCGTCGGCTCGATGGTAGGCGCTTCTGTGCTGACCGTGACCTGCTCGGCAGTGGAAGCTACCTTGAGCGTAACGTCCTGGGTGGCGACCTGGCCCACGCTCAGGGCAAGTGCCTTGCGCGAAAACGTTCCAAATCCCTTGGATTCCACAGTGAGGTCGTAATTCCCCGGAGGCAAATTGGCGACAATGTAGAATCCTGTGCTGTTGGAAGTGGTTGTATATACGTGATTCGTATCAGGGTTCCGTAAGCTCACCGTGGCTTTGACGATCACGCTGCCTGTCTGGTCGCGCACGGTGCCGTTCAACTGCGCATCGGCGGCGCTGACCTGGGCGGCAGCGGGAAATGCAAGAAGAAGTACGGATAAAAGAACAATAGGGGCGTAGAGTCGAAGCTTCATCGGGATTCCTCCAGGATGGAAGGAAGTCTTTTCGAACGTTCATTCGCTCGCGGCGGACAGGCCAGAGCGTTGAGAAACGCAAGGCTTTCGATCCGCCGGAATTCTCTATACCCCAGAGGAAAAGTCAAGAAGATATTTTTATATCGAAATTATCGGAATCCGAAAGGCACGCTTCTCCGGAGCTTCACGGATTCTTAAGTACCAATGTGGGCTGGTCATAGATCTGAATCTGCAGACTCAGCGATTTACGTCCCTCAAAGGTCTTTTGATCCACCGGAAAGGAAAATACAGCCACTCCGGTGTACGCAGTCCGCGGCGGAATTTTGAGTTCTTCGCGCAACGGGTCCGCACTGGCCTCCTGCAAGGGCGGAAATGCTTTCAGATAGCGCTGCACATCACCCGATGGAGCGGCCTGATCGGTGAACTTTTTGCCATCCCCAGTTTCCAGATTCAAGTCAATATTCCTGACCCAGAGCTGCTTGTCCACAACGTTGTTGAGCTTTACCTGGACGGCGACCATCGTATTGCCTTGCTGGTCAGCGGTGGCAATCTTCGTTATCGCTCCACTAAGGACCGGCTTCTGACGAGTGGTGAACGAAACCACGGCAATGACAATGGCGACGACCACGGCCGCAATCGCTACCGGAACTGCCGGCGGGAGAGTCCATTTAGCGCGGTCGAACTCCTCTGTTATGGGCACATGCCCAGGCGCGTACTGCGGCGCAGGCGCAGACCCCTGCTGCTGACCCGGAGTTGATGGTTGCTGAGGAGAATCTGGATTCTCAGGCATGGGAGCAGCTCCTGAAAGAAGAAAGCATACTCCCTGAGATGCCGGATGGCGAGTAGAAGCTGGTCGGGAACAGCGCGCTCACGGAGACGCTCCGCAAGATCGTTCCGGTATAAAGAGCAAGGGCCTGCTTTGGCCCTTGCTTCTCCTTAGCTGTTAGCGATTACTGAACAGTAACCGAAAGATTTAGCTGCTGAGTCGGGTTCGTTGCGTTTGCTCCCGAGAAGGGACTACTTGTCGCGGTAACTGCAACATTCGCGGTTCCCGCAGGCGTTACCGGTCGAGTGGTGGGCGGCGGTGGTGGTGGCGGTCCCCCTCCTCCGCACCCAATAGCGCTGACAAATACAACCAGCGCAAGGCAAACGCCAAGTAGCGCAAAAAACCGGGTTCTGCGTTTCACTCCAGTACCGACCAGGATCAGTCCGAAAGCGAACGGGCCTGCTGCCCACCAGATTGCGTTCACTCTATTTTTTCGTAAAGGATGGATCAGTTGGGCGCTGGACCCTGCAGTCTGGATTGTAAGCTGCGTTACCACGGTAGTTGCGAATGGGCTAACGGCCACACTGGAAGGCGAAAATTTGCAGGTAGTAAACGCGGGAAGCTGACCGCAGGCAAACTTGACCGCTCCGTTGAAGCCGCTTACAGAGGTGGTAGTGATCAAGAAGGTGGCGGCCTGTCCGGCTGCAATCGTAGCTGAGGTTTTGTCCGTGGTGAGCGAATAATTCACAGCAGGAGCGGGATTGACCACCTGCACGAAGGGGGCAGAAGTTGAAGGCCCAAAGTTTGAAGTGCCGGAATAGGAAGCAACGATGGTGTGCGT
>Ga0134128_10001576_pt1 | contig 29090 bp, 22 predicted proteins | sample KB31754_FD_96462 | JGI IMG/M metagenome (GOLD analysis project Ga0134128, IMG submission 96462) | Terrestrial soil microbial communities with excess Nitrogen fertilizer from Kellogg Biological Station, Michigan, USA - KB3-175-4 | ecosystem: Environmental > Terrestrial > Soil > Unclassified ... | reverse complement strand
GGCAGGCCGGCGCTGGTGACGATCTGCTGGTAGAGCGGCAGGTCCTCGGCCCCGACCCCGGAGCCCTGAGCGGCTCCCGGCTCGACCGCCGGGGCGTAGTCGCCCGGATTGCCGGTCGATGCGGGCTGAGCGGCGCCCTGGCCGGCGCCTGCGGCGACCGAAGGCGCCGCGGTGGAGCGGGCGCCGGTGCTGCGATCGGCCGGACTGGTGACCGGCGCCGCCGCGGTAGCGCCGCCGGCAGAAGTAGTGCTGCTGGCGGTGCCCGGTGAGCGCGCCGGCTCGGCAGGTGAGCGTCCGGACGCGGCGCCCGGGCCAGCGGTCGCCGCAGTATCGGGCGCGGAGGGCGAGTCTGCGACCGGCGCCGGCGCGTGCGCAGCCGGCCCCGGAGCCGCCGGTCCCGCCGTCCTCGCAACTTCGCCCGTCACAGCGGCTGCCGAGGGCATGCCAGGCGCGGGAGCCACCGCGGCCGCGGGCTGCGGTGCTGGCCCGTGCCGCAGAAGCATCCAGGAGATCACTATGGCGTTGATCCCGAGGAGCGCGGCGATCGCCACCGCCCAGATGGGCAGCGCGCGCCGCGGCGGCGCGACCTTCACCTCGAAGAGGGACGGACCGCTCTGCCGCTGCCGGTCGCTCTCCGATTTCTTCAATGCATCCAGGATGAACGACATGTCGGTTACTCGCGCGCCGCGGTCAGGAGGGGAGAGCCGGGGCCGGCCAGCGCGCCGGCCAGCGCCACCTGGGTTCTGATGCCGGCGATGCCGTCCACCGCGAGCCGGTGATTGCGCTGGAACCGGCGGACGAGGCTCGCGAGGCCCGCATCGTACAGATCGCTCGGGGCGGCGTCAGAGACGCCTTCGAGCTTCTCGAGGCTGTTTCGCAGATGGAGCACGCCGGCGCCACGCATCCCGGTGGCCAGCGTCTTCACGGGAGCGGCCTGCGGCCGCCAAAACATGACGTAATCGCCCATCCAGTAACTCGACAGCTCGCCGTCGCCCACCTGATGCGTCGCGTTGCCGAGCTCGATGCTGGCGTGCTCGCCGTCGAGCCCCGTCAACACGACCTCGTGACTGCCGCCCGCGGGATCGGTCAGCATCAGGATCGCCGGGCGATTGTACAGCCGCAACTGCCCGAGCGAGCCGCGCTCCGTGAGGCACGCGAGCCCGTGTTGGGTCGCCTGCGTGCAGGGATCCGTCCCGTCCATGGTGTAATGGATGCCCCAGAGCCCGAAGAGCTTGCTGAAAGCCGCGTCGGTGGTCGTGTCGCCCGGGTATTTCGCGAGCAGCGCGGCGAGCGACTCGCTCGCCGCCGCACCGGCCGTGGCGCGCGCCGATGTCGATGAGGAAGCGCTACCGGAGTTCGGAGCGGGTAAGGCAGTTCCACTGGCCGTCCTCGGCGGCAGGGCGCCCGGCCCGCGCCGTCCCGCGCGGGTGTTCGCGCGGATCGAGGACACGTCGAGTGTCCTCGATGAAGGCACCGCGCGAGCCCAAGGCTGCAGCCGCCACAAACCGACGCTGCCGGCGGCCAGGAGCACCGCCAGCGCGGCCGTCCCCGCCCACGGCAGCCACGGGGGCGTGAACTGCTTGCCGAAGACCTCCGAGGCCGCACTGCGCACCAGGGGACCGGTGATGCGGTGGCGATCCGTCGAATAACCGCCGAGGAGCGCGCGATCGCAGATGACGTTGATCACGCGCGGCACGCCGTCCGACAGGCGGTAGATCTCCTCCAGCGCGAAGCGGTTGAAGATGTCGGCGGTCGCTCCCGCGACCCGCAGCCGATGGCGGACGTAAGCCGTGGTCTCCTCCGCGCTCAGCGGATTCAAGTGATAGCGCCCGGTGATGCGCTGGGCGAGCTGGCGCAGCTCGTTGCGAGCCAGCAGCTCGCGCAGCTCCGGCTGGCCGATGAGGATGATCTGCAGGAGCTTCTGCGTGTTGGTTTCCAGATTGGTGAGCAGGCGCACCTGCTCGAGCACCTCGGGCGCGAGGTTCTGCGCCTCATCGACCACCAGCACCACACGGCGTCCGCCCGCGTGCGCCTTCAGCAGGTACTGACTGAGGATATCGACCAGGTCCTTCAGGCTCTGCGTCGCCGAGTCGGGCACCCCGATGCCGAGCTCCTCGCAGATGGTGAGCAGGAACTCCGGCGCCGTCATCCTCGGGTTGAGGATGAGGGCGATCTCCGCGTTCTTGGGCGCCTGCGCGAGCAGGGAGCGCACGATCGTGGTCTTGCCCGTGCCGACCTCGCCGGTGAGCTGCACGAAGCCGCCCGCCTCGTGGATGCCGTAAAGGAGGTGCGCCATCGCCTCGGCATGCCGCTCGCTCAAATACAGGTAGCGCGGGTCCGGGGTGATGGAGAACGGCTTTTCGTTGAGTCCGAAGAACGCGAGATACATGGATGGAGGAAAGCTAGTCGTCGATCGTGTCACCGCGCCGCAGCGCATCCCGGCCGAACCGCGCGCGCACCTCATCGAGCGCGCTATCGAGGCGCGGATCGCGGGCGCCCTTGCCCCCCGGGATGGACATCAGGCGTCCATAGCGGCGCGGCTGCCGGTCCGCATCGAACAGGCCGAGCTGCGCGGCCGGGCTCAAATCGGTCAAGACCACCCCGAGCAGGCGAAGTTTCGCACCGGCGTGCTCGGTGAGCCAGCGCGACAGCAACTCTTGGGCGACATTGCGCACCGTGAGCCCCTCGTGGGTGGGCGGCGCGATCGCACGCTGGCGGGTGAATGTCGCGAAATCATGACGGCGGATCTTCACTCCCACCCGTCCCGTCATCAGCCCGCGGGCCCGCAGCCGCTCGCAGGCGAGGTCCGCCAGCCGGGAGAGCTGCGCTTCGAGCCGGCGCGGGTCGCCGATGTCCACCGCGAAGGTGTCCTCCGCGCTCAGGGACTTCTCCTCGAGGTCGGGCTGCACCGGACGGTCGTCGATGCCGGCGGCGCGCTGGCGCATCCACGGCGTATCGCGGCCGAAGAGTGGCCAGAGAACCTCATCGCTCGCCGTCCGCAGCTCGCGCAGGGTCCGCAGCCCCGCGGCCTCCACCTCTTCGCCGAGCTTGCGCCCGAGCCCCGGCAGGCGCCGTACCGACAGCGGATCGAGCACCCTGCGGATGAGCTCCTCCGGCACCACGGTCAGTCCGTCGGGCTTGTGCAGATCCGAGGCGATCTTCGCCACCAGCTTGTTGGTCGCGACGCCGACCGAGGCGGTGAGGCCGGTGCGCATCAGGATGGTGTCCTTGATCACCCGGCCAATCGCCGCGGGCCGGCCGAGCAGCGCCTGGCTGCCCGTGACGTCGAGGAAGGCCTCGTCGAGCGAGAGGCCCTGGACGAGCGGCGTGATCTCGTGAAAGAAAGCGAACACCTGCTGCGAAATCTCACGGTAGCGCGCCATGCGCGGCGGGACGCACACCGCTTGCGGGCAGAGGCGCAGGGCCGTGTACATCGGCATCGCCGACCGCACGCCGAACTTGCGGACTTCGTAGCTCGCCGCCGCGACCACGCCGCGCCCGCCCGGCCATCCCACGATGACCGGCTTGCCGGCGAGCTCCGGGTTGTCGCGCTGCTCCACCGAAGCATAGAACGCGTCCATGTCGACGTGGAGAATGGCGTGGCTCATCCGAATCTTCCGCGGCGGGAGCCTCTGCGCATGATCGTGCGGCCTCCAGTGACGTCAAAACATGAGGAAACTGTAGGAAACCGTGGCCTGCGCGAGGCGCTCCACCCCTCCCTCGGCCGCGGTCGCCAGACAGCTCTGCACCGCCCTGGGTCCCCAGGATGCGAGCCAGCCGCCGTGCTGCCCGATGTACGTTCCCGATTGCTCGCACACGCGTTGCGCGGCGGACGACCTGTTGCCCGAGGTCAATCCGCCCGTCTTGCCGGCGGGCAAGACCTGGTATTGAAACGACTTGCCGCTGTAGTCAGCCGGGGCGGGGCTGCTCATCGAGTCTCACACGGCCCGCACGGTGGCCCGCAGGTCGGCCTCCCGTGCGGCGCTCTCTGCGCGCACGTGCGCTCCGAGCTCGTGCGGCGCGAAGTCATCCACGTGAATGAGATGCATCACCTTGCGGTCATAGTCACGGAGCGACGCCGCCTCGGTCTCGGAGATGAGGCCGAGCGCGAGCGCCTGTTGGGTCTGAGCCGGCAGGTCGAGCGCCGTGATCCGGCCCGTCTTGACGCCCTCGACGCGGATGCGCTTCTCGAGGGGCTCGAGCGTCTCCGCCAGCCGCATGGCCTCCTCCAGCAGCCCGAGCGGATTGCCGGGCTCGAGCGTCCAGTAAATACCCTGACAGAGCCGCTCGCGCGGGTCGCCGGAACGGCTCATGAGCTCCGCGACCCTGCGCCCGAGCCGATCCGACGGCGCCGAATAGGTGCGGCCGCGCGGGAACACGATGGCGCGCATCACGCCCGCGAGCAGCCGGTTGGGAAAGTTGCGCAGGAAGCCGTGCAGCTGCTCCTGGGCATGATAGAGAAGGTTGCGGCAGGCCCACTCGACGATGGGCAGATCTTCCGCGGGACTGCCCTGGTTGTCGTGATGCTTGAGCACCATGGAGGCGAGATACATCGCCGACAACACGTCCCCGAGCCGCGCGGACAGACTTTCTTTCTTTTTGAGGTAGCCGCCGAGCGTCAACATCGCGACGTCGACGGTGAACGCGAACGAGGCGCTGAAGCGCACGATGTGCTGGTAATAGCGCGCGGTCGGACCTGAGGCGGGCGCGCGCGTGTGGCGCGCATGCGTCAGCGCCATGACGAGTGAGCGCACGGCGTTGGAAATGGTGAAACCGATATGTCCGAACAGTGCGCGGTCGAACTCATCGACGCCGCGCGAGCGGTCCGGATTGCGCGCCGCGCTCATCTCCCGCAGCACGAACGGATGACAGCGCACCGCGCCCTGGCCGAAGATGATGAGATTGCGGGTGAGGAGGTTGGCGCCCTCGACGGTGATGGTGATCGGCACCGACTCGTAGCCGCGGGCGAGGTAATTGTGCGGACCCAGCATGATTCCTTTGCCGCCGTGCACGTCCATCGCGTCGTTGGCGACCTGGCGGCTCATCTCGGTCACGTGGTACTTCAGCATCGCGGAAGGCACCGAGGGCTTCTCGCCGCCGTCGATCGCACCGGCGGTGACGGAGCGCGCCGCATCCATGGTATAGGTGAGGCCCGCCATCCGCGCGAGCACGGCTTCGACGCCCTCGAATCGGCCGACCGGCATGTTGAATTGGCGGCGGATCCGCGCATAGGCGCCGGTCGCCCACACCGCGCCTTTCGCGCCGCCCGTGGCATTCGACGGCAGGGAGATGCAGCGTCCGACCGAGAGCTGCTCGACCAGCATGCGCCAGCCCGCGCCCGCCATGCGGGGGCCGCCGATGATGTAGTCGAGCGGCACGAAGACATCGTGACCCTCGATGGGGCCGTTCTGGAACGGAATGTTGATGGGGAAATGTCGCCGGCCGATGCTGATGCCGGGTGTGTCCCGCGGGATGAGGGCGCAGGTGATGCCGATGTCCGCCCGCTCGCCGAGGAGCTTTTCCGGATCGAACATGCGGAAGGCCAGCCCGATCACCGTCGCGATCGGCGCGAGCGTGATGTAGCGCTTGGTGAAGTTGAGCCGAATGCCGACGATCTCGTGGCCCTGCCACATGCCGCGACAGACGACGCCGGTGTCGGGGATGGATGCCGCGTCGGAGCCTGCACGGGGGCCTGTGAGGGCGAAGCAGGGCACCTCTTCGCCGCGCGCGAGGCGGGGGAGGTAATGATCCTTCTGCTCCTGCGTGCCGTAGTGGTTGAGCAGCTCCGCGGGGCCCAGGGAGTTGGGCACCGCAACCGTCGACGAGCAGGTCGAGCTGCGGCTCGCCAGCTTGGCCAGTACACAGGAGTGCGCGTAGGCCGAGAACTCGAGTCCGCCGTAGCGCTTCGGGATGATCATGGCGAAGAAGCCGCGTGCCTTGAGGAATTCCCACACGGGCGGCGGCATGTCGCCGAGCTCGTGGGTGATATTCCAGTCATCCAGCATCCGGCAGAGCTCCTCGCAGGGTCCGTCGAGGAAGGCCTGCTCCTCGGCCGTCAGTCGCGGCGCGCGGGCCGACAGCAGCTTCGACCATTTCGGCGCGCCCGTGAAGAGCTCCCCGTCCCACCAGACGGTCCCGGCCTCCAGCGCTTCCCGTTCCGTTTGCGACATCGCAGGCAGGAGCTTCAGGTAAGCCTTCATGAAAGGCCGCGTGATGATCGCCTTGCGCAGCGGCCGGACGTTGAGCAGCCACAGCCCGGCGAGCAACAGCCAGAGAAAGCCCTTCCAGGCTCCCGCCGGCGTCCCGGAAGCGCCGAGGAGGGTGTATGCGACGAGGAGGACCGTGAAAGTCGCGGTGAACGCGAGCAACGAAAGGCGGCGGTACGCGAGGAAGAGTACCGCCGCCACGAACACCAGGGTAATGAGCGCTCCCGCCATGAGGGTGAGTTTACCCGGAGCGCACGGGCCTAGGCACAGGGATGTGCCCCGCCGCCGAAGGTGGCGCCTTAAAGGAGGCCTTTCACTCCATCCCGCTCTTCCTTCAGCTCCGCCAGCGTGGCATCCATGCGCTTGCGGCTGAAATCATCGATTGCGAGGCCCTGGACGATCTGGTACTCCCCGTTGCGGGTGGTCACCGGATAGGAATAGATCACCCCCTCCGGAATGCCATAGCTGCCATCGGACGGGACCGCCATGCTCACCCAGTCACCTTCCGCGGTGCCGTGAACCCAGGTGTGGACGTGGTCGATGGCGGCGGAAGCGGCCGATGCCGCCGACGAGACGCCCCGCGCCTTGATGATGGCGGCGCCCCGCTGCTGCACCGTCGGGATGAACGTCTGCTCGACCCACGTGGCATCGACCAGCGAGAGCGCCGGCTTGCCCTTCACCAGCGCATGGCTGATGTCCGGATACTGCGTGGCGGAGTGATTGCCCCACACCGTCATGCGGCGGACGTCCGTCGTGTGCGCGCCGGTCTTCTGCGCGAGCTGCGACAGGGCACGGTTGTGGTCCAGGCGCATCATGGCGGTGAAGTTGCGCGGATCGAGGTCCTTCGCGTTCGAGCGCGCGATCAGCGCGTTGGTGTTGGCCGGATTACCGACGACCAGCACCTTCACGTTGCGGTCGGCGGCCTCGTTGAGCGCCTTGCCCTGCCCGGAGAAGATCTGCGCGTTGGCGAGCAGCAGGTCCTTGCGCTCCATGCCGGGTCCGCGCGGCCGGGCGCCGACCAGCAGTGCCACGTGGCAGTCGTGGAAGGCGACCTTGGCGTCATCGGTGGCCACCACCCTGTTGAGCCGCGGGAAGGCGCAGTCCGCCAGCTCCATGACGACCCCGTTCAGCGCCGGCAGCGCCGGAGTGATCTCGAGCAGGTGCAGGTTGACCGGCTGGTCGGGCCCGAGGAGCTGTCCGGAGGCGACGCGGAAGGCGAGGGCATAGCCGATCTGGCCGGCGGCTCCGGTGATCGCGACGTTCAAGGCTGGCTTCATGGCGGGTCCGGCTCGGAGAGGGTGGAAAGAGGGCCCGGAATTTTAACCGCTCGGGCCGCAGGCTTTAAATAAATCACACGAACCGCACCGCGGCCTGTGGCTGCGCGCGGCGGACGATAGCGCTTATCATCCCGCTCATGGTGCTGGACGTACACCGGACCGAAGGGGCTCTCACCCTCGACCTGACAGGTGAGTGGCGCGCGCTCGCCTATCGCCAGATCGACACGGCGCTGGCGGCGGTGGACCTGTCCGGCGCCAGCCGCATAGAGATCGCCACCGGCCGCCTCGCCGCCCTCGATCTGACCGGCGCCTGGCGCCTGCGGGAATTCGTGCGGCGCGCCCGCAGCTCGGGCGTCGAGGTTGCCTTCGCCGGCTCGCCGCCGGACCAGCTCCGGCTGGTGGAGGAAACACTGCGGCCGCTCGAGTCCGGCGGGGCCCCGGCACGTCCGCATGATGGCTGGCCGCACGGGACGCACGCGGTGGAACAGGCAATGGAAGAGGCCGTAGAGGAGGCCGAGGTCGCAACTCTCACTTTCATCGGGCGCCGCGCCGTGACGCTCTGGCGCGACATGATCGGTGCGCTCGCTTTCCTCGGCCGGCTCAGCGTCACTGCCCTCCGTGCTTTGCCGCGCCCGAGAGGCCTGCGCCCGATCTCCATAGCCCGCCATGTCTATGACACCGGGATAACGGCCATTCCGATCGTGGCGCTGATTGCCTTCCTGATCAGCATCATCGTCGCGTACATGAGCGCGCAGCAGCTCCGCGGCTTCGGCGCCGAGATCTTCGTGGCCGACCTCGTCACCATCGGCGTCCTGCGCGAGCTCGGGGTGCTGCTCACCGCGATCATCGTCGCGGGCCGCTCCGGCAGCGCCTTCGCGGCCGAGATCGGCTCCATGCAGCTCAACGAGGAGGTCGACGCATTGCGGGCGACCGGCGTCGATCCATTCGAGGCGCTGGTGCTGCCTCGGGTGCTCGGGCTTGCCATCTCCCTGCCGCTCCTCACCGTGGTGGCGGACCTGGTCGGCCTCATCGGCGGGGCGGTCCTGTGCGCCGCCCTGCTGCACATGCCGCTCGACCAGTACGCGCATCGGGTGAGCGAGGCCATCTCCCCGAGTACCTTCTGGGTCGGCCTCATCAAGGCCCCGGTGTTCGCCGTACTCATCGGCATGGCGGGGACTCACAGGGGCATGCAGGTTCGCGGCTCCTCCCGCGAGCTCGGCCGACTCACGACCGTCGCGGTGGTTCAGGCCATCTTTCTCGTCATCCTCGCCGATGCCCTGTTCGCCGTGCTCTTCATGGAGATCGGCTTTTGATCTATCCGGTCCTGGAAGTGCGGGGCCTGGTCAACCGCTTCGGCCAGCAGATCGTTCACGACGGCCTGGACATGGAAGTGCATGAGGACGAGGTGTTCGGCATCGTGGGCGGCTCCGGCACCGGCAAGTCCGTACTGCTGCGGAGCATTCTCGGCCTGCAGCGGCCGCGGGCCGGCACCATCCGCATCGAGGGGCACGACATCACGCAGCTCGCCGACGGGGCGTTGCGCGCCGTGAAGGCCCGCTACGGGGTGACTTTCCAGCAAGGGGCGTTGTATTCCTCCCTCAACGTGTTGCAGAACGTGCAGCTGCCCATGGTGGAGCATCTGGCGGCCCTGTCCCCCGCGGCCCGCGACGAGCTCGCGATGCTCAAAATCCGCCTGGTGGGGCTTCCCGCGGAGGCGGCGCGGAAATATCCTGCGGAGCTCTCGGGGGGCATGGTCAAGCGGGCCGCCCTCGCGCGGGCGCTGGCGCTCGACCCGCGGCTGCTGTTCCTCGACGAGCCGACCTCCGGGCTCGATCCGATCGGCGCCGCGGAGTTCGACGAGCTGATGCTGTACCTGCAGAAGCAATTGCGGTTGACTGTGGTGATGATCACGCACGATCTGGACTCCATCTTTCGCACCTGCAACCGGGTCGGGGTGATCGTGGATCGCCGGATGGAGACCGACACGCTGGCGCGCATCGTCGACCACCCCCACCCGTGGATCCAGGCGTACTTTCACGGGGAGCGCGCCAGCATTCATCTCGAGGTGGCCCATGGAGCGTGAAGCGAATTACGCGGCTGTCGGCGCGTTCGTCCTGGTGGTGGCGCTGGTCGCGGCGCTCTTCGTCTACTGGTATTCCGGGACCCGCGTTCACCGGACCTATCAACGCTACGAGATCTATTTCAACGGCAGCGTCAGCGGCCTGGAGCAGGGCGCGGCCGTCCGCTATCTCGGCGTGCGGGTCGGTCGGGTCGTCGAGATGCGCATCGATCCGCGGGATGCCGGGCGCGTGGAAGTGATCGCCACCATCGATTCCACGACGCCGATCTCGCCCCGCACCGTCGCGGAGCTCAACCTGCAGGGCGTCACCGGCCTGCTCTATATCGACCTGCAACAGTCGGCGCGGCCGGCGCCCGCGGCAGTGCCGAGCATCCAGTACCCGGTGATCCGCGCGGCGCCCTCCCAGTTCGACGTCTTCATGGCCCAGCTTCCCCGTCTCTCGGCCGCCGCCGGTGGGGTGATCCAGCGCCTGAATCGCCTGCTCAGCGACCGGAACATCCAGGATGTCTCGCAGAGCCTCGACAACCTCTCGCAGGCGAGCAGCTCGCTGCCGCAGACGGTGACCAGCGTCAATGCCCTCCTGGTGCAGCTGCGCACCGCGACCGCGGAGCTCGCCGCCACCGCCAAGAGCGCACGCGGTGTGATGGACACGGCCGGCCCGCAGGTCGTCTCGACCGTGCGGCGCCTGCAGGCCGTGGCCGACAACCTGTCGCTGGCCACCGATCAGCTCGACAAGATGATCGCGGAGAACCGGGCCGACGTCCGCTCGTTCACGCACTCCAGCCTGCCGGAGATCGAAAGCTTCGTGCGCGAGGGCAGGGCCGCGGCTGAGAGCATCCGCCAGCTCTCGACCGGCCTGCAGCAGAATCCGTCGCGGCTGCTCTACCAACCGGCGCCGGCGGGCGTGGAGATACCCCGTTGAGTTGGACGAGACATCCGCGGCGCCTGGCGCCCATCCTGTTGGCTGTCGGTCTGGCGGGATGCTCGAGCCTCCTGCGCAGCGATGCACCGCCCGTCCAGGTCTACACGCTGCGGGCTCGCGCCGTCTCATCCGCAGGCGCCGCCGATCCGGTTGCGGCTGCGGCCGCCTCGCTGCGCGTCGCGCATCCCTTCGCCGGTCCCGGTCTCGGCACCGCGCAGATCATGTTGCTGCAGCCCGATCACCGCATGAACGTCTACGCGGCCAGCGCGTGGTCCTCCGACACGCCGGCGCTGGTCGAGTCGCTGGCCGCAGAGACCCTCCGTGAGTCGGGCAAATGGAGCTCGGTGGAGGATGCGGAAAGCCCGTTTCCCTCGGATTACCTCCTGCAGATTTCCATCAGACGCTTCGAAGCCGACTACTCCGCCGGGCCCGATGCACCTCCCGCCGTGCACGTGACATTCGATTGCACCGTGGGCAGCGAGGACGGACGCCACATTCTCGCTAGCTTCGTGGCGGCCGGCTCGGACGCGGCCGGCGCCAACAGGCTGACTGATGTCATCGCGGCGTTCCAGCGAGCCACGGACCAGGCGCTGGCCTCGATGTCGCAGCAGACCTTCGCGGCGGTGCAGACAGCCCGCTCGCGCGCATCGAGGTGAAGTACCGGCACGGCCATCACGCCGGCAACTTCGCCGACGTACACAAGCATGTGACCCTGCTCGCCTTGCTGGCGGCCCTGAAGCGCAAGGACAAGGGATTTCTCTACCTGGAGACGCACGCCGGCCGCGGCGCCTACTCACTGGCCAGCGCGGCTGGCGAATCCGCAACCGGCATAGGACGCCTCGACGCGCAATCCGGACACCTGCGCTCCGGCGGCCCTGGGCGTGCACCCAGCCGCGAGCCGGCCGGCGCGCAGGAGCTGCGCCACTACCTGGAGTGCGTCGCCCGGCTTCGCCGCGAGCACGCCGATCCGCGGCTCTATCCCGGCTCGCCCCTGCTCGCGGCCAGTGAGCTGCGGCCCCAGGACCGCGGTGTCTTCATCGAGCGGCAGCCGGCCGAGGCGCGCGCGCTCGAGCGGGCGCTGATTCGTCAGGGAGAGGGACGTGCCCGGCCGCCGCCGCTGCAGGTAGACACCGGTGACGGCTTCGCGCTCCTGCGCGCCCGGCTACCGCCGGCCGAGCGCCGCGGGCTGACCTTCATCGATCCCCCCTACGAGGAGAGCCGACAGGACTTCGATCGGGTGCGGCACGCGGCCGCGGAGGCGCTGCAGCGGTTTCACACCGGTGTCGTGGCGATCTGGTATCCGATCAAGGACCAGCGCGATACCGCCGCCTGGCAGGCGGCGCTCGCCGGCGAGCTCGACTGCGAGCTGCTCGCGGCGGAGCTGTCGCTGTACCCGAGCGACTCGCGCGTCGCGCTCAACGGCTCGGGGATGCTCATCCTCAATCCTCCCTACCAGCTGGCCGAGCGGATGCGGACCTGGCTGCCGGAGCTGCACGCCTGTCTCGACTTGGGACACGGCGGCGGCGCGAGCGTGCGGCGGCTGGGGCGAGCCCAGCCCGGACCGTGACGGCGCGGCACTCCGGGCGCAGAATTCGGACATGAGCGGCACCGTCGACAGTTATGGCGTGGTGGGTCATCCCGTGGCCCACAGCCTCTCGCCGTTCATTCACGCCATGTTCGCGCGCCAGACCGGCCAGGCCATGAGCTACCGCCTGTTCGATTTCGCGCCCGAGGCGGTGCAGGAGAGCATCGCGACGTTCTTTGCCGGGGGAGGATGCGGGCTCAACATCACGCTGCCGTACAAGATCGCGGCCGTGGCGCGCGCCACCGAGCTGACCCAGCGCGCGCACCACGCGGGCGCCGTCAACACGCTGGCAATGCGCAAGGACGGCACCATACTCGGCGACAACACGGACGGCGTCGGGCTCACGCAGGATCTTTGCGTCAACCAGCGAGTGGTCGTGACCCGCCGCCGCGTGCTCATCATCGGGGCCGGAGGCGCCGTGCGCGGGGTGCTCGCTCCGCTCCTCGGCCTGGAGCCGGAGCTCGTGGTGATCGCCAACCGTACCGCGGACCGGGCAAAAGCGCTCGCGACGGCCTTCGCGTCCTTGGGCCCGGTGGAAGGCGCCGGCTTTCGCTACATCGCCGGCGGGGCGTTCGATCTCGTCATCAACGCCACGTCCGCCAGCCTCACGGGCGAGATCCCCGATGTGCCGGTCGGCGTCATCGGAGCGGATACGTTCTGTTACGACATGGCGTACGGCAAGGGCGATACCCCCTTCGTCCGCTGGTGTGTGGAGCTCGGCTGCCGCGCGGCGGTGCCGGGCTGGGGAATGCTCGTCGAGCAGGCGGCGGAGTCTTTCCGGCTCTGGCGAGGCGTGAGGCCACTCACCGCGCCGGTGCTCTCGGCGCTTACCGCATCGTGACCAGCTCTTCGGCGCTGGTGGGATGGATGGCCACCGTGTCGTCGAAATCCTCCTTGGTAGCGCCCATGCGCACGGCAACCGCGAATCCTTGCATCATCTCGTCCGCGCCCGGCCCGACGACGTGCACGCCGACCACGCGGCGCTTGGGTCCGACAGTCACGAGCTTCATGTCGCAACGCGGCTTGGCGATCGTGAGCGCGTGGTACATCGGAATGAAGCTCGACTTGAACACGCTGACCGCCTCGTCCCCATAGTCATCGCGGGCTGCCTGCTCCGTCAGGCCGACGGTGCCGATCGGCGGATGCCCAAACACGACGGTGGGAATGTTCTCATAGTCGAGATGCCGGTCGGATTTGCCGCCGAACAGACGATCGCTCAGCCGCCGTCCGGCGGCGATGGCCACGGGCGTGAGCGGTGCCCGGCCGGTCACATCGCCGATCGCGTACACGCCGGTGGCGCTCGTGTTCTGATACTTGTCGGTCACGATGAAACCGTAGGCGTCCAGCGCTACCCCCGCCCTCTCCAGATGCAACTCCTCCACCGCCGGGGCGCGCCCGATCGCCCATAGCACGCAATCGAACGGCTCGAGCCGCCGACCCTCGCGCAGCGAGAGCGCCAGACATCCGCGGGCGTCGCTCTCGAGCGCCGATGGCCAGGCCCGTGTCACGATGCTGACGCCGTCGTCGCGCAGGACCTTCAGCGTCGATTCCCCGATCATCGAATCAAAATGCTTGAGTACCGTCTCGCCGCGCAGAAGGAGTGTCACGTCGGAGCCGAGCGCCGCGAATATGCCGGTCAGCTCGACGGCGATGTAGCCGCTGCCGACGATGGCGACCCGCTGAGGCCTGCGCGGCAGCTCGAAGAAGCCGTCGGAGGTAATCCCGAGCTCCGCGCCCGGGATGGGCGGCAGCAGGGGACGGCCGCCGGTAGCGAGCATGATGTGCGCAGCGCAGAGCGAGGAGCCCGCGGCCTCCACCGTGCGGCCGTCCACGAAATGCGCCCGGCCGCGGATCAGCGTGATGCCGCGCTTGGCGAGATTGCTCTCGTAGATGCCGTTGAGGCGCAGAACGTAGGCGTCGCGCTTCTCCTTGAGGAGGGACCAGTCGTGCATGCCGGCCGAGAGGGCAAAGCCGTAGTCGGGCGCATCCCGCAGCCCTTCGGCCACATCGGCGGCGTTCCACATGACCTTTTTGGGCACGCAGCCGACGTTCACGCAGGTGCCGCCCAGTCGGTGCGATTCCACCAGCGCGACCCGCGCCCCGTACTCCGCCGCGCGCTGTGCTGCAGCCAGCCCGCCGCTGCCGCCGCCGATGACAATCAGGTCGAAGTCACTCATTATCGAATTTTAGCCGCTGGAAAGCCCAGAGAAGGCCCAGAATAGGTGAATGATGGACAATCCCCTGCTCGCTCGGGAGGCGCTCCCGCCGTTCCCGCGCATCCGCCCGGAGCACGTCGAGCCGGCCGTCCGTGAGGCGCTGTCCGGGGCCCGGGAGCGGGTCGAGGAGATCGCCGGGCAAGCCGCCCCGACGTTCGCCACGGTCGTCGAGCCGCTGGAGGAGCTGCAGCACAGGGTCTCGCGCACCTGGTCGCCGGTGAGCCACCTGAATGCCGTCCTCAATTCCGATGCGCTGCGCACCGCGTACAACAGCTGCCTGCCGCTCCTCTCGGCGTATCAGACGGACCTCGTACAAAGCGAGCCGCTCTACCGCGCGTACCGCGCCATCGAGGAGCGGGAGGGCGCCGCGCTCGATCCGGTGCAGCGCCGCGTGCTCGAGCACGCGCTGCGCGACTTCCGCCTGGCCGGCGTTGGGCTCGATGCCGCCGACAAGCAGCGCTTCAAGGAGGTGATGCTGGAGCTCACCGGGCTGCAGGCGAAGTTCGAGGAGAACGTACTGGATGCGACCAACGGCTGGAGCTATCGGGTCACCGACGGCGCGCTGCTGCGCGGCCTCAACGAGATGCTCGTCGATCAGGCCCGCCGCCGCGCCCATGATCAGCGGCTCGAAGGCTGGGTGCTGACGCTCGACCAACCAACTTACGTCGCGGTGGTGACTGACGCGGAGTCGGATGTTCTACGCCGCGCCTTTTACGAGGCGTGGACCACACGCGCCTCCGATCAGGGCCCCAACGCCGGCAAGTGGGACAACGCGCAGGTCATGGAGCAGATTCTGCGCCAACGTCACGAAGCGGCGCGCATTCTCGGTTTCAACAATTACGCTGAGTACGCGCTCGCCACGCGAATGGCGCACAGCGTCGCGGAAGTCATGCAGTTCCTCGAGGAGCTCTCGCGCGCCGGACGGCCCGCCGCCCTGAAGGAGTTCGAGGAGCTCGAGGCCTTCGCCGGCCGCAGGCTCGACGCCTGGGACGTCGCGTTCTATGCGGAGCGGCTGCAGCGCGAGCGCTACGCCGTCTCGCAGGAGGAGTTGCGCCCGTATTTTCCGCTGCCGCGGGTGCTGGCGGGCCTCTTCGAGGTCGCCGAGCGGCTCTTCGACGTTCGCATCCGGGAGCGCAGCGGCGCGCCGGTGTGGCATCCGGACGTGCGCTTCTTCGAGATCGAGAATGCCGCCGGCCGGGCGGTCGGGAGTTTCTACCTCGATGCCTACGCGCGGCCGAGCAAGCGCAGCGGCGCGTGGATGGACGAGTGCGTCGGTCGCAAGCACCTGGCCTCGGGCTCCGCGTTGCCGGTGGCCTATCTGGTCTGCAACGTGCTGCCTCCGGGCGATGGCCGGCCGGCCCTGCTCACACACGACGATGTGCTGACACTTTTCCACGAGTTCGGCCACGGCCTGCATCATCTGCTCACCCGTGTCGACTACCCGAGCATCGCGGGCATCAACGGTGTTGCCTGGGATGCCGTCGAATTGCCGAGTCAGTTCATGGAGAACTACGCTTGGCACCCGGATGTGCTCAGCCGCATCTCCAGCCACTACCAGACCGGTGCGTCGCTGCCGGCACAGACCCAGGACCGGCTGCGCGCGACCCGCAGCTTCCACGCGGGGCTGCAGATGGTGCGCCAGATCGAGTTCGCGCTGTTCGATTTCCGGCTGCACGCCGAGTACTCCCCGCAACGCGGCGGGCGCGTCCGCGAGGTGCTGCAGGAGGTGCGGCGGGAGGTGGCGGTGGTGCCCGCACCGGAGTGGAACCGCTTCGCCAACAGCTTCGGGCACATCTTCGCCGGCGGCTACGCCGCCGGGTACTACAGCTACAAGTGGGCCGAGGTCCTGGCCGCCGACGCCTTCTCCGCCTTCGAGGAGCGGGGCGTCTTCGACCACGCCACCGCGCAGCGCTTCCTCGATTCCATCCTCACGCGGGGCGGCAGCCGGGATGCCCTGGAAGCTTTCGTCGAGTTCCGCGGCCGCCGCCCGGAGATCCGCCCCCTGCTGGTGCAACACGGCATAGCCGCCCCTGGTTGAAGCGCTGGATCCGGGCATCCCCGCCCGGACTGGCCCCCCGACGGCCCTCTCGCCTTGCAAACCCCGTTGAGACCTGCGCGAAGCGCATGAACTGTGCGGTGTTTCGCAGAGGCAGGGAGGGGCGACTCCTAGACTGGCCATAGTCTCGCTCCCGGGGAGCGGCAGCAGGCCGTGCTACAAATCACCAGAATGAGCAGCGCCCGGCGCAGTGACTTCGACGTCACCAATTCCGTCCAGGTGAGCTCCCCGGAGGCGGTGCTGCGGGCGGTCGAGGCGCTTTTCCGGCCCACCTGGGCCGACGCGCCCCTGGAGCCGCTGCGGCTCTCCTTCGCGCATTTCGAGCGGCTGTTCGCAGGTGAAGTCCCCGGTTTCCACGGCGTGGATACCGTCTACCACGACCGCCAGCACACACTTGACATAACGCTGGCGCTGGCCCGCCTGCTGGTCGGATACGAGCGGCAGGCCGCCGAGGCCGAGCGTCTGGGCGGCGAGCGGGCAGTCGCGGGCCTGCTCACCGGCCTGTTCCACGACGTCGGGTATCTGCGCCGGGCGGACGACCAGGAGTCGCGCAATGGCGCGGAATTCACCCGGACCCACGTGTCCCGCGGCGCCCGCTTTCTCGAGGAGTTCCTGCCCCAGGTCGGCCTGGCCGATTGGGTGCCGGTGGCGCGCGAGATCATCCATTTCACCGGCTACGAGCTGCCCTTCGCCGAGATCGAGGCCCGGGTGCGCGACCCGCGGGATATCGTGGTCGGGCACCTCCTCGGCACCGCGGACATGGTCGCGCAGATGGCCGACCGCTGTTATCTCGAGAAGTGCCGCGACCGGCTGTATGCGGAGTTCGTCCTCGGCGGGGTGGCGCTGCCCATCGCCGCCAATGGGGGGCGCGAGGTGAAGTACGCCTCGGGCCTCGACCTGCTGCGCCAGACGCCGGACTTCGTAACGGAGGTGCGGGAGAAGCGCCTGGACGGGGAGTTCAGCTCCGCCTACCGGTACTTCGAGGGCCTCTATGGCGGCCGCAATCCCTACATGGAGGCCATCGACCGCAACGTCGATTATCTGCGGCAGGTGCTGCGGAGCGAGAACTGGCGGCTGCTGCGGCGCAACCCGCCCATTTTCTCGGCCGTTTCCGACCCCATGTCCACCATGCGCGGCCTCATGGTCGGTTACATCAAGAAAGTGTGGTCGGGGCTGTAGCCGGCGGCTAATATCCGGGGCTGATCGAGCGATTTGGCCCCCAGTGACCTCTGCCAATCTCAAGCTGAAGTACGCGAGCGCCGCCTTTGCGATCGTGCTGCTCGCGACCGCGGCGGTGATCGGCTTCTTCATCTGGCGGCATCGGCCCGATCTCCTCACGGTGCAGGGGGTCGGGGCTCTGGCCGTGATCGGCAGCCTCACCGCGGCGGTGATCGCCTGGCGGGCCGGCCGCGGCATCCAGACCTCCACTGCGGCGCTGATCCGCAGCGCCGAGCGCGTCGGCCAGGGCGACTACACGCGGCAGATCGAGGTCCGCCGCCGCGACATCATCGGCGAGCTGGAGCAGGCCCTGGAGCGCATGCGCTCACGGCTGCGCCAGTCCACCATCCACAAGAACTATCTCCACAGCGTCCTCAACAGCATGACGGACGCCGTGTTCGTCACCTCGCCCGACGGGGTGGTGAAGATGGCCAATTCCACGGCCTGCAAGCTCCTCGGCTACGGCGAGGAGGAGATCCTCGGACGCAGCATCATCGCCATCCTCGAGGAGCGCGAGCGGGAAGGGTTCGACCTGCTGCAGGCCGCCCAGGAGACGCGCGAGACCGTGGTGCGCACCCGCAGCGGCCAGACCATCCCGGTGTCGCTCACCGGCTCGCGGATCGAGAGCGACGATCCGCAGTTCCAGGGCAACATCTTCGTCGCGCGCAACATCACCGACCGCAAGCGCGCAGAGCGGCGCATCCGTTATCTCGCCCGCTACGATGCGCTGACGAAGGTCCCCAACCGCATGCAGTTCCAGCACGTGCTGCAGCAGACCATCGCCAGGGGGCTGCGCAGCGGGCAGGCGGTGGCGCTCCTCTATCTCGACATGGACCGCTTCAAGGAGGTCAACGACACGTTCGGACACGGCGCCGGCGACCGCGTGCTCGAGGTGTTGGCGGAACGGCTGACCGGGGCGCTGCCGAAGGGGGCGCTGCTCGGGCGCCTCGCGGGCGACGAATTCGCCCTGGTGCTCGACGGCCTGCCCGCCGAAGCCGACAACCGCGGCCCGATCGCGCACCTCGCGCGCGCCGTGCTCACCGAGGTCAGCCGCGCCTTCCAGTTGAACCAGCACGAGGTTTTCCTGACGGCCAGCATCGGCATTACGTTCTGTCCGCGCGATGCGGAGAACGTCATCGACCTCATCCGCAACGCCGATGCGGCGATGTACTACTCGAAGCAGAACGGCGGCAACACCTTCGCCTTCTATTCCCCGGAGATGAACGCCGCGGCGGTGGAGCGGCTCATCCTGAAGAGCAAGCTGCGCCGCGCGCTCGAGCGCGACGAGCTCGTGATCCGCTACCAGCCCAAGGTGGAGCTGTCGAGCGGCCGCATCATCGGCGCCGAGGCCCTGCTGCGCTGGCGCCTGCCGGGTCACGGCGACATCCCGCCCTCGCAGTTCATTCCGCTGGCGGAAGAGACCAACCTCATCCTCGACATCGGCGAGTGGGTGCTGAATCGCGTCTGCATGGATTACCGGCAGATGCGGACCGATGTCGGCGATCCCGGCCGCATCTCGCTCAACCTCTCGCTGAAGCAATTGCGCCAGGCCAGCTTCATCCTGCGCTGCCGCTCCGTATTCCGCCGTCACGGCGTCTCGCCGACCGCCTTCGAGCTCGAGATCACCGAGACCACCCTGATGGCGGACACCAAGCGCACCCTGCGTCTGCTCGATGAGCTCTACGCCATGGGCCTGCACCTCTCGATCGATGACTTCGGCACCGGCTACTCCTCTCTCTCGGCGCTGCAGCAGTTTCCGATCGATACCCTCAAGATCGACCAGTCCTTCGTGCGCGACGTCGGCGAGAACGCCGGCAATGCCACTCTGGTGCGCACCATCATCGAGATGGGCCGCAACCTGGAGATCGACGTCATCGCCGAGGGTGTCGAGTCCGTCGGGCAGCTGGAATTCCTGCGCCGCGCCGGCTGCCACTACGCGCAGGGGCGCCTCTTCGGCGAGCCGCTGAAGGCGGAGGAGCTGCTCGGGCTGCTGCAGCGCCAAGCGGCTTCGGGAGCGGCCTTCCGGCGCTACGCGCAGGATGCGAGCGCTGTGGCCGCGATCGGCGAGCCGCGCGCCTCCTGAGCTCTCCATGCTGACCCTGTCCGAGGTCCGCCTCCGCCGCGGACCGCAGGTCCTCATTGACCAGGCGACGTGCAGCATCTTCCGCGGCGAGAAGGTCGGCATCGTCGGTCGCAACGGCTGCGGCAAGTCGACTCTGCTGGCGCTGATCCGCGGCGAGCTCGCGCCGGATGCCGGTGAGTACCGCGCACCGCCCGCTCTCGCGATCGCGGCGGTGGCGCAGGAGCTGCCGGCGACCGACGCGACGCTGGTCGACTACATCCGCGGCGGCGACTTCGAGCTCGCGGCACTCGAGGCGCAGATTCACGAGGCGCACGCCGTCACCGGCATGGAGCTCGAGGGGAGCACGGCGGCGCCGGCCGACGGGACGCGCCTCGCGCTGCTGCATGGGGAATACGATCGCCTGGGCGGCTATGGCGCGCGCAGCCGTGCGGCGCAGCTCGCCGCGGGCCTGGGGTTCGCGCCCGATGACCTCGCGCGTCCCGTGCGGCAGTTCTCCGGCGGCCTGCAGATGCGCGCCAATCTCGCCCGCGCCCTGATGCGGCGGTCCGACGTGCTGCTGCTCGACGAGCCCACCAACCACCTCGACCTCGATGCCGTGTTGTGGCTCGAGGGTTGGCTGAAGAGCTATGCGGGGACGCTGTTGCTCGTGTCTCACGATCGGGAATTCCTCGACGGCGTGGCCGGGCGCATCCTGCACATCGAGGCCGGCTGCCTGCGCACCTATGCGGGCAATTACAGCGCCTTCGAGACGCAGCGCGCCGCGCAGGCCGAGCGCACCCAGGCGATGTTGGCCAGCCAGCAGCGTGAGCGCGCCCGAGTCGAGAGCTTCGTCTCCCGCTTTCGCGCGCAGGCGAGCAAGGCACGCCAGGTCCAGAGCCGCCTGAAGTGGCTGGCCCGCCTGCCGCAGATGGCCGCGCTGCACCTCGAGCAAGGCTTCGAGTGGGAATTCGCCGCGCCGGCGAAGTTGCCCCGGCCCCTCCTCACGTTGGAGCAGGTTGCCGCCGGATATGGCGACCGGCAAGTGTTGGGTGATGTCACGCTGAGCGTCAGTCCCGGCGATCGCATCGGCATTCTCGGGCGCAACGGCGCCGGCAAGTCCACGCTGATGCGGGTGTTGGCGGGACAGATGGCTCCGCTCGCGGGCAGCCTGGAGGCGGCACCCGAGGTTGCCACGGGCTTCTTCGCGCAGCTCGAGCTCGAGCATCTGGACGCCGACGGCACGGCGCTGGGCGAGCTCGAGCGCCGCGGCGGCGCCGACCAGGTCCGCTGGACCGAGCTCGAGCGGCGCACGCACCTCGGGCGCTTCGGATTTCACAGCGAGCGCGTCTTCGAGCCGACTCGACACTTCTCCGGCGGCGAGCGCGCGCGCCTGGCGCTTGCGATCCTCGTCGCCCGCAAGCCCAACCTGCTGCTGCTCGATGAGCCCACCAACCATCTCGATCTCGACATGCGGCACGCGCTGCTGGTGGCGCTGCAGGACTTCGCCGGCGCGGTGGTGATCGTCTCTCATGACCGCGCGCTGCTGCGCGGCGCCTGCGACCGGTTCCTGCTGGTGGCCGGCGGAGCCGTCACGCCTTTCGACGGCGATCTCGAGGACTATGCCGCGTGGCTCGCGCGTGGCGCCGGCACGCCGCAGTCTCAGGACGGCTCGGCTTTCCCAGGCTCGCGCGACTGCGGCGCGCAGGCGCTTTCACGTCGCGAGCAGCGCCGCCTCGAAGCGCAGGCCCGCAGCCGCCTCACGCCGCTGCGGGCCGAGCAGCGCCGGTTGGAAGAGCAACTCGAGCGCTTCACGGCCGAGCGGCACGAGCTCGAGGGGCGCCTCGCCGATCCGGCGACCTACGCCGCGGCAGCGGCCGATGAGCAGCGCCGCCTGAGCGCCCGCCACGGCGAGTTGCTGCGTGAGATTGCGGCCGTGGAGGAGCGTTGGCTCGAGGTCGCCTCGGCGGTTGAAGCCACGGGTAATGCGGCCTCGGGGTAAGGCTATGCCGGGGTGAGGCCTGCTTTTTCTCGCCATTTCTGCAGGTTTTTCCCCGATTCGCAGGGGACCCCGGATGCCCTCGCGCCGGTAAGCTGCCGGCATGAGCCGAATGAGCCGCATGCGCCTCGTGAGGGTCGGCGCGACCTTGGTGCGCAGTCCCGGCATCACGGCGGATCACGTCCGGGCGCTGACGGCACGAGCCGGAGGCGACCTGGAGCGTCTGTGCGAGCCGGAGGTGTTCGCGCGGATCGATCTGCCGCCGGCGGCGCGCGCGTTCCTACAGAACCCGGATGAGGCCGCGCTCGCGGCCGATCTGGCGTGGGTGCGCGCCAGCGGTGCGCGGTTGATCCTCTGGGGAGAGGATGACTATCCGGGGCAACTGGCGGCGACGGCGGGGGCGCCCCCGGCGCTCTACGTGATGGGCGATGTGGCGGTCCTGCGCACGTCGCAGGTTGCAATGGTTGGCGCGCGCCGCGCATCGCCCCTGGGAAGGGCGATCGCCGGGGACCTGGCGGCGGCGCTGGTGCAGACAGGACTCACTATCACGAGCGGGCTTGCCGCCGGCATCGATGCGGCCAGCCACCAGGGAGCGCTGGCCGGGGATGGCGCCACCGTCGCCGTGCTGGGCACGGGACCCGACCGTATTTATCCGTCAGAAAACGGCGCGCTCGCGGCGAGGATCCGGGCGGCGGGGGCGCTGGTCTCGGAGTTTCCGCCGGGGACGGGGCCGCAGCGGCAGAACTTTCCCCGCCGCAACCGCATCATCAGCGGGCTTGCCCTCGGGACTCTGGTCATCGAGGCGGCCGATGGCAGCGGCTCTCTCATTACCGCGCAGCGGGCGCTGGAGCAGGGACGGGAGGTTTTCGCGGTGCCGGGCTCGATCCGAAGCCCCCTCTCCCGGGGCTGCCATCGGCTGATCCAGGAAGGCGCGCACCTGGTCGAAGTCGCGGCGGATGTGCTGGCTCAGCTTAATTTTTTGCCTGCTAATCAATCACTTGGGCGAGCCGTGAGCCGTCCGCGTCCGCCCGCGCCGGGCGGTCCCGGATTGGACAAGGAGTATGAAATGCTGTTAGATGCGCTCGGCTTCGAACCCGCGACCATCGATACGCTCGTCGCCCGCTCAGGCTTGTCCGGCGAGTCGATCGCCTCGATGTTGCTGATTCTCGAGCTTGAGGGACGTATCGCGCCGTATCCCGGCGGTTTCTACGGCCGATTATCCAACTGACGGGCCTTCTTCACCTGCATGACCACCGGCAGTGTTCTGAAAGTACTGATTTACGTCTACGACCACTACATGCTGGCCGACCCCGCGGATATCCCTGCGCGGCGCCACATGCTGGCGGACCTGCGCAAGCGGGGCTTCTCGATGACCGAGGTCGTGCAGGCGATGGAGTGGCTGTCCGCGCTGGTCGGCGATCAGCGGGCCTCACCCGGCGCGGACGCGCAAGCCGCTCGCCGGGGCTTGCGCATCTTCGCCGACGGGGAGCTGTCGCGGCTGTCGCCCGACTGCCGTGCTTTCCTCATGCTCCTCGACCGGCAGGACGTCCTCACGACCTGGCAGCGGGAGCTCGTCATCGAGCGCGCCCTGGCGCTGGACGTCGATGAGGTCGATGCCGAGGAGCTGAAATGGGTCGTGCTCCTCGTGCTCTCGGCCCAGCCCGGACAGGAGCTGGCGTTTGCCCGCTTCGAGAGCGTCATGTCCGCCGCCGGCACCTCCGTCCGGCACTGATCGAGCTGAGGGACCGCCGCCAAAATGGCTGACAATCTGGTCGTGGTGGAATCGCCTGCCAAGGCGAAGACCATCAAGAAATACCTGGGTAAGGATTTCGAGGTCCTCGCCTCCTACGGCCACGTGCGCGATCTGGTGCCCAAGGAAGGCGCGGTCGATCCCGAGCGCGGCTACGCCATGAAATACCAGGTGCTCGAGAAGAACGAGCGCCACATCGACAGCATCGCCCGCGGACTCGCGAAGTCGAAGGCGCTCTATCTCGCCACCGACCCCGATCGCGAAGGCGAGGCGATCGCCTGGCATCTCAAGGAGATCCTGAAATCCCGCGGCGATCTCGACGGCAAGACCGTGCACCGCGTGGTCTTCTACGAGATCACCCGCAACGCGATCCGCGCGGCGGTCGCCCAGCCCCGCGATCTGTCGCTCGACCTGGTCAACGCGCAGCAGGCGCGCCGCGCGCTCGACTATCTGGTCGGCTTCAATCTCTCGCCGCTGCTCTGGAAGAAGGTGCGCCGCGGCCTCTCGGCGGGCCGGGTGCAGAGTCCGGCGCTGCGCATGATCTGCGAGCGCGAGGAGGAGATCGCCGCTTTCGTCGCCCAGGAGTATTGGACGCTGGAAGGAGAAGGCACTCACCGCTCACCGTCCTTCCCGCTGAAGCTCACGGAGTACGCCGGCAGGAAGGTGGAGCAGTTTTCCTTCACGAATGAGGCGCAGGCCCGCGAGGTCGAGAGCGCGATCCGCGAGGCGGCGCGACAGGCCGCGGGCCGGAGCCAGGACCCGAGTCAGGGCGCGGGTCAGGCCGGGGCCGGGCAACCGATCGGCCGCCTGCAGGTCATGGCGGTGGACCGCAAGCAGCGGCGGCGTACACCCGCGCCGCCTTTCACCACCTCCACCCTGCAGCAGGAGGCGGCCCGCAAGCTCGGCTACAACGCCCGGCGCACGATGCGCCTCGCACAGCAGCTCTACGAGGGCCTCGATCTCGGTGAGGGCAACGTCGGCCTCATCACCTACATGCGCACCGACTCCGTGTCGCTCGCGGCCGAGGCCGTCGGCGAGATTCGCGAGGTCGCGGCCCGGCTCTACGGCGCGCAGGAAGTCGCCGAGGAGCCGCGCATCTACAAGACGAAATCGAAGAACGCGCAGGAGGCGCACGAGGCAATCCGGCCGACTTCCGCCGCCGTCACTCCGGCCGATGTGGAAGGCAGGATCGACGGCGATCTGCACAGGCTGTACGCGCTGATCTGGAAGCGCGCCGTCGCCTCGCAGATGGCGCAGGCCATCTTCGACACTGTCGCGGTCGACATGCTCGCGGGCCCTGATGGCCCGGGACGTCACGTGCTGCGCGCCAACGGCTCGACCCTGGTGAAGCCCGGATTCATCGCTGTCTACCAGGAGGGGGCGGACGATGTGAAGTCGGACGAAGACGACCACGTGTTGCCTCCTTTGCAGGAGGGAGATCTCGTCGACCTCCTCGCCCTGCATGCGGATCAGCACTTCACGGAGCCGCCGCCGCGCTATACCGAGGCCTCCCTCGTGAAGGCGCTGGAGGAGCATGGGATCGGCCGTCCCTCCACCTACGCGGCCATCATCTCGACGCTGCAGGACCGGGAGTACGCGGAGATGGACAACCGCCGCTTCGTGCCGACCGACATCGGCAAGATCGTCAATCGCTTCCTGACGCACCACTTCCATCGCTACGTGGAGTACGGCTTCACGGCGGCGATGGAGGACGAGCTCGATGCGATCTCACGCGGCGAGGAGGAGTGGACTCGCCCGCTCGACAAGTTCTGGAAGCCCTTCATCGACCAGGTGGAGCGGATCGAGAAGAACGTCTCGCGCGAGGAAGTCGCGCAGGCGCGCGAGCTCGGGAAGGATGCGGCGACCGGCAAGCCGGTCACCGTGCGCATGGGGCGCTTCGGTCCCTTCGTGCAGATCGGCACCAAGGACGACGTCGAGAAGCCGCGTTTCGCGGGACTGCGGCCGGGCCAGAAGATGGACGCCATCAATCTTGCCGACGCGATGGAGCTCTTCAAGCTGCCGCGCACGCTCGGAGAGACCCCCGCGGGGGAGACCGTCGTCGCCAACGTCGGCCGCTTCGGGCCGTACGTGAAGTACGGCAGCAAATATGTATCGCTGAAGGAAGACGATCCCTACACCGTGACCCTCGATCGCGCGCTCGAGGTCATCCGCCTGAAGCAGGAAGCGGACGCCAACCGCATCATCGCGGATTTCGGCGTGGACAACATCCAGGTGTTGAATGGCCGCTATGGACCCTACGTCACCGACGGCAAGAAGAACGCCAAGGTGCCGAAGGACCGCGAGCCGAAGTCGCTGACGCTGGAGGAATGCCGCGCCCTCATCGCGCAGGCTCCGGAGCGGGGCAAGGGCAGATTCGGCCGCTTCGCCCGCGGCAAGCGGGGCGCGCCGGCGGCGCCGGGCGCCAAGGGGATGAAGAGCGCGAAGGCGGGTCCGGGCGCACCGGCCGCCACAGCCGGTGCCTCGGCGAGCGCTTCGCCCTCCCCCGCACCGCTCGCGGCGCATCCCCGGACCCGCGCCCCGGCTGCCGCACGGCGGCCCGAAGGCGCCCGCGCTGCTGCCCCGCGCCGCGCAAAGTCCTCCGCGCAGCGCAGCAATGGCGCGCCCGGCTCCGGCCGAGCCCGTGCCGCCGCCGCGAAGAAGCCCGCCAGAGGCAAAGTCCCGGGCAAGGCAGCCCGCAAGGCCCCACCGCCGCGGCCCCGCGGCGTGAAATAGATCAAGGATTGCGGAAGACGTCCCCGACTTTGATGCTGTTGGATGCGCCGACGATCAGCGCGAAGCTGGAGCCCGGATAGGTCTTGAACACGAGCAGCGTGCCGGCGCGCTCGTCGGGCAGTCGCACCCGCGGCGCGAACGCGGTGCCGATCGAGCCCATGCGCTGGCGCAAGCCGCTGCCGCCGTAGGTATCCGCCACCACCGGCCCGGCCGTGTCGACTTCCAACACGTTGCCCGGCTCGAGTCCGGCGTCGGCGCCGCGATTGAGCATCACGTTGTCATATTGCCCGGCGAGATCGCTGATTCCCGTATCCCCCACGATCCAGGCGATCCTGCCTTCCACCTGCGTGGCGGGGGCGCGAGGCTCCAGGTTGAGGGGCAGCTGGACGTCCGTCGATACCAGCTTGTCGCCGCGCATCGTCTCCCTGGCGGTGTCGATGAGTGTCGCCCGCACGGCGGGGCGGGTGACCGGTTGGGTGATCAGGGCGGTGGCCGTGTAGAGGCCGAGATAACCCAGCACGTGGCCGTTGTCGGGATCGCGAATGCGCCCGCTGACGTGCACGACGCTGTAGCGGCCACGCGGATCGGGTCCGAGGCCGCGGATGTAGGCAATGTGACCGGAGCCGGCGACCACGTGCTCGTCGCGGAATGCGATGATGTGCGGCGCGTCCTCCACCTCGCTCTGGGTGAGCACCATCGGCCGCTCGAGAAACGATGCGATGGAGGAGTACGGGATCGTTGGAATCGCCGCCGTGATCGGAGTGCTGCGCAGCCGCGGCTCCAGCCGGACCTCCCCCTCCTGCGCCTCCAGCCGCGCGGCGCCGCCCTCGACCAGCCGCACCTGCGGCCGGCCGTCGCTGCCATAGGCCAGCGCCAGCTTGTCGCCCGGATAGATCAGATGAGGATTGCGGATGTGCGGATTGATATACCAGACCTCAGGCCAGTCCCAGGGGTCCCGCAGGTACATGGACGCGATGCCCCAGAGCGTGTCGCCGCGCTTGACCGTATAGGTCATCGGCGCGCTCGGGTTGACCTGCGGAATTGGCGCGGCCGTCGCCTGAGGCTGAGCGCCGGCGGCGGCCACCGCGGCTTCCGTGGCAGTCTGATTGTCGTTCGCGGGCGCCGCAGCGGTTTGGGCGGCGGGCGGGGCGCCATCGTCCGCGGGGGCCGCCGGTTGGCGAGGGCCATGCAGGGACGAGCAGCCGACCAGTGCGACCGAGAGAGCGAGACCCGCAGCCAGGCGGGTCCGGAAAGCTAGATTCGAGACCATCCTCCACCCCTGCGACCAGCTCGAATGGGCGGGCTATAATCGCACGCCGGCACCGGTGGCAGCGTGGCTTAATGTCAAGTTGTGCGCTCGGTCACGGGTGATAACCCCTTGAACCCCCGCATGGCGCCGCAATCGAACCCCCATGGCGATTAGAACCATTCTCGAATTTCCCGACCCCCGGCTGCGCACCCGGGCTCAGCCGGTCACCCGGTTCGATGCGGACCTGCACCGGGTCGTGGATGACATGCTGGAGACCATGTACGCCGCCCCCGGGATCGGCCTCGCCGCGACTCAGGTCGACGTCCACCAGCGGCTCGTGGTCATCGATATCTCGGCCGACCGCAACGATCCGCTGGTCCTCATCAACCCGCAGATCCTCTCGCGCGAAGGCGAGGTCGCGACCGAGGAAGGGTGCCTCTCGGTGCCCGGATACTTCGATGAGGTCAAGCGCGCCTCGAAGGTCCGGGTGCGCGCCCAGGACCGCGACGGCAACGTCTTCGAGCGTGACTGCGAGGAGTTGCTCGCCGTCTGCGTTCAGCACGAGATGGACCACATCGACGGCAAGCTCTTCGTCGACTATCTCTCTAGCCTCAAGCGTGAGCGCGTCCGCAAGAAGCTCGAGAAGGAGCGCAAGGAGCGCGCGACCCGGGCTCCCGCCCCCCGAGAGCGCCGCAGCGTCATTTGATGATCGGGCGCCTTCGCGTTGCATTCGCGGGGACGCCGGAATTCGCGGTACCGACGCTTCTCGCGCTGCTGAGCTCGCCGCATCAGCTCGTCGGTGTGTTGACCCGGCCGGATCGCCCTCAGGGCCGCGGGCAGCGCCTGAGTCCCTCACCCGTGAAGGCCGCTGTCGATGCATCGGTGCCCATCGCGCAGCCGGCGACTCTCAAATCCCCTGATGAGCAGGCGCGAGTGGCCGCCTGGCGTCCGGATGTGCTGGTCGTCGTGGCCTATGGGCTGATTCTGCCGCCGGGCGTTCTGGAGATTCCGCGCCTGGGCTGTGTCAACGTACACGCCTCTCTGCTGCCGCGCTGGCGCGGCGCGGCACCGGTCGAGCGTGCCCTGCTTGCAGGCGATGAGATGACCGGCGTCACGATCATGCTCATGGACGAGGGACTCGACACCGGACCCACGCTGCTGCAGCGGCCCGCAGCGATCGAGCCTCACGATACCGGTGCCACCCTGCGCGAGCGCCTCGCCGCCCTGGGCGCGCCGCTGTTGCTCGAAGCGCTGCAAGGGCTGGCCGAGGGCACGCTGCGCCCGCATCCACAGCCGGCCGAAGGGGCCACGTACGCGCGCAAGCTGGAGAAGCGCGAAGCCGCCATCGACTGGCGGCGGCCCGCGGTGGAGATCGAGCGGCAGGTCCGGGCGCTCCAGCCCTGGCCGGTGGCGGAGACCGCGCGCAGCGATCGCGTGACCGGGGCAGCCGACCGCCTCCTCGTCTACGCAGCGAGAGTGGCTCCGGGCGATAGCGCGGCTCCCAGCGGCGTGCCCGGCTGCATACTCGAAGCCAATGGCCAGCATGAGGAGGGATACATCCGGGTGCAGTGTGGCGCGGGTCGCCTCGACTTGCTCACCCTGCAGCGTCCGGGAGGGCAACGCATGCCGGCATCGCTCTTCACGCGCGGACCTCGAGCGCTCGAGCGATCCATGGTGTTGGGTGGCGTGATTTGAGCGGCGGGCCGGAGAAGGCCGGAGCGCAGGCTCTCGCGGAGGCTG
>Ga0134128_10001575_pt1 | contig 29097 bp, 18 predicted proteins | sample KB31754_FD_96462 | JGI IMG/M metagenome (GOLD analysis project Ga0134128, IMG submission 96462) | Terrestrial soil microbial communities with excess Nitrogen fertilizer from Kellogg Biological Station, Michigan, USA - KB3-175-4 | ecosystem: Environmental > Terrestrial > Soil > Unclassified ... | reverse complement strand
TCGCCCGATGCCCCCCATAAATGAACCCCGACGAATAAAAAAGGCTCGCCCCCAAGTGGCTCGCGACATACTTCAACCAATGCGGATTCTGCGCCAGGGAATAATGCACATCGGGAGGCAAACGCCGGAACACCAGCACACAAAGCAAAAACAAAAACATCAGGTGAATGATGTAAGGCGGCTCAATTCTCGTGACGCGCCTCAAATAATAATCCCTCAGCCGCAGTCGGACCGGCGCCTGCGACATCATTTGCTTGGCAAACGGCAGCGCCAGGATGAACCCGCTGATCGCAAAAAAGAGCTGCACCCCGTAATGTCCCGCCTCGAACGTTCGTTCCACCGCCCCCGCCGGCTGATAAACTGGCAGCCCGTGATGAAACAAAACAAAGTCGTGCGTGTGACACGCGATCACACCCATGATAGCCACGAACCGCAGCCCGTCGATCTGCGGAATGAACGTTCTCCCCGGGTTCGTCACCCGCGATAATTTCGAGAGCAGCTTCAAGACACCACCCCTCGCCCCTCGAAACTATCGGAAAATCCGCAACTATGTTCCGCACATGATTTCACCCCATGAACTATCCCAATGCCGCGCCAAAACGTCGAGCAAAAATCCATCTTCCAACGCTCCTCCCTCGTAGAGCATTCACCCTAATTGTTCAAACCCCAACCCAAGCCGAGCCTTCGAGTGACTTGGAGAGAGTATCTCAAATCAATGTTTGCATTGAACCGGTCACGGCCGAAATCCGGCCCTGCGGATCGAAGCCGCAATCTTTGCGTTCTTTGCTCTTTGCGGTTAAAACCTTTTGTCTCGTGACCAGGCGTAGCTTTATGAAAACTGCCATTGCAACCGGCGCGCTCGCCTTCGCCGGCCCCCGCATGTGGGCCGCCGAAGGCACCCGCGAAATCCCCCAACGCGAACTCGGCCGCACCGGCCAGCGCGTCTCCTGCATCGGCCTCGGCGGCTCGCACATCGGCAAAGTCGAAGACGAAGCCGAAAGCCTCCGCATCATCCGCACCGCCGTCGATCGCGGCCTCACCTTCATGGACAACAGTTGGGACTACAACGACGGCGACGGCGCCGGCGAAACCCGCATGGGCCAAGCCCTCCGCGACGGCTACCGCGACAAGGTCTTCCTCATGACTAAAGTCGACGGTCGCACGAAGAAAGCCGGGCTCAAACAACTCGACGAATCCCTTCGCCGCCTCCAAACCGACCACCTCGACCTCTGGCAGCTCCACGAATGCATCCGCCTCGAAGACCCCGACCAAGCCTTCGCCGAGGGCGGCGCCATCGAAGCCTTGCAGGAAGCGAAGCAATCCGGCAAATGCCGCTTCATCGGCTTCACCGGCCACAAAGATCCCACCGTTCACCTCCGCATGCTCGAAATGGCCGCCAAGCACAACTTCCGCTTCGACACCGTCCAAATGCCGTTGAACGTCATGGACGCCCACTTCCGCAGCTTCGAACATCAGGTCTTGCCCAAGCTCGTCGAGCAAGGCATCGGCGTGCTCGGCATGAAATCCATGGGCAGCGGCGTCATCCTCAAAAGCAACGTCGTCAAACCCGTCGAATGCCTCCACTACACATTGAACCTCCCCACCTCCGTCGTCATCACCGGCATCGACAGCATGAAAATTCTCGACCAGGCCATCGAAGCCGCGAAGACATTCAAGCCCCTCAGCCAGGACCAGGTCTCCTCCCTCCTCGCCCGCACCGCCGAAGTCGCTAAAGACGGCAAATTCGAACTCTTCAAAACCACCATGAAATTCGACTCCACAGCCCAACACCCCCAATGGCTCGGCGAAGAATCTTAAGGTAGGGCGGCGCTGCCGCGCCGCCCCATATTCCGTTGGTGCCACCGGCACCAACGAATTCTTTTCGCTCTTTTTCCCCCGACCCCTCGACCCTCGTCCCTCTTACTTTGCTGGCTTCCACGCATCCATCCACTCCTCTTTCTCCCGCGGCTCAAAATCCCCCCCGACCACCGGCACCGGCTCATGAATCGGCTTCGTCCATTGCACTTGCCCATTCGTCCCGCCCGCGCCGTACGCCAAATCATAAAACCCATCAAAATTCGTATCCACCTTGTAAGTATCCACACCCTGACCCGTCCATTCCTGGGTCACTCTTCCTTGGCCCAAATCAATCATTTTGCCAATCGTATGTCCCATCCACGTTTCCCCAGACACCTCCCAATCAATCTTTCCATCATGATTCCGATCGCGATAAAACTGCGCACCGCGGTTCCAGGTATCCGGCGGCAAAATGTACAACTTAACTTCACCACTCCAAAACGTCTGCGTGCTGACAATCGACGTGAACCCCATGCGAAACGACAGTTCCTTATCGGCAATCAAATTGTAAATCATCATCGTCCCGTTATTCGTGTAAGCCCCACGCGGCGGAATCACGAGTACGTGTGAATTGTTCTTGGTGCAATCCCACCCCACCCAGGTCACATTCGTATTGCTGACCTGCCATTCATCAAACCAACTGCATGTCATGACCCCAATGGTTTGATTCGTCCCCGTCGCATTCTCCACCCGCACCGCCATCTTGAACGGCTCCCGCAAGCGAACACTGTTCGTCGATGGAATGGCCACTACTCGCAGCGCCGGCGCTTGCTGCGCCAAAACCAAATCACTCGCCGCGAGCAATGTCACCAGAACGCCCGCCCCAAATCGCATCTTCATTCAAAACATTAGACGCATTCGGCACAACAATGCTCCCGGCTTTTCCGTCTTCCATCTTCCATCCTCGCCCCTCTACGGCGCACTTACCCGATAATAGCGCTGCACCCCATTTGTCGCCCCCGCATCCGTAAATTGAAAAAGCCCCCGCGCTTCGTCTCGACGAGACCCACGCGGGAGGTATGACCTCGGGGATTTGCCGGGCAAACGTTCGCGCCAGGAGAAGCGTGATTTCCTGAAAAAGACTCGTATCTTTATCCGATAACCCAGAACGTCACTTTCATTTACTGTGGTTGGACAACTGCCGGATGAGTATCAAAATTTCGATTGTCGAAGATCAGCCTGAAATGCGCGAGAGCCTGGTGGCCTGGCTCGGTGACGCGCCCGGGCTGCGCTGTGTGGGCGCCCATGCCACGGGCGAGGAAGCTCTGAAGAAGATTCCCCAGGAAAACCCGGATGTGGTCTTGATGGACATCAACCTCACCGGCATGAACGGCATCCAATGCGTCTCGCGCCTGAAGGAATCCTTGCCCAAAACCCAGGTCCTCATGCTCACCACCTACGACGAGGGCGACATGATTTTCGATTCCCTCCGCGCCGGCGCCAACGGTTACCTGCTCAAAAACATGCCGCAAGCCGAACTGGTCGAAGCTGTCCAGCAGGTTCACAACGGCGGCGCGCCCATGTCCCTGCAGATTGCCCGCAAAGTCATCAATCATTTTCACAGCAACAAGCTGCCCAACCCGGAACTGGAGCAACTCACCGGTCGCGAGCTGGAAATCCTGAAATTGCTCGCCAAAGGCTATATGTACAAGGAAATCGCCGACCAGCTTTCCATCACGATGAGCACCGTGCGCTCCCACGTTTGCGCCGTATACGACAAACTCCACGTCCATTCCCGCAGCCAGGCCGCCAAAAAGCTTGCCGGTGAGGTGTAAAGTTCTTATATACTGTTAGATGGGCCATCCGTCGGCGTGTCGGATGCCTCAGATGAACATCCGATTGGATTAAACTGGAAAATCGATTTAAATCGCAAAACGAACTCTAGAACCCACGTAACCATGAAGCACCCTGCCAATGGCATTGCCAGTTCCGTTAACGAAAAAAGCACCCGCAAATCCATCATGAAGATTCTTGCAAAACGTTCCAGCGCATTTGCTTGCGCTCTCCTCGCGACCTTGGGACTGGCCACCGCCCACGCCCAAACCACGGCCAATTGGATCGGACCCGCCTCCGGTGGCGAATGGAACACCGGCGCCAACTGGGACACCGGCTTTCCGCCGCTGGACGCCACCACCAACGCTTTCATCGATACGGGCACGAATGTGAGCTACAATGTGCCGATGGCCGCCACTGGTTTCGGCCTGCTCACCCTCAACGGCTCGCTCGCCGTGAACGCGAGCGGATTCAATAACACCGGCATCCTGATGACTTTCCCGACCGGCACCAAATCGCTTTGGATCACCAACGCCGGCGCGGCGGTCAATATCACCGGGGATCTCACGATGGGATCGAACACGGTCGCGAACCTCGCTCCCGGCGCCTCGCTCACTGTCAGCGGCAGGCTCATCATTGCCGCCAACGAGGGTTCGAAGGCCAACAATACCTCCGCCTTCACCAACAGCGGCGGCACATTGAACGCCTCCAGCACCGCTGTGAATAATAACGGCGGCACCGGCACCGGTTTGTTATCGATCACCGGCGGCACCAACAACCTCGGAAATACCAGCGTTGGCCGTTACCACGGTTCGAGTGCCTCCACCCTGGGCACTGAAGGATTGTCCATTAGCGGCGGGTTCGTCACCACTTCCAACCTGACCCTCTCTGGAAATTCTCATTTGACTGCGTTTATTTCCGGCGGCACGGTCACGAACTATGGCACCATGTCTATCAACGGCATTACCGCCGGACGCTATTCCCGCATGTTCCAGACCGGTGGCTATGTCGTCGTGCCGGAACCCGGCATCGTCAATCTAAATTCCACCACTGCTGGATCTTTGACGGCCATCTACTCCGTCACCGGCGGAACGAACATTGTCGGCGGATTTTATTTCGGCAACTCGAACAGTCCCACTGCGGCCACTCAGTCCCTCACCAACTCCTCGGTCATCTACGTCGGCAGCCTGGGCATCACCGCCGATGGCACCTCCATCAATACCCTCGCCCTCAATAACGGCGGTATGTTCGGCGCGGATGCCGACTGGACCGGAAATGCCGACATGCTCCTGAATGCCGGCGCTTACACCTTTCAAGCCGCAGCCGAAGACGGCACCCCGCACAACATCACTCTCAGCGGCGCGTTAAGCGGCACAGGCTCGCTCGTGAAAAGCGGCCCTGGCACCCTGACCCTCGCCGGCAACAACAGTTATTCCGGCGTCACCTACATCAAAAACGGAACTCTCGCGCTGGCCATTAACCAAAACACCTCTCTCCCTGGCTCCATTGCCAGCGGCAACATCACCGTCGGCTCCGGAGCGACCTTCGACGTGACGCAGGACACCGGTTACGCCGTCAATCCCCTGCAGACCCTCGGCGGCTTCGGCAACGTCACCGGCTCCGTCACCGTCGCCCCGACCGGCATCATCAACCCCGGCAGCAACACCGTCACCGGCTTGCTTACTTTCAACAACGACCTCATCGAAACCAACGGCGCGGTCAATCATTTCGATATTGGCGACACCATCAACGTCACCGGCAACCTTAATGTGAGCGGCAGCAACGTCGTGGAAATCACCGGCAGTGTCACGGTCGGCACTCCTTACGCCCTGTTCCATTACGGCACCTTCAGTGGCGACGCCGGCAGCTTCGGTGTGAGTGGAGCCACTGGCTCTGTTTCCAATAGCGTTGCTGACAAGACTCTCTATCTCGTCGTCACCGCAAGCCTCCGCGCCAACACCAATGTCACTTGGGTCGGCAACAGCACCGCCAACGATTGGGACACGCACAACCTCACCAACTGGGGCAACGCCGGCACGGGCACACTGGACTTCTTCCTCTCGGGTGACACGGCGATCTTCACCGACCTCGCCGGCAATAACACCAACGTGAACATTCCCGGCAGCGTTAGCCCCGCTGCGGTGATTGTGAATGCCACCTCCAATTTCGTGTTCTCCGGCGCCGGTTCGATCACGGGCCCGAGCACCACGTTGACCAAGACCAATTCCGGCAATCTGACCATTTCCAACACCAACACCTACGCCGGCGCCACCATCTTTGCCGGTGGTGTGGTGGATATTGCGGATATTGAAAACGGCGGCACCCCGAGCCCCCTCGGCAGCAGCCCGGCGGATTCCTCATCGCTCGTCTTCAACGGCGGCACCTTGGAATACCTCGGCGCCAGCCAAAGCGTCGACCACGGCGCGACCTTCCAGACCAACGGCGGCACGTTGAGCATTACCAACGGCACCACATTGACCATGTCCGGCACGCTCACCGGCCCCGGCGCGTTGACCAAGATCGGCAATGGCCAACTCACGCTGACCGTTCCCAACAATTATCTCGGCGGCACACTCATCAACGCCGGTACCATTCGCGCCGCGCAAGGCAGCGGCGCCACCCTCTCGGCTCTCGGCACCAACACCATCACCCTGAACGGCACCACCAGCGCGGCGACGTTCCAGTTCGGCGGCGATGCGGAAACGCTCAACAACCCGTTGCACATCGTCAACACCAACAACTTCATCTTGAATGGTGGAAACGATCAGGTTACGGACATTACCGGCGACGGCCTCGTCAACCTCGAAGGCGCCAGCGGCAACGTGTTCACCATCGCCGGCGACATGAGCACCTTCACCGGCATCATCACCGTGGATACCATCTCGAACGCGCGTTTTCTCCCCAATAACGGAAGCGTCGTGGGCGGCCCCAACGTGACCTTCAACCTCGGCACTGGCTCGGGCTTCATAAACAATCGCAACGGCAACCTGACCACCCTCCTCGGCTCCGTCTTCGGCGGCGCCAGCACGACCGTGCAAGGCGCCTCTTCCACTGACAACCGCCCCACGACCTACATCGTTGGCCTCAATAACGTCGACAATGAGTTCGACGGCCGCTTCACCGAAGTCAGCGCCGCTCGCAAAGTGAACCTCGTCAAAGCCGGCACCGGCGCCTTCACGCTCGTGCAGTCACAGCCCTACACCGGCTTCACCACCATCAGCAACGGCGTGCTGGCCCTCGCCTTCGGCACCAACACCACCTTCGCCGATGGTTCGCTCGACGGCACCACCAACATCGAGATCACCGCCACCGGCGTTTTGGATGTCTCCGGCCGCAGCGATGCCACCCTGCAGCTCGGTGGCAACCAGACCCTCGCCGGCGCCGGCACCCTCCGCGGCTCGGTGAACGTCTTTGGCGTCCTGGCTCCGGACGGCGGCGCGCCGAACACCCTCGGCACCTTGACCGTCACGAATACCGCCAACCTCGACAACCTGACTTGGATGAAACTCAATCGCGGCACGACGCCGAACAGTGACAAACTCGTCGCCCCGACCATCAACCTCAGCGGCAATCTGGTGATTACCAACATCGGCGCGCCGCTGCATGTGGGTGATACCTTCACCCTCTTCCAAGGCACGCTCGCCGGTGGTTTCGGCAGCGTCATCCTGCCGAACTACTACACGTTCGACACGACGCAACTGCCGGTGAACGGCACCATCACCGTCACCTCCTACACGCCGCCGGTCATGACCACTGACTTCAGCACATTCTCGAGCGGCTCAATCACATTCAATATCACGGGTGGCATTGTGGGCAACGGCGTCTCGGTGCTCACCAGCACCAACCTCGCCCTGCCGCTCACGAACTGGACCGCGGTAGCCACCGGCAACTTCGACGGCTCCGGCAACTTCAGCGCGCCGGTGACCGTTGACCCGACGGCCAGCCCGCAGCAGTATTACATCATGGCTACGCAGTAAGCCTTTCGCGAAAAACGTCCCGCCTCAACAGCGGGACGTTTTTTTGTGCCCCGACCTAATCATCAGTTATGGCGATTGCCAAAACAGATTGCCAAATGGAAACAACTTCTCCCTCTCCCATCGGATGGGAAAGGGCTGGGGTGAGGGTTCGGAATCAGCAGATGGAGCTTCGGTTCATCATCCGATTCTCTGGCAATCATTCCTCTGACTGCCAGGTGGATTCAGGTACAAGTGCTGCGCAGAACTCAAACGAAAATGTTTTCACATCTGAAAACCAATCGGTGCAATCGTCCGTCAATTATGACATTTTCTTGAGGTCGTTACGGTTTGAACATGCTAAACAACGATTGCAAAATGGATTTCCGAACAAATAAAATCTTGCGCTGGATTGAACCGAAGAACGCACGCGCCTTTGAAAATCGCGACACAGTATCACCCTCTCCCCAAGGGAGAGGGCCGGGGTGAGGGGGAAGGAAACGCAATGAATTCATGCGCTTCCATGCTCACATCTCATGTGTCCGTAAAATTATTTTCCCAATCACTAAACATCGAAATCGAACAACATGAATAAATATCTACCCCTCGGAAAATTATCCTTCGGCATGGGCGACCGCTTCGGTCATCAAGGCAAAGCCCAACTCCGCGCCTGCCAGCTCGCCACCGAACTCGGCGCCCACTTCGTCCCCGTCTGGAACAAATCCAACCGCGAACACACCTTCATCGGCACCGAACCCTCCAGCCTCCGCGCCGAAGCCGATGCCGCCGTCAAAGCCCTCGGCTGGAAACAATCCTACCACGTCGACGCCGACCATATCCGTCTTGAAACCGTGGATCGCTTCATCGCCCCCTCGGATTTCTTCACCATCGACGTCGCCGACAGCATCGGCAAACCCGCCGCGCCCGCGGACGTGAAAGCCTTCGTCGACGCCCATCCCGAACTCATCGGCACCGTTTCGATCCCGCACATCGAGCAGCCGTTCACCATCACCCGCGCGGAAGTCGAACGCGTCGCCAACAAATTTTTGCTCGCCACGCAGGACGCCGGAAAAATTTATCAGCACATCGCGAAGGCCAAATGCGCGGAAAATTTCATCACCGAAGTTTCCATGGATGAAACCGACAGCCCGCAAACGCCGCCCGAATTGCTCATCATCCTCGCCGCGTTGGCCGATCAAAAAATTCCGATTCAAACCATCGCGCCCAAATTCACTGGCCGCTTCAACAAAGGCGTGGATTACGTCGGCGACCTCAAACAATTCGAAAAGGAATTCAACGACGACCTCGCCGTCATCGCGTTCGCCATCCAGAAATACGGCCTGCCGTCCTCGTTGAAATTGAGCGTCCATTCCGGCAGCGACAAATTTTCCATCTACGAACCCATGCGCCGCGCCTTGAAAAAATTCGATGCCGGTGTCCACATCAAAACCGCCGGCACCACCTGGCTCGAGGAACTCATCGGCCTCGCCGAAGCCGGCGGCGATGGTCTCGAAATCGCGAAGGAAATTTACGCCTACGCCATGGACCACGTGGATGAATTCTGCGCCCCCTACGCCAGCGTCATCGACATCGACAAAGCCAAACTCCCCAGCGCCGCCACCGTGAACGGCTGGAACTCGAATCAATTCGTCTCCGCGTTGCGGCACGACCAAAAAAATCCGGCCTACAACCCGAGCTTCCGTCAATTGCTGCACGTCAGCTTCAAAGTCGCCGCCAAAAAAGGCGACCGCTACCTGAACGCGCTGAAGAAACACGAAGCCATCGTCGCCAAAAACGTGACCGAAAACCTTTTCGAACGTCACATGAAACCGTTGTTGCTCGGTAAATAGGGAGAGACGCCACGCTGGATAAAATCCGGCGCAACCGCACGACAGAAAGCGCAACAAAGTTTCCCCCTCTCCCCAAGGGAGAGGGTCGGGGTGAGGGGGAACAAAGCGCCAGATTCAAAGTAAACTCAGACACTGCAAACGCCCTCTGTGCGGGGAAGAGCGTGTGAGATTTAAAATGACCATGGCATCACCATCCAATTTTCGAACTTCCACTGATAAAATTGACCCTCGGTTGGAACCGCACCCCCCAAAATCGCACCATTGACACCCATGTTATAACCAGCCCCAAGAGGGCAAAAAGGACGAATGGAAACGCAAACGACAGCAGCAACCAGCATCAACAGTGAGCCCCCTCCCCATATCCCGTCGTGCGTCGCACGAAAAAATCGCAACCCTAAGTCGTTGATACCAAATGTCAGTCGTGCTAAATCGTGCCAAATCGTAGAGGGGGGGAATGCACGACGCTGGCTCCTTCGGCCCGGCACATTGTTCCTCGTTTCGTCCTTTGCGTCGCTTCTGTCTGTTACGTCCCCCGCCGCCCCCATCGACCGCCACGCCCTCGTCGCGCGCCACAACGTCGTCCTCCACCAATTCGACGTGAACAACCCGCTTACCGTCGGCAACGGCGAATTCGCCTTCACCGTCGACGCCACCGGCCTGCAAACCTTCGGCGACGCCTTCGAGCACACCATTCCGCTCGGCACACTGTCCGACTGGGGCTGGCACACCGCTCCCAATCCAAACCAATGGAGCATCGACACCTTTCAATTCAAGAACTACACGAATCTCAACGGCCGCCCCGTTCCCTACGCCGACGTCCCGCACAACCAGCAAACGCCCGAGATCAAATGGCTCCGCGCCAACCCACACCGCCTCGACCTCGGTCAAATCGGTTTCATCCTGAAAAAATCCGACGGCACCCTCGCACAAACGAATGACCTGACCGACATCACCCAAACCCTCGACCTCTGGAACGGCGAAATCATCAGCCACTTCCAATTCGACGGCCAGCCGGTCGACGTTGAAACCGTTTGCGCGCCGGACACCGATACCATTGCCGTGCACGTCACGTCACCGTTGGTGAAATCACAACGCCTCGGCATCCAAATCCATTTCCCTTACGGCACCGGCGATACCACAACGGCAGATTGGAACCACCCGGATGCGCACACCACAACCTGGGCTCAAGACAAACCGAATGACGCAGTCTTCACCCGCAAGCTGGACAACGACTCCTATTTCGTCGGCGCAACCTGGAGCCAGGGCGCTACGCTGACGAACACCGCAAAGCACCAGTTCGAAATTATGCCCGACAAACAGTCCGAGACGCTGGATTGTGTCTTAAGTTTCTCGCCAAAAAATCCCAGTGCCACCCTTCCCAATTTCACACAAGCCAAACAAGCTTCTTCGAAACACTGGAACCACTTCTGGCAAACCGGCGGCGCCATCGATCTCTCCGGCAGCAAAGACCCGCGCTGGTTCGAACTCGAACGCCGCATCGTCCTCTCGCAATACCTCACCGCCATTCAGGACGCCGGCGACTATCCGCCGCAGGAAACTGGCCTCACTTACAACACCTGGGAAGGCAAGTTCCACCTCGAAATGCATTTCTGGCACGAAGCCCATTTCGCTTTGTGGGATCGTCTGCCGCTGCTCGAACGCAGCCTCGATTACTACAACAAAATCCTTGCACGCGCCGAAGGCACTGCGAAGAAACAAGGCTACGCCGGCGTGCGCTGGCCCAAGATGACCAGCCCCAGCGGCGCGGAATCGCCCTCGCCCGTCGGCCCATTCCTCGTCTGGCAAGAGCCGCACCCGATTTTCTACGCCGAACTCTGCTATCGCCAGCACCACGACAAAGCGACACTCGAAAAATTCAAAGACATCGTTTTCCAAACCGCCGATTTCATGGCCAGCTACGCCGCCTGGGATACCAACACCCATCGTTACGTCCTCGGCCCGACGCTGCAATGCGCCCAGGAAATTTTCCCCAAAGACAAAACCTTCAATCCCACCTTTGAACTGACCTACTGGCGTTGGGCTCTCGAAGCCGCTCAAACCTGGCGCACCCGTCTCGGCCTGCCGCGCGACGCCAAATGGGACGCCGTCCTCCACGATCTCGCCAAGCCGCCGGTCGTCGATGGCAAATACGCCTTCACCGAAACCACGCCCGATTGCTACACCAATCCGAAATGGAACAAGGACCACCCCGCCGTCGTCGCGGCGCTGAGTTGGATACCCGGTCCTGGCATTGATTCCGCTACGATGCAACATACCTTCGATTGGATCTGGAAAAACTGGAACTGGCCCGACACGTGGGGCTGGGATTATCCGATGCTCGCCATGACCGCCGCCCGCCTCGGCGATGGCGACCGCGCGGTCGATGCGCTCCTGCTCGACACGCCGAAAAATCACTATGCCCTCAACGGCCACGTCTATCAACGCCCCGGCCTGACGTTGTATCTGCCCGCCAATGGCGGCTTGCTCTACGCCACCGCTTTGATGGCCGCCGGCTGGGACAACGCCCCCAAACGCAACGCCCCAGGCTTCCCCAACAACGGCCTATGGAATGTGCGTTGGGAAAACCTGAAAGTGGCGCCATGAAAATGAAGCGCTCCAGCGAATCCTCGCCCACGGTGCGCCCGCCGCTCACCGACGCAGGGCTGAAAGCCCGCAATATGATAGCCCGGGGTGAAGCCCCGCGAACGGCGCCCGCTAATGTCCCAAGCCCTGCAAGGGCGACACAAAATTCCGCTCCGCCCGCCCGCCGACTGCTGGATAAAATCACGCGCGTTGGAACCGCGGAACGCTCGACAAAGTTTCACCCTCTCCCCAAGGGAGAGGGCCGGGGTGAGGGGGAAGTGCGCTCGAACCTAAACTCCGCGCGGTTTTTCTCCCACACGCATGGGCCTGCAATACTCCGGCATCGGCTTCGGCGCCCGCTCCTGCAACACTCGCCAAATCGTATCGCGAACCACGTCCCGAATTCTTCACCAGCGCGTAAATCGTAAATCCAAAACCTACTTCAGAAGCTTCCACACCTTCAACTCCTCCATCACTCCCCACGCCTGCGCATCGCACCCGCGCTGCTGATGCGGCGCATCGCCATCCATAATTTCCGGAATCTGACCGAGGCAACCCTCATTCATCAATCGTTCCGCGCTGCCGAGATAAGCCCGCGCCGCCGCCACCGCTTCCTGGGAAAAATCCCACGCGCGCGCCAATGCTTCGCAAAACACCGGGAACGTCCACGTCCACGCCGTGCCATTGTGATACGCCGGTTTCCGCCGCGTGTCTTCCTCGCCTTCGTAACGCGGCCAATATGGATTTTGCGGTTCGTTCAACAACCCGCCACCGTTGGCATAAACCGGCAACGGTGTCGACACCGGCAGCGGCGCCAACGACCGCAATCCGCCCGGCACCACCAAATATTTCAACGCCGCTTCCACACAACGTTTCGCCCGTTCACCGCTCACCAGCCCGAGGCTGATCAAAAACAAACAATTGCTCCGCAGCGCATCACTCACCATCGCCTTGCGCGCGCTCACGTTTTGCCCGCCGAGCAAGGCATCCGCATACCAGCCCTTGTCCTCCATCCAAAACATCGTTTCCACCGAAGCCGACGCCCGCGCCGCAAGCTCATTCCATTTTTGCTTCTCCGCGCCTTCGCTGATGCTCGCCAACTGCCGCAACAACCGAATCCACAGCGCCTGGATTTCCACCGGATACCCCTCGCGCGGCGTGCCCGCGGGATAATTCGTATCCATCCACGTAAAATGGCTCGGGCTCCAAATCAGCGCCGACTCCGCATCCATCCGAATCCCATTCGGAGTCCCGCGCATGTAATTCTCCGCAATGCTCCGCAACACATCGCAAATCGTCCGCCCGGAATTGTCAACCACCGTCGAATAAATTTCCGACTTTGGACCTTGGGCCTTGGACTTTGGGCTGATTTCCTCACAAACGACCCCAAACCACAACGGCGCATCCGACGTATCGCGATTCGACGCGTCATTGCCAAAAATAATATTGGGCAACGTGCCGTCTTTCTCGAACCGCGCAAAAATGACGAGAATTTGCTTCACTTCTTCAACCATTCCCGCCGCCAGCAAGCCGCGCGCGGAAATGAACGTGTCGCGCCCCCAATCTAAAAACCACGGATAGCCCGCAATCACCGTCTTGCCGCTGTCGCGCCGCACCACAAACGCGCGCGCCGCCTGCAGCAACCGTGCCTCAAAATTTTCTCCCATGTGCGGGCTTTCCAGTTGCCAATGCGCCTCCGCGTTTAGCTCCGCCGTCACCGTCAGGGTCACGTTCGCGCCCTTCGGCAACGGCAATTCAAACCAACCCGGACTGTAAGCATCGCCGCTCCCGACCTGCCCGCGCGTCTGCTCCACCGGATGCGGAATATTCTCGCACCATTCGGGCTGTGAATGATATTCCCCCGCATCCGCAAACACCCATAACTGCCGATCGCTCGCCGGCGTGAACGCAAAACCCGCGGGATTTCGAATTTCGAGTTTCGAATTTCGAGTTTCGATTGGACGCGTATTCGTCGAAAAATGATAATCCGCCCCTCCATTCCGCTTCGTCTCCCCATGAAAACTGCGATCCTCAATATCCACGCGGACCGTGAGGCGAACATCGGCATCCGCCGGCAATTGTTTGCCCGTCGCGCGCGCCTCTGTCGGTCGACTAAACTGGAACATTACCGTGTTCTGCCCTTCAACCATCTCCGCGCGCAACTCAATTTCCACCGTCTGCCCATCGCCCGCATTCGCCACAAATTTCCACACCGTCGGCGATGCCTGGAATGCCGCAAGATTTTGAAAATCGAGCGGTGTAATGAACCCATCGGCATTCACCCAAACCCGCATCCGCTTGGCGAACACGTGCCGATCCACCGGCACGGTGGGATTTAAATTCGCCCCCAGCACGCAATCGTATTTGGAATTCACGCGTCCCAAATCCACGCACAATCGCGCCATCCCGCCGCGCCCGTTCGTCAGCAGCACGAGATCCGCTGGCTTGGGCGAAATCGAGATTCGTTTCGGTTCCCCCGCCAAAAAACAAACCACCGCCTCCACCAGTTGATCGCTTTCGGCATATCGCTCCAGCGTCAACTTCGCATCACCGACCGCTCCATCCGCCGCAAAACAGGCCACATGAATATTTCCAAACGCGACCGATTCCACCCTCCTCGACCCTCGACCCTCGACCCTTGAACCAATTTCCAGCGCCGCTCTAAAGGGTTTCGCGTCCTCGATCAGCAGCCAATGCCGCGGCGGCACGAGCGTGATGCGCTTGCGATCGATCAAATTCCACCGCACAACCTGCGGAAATGCCGTCTGCTTCAACGCTGCTTCCAATGCCGCGCATAAATCCGTTGCCGCCTTCTTCAAATCTAGATAGCGAATGCTCGCCAGAAAATCGAAAGGCGAACGCGCCGCAATATCCGCCAGCTTCCGCCAATCGTACGCCCCAGGCTGGTTTACTCCGAACTCCTCCGCCAACGCCTGCACCGCCCACGCCGCCTGCGCGCGCGTCATGCGATACGCTTCACCACTCAAACCAACTGGTTTCTCCGTCGCTGCCAAACAATACGCCGCACCCGCGGGCATTTTGATTTCCACCTCACTCAGAGTGATCCCAGCCTCAATCAGACCACTTTTAATCTGCGGCAACGCTTGCCCCAGCAAATCAATTCGGCAATCGGCAATCGGCAATCGGCAATCCAATGTCAGCGTCTGCTTATTCTCCACATCGGTGTTCACCACTACCAAACACGCGTCTTTTCCCTCCGCCGATTGCCGCCACAGCGCGTAAACCGGCTCGTCCGGCTCGCTCAATCGTGTCAATTTCGCACCATCAAAAAAACACGGATGCTCGTGCAGCAATCGATTGAGGTGCGCGAGCTCTGGAACAATATTTTCCGGATTGTTCCACGCCAATCCCGTGCTCCCATGCACCAAAATTTTTTCGGTCGCCAACCATTCGACGCCGCACGTGAACGCAAACCCACCGCTCGCGCTCGTCAACGCGCACAGCGAATTTCGCAGCAACGACCACGCGCGCCCCTTTTTCGCAAGTCGATCGTTGTCGTGCGTCTCGCTGTAATTCACATATATCCCCACACGCTGTTCCTGTTTCAGCGCGTAATCGAGATACCACGCGACTTCCTTGCCCGAATAATTCTGGAACAACTCCGAATACGCCCATTGCATCCCGCCCTCAGTGAGCAGAGCCTCCGTCGTCTCCCACGGTCCGCCGAGCCCTTCGAGCAGAAACACCGTCTCCGGAAATTCCTGCTGCACGCGCGCGATGATGTATTGCCACGCCATCGTCGGCACTTTGTAACCCGCATCGCACCGAAACCCATCCACGCCGCGGCGGCACCACACCAAAAACATTTCCGCCAGTTCATCCCACAGCACCGCATTGATGTGATTCAACTCCACCAAATCCTCCCAAACAGTTCCCCACGCGCCGGGACTCGCAAACTCGCCATCGGGCTTCCGCAAAAACCATTCGGGATGCTCTTCCTCCAGCTTTGAGCCCCAGCCGGTGTGATTGATCACGATGTCAATAATCACGCGCCCACCACGCAAATGCGTGGCGTAGGTCAATTCGCGAAATTGGTCAATCGCCGTGGTGCGTTTGTCAAAAACTGCCAGCGACGGATCGACGGCCATGAAATCCAGCGCCGCATACGGGCTGCCAAATCGTCCGAACCGCGCGAAGGTCGTCGGCGTTGGATGCACCGGCAGCAAATGCAAAATCCGGCAGCCCAGCACATCGATGATATGCGGCAAACATTGCACGAGGTCGCGCAACTTTCCGGACGGCGGAATTATGGCGTAGCCGAATTGCTCAATCTGCTGGATTTGTGCTTCGAGCTTCGGATTCTGCGTGCTGATCGAATTGCGCGTCGGCCCAAACAAACGCGGAAACGCGCAATAAATCGTGTTCGCCGTGCGGTAATCATTCGGATGTACCGAAATGCCGACATCTGCGCCCTCCGGCCAATGTTGCCAGCCTTTGTCATCCAAGAGATACGCCTTGGCCTTGAAAAAACCGACCTCCGCCAGCGGCAATTCCAACGACCAGCCATCGCCATTCTCGCGCATGGGCAAATCGGACCACGATGCTCCCGCCAGCGGCACGCCATTCGCGTGCGCCTCGATGATCTCCTTCCGCAACACCTCCGCGCGTCCAATATTTGTGCGCAGCCGCGCGCACCATCCCTCGCGACGTTTGCCCGCGGAATCTTTTAGCGTGAAGCGGACGCGATCACCGACGAAACGCAGCATGCGTTCGCCGGGCGCCGGGGACATCGTTGCAACAGCCATTTCCATCGCACTCCGAATCGCGTTACAATCAGCGACTTCCCCGGAGAATGCAATGCTCCAAACGAGTGAATAAAAATACGCAGAACCCGCGTGAGGGATTCTGCGCCCATTTTTGATTCAAGATTGAGCGGCCTCAGATCGAGTGGTGAAGCGGATGATCGTACGTCATACTCAACCGCCACAGCGCCAGCGCCCCCACGAACAAACCCACATCGCGAAAGGCAATGTCATAATAGCTGCCGAGCAGCAGCAGGTTCACGATGATGCCGACCAGCCATGCCGCGACAATCGGTGCGCCGATCTTCGGTTTGAACGCGATGAGGCAGCCCGCCAGGATTTCGATCCCGCCCACGACGCGCATGAACGTTTCGGCACTGCCGAAAATGGTGCTGAGCGGATGCCATAAGTACATCGTCCAATCCGTCAATTTCATGAAGAATTTGTCGAGCCCGGCGATGACTGGGACGATCACGAATCCCCAATGAAGAAGTTGATACGCTTGATACGATGGATTTTTGAGCGTTTCCTCCGCAAAAATTGCGGGATGAGCCGTTCCTGCTTCAGTTTTCATATTTTCCTCCGTGTGAAAACTAAGCCTCCGGCCAGAGTGTCCCAATTGGGGTAATCACTCCAATCATCGTACACCGCTGTGATACGAGTCTGGTTCCTATTTTCCTCAACCAATCATTTTTTGTTTCCGGATTCAAAAATTCGCCCGCCCATCGGCCAAAAACGGGACACAACTGTACCCCAAACGCGCCCACAAAAATTTTTGTCCGTACTCCGCCCTACTCACGTGGTTTATTCAAAAAATGGCGGAAATTCTGCTACAAACGCCGCAGACGCAATGGCAAGCACAACGTTAACACCAGGCGAAGAAGCCCAATTGGCGCAGACGATCGAGATGTTCGAAGTCATCACCGAGTCGCAGCCAAGTGATTATCAATCCCTGGAAATCCTCAAAGAAGCCTATTCCAAACTGGGCCGCGATCAGGATGTCGTGAAGACGTCCAAAAGAATCGCCGAGGCCTACGTGCAAATGGGCCAGCTCTCCTCCGCGATTCTCGAATACGAAACCATCCTCCAGCGTTTCCCTGACGATCCGGATGTCCAGAAAGCGCTGCAGCAAATCGAAAGCAAAGCCAGCAATTTTTCCGAACAAATTCCCGCCGCCCAGGCGCCCGCCGCCGCTCCGGCGAAGGCCTCGCCTTCCTCCAATGGCAAGGCCCACAAACAAACCTCGAAAACTTCAGCCGACAAAGTCGACGATGGCCGCCAGGCGATGCACAAGATTTTCGTCGATGGCAAAATTATCGCGTCCGGTGATTTCGATCTCTGCTGGGTGGCGCCGGATCTCTCCCGTCCGCCGGAAACCGTCAGTGATCCGTTCATTGCAGTGCTCGGACAAAAGGGTCTCCTGCCCACGGAAAAGGCCCTCAAAATTCTTTCCGACAAATCCCGCGTCGGGTATCTGCCGCTGGAAAAATACGAACTGGACATCGAACTCGCCCGCAGCTTCCCGGCGGATGTTTGCAAACGCTGGTGCGTGCTGCCATTCGATCGCATGAGCAAATCCATTTTGGTTGCCACCGCCAACCCGTTCAATCAGCAGGCCGCCAAGGAATTGGCCGAGGCCACCCAAAATCGGCTGCTCTGGTACCTCGCTGACCCGACCGAGCTGATGAAGAACGTCAAGAAAGTGTTTCGTTAAGCCATGCCTCCCGTAAAATCATTTGGTGAACGAATTGCCGACGCCCTGGTCGAAGACGGCCTGTTGAGCCCCCGGCAAATCGAGGAACTTGTCGAGCAGCAAAAGCAAGGCGGCACGCGCTTGCTCAAATTGATTCTCGAACGGGCTTATGTCAGCGAGCAGGATATGGCCGTCTGCATGGGCCGGGTCCTCAACACCCCGCCGATCAACCTCTCCCGCATCGGCATTACCATGGAACTCGCGGATTTGTTGCCCCGCGAAGTCGCCCAGAATCACAAAGTCGTTCCCGTTTCGCGCCTGGACAATAAATTGTTCCTCGCGATGGCCGACCCGCTGAACGTCCTCGCCCTCGACGACGTCAAACGCATCACCAAGCTCGAAGTCACGCCGCTCATCGCCTCGGAAAAAGCCATCATCGAAAAGCTCAACCAGATCGACTCCGCCAAAAGCGGCAGCATGGAAGACATCATCGAGGATGCGAAAAAGAAGCAGGCCGCCGATGCCGCCAAGGACGAAGACGGCAATATCGAGATCACCAAGGAATCGCTCGAAGAGGTCAACCTCGACCAACTCGCCGCCTCGAGCGAGGAAGCTCCGGTCATCAAGCTCGCCAATCTCATTCTCGTCCAGGCCATCAAGGACCGCGCGAGCGATATTCACGTTGAGCCTTTCGAAAAGGGCATGAAACTGCGTTACCGCGTGGACGGCGTGCTGGCCGATGCCACCCCGCCGCCCAAGCAAATGCAACTCGCGCTTGCCTCGCGCTTCAAAATCATGAGCAGCCTGGACATCGCCGAACGGCGCTTGCCCCAGGACGGTCGCATGCGCCTGCGCGTCGGCGGCAAGGATTACGATTTGCGCGTGTCCATTCTCCCCACCGTGCATGGCGAGAAAATCGTGCTCCGCGTGCTCGACAAAGGAAACCTTTCCGCGAGCCTGGATAAACTCGGCCTCGACCCGGACACGTTCCAGCAGGTGAAATCCGCCGTGGACGCTCCGCACGGTTTGATCCTCGTCACCGGCCCCACCGGTTCCGGCAAGACCACCACGCTTTATTCCGCGTTGAACGAGTTGAACAGCCCGGTGTTCAACATCGTCACCGTCGAAGACCCCGTCGAATTCCAAATCCCCGGCATCAACCAGGTGCCCGTGAAAAAGGAAATCGGCCTCAGCTTCGCCAGCGCGCTGCGCTCGATTCTCCGCCAGGACCCGGACATCATCATGATCGGTGAAATTCGCGATACCGAAACCGCGGAAATCGCCGTCGAAGCCGCGCTCACCGGCCACCAGGTCTTGAGCACCATGCACTGTAACGACGCCCCTGGCGCCGTCGCGCGCATGGACGACATGGGCATCGCTCCATTTTTGATTTCCTCATCCGTGATTCTCGCGTGCGCCCAACGTCTCATGCGCCGCATCTGCTCGCATTGCAAAGAGCCCGTGCAATATCCGGACAAGATGTACACGGACCTGAACATCGACCCCGCCGTTTTCGAAGGCGTGACCTTCTACCGCGGCCGCGGCTGCGAGCGTTGCAAAAATTCCGGTTACGCCGGCCGCTTGGCCATCATCGAAGCCATGACCGTGACCGACGAAATTCGCAAACTCATCATCTCCCGCGCGAACACCCGCGAAATCAGCCGCGTCGCCATTGGCCAAGGCATGAAAACCCTGCGCATGGTCGCCTTGGATCGCGTCCGCGACGGCGTCTCGACGCTGGAACAGGTGCTGATGATGACCTCCGCGCACTGAGTTTCGTAGGACAGGCATCCTGCCGGGCATCCTGCCTGTTCCATATTAATAGTGGCACGGGCGTCCTCGCCCGTGCGTTGCAATTTTGTTTGTCACTTTGTCCGCGTCGAAAACCCACTGCTGGACAAAGTTCTTGATGAACGAATATCAGCAACTGTGACACAGTTATCTCTCCCCAAGAGAGAGGGCAGGGTGAGGGGGAATGCCCTTCGCGTCACACCGCTCCTCGCATCGTCATTCAATTTTTTCCTCGACCCTCACCCCCCCGACCCTCGACCCTTCCCCCATGCTCGAGCTCGAACAGGCCGTGGAAAAAATTCTCGCCGCCGTTCCAGCGCCAAAATCTGAAGTAGTTTCGCTGGCCGGGGCCCATGGCCGCGTCGTCGCCGAAAAAATTCTCGCTGCGACAGACCTGCCGCCCTTTGATAACTCCGCCGTCGATGGCTACGCCGTGCGCGCACAGGACGTCGCCACAGCGAGCGCGCAAAACCCAGTCACATTGCAACTCGCCGGCCGCATCGCCGCCGGCGAACACTTCACCGGCCAACTTTCCGCCGGCCAATGCATCCGCATTTTCACGGGCTCACCCGTCCCTGCCGGTGCCGATGCGGTCGTGATGCAGGAGGATACGATCTCGCCCAACGCTGGAACAACTTCTCCCTCTCCGCCGCGGAGCGGGGGAGAGGGTCGGGGTGAGGTGGCACTCAGGGCTCAGAGGGAAATCCAAATTCTCGACTCCGCTAATCCCTGGGAAAACATCCGCTTCCACGGCGAAGACGTGAAACGCGGCGCAATTATCGTCGAACCCGGCACCCGACTGGGCGCTGCTCACATCGGTCTACTCGCTGCCACTGGAGCAGGGCAGCTCACGGTAAACCGTCGGCCAACAGTGGCGCTTCTCGCCACCGGCTCCGAGTTGCGAGAGCCGACCGCCGGAGCGCCGAGCTCCTGCTCGGCCAGTTCGCTCGCCCCTGGCCAGATTTTCGAATCCAACCGCGCCGCACTCACGCCCCTGATCGCCGCCACCGGCGCCGTCCCAAAAATTTTCCCCATCGTACCCGACACCGCCGAAGTCACGCGCATTGCGCTCGCTCGCGCCTTCGCCGAATGCGACATCGTCATCACCTGCGGCGGCGTCTCCGTCGGGGAAATGGATTTTGTCAAAAGCGCCTTCGAAGAACTCGGCGGCCAACTGGACTTCTGGAAAGTCGCCATTAAACCCGGCCGCCCCTTCGTCTTCGGCCGCTTGCCTGGGAGCGCCGGCGTCTCGGCGGCGAGTTCTCCGGAGTCAGACGCAACTCGCCGGCGAGACGCCGGCGCTCCCAGGGAAAAATTCCTCTTCGGCCTCCCCGGCAATCCCATCTCCGCCTTCGTCACATTCGTCCTGCTCGCGCGTCCCACGCTCCTGCGCTGGCAAGGTGCAACCAACGTCTCATTGCCAACCTCACCAGGAATCCTCGCCGAACCCTTTTCCAATCCCGACCACCGCCGCCACTTTGTGCGCGTCGCCGTGGACGCCGCCGGCAAAGTCCATTCCGCGGGCACACAGGCCTCGCACATCCTCAGTGCGCTCGCCTCAGCAAACGGCTTGATCGACCTCTCACCCAAAACGACGCTCGCACCAGAAACCGTGGTTCAAGTCCTGCGGTGGGAATAAGAGACAGGCTGGTAGGGCGGTCGCTGCCGCGCCGCCCCATATTCCATTGGTGACGCAGTCGCCAATAAATCTCAGCGTGTTTTCAGGCGGTTTTCTCGCGCTATTCGCGCGAGATGAAAATGGGGCATCGTGGCAGCGATGCCCTACCGCTATTCCGTGTTCGGATACGACCCCAACACCTTCACAAAACTGCATTCCTGCCCCAACTGCTCAATCGCCTTCGCCACCTTGCGATCCTCCTGATGCCCGTCGCAATCGATGAAGAAAAAATATTCCCACGCACGCCGCTTGCTGGGCCGCGATTCAATTTTGGTCAGATTGATTCGATTCCGCCGGAACGCCGCCAGCGCATGATGCAACGCGCCCACTTTGTCCGTCATGCTTGCCATCATGCTCGTGCGGTCGTTACCCGTCGGCGGACTGCACTTGCGCCCGAGCACCAGGAACCGCGTCGCATTCGCTGCGTTGTCCTGAATGTCCTGCTCCAAAACAGGCAAACCATATTTTTCCGCCGCTAAAATGCCCGCGATGGCTGCCGAATTTTTTTCCTTCGCCGCAAATTCCGCCGAGCGCGCGTTGGAGGACGTCTCAATAATTTCCACGTGCGGCAAATTATTCTGAATCCACCCGCGGCACTGCGCCAGCGATTGCGGATGCACGTAAAGCTTCTTGATCTGCTTGCGCGGCGATTTGCTCAGCAGACATTGCTGGATGCGCAAAATGATCTGAGCCACGATCTTCAAATCGCTGTCCACAAACATATCGAGCGTGTGCGTGACCACGCCTTCCGTGGAATTTTCCACCGGCACCACCCCGTAATCCGCGCGATTCTTGCTGACCTCGAAGAACACGTCGCCAATCGTTTTCAACGGCGAATAATTCAGGCTCGACCCAAATTTCCGAATCGCCGCCTGGTGCGTGAACGTCGCCTCCGGCCCGAAATACGCGATTGTCATCGACTTCTCCAGCGACAACGCGCTCGACATGATCTCGCGGTAAATCGCCCGCAATGAATCGTTCGTGATCGGCCCCGGATTCTGGTCGCACACGCGCTGAAACACCGCCCGCTCACGATGCGGCGCATAAATTTCCTCGCCCGCCTTCAGCTTGATATCGCCGATGGAGAGAACGTGTTTGGTGCGCTCGTTCAGCAGCTTGACGATTTGCGCGTCCAGCTTATCGATCGCCTTCCGATGTTCGGGAATGTTCACAGCGAAGGTAGAATGGAGAAGGAAACAGGAAGAATCAAATCTGATTCGACGGCGGCTTACTTTGAATCCTTTTCCGCAGGAGTGTCGAAGGTTATTGTGAAGTTATCATCTTTGAAGATGGTAACCAGGTGGCCGCCAAAAGGGACGTCTTTGGAAGCTGTTGTCTGTATCCGACTGGTCCCCTCCGCCTTGGTCGTTCGCGTAAAGGTAAAATGATAAACATCTTTATCATTCTTGCGTCCCATGAATTTCCAAACGAGCTGATACTCGTGCCCTGGAGAAGTGCCTATATCTTTGCTCTCAAATCCCACTGATGTCGATGCCGGGGAAGGATTGGCCGTTACGGTCGTGCTGAAACCCGTCTTACAGATGACTCTGGTTTTGAATTGAGCCGAGACATTCGTCGCGAGTTGCGCGGGCACTGAAAAAGTAACTCCAACCAAAAGCAACAACGCGATAATAGTTCTCATAGTATTTACGTGGGAGCTTGCTCGCTCGGCTGCTCCCCGACCTCTGTCCTCTGCCCTCCGCCCTCGACCTTCTGTTCTCCCTTCTCCCCTCCACCCTCTTCCTTCGCCTGCAGCCCTTCCGGTGGCGCAGTCGCCAAACCCGGATCCGCCGTCAACGGCACCGGTGGTTTTTCCACCACGATCTTCCGCAACTCATCGGCCGCCGGCAAATCTTCCAGCCCGCGCAAACCAAAATATTCCAAAAACATCGACGTCGTCCCGTAAATCGTCGGGCGCCCCACCACTTCCGCGCGGCCCAAGGATTCCACCAACCCGCGTTCCGTGAGCGTCTGCATCGTGCCGTCTACATTCACGCCGCGAATCTGCTCCACCTCCGCGCGCGTGATCGGCTGCCGATATGCAATAATCGCCAGAGTCTCCAGCGCCGGTTGCGAGAGCCGCGGCGGACGCGCCTTTACGCCCACCAGCGCCTTCAACCACGGCGCGAATTCCGGTTGCGTCACGAATTGCCACGCCCCCGCCACGCACGCGAGCCGATAACTGCGCTGCGCCGCCTCGTGATCCTGCGCGAGCTGTTCCAGCGCCGCGGTCACGTCGTCCTCCTTGGTTTTCTTCAAACCCTTCACCGTCGCGTCCGCGCCTTCCTCTTCGGCGGCGTTGGACAGCACCTCGCGAATTTCTTTCACGCTCAGCGGCTTTTGCGCCGAGAACAAAATCGATTCCAAAATAAATTTCAGGTCCATCTCTGTAGATTTATGATTTACGATTGTCGATTTACGATTGGGGAGCGGGCGTTTCAGCCGGCTCGGATGTGTCCTCAGATTTCTCGCCTGGCGGATTTTCAGTCGCGACAGGTGCAAGTTCTTTCGTGGGCACCGCTTCAGCCGGTCCGCCTTCGCCGCTCTGCGGCGCTTCCGTCGCATTGGCCAGTGGCGGAGCCACCGCCCTGGTAATCTCAATCTCCGCGAATGGCTCCGGCTGCGTGCAAACGAGCTGCTTCAACCGGATCAATTCCAACATCGCCAAAAACGTGCACACCACCTCTGACCGGCTCGCCGCCTGCGCGAATAATTCCGCAAACGTCACCTTGCCGCGCTCCGCGATCGATTTCATCACGAACTCGATCTTCTCGCTGACCGTCCACTTCTCCTCGAAAATATCCCGCGCATCCTCCTTCTTCGAGAACCGCTGCAGGACCGAATTGACCGCGTTGAGCAAATCGAAAATCGAAACCTCAGGCTTCGTCGGCGCGCGCTCCTCTTCAAACACCGGCTTGATCGGCAAACGCGGAAAGGTGTTCTCCTGCGTCGATTCCAACACCTGCAATTGCGCCGCCGCGTCCTTGAACTTCTTGTATTCAACGAGCTGCCGGATCAATTCCCACCGCGGATCCTCGCCCTCGTCTTCGCCCTCCACCTGCACCTGTTGCTCCACCGGCAGCAACTCGCGGCTCTTGATATACATCAACGTCGACGCCATCACCAGAAACTCGCCCGCGATCTCCAGGTCCAGCAAGCGCATCGTCTCGATGTATTCGATGAACTGCGTCGCCAGCTTCGTGAGATTGACCTCGTAAATATCGACTTCCTCTTTTTTGATGAGGTAAAGGAGCAGGTCGAGAGGCCCTTCAAAAACTTCAAATTTAACTTTGTATTCTGCCATGACAGCGGCGCCAAAATCCCTGGCGCGGAATGGCAAATCGTAAGCGGACGCGTGCTCGTTTGCAATGGCGTTCCCACGCAGAAACGCGGAAACGCGGAAAGCGAAATTGACCCCTGACCGCCCGTCCCTTCGATGTTCAGCGTTCGGAGTTCGGCGTTCGATGTTTCCCTGTCCTTTTCTTCATTCTGCATTCTTCCTTCATCCTTTCCCTCGTCCCCCTTTATCCTTATGCGAAAACCGAATACATCCCTGTTATTAACATTAGCCGCCGGGGTATTGACAAAACCGGACGGGAACATATGATTTCATTGTTCGGGTGGCAGTACGTTTCTTCAGCGGGGTTCCCCACCCCCACCTCCTTGGCGTCTGCTGCCCGAATATTTTTTAGACTTCGGCTTGACGCCCGGCAGTCATTTCCATAGGTTCTCCTGCCCCACGCGGGGGCGTAGCTCAATTGGTTAGAGCGCTGCCCTGTCACGGCAGAGGTTACGGGTTCGAGCCCCGCCGCTCCCGCCATTTTTTTCGGCGTTATTGCTCCGGCAGTGACGCCTTTTTTGATCTTCTCTTTGTGTCAAAGCCCGCCGTAGCGTCTGATGTAAATGCGTTCTGGTTAATAGTCGACACTGAGGCCGTTGAGCCCGATGAGATATATTTGGTTGGTGGTCTGCACTGACAGGCGAGTAAAATGTGGCGTGGAATCGCTATTCCAACGTTGAGTCCAGGTATAGGACTTGGCTGCTCCGTTAGTGATTCCCGGAATGACGAACGATTGGCTCTGGTCGGTTACATAACCAGTCACAGGATCGAGGCGAACGCTGTTTGCCGTCAGAGTGATGGAGGCATTCGATGCACCGACTCCTCCTTGAATCAGTAGGGTAAACTGCACATAAAAGCCTGTGCTATCGTACAGATTGGGGGCCAACCCCGAAGGCACTGACTGCCAAATCTGCGCGGTAGTGTTATTAATTGCGATTCCGTCATTGCAGGAAAATGGCGTGGGCGAGGGATTGGTGAAACTCAATGGATCCGCATTCAAGAGGGCACCGGCGCGGGCGAGGGGCATGGCTCCCGACCACTTTGGAGTCTCGAAAAACACCGGCGGGTAGGATCGGGGCTCGCCGTTAAACGTAGCGTTGGTTCGCGCGGTGAATAAAGCGTGATGAACGGCATATTCGGGATATCCTCTGAGTTCAAAAGTCATGGGTGCGTCAAAAATCATGCAATCCGCGACCCAGAAACCGCCCGCCGCTCCATCAATTAGAACAAATGGCGCATTTGTGGAACCCATGATGTGGCATCCTACAAAAGAGATACCATTGAATCCCGTTGCGGACAGCATGATTTTGTTCCGCTCAAAATTCCCGCCAATTTGGTGAAAATTCCCTCCGGTATTCACGCGCGCAAAACAACTGCTATCGCCGCATTCACCGCCCAGACTCAACACTCCCTGGCCCGTCCCGCCAGAAACATCGCCAGCCACATAAATCGCCGAATCATCCCCTTGATTCACCACCGGGAAGCCGTAATTATTATTCTCCAGCAACGTCGTGTCCGCGTGCGCCAGCAAAATGCTATGCACAATGTTCCCTTGAAAATTGCAATTGCGCACACTGAAAAACACCGTGTTCGTAATCGCCAAACCCTGCCGCCAACCCATTAACAGACAGTCGTGAATCGCGTCGTGCCACCCCGTCGTGTCACCCCCGTACGGAACATTGGCGTCGAATCCAAAAAAGTAGCCACTGCCGGACACGTTCGTGTTGCCCGACAACGCAGGCCCCATCAACGCCAGATCGTGCACGGTGAAGTTCGCCAGGTGACGGTGGTCATCCGTGCCCACGCGAAACTCCAGCCCATTCGCGTCCGTCCTCGTGAATCGCAGCACCGTCCTCCGCCCGCCATCGCCAAACAACTCCGAGATCGACGTGTTGCCCACCGGCGCGATGCTCGCATTCGTCTGCACCGTCAACACCAGCGTGTTCGTGATGCGATATTCCCCGGCCGGAATATAAACCGCCGCCGGGCCATTCGGCGAAAGGCACGCCGTCGTGATCGCGCCCTGAATCGCCGCCCAATCATCATGCAACCCGTCGCCCACCGCGTTGTAAGGCGCGTTCCTCACGTTGATCACGTTGCGGAACGGCGCCGAGCCATTCGTCAATTGCGCGCTGAAAATATTCGTGAACAGCGACAAATTCGTCCCGAGCGACGCGCTTAAGCCGTTGCTCCCGCCCGCGAACAACGCCGCCACCGGCGCCAGGTTCGCCGATGACAATGGCCCGGTGAGATTCGTTGCCGTGCCCGAAAACATCGCATACGGCACCGGCGAGAGCGGTTGCCGCGGCGTCAACGCCTGAAAACTACCCCCGCCATTCGTCCGCACCCCGATCTCCAGCCAGCGCGCATTCCCGTCGAACACATTCCCAAAATCCAATTGCGCCGAGAACAACCCATGCGAGACCGCCACCGCGGTATTGGTGATCGGCCCCGCCAACGCGGTGCCCGGCACATTGGTGGAATCATAAACCGTAAACGTCAGGTCATACGTTCCATTGGCCCGCGCCCCCTGATCGTTCAACATGCCCTGATACGTGAACACCGTGCCTTGGGCCAAGATGCGGAGTGGGAGAAGGCCTCCGAGCACGAGAAGTAAGCCAAGCTGAAATGTCCCCTTTCGATTTAACATACTGAATGCAATTAAATTCTGGATTCTGAAACTGTTGCATCGTGCTGTCGAGCCGAAAGGCTGGACAATAATGGCTTTTGAATGGCTTGAATGGGTTCGTTTTTTGCGGAGGGACCGGCCCGATGACGATAATTCGCTGTATTGACGGGCGTTTTGAAAAATGACAAATGGGTTCGTTTGGTAATTTTTATTTTTGGCAGGGGTCTAAACCACGGACCCGCCTTCGTAAGACTTCGGCGCGGCAGGTGAACACGGATAAACACGGATTCGGGAAAGTAGTAACAGGACCCCGCAGAGGAAGCGGAGCCGGACTGGTGGGAAAAAAATAAATTTTTTTTGGGTGCGATTTGGTCGGATTTGGTCCCATTTACTCCAATATAGTGAGGGGCTGGAGAGCAAGAGCGTCTCTGCCTCAGTGGACACGAACTTGCATGAACGGCAGACAGGGGAATGGAATTCATTGCTTCGACGCCTATGCCGCTGACGATCGTTTGCGCGGCTGGTGTGGCTGCGAAGTTCATTCGATTCCTTGTGTCCCTATGTCCCATTGCCCTTTCCTTGCTCCTCTGGGATGACTTTAGCGGAATGGGCGGGAGAGGAAAGAAAATTTTAACCGCAGATGAACACAGATGAACGCGGATTTTTTAACAGGAGGAAGCAGAGGGAGCGGAGACAAAAGGGTTTTACGCGAATTGCCCGAATGGCCACGAATTTTTTCTACACAAGGGAACGAAGATCACGAAGCTTTGTTTTCTTTGCGTTCTATTATTAAATCAGATCGTGAATCGGGACCGATTAACACGCGAACGCCGCTCGTGGAATATGAGCCGCATTCGTGGCAGAGACACGACGCCTGAAAAAATCGTGCGCTCGCTGCTGCACCGAATGGGTTACCGCTTCCGGCTGAACGTCAAAATTCCGATTGAATTAGGAAAATACCGGTGACTCGTTGAGCAAAATTCCAGGCGCAAGATTTTTCAAAAGCGCTACCGCGTCCACATAGGTTCTCCTGTCGGCAATGTGTTCGAGTTCTCCACTGCCATCCATGCCGTAGATGCCGAAATAAGGAGCGTCGAACTCCTCATCGAACGGTTCGTCGCCGGTGACGAACGGAACTACTTGACCATCCTCGAGGCAAGCGCGGACGGTTTGTATTCTGAATTCTC
>Ga0134128_10001574_pt1 | contig 29100 bp, 25 predicted proteins | sample KB31754_FD_96462 | JGI IMG/M metagenome (GOLD analysis project Ga0134128, IMG submission 96462) | Terrestrial soil microbial communities with excess Nitrogen fertilizer from Kellogg Biological Station, Michigan, USA - KB3-175-4 | ecosystem: Environmental > Terrestrial > Soil > Unclassified ... | reverse complement strand
CTCCGGTTCGAATCCGCATTCGAAGTTCCTGCAGATCGATGGGCTTCACCAGAAATTCGTCGATGCCGGCATCAGTGGCCATAACGACCTCCTCCGCGTTGGGGCGGTCGCTCATCAGCATCAGCCACAGGTGGCGGCGGCGCGATCGACGGCGAATCTCCTGGCCAATCTCCAATCCGCTGACCGGAGAAAGCGAAGAACTGAGCAAAGCCATCGCCGGCGGGTCCGGTTCCTGAAGACGCTGCAAGGCGGTCACGCCGCTCTGGTGTACTTCGACGGAATACTGCAGCGCAGCCAACAGCTCCTGGAGTTTTGCGGCGTGTCCGGGATCATTTTCCGCCAGGAGAATTCGGCGTTCGTTCATGACTCGTCTTCCTTTCGGTCGGTTCGACCCATAGGAAGATATATCGGCTGAAATCTGAAAAAAATGAGCGGGAAATCGCTGAAATATCGAGGATTGTCACCTACTGGTGCCGAAGAAGGGACTCGAACCCCCACACCCTTGCGAGTACATGGACCTGAACCATGCGCGTCTGCCAATTCCGCCACTTCGGCATGTATGAGAAAGTCAGCGTGTCTACGCTGAACAGCAGTAGTTCTTACTGTTACAAAGACGGCACAGGCTGTCAACTTGCGCTGCGCCTCCGGGCAATCCAGCATCATAGATATCAATTGCATTTTTGCGGGCAGCATTGCCGGATTCAACCAGACAATTTTTGCGGGCGAAGTAGGCCCTGACGAAGCCGGATTGAAATTAGCATGATGAAAAATACTTTTGAGGCCACCTTTATGACCGACAATTCCACGAAGAATGTGGGGAGCATTCCACCCGAAGTTTCCACGGAGATTCGCAGACTCATGCACGACTTGAGCAACGCTCTGGAAATTATCCTGCAGGCAGGCTATCTGCTGACCACGGTCGAACTGCAGGAACCCGCGAAAGAATGGTTCGGCTTGCTGGATGGCGGGGCTCAGCAGGCGCTGGGAATTCATCGGGAGTTGCGCGAATATATCCGCGCACACAGCTAAAAGTAACTGTGTGCGCGTCGATCGGCCAGAATTTTACCGATACGCCGAAATTTAGACGAGCTGCGCGTCCAGGGTGATTTCCGCCGCTTTCAGCAGGCGGGAGATCGGGCAATTGGTCTTGGCTTCATTCGCCGCCGTATTGAAGGCTTCTTTGCTGGCGCCCGGGATTTTGGCCCGCGTGGTCAGATGAATTTTCGTTACGGTTGGACCCGCTTCCAGCTTTTCGAGCGTCACGTTCGCCGTGGTTTCGAGCGATTCCGGAGTCAGCTTCGCATTGGTCAGCTGGGCGCTCAACGCCATTGTGAAGCAGCCGGCGTGGGCCGCCGCGATCAGTTCTTCTGGGTTCGTTCCTTTACCATCCTCGAACCGCGTATGGAAGGAATATTGAGCGTCCTTCAAAACCCCGCTCTCGGTTGAAATGGTTCCTTTGCCTTCTTTCAGTGTGCCTTGCCAGATGGCGCTTGCTTTCCGTTGCATGGTGTCTCCTGATGGATGAAATTGCACTTGGAATGCGCGCCAGGCCATTCCGTCTGTGCGCGTGAATCTTCAGGATATCAGCCGGGATATCGAGCGTTCATGAATCCTTCCGCAATGTTTTGATACGAACGCATCGATTCCTCCCCGTGCCAGGTTTGTTTTGCCAAGATGAACAAGCAAATACTGTTTCATTCATCGCCCGTCGAATATCCGGCCCTATATTAGGATGAAGCCATGGCCGGTCAAGACAGCGATCTTCGCGAACAAATTCTTCAGTTGGTGGAGCGCTATTTTGAGGAAGCCTTTCCCGCGAAGCCTTTTGTTGCCGGAGAATCGGCAGTGCCGGTCGCCGGAAAAGTGTTGGATGCTTCTGACCTGCGCAATTTGATTGACGCTTCTCTGGACGGTTGGCTGACCACCGGCAGATTTGCTACCCAATTTGAACGCAAATTCGCGCGCTACTTCGATGTCCGTGGCGCATCACTCGTCAATTCAGGTTCTTCGGCCAACCTGCTCGCGTTCTCCTGCCTCACCTCTCCTAAGTTGGAGGACCGCCGACTGCTTGCCGGCGATGAAGTCATTACCGTCGCCGCCGGTTTCCCGACGACCGTCAATCCAATCATCCAGAACCGATGTGTCCCAGTATTCATTGACATCACACTGCCGACTTACCAGGCGGATGCAACTCAGCTGGAAGCGGCCCTCAGCAATCGCACCAGGGCAATCATGATTGCCCACACGCTCGGCAATCCGTACGATTTGGATCGCGTCGCCGGCTTTGCCAAGCAACATGGCCTCTGGCTGGTCGAAGACAGTTGCGATGCGCTCGGCGCAACTTACAAGGGCAAAAAGGTGGGTACGTTTGGCGATCTGGCGACGGTCAGTTTCTACCCGGCACACCACATCACCATGGGAGAGGGCGGCGCGGTGATTACGAATTCGCCGTTGTTGAAGACGCTGGTCGAATCCTTCCGCGACTGGGGCCGCGATTGCTGGTGTGAGCCGGGCAAAGACAATACCTGCGGCAAGCGTTTCGATTGGCAGTTTGGCGGCCTGCCCTACGGCTACGACCATAAGTACACCTACTCCCACATCGGCTACAACCTGAAGATGACCGACATGCAGGCGGCGATTGGTTTGTCGCAACTGGAGAGGCTGCCGGAATTCATTGCCGCCCGCAGGAAAAATTTCCAGCATCTTTATGACGGATTGAAGCCGCTGGAGGATATGCTTCTTTTGCCGGAAAGCACCCCCGAAGCGAGCCCAAGCTGGTTCGGATTTCCGATCGGCGTGCGCCAGGGCGCGCCGTTCCGCCGGAATGAATTGATCCGCGAGCTGGAGTCGAAACACATCGGCACGCGGTTGCTGTTTGGAGGCAATCTTACCCGCCAGCCCGCATATAAAGATGTGAAGTTTCGCGTTGTGGGCGATCTGAAAAATACAGACTACGTAATGAACAACGTATTCTGGATTGGCCTGTATCCGGGCCTGACGGAAGAGATGCTGGACTATGCCATCGATACCGTGAGCAGTTTCGCGAAAGGGAAACAAATCACTCTGCAGTTGGGCCATGTGCGCTGAAAGTTTTTTGGAGTCAATCCGCTAGAGCGGTTCTCCTGAAGGTGTATATCGGGAGGATGAACTACACGCAGCCTTTCCTCAAAGAAAGGCTGCACGAAAAGGATATGGGCAATCTATAGCATCAGGAGAACCGCTCTAAATCCACGGAATGGCCATCTATCGGCATCGAAAAGCCCGAACAGAATCATTTTCATAAAGCGGTGCGTTGCTCCACACCCAGCTGCTTTTATTGCGCCACGCTGAATCGTCTTTCTGTGCGATCAAAACGTCGATGGAGAGGCGTCGACACAGGTCATGGATATTCTGACTGCCCCTGCCGTCAAACAACTGGGCCAGCTCGGCCTGCACCGGCATGCATTTTGCAATGTCGCCTCCAAAGGCAGCCCCGCAATCCGGAAATGCATCGACTGACTGAAAGGGATCGTAGATGAGCAGCGAGTTTCCATCGGCAGCCATTGGATTGTATTGAACGATCGACTTTGCTGGAATTTGCTTATTCAACTCTGCATACATCTGCCGGAGCGCGAACGTTTCCGAGCCAATATCCGGCGAAGCTGGAAGCCACGCTGCCGGGTGTCTCAGCCATCCTCGATCGTCGAGGTACGTATAGCTCCGAAGAATAAGGAGGCTGTACAACGTTCCAACAAATCCCAGCGCCAGGGTGCTCGATAACACCGCGGTTTTTAGCGACCAGGGGCTGCTGCGCCGATCTTCGTGGAATATCCACTCATCGATATAGATCGCTCCCCAAAGCAGCAGGATGAATTGCACGATCATCGCGCTTCGATATGCCAGATCGTTATTGGTGATCACGACCGAGTGCAGAAAAGTGATGACAAACATACCGATGACGATCATGTACCAGCTTGCAATCTCACTATTCTTCCGTTTTGAAGGACTCTTTAAATCTCTTCTCAATCGGCTCAATCCCACCAGTGCAAAAAATCCGAATTCCAGCAAATAGACCGCAATCACTCCGAATGGAGTCAACGCAGCCGGATGGACAAATCCATGCTGTTTCAGCCAATAGGGAGTGCTGAGAAAGCTGGGGAGTGTTCGAACGCCAAATGCCACAAAGCCGGCGGACTTTCCCGCGACCCCGGCGGAAGCGGTATGAGCGGAGGCAGGCATCAAGTCATGCAAATAAGGGATAGAGATCAGAAAAGTGAGAATGCCGGCTGAAAGATAGACAGAAAAATCCCGGAGATTCCGCAGAAGAAGAAATCGCACTCCCCAAATCACTAAAAATGCGGCGAAGGTAAATGCAACGTAGACCGACAAGCCTGCTCCTGCGGCGAAGGCCAGCGCCGCAAACATGATTGCCCACCCGATCTTCGCGGCATCCTGTGGCTCCGCTGCGGCTTCATTCTTACGCACGGACCACAGCGCAAGAAATCCGATTAAAAAAGAAACCAGAGCGGCCACATGGTGAGGCACCCAGATCAGGGCATCCTGCCAGGATGTAACCTGCACCGGATCCCACCACTCCATATCTTCATATACGTTCCCTGCTCGGAGAAATTCATACACCGTGGGCAAAATATCCAGCCCGGTCACACTCAGCAGAAGAACGGCAATCATCGACTTTCTTTCGATCGATCGAGTGACGCCGATAAAGTCCTTTAGATAAATGGGAATTAAAGCTGCCAGGGAAAATCCGGCCCAGACGGAACTTGCGTAGAGAACATATCTTGGATTGATATTTGCCAGGCGAGCCGGATAGCTGCACAAAACATTCCAATAGTAGTAATACCTTGCCGGGGTAAACTCTCCGAGATAGCAGAATGGATTCGCGGGAGGAACTCCGTGTCGAATCGCAGAATGGATAAATGCGATGCGCACCGCGTGGTCCCATATTGCCGTGCTGGTATAGAGCCGCCTTCCAAATTGAAGATCGACGTCCGCGAAAATGACAGCGGTGGTCCAGACAATCGCCATCAGGATGCAGATCGCCGTTGGCATATTCATTTTCCATTCACGCCGAATGGAAGCGCTTCGCAGATACCGAAGTTTTGCCAGCAGAGCGGCGAGCGCCAAAAGAAGAAAGATTGCCAGCACCGCGTTGGGATTCAAATACCTGCCGAGAGTATTCGCAAGGATATTGGATATAACGATTGAGAATGGAATGCTGAGAAGAAGCTGTTCTCTCGCCGAGCGGCTACGAAATCGCAGCAGGTCTGTTGCCCATCCAAAGCAATAGCCTGGCGGAAGTAAAAAGATGGCAAAGAGAAGAACCGCGAATGCAGTGCCAGACGTATCCAGCAGCGTGTAATTATGTGCCAATGGAGTTCCTTCTCCCACGCACTGGAAATGGCAAGGAGCTTAACGGCAAAGCTATGATAACGATCGTCTATGATTGTAGTCGACATGCGTAGACATCTGACTTCAACGCAGCGGAGAAAACGATGAAGGCCGTCATTCTGGCGGGTGGTCTTGGCAGCCGGTTGGCGGAGGAGACCTCGGCGCGCCCCAAACCGATGGTCGAGATCGGCGGCAGGCCGATTCTCTGGCACATCATGAAGATTTATTCGCACTACGGGATCAACGATTTCATCGTGTGCCTGGGATACAAGGGCTACATGATCAAAGAGTTTTTCGCGAATTATTTTCTTCATTCCGCCGATGTCACCATCGACCTGCAGCAGAACAAGATCGAGACCCACAACACCCATTGCGAACCGTGGCGGATCACGCTGCTCGATACCGGCTCCGCGACCATGACCGGCGGACGACTGAAGCGTGTGCTGCCATACGTGGAACACGACGAAGAATTTTGTTTTACCTACGGCGATGGACTTGCCAACATCAACCTGGATGAACTGCTGCGCTTCCATCGAAGCCACAAAAAATTAGTCACTTTGACGGCAACGCAGTCGGTAGGGAAATTCGGCGCGCTCGAAATCAGCGATGCCGCTCAGGTGACTTCGTTTTCGGAAAAACCGAAGGGCGACGGCCGTTGGGTTAGTGGAGGTTTTTTCGTTTTGTCTCCCAAAGTCGGCTCGTACATCGCCGGCGACTCCACTATCTGGGAGCGTGATCCGCTGGAAACGTTGAGCCGCGAGGGCCAGGTGGCGGCCTACAAACACCATCGTTTCTGGCAGCCGATGGACACCCTGCACGACAAAAATCTGCTGGACGAGCTGTGGGCCAAAAACTCCGCTCCATGGAAGATCTGGTGAACGCATTCTGGCAAGGACGCAAAGTTTTCCTGACCGGGCATACCGGGTTCAAGGGAGGCTGGCTGTCGCTCTGGCTGCAACAACTCGGGGCGGAGGTTTCCGGCTATGCGTTTGCGCCGCACACAACCCCAAATTTGTTTGGGGCGGCCCGTGTTGCCGAAGGCATGACATCTACCATTGCCGACCTGAACAATCTGCAACACCTGAAAGATGCGATGGCGAGCCATCGGACGGAGATTGTGTTGCATCTGGCGGCGCAGTCGCTGGTCCGCGTCTCGTACCAGGACCCCATCGGCACTTACGAGACCAATGTTCTCGGCACGGCGAGAATGCTGGAAGCCGTGCGATCCTGCGATTCTGTGCGAGCAGTAGTCGTCGTGACCACCGATAAATGTTACGAAAACCATGAATGGGTCTGGCCTTATCGGGAGATCGACGCTCTCGGCGGACATGACCCCTATAGCAACAGCAAGGCCTGTGCGGAGTTGGTGACCAGCGCATATCGAAATTCCTTTTTCCCTGTCGATCGTTATGCGGAACATAACGTCGCCATCGCTTCGGCGCGCGCCGGCAATGTAATTGGTGGAGGCGATTGGTCGTCGGACCGGCTGATCGCCGACATCATCCGAGCGTTTACTGCCGGAGAAACGCTTCGCATCCGCAATCCCAAAGCGACGCGCCCCTGGCAGCACGTGTTGGAACCATTGCGCGGCTACCTTTCGCTTGCCGAAAATCTTTACCGGCATGGAGCGAAATTCTCCGGCGCATGGAACTTCGGCCCGCAGTATGACGATGGCCGCCCGGTCGAATGGATCGTTGAACATCTGGCTTCGCGTTGGCGACCCTCGGGCAATTCACCACCCCGTTGGGAGATCGATCGCGCGTCGCATCCGCACGAAGCACAAATGCTCAAGCTGGACTGGACGAAAGCATCGCTCAACCTGGGCTGGAATCCGGTGCTGTCGCTGCCGAAGGCGCTCGACATGACGCTCGATTGGTATCAAAGCGTTCAGGCCGGCGAAGATGCCCGGCAAAAATGCCTCAATCAGATAGAGGCATACACGGTCCAATCCCGGGCCGCTGGAACCATCCCCCCTCAATAAATCTCACTTCACTCCTAAGCTTCAATCCCGGCATGCACAATATCGCGATAGCCAAAGATGCTGTGTATAAAAAATTCACGAAGTCAATATATTTCTGTTCTTCGATGGTAACCAAAGTCACTTTTCGATGTACATTGGATCAATCAATTTCTAAAGTTCCGTGTACTCCAAAAAAATTAAGGAAATTCATGCCCCATTTATCGAAGCGTATCGGTCCATTATTTTTGCTAGTATTTCTGGCCGGATGCGGCCCAAGCGCAAAGCTGGGCAACATCAATAGTGTTCCCCCCACGACCACAGGGGTCACTCTGAGCACCCCATCGTTCGACTTTGGAGAGAATCTGGTCGGCAATCCCTTACAGCAGACAGCGGTTCAGGTCAGCAATACCGGGGGAATTCCGCTCACGTTGAACCCGGCCCTCACGGGTGATTCCAGCTATTCCGTCGTTGCCGGCCAGTCTTGCGGCACGCAGCTGGCCCCCGGTGCAAGTTGCCCCGTGGTTGTGCAGTATTCTCCCACCGTTGCCTCTGCACCCGCGTCGCAAACAGCCGTGCTCAATCTAAATTTTGGCAATGCTGTGGCGGGATCCCCGGCCACGGTGAGCCTGACCGGCATTTCCGCTGCCATGGCTGCTGGAACGGTGACGCCGACTGCAAATCCACAGGTGGCGCTCTATACAATCACTCCTCCCTTTGCCGGGAACGTGACGATAAGTTTTGGTACAACCGCGCAATATGGTTTGCAGACCTGGAGCCGGCCGACCCCGAGCGGAGGCGGCCCGGTGAGCATCTATGTGGCCGGTATGCTCGCGAATACGGCTTACCATTTGCGCGCGTCTGTAGCATTTTCGAACGGACTCTCCGCCACCGATGTTGACCACGCGTTTACTACCGGGGCGTTGCCGCCAAATATTCAGTCGCAGATTACGGCTACGACGTCCACGGGGCAGGTGCCGCAGGCCGGCATTGAGATATTAAATCCCATTGTTGGCACGCCGGCCATCGTGGCGACGGACCTTTCCGGGAATATTATCTGGACCTACAACCCTTCGGCGCCTTTGGGCGGAGCACAGTGGTACGCGCCGAAGCAGTTAAGCAATGGCGACTACATCGCCCTGGCCAGCGTCGCGTCTTCCACGGTGATCAACACCCCTGTACCGGCGGGAGCGGCCAACCTGGTGCGCGAGTTCGATCTTGCCGGAAACACAGTCAAAGAAATAACCATGACGCAGCTCAATACTGCATTGGCTGCGGCAAATTACAACCTTACCTTGCTCGCTTTCCATCATGACGTAACCGTCCTTCCGAATGGGCATTGGCTGGTGCTGGCAAACACAATTAAATCCGTCACGTTGAATGGCGCGAGTAGCCCGACGAATGTTCTGGGCGATGTAATTGTCGATCTCGATACGAATCTGAATCCGGTATGGGTCTGGAATGAGTTCGATCATCTCGATGTGAATCGGCATCCAACCGCGTTTCCAGACTGGACCCATACGAATGCAGTCGCCTACTCCAAAGATGACGGCAACATACTCGTCTCCATGCGTCATCAAAGTTGGGTGGTCAAAGTGAATTACAACAATGGCGCCGGAAATGGAGATATTTTGTGGCGCCTGGGACAGAGCGGAGATTTTACCCTGGTAGGCGGCACGGATCCGACAGACTGGTTCTATGGGCAGCATGCGCCTTCCTTTACAACATCGAACACGTCTGGAATTTTCGGATTGACGTTGATGGATAACGGAAATTTCAGAATATTCCCTGCGGGAGTTAACTGTGGAACCGGGAGCGCGCCGCCTTGCCTGTACTCTACAGTGCCTGTGCTGCAGGTGAATGAGACTGCAAAAACCGCAACCTTGCTGTCTCATTACATCGTGCCTACCAATTTGTATAATTTCTTCGGTGGAAACGCTGAAATGCTGCCGAACGGCAACCTCGAAGCCGATTTCTGCGGATTGTCGGGTGCGCCGAATTCACAAATCTCTGAAGTCACGAACCAAAATAATGCCCAAACAGTTTGGAATATGAAGCTAACCTCGAATTATTTCTATCGCGGATATCGTGTTCCAAGCCTGTATCCGGGAGTGCAGTGGTAGGTTTGCGATGAAGGAGTGCAATCAGGGAAGTTCAGCGCGTACTGGGTTCTCCAGTACGCGCGATGCGGATGAAAACCGCGGCCTGAAATGGATCTTGAGTGCGAGTATTTTCGATTCGAAATAGTCATAGCTGATTTTGGCTACCAGAAATGTAATGGCAAATAGTAAGCACATGTAGGGTAGAGCGAGATGCAGCGGAAGAGGAAGCGGGATTCCCCAGTGCCCGGTCAGGGACCTATCCGTAATCGCGTATACCGGGACGTGATAGATATACATTCCGTAACTGTACTTTCCGGTCGTTCGTAGCCATCGTGCAGTTAAGATGTAACGCAGCCAACCAATCTGGCGCTGCGAGAGTGCGAGCAACCCTCCGGACAAGAGTGAAAATGCTGTGATCCCGATCGTGGGCATATAGAAATAGGTCGCGACCAGTTCTGTGTGATGAAACACAGCGATATATGCGACGATTGCTCCGCCCGTAGCCAGCATCAGATAAACCCAGCGGATCGGAATTTGACCGCGACGCAGAAAAATCGCGAGCATCACTCCGATCAGCAATCCATCAATTCGACTGCTGGTTAATGCCATCGCGGTAAAATCTTCGGCATATCGCTGAACAATGAAGAAACGAAAAGGGAGGGCGGCGACGAGTCCGGCGGTGCATAGCCAGAGAATCGAATTTTCAGGCAACAACCATATAACCATGGGACAAACTAAATAAAACTGCTCCTCAACTGCCAGGCTCCAAAAATGGCCGAAGACACCGTTGGAAAATAACCCATGGCCCCAAAATATGGGCCAGTTTTGCAGATAAAAATAGTAGGCTACCCGGGTTTTCACCAGGGAGGGCAGCAATGAGTTCCACCACGGGTTGTACAAACTGACAATTAACCCGACCGTGACAACCAGATAGTAAATTGGAAAAATCCGCAAACACCGACGTATATAGAAGGAAGAAAAATAATTGTCGGCCGACTTCGACTTCAGCAAAATTCCAGCGATCAAAAATCCCGATAAAACAAAAAATAGCTCTACTCCAGCCCATCCAGGGATCATGGCATAGACAAGAAGTTTGGATAAAAGTCCTCCGCGTAGAATCAGCGGTCCTCCATGCGAGAGCATCACGGCCAGCAAAGCAAAACCTCGAATGCCATCCAGTTCAGGCTTGTGGTTCGGCTCAGGGTTTTTAGGCCGATTGCGCGGAACGGAACTGTTGTGTAGATTCGGCAACGCGACGATCCTGACGGCTTGAGATGCATCTGGGAAAAATCCCGCTCCCGCAACGCTCTCCACTCTGCTTGTTCAAAGCTTTTGAGCCGGTAACGGTTCGCAGGCGTCTTCACTAAGATCGGAATGCGATATCTGACTTCATCTCAACTCTTCCGCTTTCGCCGGTAATCGAAGGTTCTCCCGGCGGATACTCAAAGTTCACCCGCTCTCGTTCAACCGCGAAAGGACGCCGCTGGATTTGCGTGTGGATGGCCCCGATGTATTCTCCCAACACCCCCATGAACACCAGCAAAATGGAGCTGACGAAGAACATGCCGATTACTACTGGGGCGATGCCTAGAGAAAAATTGCGCCAGAAGAGCAGTTTGTAAATCAGATACGCCATTCCGATTAAAAACGTGACCAGCGCTCCCCCAAAGCCCAGGAAGGCCATCAACCGCAGCGGTACCTTGGAATGGTTGATGATACCCAGCATTCCGTAGTCATAAAGCGTATAAAAATTGTTCTTGGTAATGCCGCGTTTCCGGCCCGGCTGGTCGTAGTAGATCTTTTTGTGCGGCAATCCGATTTCGGCAATCATGCCGCGAAAATAGGGATACGGATCGCCGAAGGACTTTACCAGGTCCACCACCCGCCGGTCGTACAATCCATAGCCGGTGAAGTTTTCAAACGTCTCAATGGAAGAGAGCCGGTTCACCAGACGGTAATAGCGTTTGCGCGCCCAGAACATCAGTGGATTTTCGCCGCTGGTTCGCTTGATGGCGAGCACCATCGAATAGCCTTCCTCCCAACCGCGCACAAAGTCCGCGATCATCTCCGGGGGGTCCTGCATGTCGGCGACGATGCCGATGACGGCGTCTCCCTGCGCCTGGCAAAATGCGTGCATGGGCGACCGGACATGGCCGAAATTGCGCGCGTTCACAATGACCTTTACGTTCGGGTCCGCGGCCGCCAGGCTCTTTAATACCGCGACAGTACGGTCTTCCGAAGCATTGTCGATAAAGATGTGTTCGTATTTATAGCGTCCGAGCGAAGCGATCACCGCGCGTACTCGGGTATACAATTCGACGACGTTCTCTTCTTCGTTGTAGCAGGGAGTAATGATGCTGATGGTTTTCACATCGCCTCGCGGTCGGAATAAGACAATAGTAATCGCACTGTATGGATTGGATGTTGCAATTTTGCAACTCGTGGCTTATTGAAATTTCCGCTGGCCCAGCATATCGGCGGGGATTTCCTGGGCTGTGCCCCGGCCGTCCGGAATGGCGTCTCCACGAACGCGGAATGAAAAATGTTTGTGGCCGAAAAAACTATAGAGCACGGTGCATCCCATTACCACGGCGCCGGCAATGTAAGGCGCGCTCTTTCCCAAATGAAATCCATAATGGAGCCCTGCCACCAGCAGGGGAAGCAGAAACAATCCGGGCAGCATTGCGCTGCCATAGACCAGAATGCATCGCAGCCATTCGGCCATATAGTTCCCATGCGTTTTGAATACGAAAAATTTGTAGCCGAGGTAGGCGACCGTAATATTCAGCACGCTGGAAAGCACGGATGCATAGATGTAGCCGAACCGGGTGCGCGGCATCAGCAGCACTGTGAACAACGCGTAGGTGCCATATCCGAATAAGGTGTTCCATGCACCCACGGCCAGATAGCGCAGAAACTGTCCTGGCGGGATGTGATTTGTGAGCCGGGCTATCCGCGAGTTACGAATCGGAAATTCCTCCGCTATATAATTCGGGCCGTATGCAGGCGACTCGCATTTGTACATTCTTTTCTTTTATGCAAACGGAATGTCAGGCGGTTCCGCCACAATATTTACCATCAATTCCATTCGAGGCATCCAAGAAATGATGGCGGTTGGGAAATGACGACGGTTGGCCGCGACCCAATTCCGGGCCGGGTTTCCATTGGAATCCCGACCATCAATCGCAGCAAGCTCGCATTGCGTGCCATTCGCAGCGCCCTTTCGCAAACATATCCTGACATTGAGGTGATTGTATCGGACGACGCATCGACCGACGATACCGTGCAACGTGCCCGCGAGATCGATGATCGACGCCTGGTTCTGTTCGAGCAAAAGCAGCAGCGCGGCCTGGTTGGGAACTTCGATTTCTGCCTCCGCTCCGCCACCGGAGAATTCTTTCTCTTGCTGGGAGATGATGATGTTCTGCTGCCGAACGCGATGGAACGGCTGACTGAATCGTTTTTGAATCAAGACGGATCTGCGGTCGGCGTGAGCTGGTGTCCATGCCGGATTGCGGACGCGGACAGCACCGAATTCTGGGTAACGGAGGCGGGTCCACGGCGGGAACGCTCGGCAGCTCTGCTGACGGAACTGTGGGCCGGCAACCGGGGACCGCGATTGAGTAGCATTCTTCTGCGGACGAAGGATGCGATAGCATCCGGCGGATTCGATGCAAAGTACGGCGATCTGTGCGACATCGGCAACTGGGGGCAGGTGGCGTTGCTGCGGGAATACGCAGCCTGTGTTCAGGAACCGTTAGTGCAATATACGAACCATTATGGCAGCACAACCAGCACGTCTGCCGTGGAGAAGTGGCAGAATTGGGCACGCATCGTTCATGTCGATCTGTTGGCGAGTGCTGCGATTCACCGGGACATGGACGCAGTGCGAATGCTGCGATCGGCGAAGTCGGACTTCATCAGCGGCATCACGCTGACGATCCTGATTCAAACCATCGGCAAGCCCGGCTGGATGCGCAATGCGATGATACAGGCCCTCCGCACGCCAAGGGCCGTATTTACTCCCTATATGTTGCGAAGATTGGTGAAGGACGGCAGCAAAGTCTTCACTCTCCGCCGCAAAGCAGGCGTAGCAGCCACAGCAGGCTGAGATTTCGTCAGCGACCGGCCGTTATTTTTCTGCGCGCCGGCGGGGCGCTGACTCGCAGTGTCAAGACTCCGTGCTCACTCCGCGGATGCGTTCGGGTGGAATCGCATAGGCGACAGTTTGAATTCCATCGCCTCCATGCGATCTCAAATACAGTCGATGCTCCGGGCACATGGCGTGCATCAGTAGCGGAAGCCGCCAGAGATCTTCCTGCGAGTGATACACACAAATCGCTAGAATCGGGCGGTCGCGTCCGACGACATTCGCGGCGCCCAGCAATGCGTCGTATTCGCCGCCTTCGATGTCCATCTTGATCATCGAAACGCGTTTCGATGCAAACATGACATCGATCGGAACCATGTCCACAACGGTATCTCCGAGAGCCGACACCTTGGAACCGTCCTGGCCCGTATCTTCAAACCGAACCGTTCCCCGATGAGAACCCACTGCGCAATGGTGGAGACCAATCGTCTTTTGCAGTTCAGGTGTCAAACTGGCGACGTACTTCACCAATCGGGCAAAAGAATGCGAGTCCGCTTCGACGGCTTCGATTCTGCCGAACGTCGTCTTTCTCTGGAGTAGGCCTCGAATGGTGTCGCCATCGAAAGCGCCGCAATCCAGAATGATGTCGTCTGCCACGACATCGAAAATGTCGTCCAGAATATACGATTCCGTATCTTGAGGCTGCGGAAGCCCGTAGGCATCGCCCAAAGCACGCAATCGAATTTGAGAAAAATATTCAGTCCTGGAAGCATCATCGGCCCAGAGATTCTCGGCAAGAAGAACGCGGTCTGCCTGCTGATAAAGCTTGTGAGGAAGGTCATACGCGAGAAGCGCGGGAAACTGGCAGGGAAAACGCCAGGCGATCGGTTCACCGCTGGACACATTCGTACACCCCAGCTGCGTCAGTTGATCGCAGGTCTCCCGATACCAATGATGCTCATTGCGGATGGCGATAAAAAAATGCGCGTCTCTTCCGAAACGTTCCGCCGTCTCTTCCGGAGGCAAAATTGGTACACGGTTGAGGAGGGTCCCCCAAAGTTCAGGGTTGTTGTCGGAAACGCAGACAGGCTGTACGCCTGCACTCTGCAATGCGGCCACAGCGCGGCGGCCCATATTGCCTGCGCCAAAAATCACGCATCGCCCGTCTCGGTCTGCCAGCAGGCGGTCCAGCTCGTTTTTTTCGCGACTCTTAACAGAAGAAACTGGTTCTGAAAGAAGTTCTCGTAGCGTTGCTTCCAAACTGTCGGCAGAGCAGTCTGGAAATGTTGCCAGCGCGGAATGGGGGAATTCCATGCATTGCATCTCCGTTATTTATTTTTTTTGGGGTTCTTTTTTCTAGTCTTCCAATGGTCTAACAATCATATTCTCTAAAAATTCATTTCGGTCAAGAAAAGGCCACAAATCTTCGAGCGGCTTGGAGACAAACGACCCGTCCGGCTTTTGCACGGAGGAAAGCCGGGGAGCGCGGGTTTCGTCGGGAATCACATGGACATCGCATAAAACAGGGCCGGGCATGTCGAGCACGCGCCGTACCTCCTGCCGCAAATTGCGCTGATCGGAGATGATGACGGACTTGATTCCGTAGGCGCGGGCAATCTTTTCGAGATTGGGAACAGTCAACCCGGTACGTTCATCGCAGCCAATGCTTGCCTGACCGAAGTAATTCTTTTGGGAGGCGCGGATCGAGGCATACCCGTCGTTGTTCAAAACAAAAAACTTGATCGGCAGATTTAGCCGCGCAACCGTCTCCAGTTCCTGAATGTTGAATTGAAAACCGCCATCCCCATCGACGCAGATGGTCTGCCTGCCCCCGGCGGCCAGACAGACGGCAATCGACATCGGCAGCCCGAATCCCATCGAACCGAGTCCGGCGGTGTGGTAAATGCGCTGCCCGGTCCGAGTGGGACACGCCAGAAGAAAAATCTCAATCCCGGCGCCGGAGCTGCCGGAGACCAGTTGATCTTCCGGCTCCGTCTCGGTACCGATCACTTCCGCCAGGTGATAAATGCTGACCTGGGTATCCGGCTTGCGGTGCTCTTCGGTGACGACCGGATAGCGGTGCTTCCAGGTTGCGCACCGCTTGTCCCAATCGGAACGGTCGCGCGGACGAATAGCGTCGCGTTGGCGCAACATTTCCTGCAGGAAGTCCCGGGCGTCGGCGCAGACCGGCTGTTCGATGTGCGGATGCAATTTCTTCAGTTCCGCCGGATCGATATCCACTACGGTTTTGTGCGCCTCGCGCGCCAACTTGTCGGGCGCGTAACCGGTAATGGCGAAATCCAGGCGCACGCCAAGCGTAAGCAGAAAGTTGCAGTTCTGAAGGGCGAAGTTCGCGCCCCGCGCGGCCACAGATCCGGGGCGGCCCACATACAACGGCTCATCGCTCGGGACCAGATCGGCGGCGCACCAGGTCGCCGCAATCGGAATATTCAACAGTTTTCGCAGCTCGTGGAACTCTTTCTCCGCGCGCGCCAGCCGAATGCCGTTGCCGGCGAAAAGCAAGGGCCGCTCGGATTGATTCAGCTCGACAATGGTTTGCCGCACCTGGGCCTTTAAATCCGCCGAAGATTCCATTCCGGACTCACCCGGCTCAGCAGGATTGAAGCCCGCCAGCGCTGACGCATCTTCCAGTGGCGAGGCCTGCACATCCAGCGGAACATCGATCCAGACCGGGCCGGGCCGGCCGGTTTGCGCCAGATACACCGCTTTTTCCATGTGATAGCGGATGGTGTTGGGATCGAGAACGGTCACCGCATACTTCGTGATCGGATGCACGATGGAGACAATGTCCACCTCCTGTACGCCGAGCTGCCGCATCCCGAGCGGCTTGCCTTCGGCATCGAACATGCGGTCGGGACGCTTGACCTGGCCGGAGATAAACAGAACCGGCGTCGAATCCAGCCACGCTCCGGCTACCCCCGTCACCGCATTGGTGCCGCCCGGTCCGGTCGTCACCATCGCCACGCCCAGGCTGTTCGTCGCTTTGGCGTATGCCTCTGCGCAGATGGCGCTGGCTTGCTCGTGCGAATTGCAGACGGGTTCGAGCGCCTTGCACCGGGCCAACGCTTCGTTCAAATGCATGGCCCCGCCGCCGGTGACGAGAAAGACATGACGGACGCCCTGGTCCGCGACAAACTGCATGAGATAGTCGGAAAGTTTTGGCATGCTTCTTCTTTATATCGCGGCTTATTTGCGGATACAGGCTTATGCCTTGCGGGCATCCAGAATGGTATCAATCAATTCGCGGACTGCGCCCTGGCCACCCTTGAGTGTGGCAATGAATGTCGCTTTTCGCAATACCGCGGGGTGGGCATCGTCGGGCGCGGCGGACAGTCCGGCAATTTCCATCGCGGCAAGGTCATTGACATCATCGCCCATGAAACAGATTTCGCTCAGTTGAAGGTGATTGCGTTGGGCAAACAAGCGGAGCGCTTCGGCTTTATCCTTGCAGCCCTTGGTGATGTCCGCCAGTTTGAATTTTGCAGCGTAGCGGTCCACCAGCGGGCTGTCTTCGCCGGAGATCAGCGTGATCAACAGCCCGGCCTTGCAGGCCAGGGAAACGCCCATGATGTCGGCGAAGCAGAAGCGCTTCCACTCCTCGCCGTTCGGGCCCCACCAGATTCCACCATCGGTCAAAACGCCATCGACATCCAAAGCGATAGCCCGGATTTTTTCAATTACACAGCGGCCCCGACCCGACGAAGTTTTTTGATGATCGGCAGTTCGCGTTCGTACACACGCTTGACGCCGTCGCCCATCGATTGCTCCACCAGACGAATGTCGCGGATCAACCGGGTAATGCCGTTCGGCTCCAGCGACGCCGCCTGATCGCTTCCCCACATCGAGCGGTCGAGTGTCACATGCCGCTCGACGGAACAGGCGCCCAGTACCGCCGCGGCAACACTCGAAGAAATTCCCGTCTCGTGGCCGGAGTAGCCGATCGGCACGCCATAGCGTTCCCGCATCGTGGGAATCGCGCGCAGATTTAGTTCTTCGTAATACGCGGGATAGGTGCTGCAGCTATGCATCACCACCAGGTCCTCCTTGCCCAGCACTTCGATGGCGTGGTCAATCTCCTGATAGGTGCTCATTCCGGTGGAAAGAATAACCGGCTTGCGTTGCGCGCGCGTATGCCGCAGCAGATGATCGTCCGTCAGCGAGGCGGAAGCAATCTTGAAGCAGGGCACGTCGAATTCCGCCATCATGTCGACGGAGGCCTCATCCCAGCAGGAAACAAACCAAGGAATATTGACCGCTTTGCAATATTTGTCGATCTCTTCGAAGTCTTCGTAATCGAACTCCAGGGCCTCTTTCAATTCGCGGTTCGTAGTTCCGAAGGGGCTTTCCCGGGGACGCGCTAACTCATCTTCTGAATAGACCACTTCAACGGTGCGCTTCTGGAACTTCACCGCATCGCATCCAGCCGCGACTGCGACGCTGATCAGGCGCTTGGCGATGTCGAGATTGCCGTTATGGTTGATGCCGATTTCTGCGATCACGTAGCAGGGCTGGCCGTCGCCAACCAGTTTCTTGCCGACTTTTACCATGCAGGATTCTGGAGTCATAGTCGAAGACCTCGTTATTAATTCTTCAGATGCCGGGAAACAAGATCAAGATACCATCCAGACCGAGATGCGGGCGCTTCCCGCCGTCGATGCAGCGGAGTATACACTTTACAATCGAATTCTGTTGTGTCTTCCGCCGCGGTTGCCGAGAATAAATCAACAGACCAACTGCATGGAAAATATCTTCCATCTGCCTTCTTTAACCCCGCCGCCCATCGTGCCGCGGGACCTTGCCTACATCCTTGAAAATACAGAGCGCCTGTGGCCGGAGCTGCGCGGGAAGCAGATTTTCATCACCGGCGGGACGGGATTTTTTGGCTGCTGGCTGCTCGAAAGTTTTCTCGCGGCGAATGCGGCATTCAATCTGCGCTCGCAGGCGGTCGTTCTCACCCGCTCGCCCGAGAAGTTCCGATTGCGCGCACCGCATCTGACCGGAAATCCGTCCATTCAGCTACTCGAAGGCGATGTTCGTGACTTTGTTTTTCCTTCGGGTGAATTTCCTTTTATCATTCACGCGGCGACGGAATCGGTCCGGAAGCAGACGTTCCATCCATCGGATGAGCTTGCAACAATTGCCGACGGCGCCCGGCGTTGTCTGGAATTTGCGGAGTCTCACCGCACCGCGAAATTTCTGTTGACCAGCTCTGGCGCAGTGTATGGCCGGCAGCCTTCCTCGATCACGCATCTCGCCGAAGACTATCGCGCCGCGCCGGATGCGCGACATCCCAACTACGCCTACGCGGAAGGCAAGCGGATCGCCGAGCGGCTGTGTGCGGAATCGGCAACGCGGTCTGGAATGGAATCGAAGATCGCCCGCTGCTTCGCATTTGTGGGACCGCATCTGCCGCTTGATGCCCACTTTGCGATTGGAAATTTTATTCGCGACGCGCTGCTTGGCAATCCGATTGAGATTCGCGGGGACGGCACGCCGCGTCGTTCCTATTTGTATGCCGCCGACCTCGCCATCTGGCTGTGGACGATGCTGTTTCGCGCGCCTTCGCTGCGGCCATTGAATGTGGGTTCGGATCACGATCTGAGTATCCGCGAGCTTGCAGAGGCGGTCGCCTCCGTCATCCGGCCTGGACTTGCGATTCGCGTGGCGCAGGAAGCCGTTCCCGGCGATCCTATCCAACGGTATGTCCCTTCAGTGGAGGCGGCGAAGAAAAAATTAAATTTAGCGGAAGGCGTTTCTCTTACGGACGCGATTCGGCGCACTGCAAAGTGGCATAGACCTCAGCTCGATTTGTAATTGAATTTTTAGGGGGAACGGTCCTATTCCGATTCCATCGAAACCGCCGGCAAAGAAATATATTTTAGAATCGAATCCAGTGTTCAAGAGAAATTGAAAAATCCCACGCTAATCGGACTTTATGACCCCTGCTTTCAGTGTGCCTGTTCCAGCTTTTTGTCTGCGATTGAAATCGATCTTCTCTCTGTATCGTATCGCCCTTGTTTTCCTGATCGCCATCTTTTCCGTCGGCGCGATTGCGCAGGATGTCCAGTGGGTGCGGCCTACGAAGACTGGAGATCCCCTGATTTGGGGCCGGCGTGACGGTATCGTTTTCGGTCTGTTCTCGCCGGGTGGCATCAACGGCCCTCGCGGTCTCATTCGTGTGGGCCTTTTTACTCCGGGCGCAAAAGATCCCCAGTTACTTAATTTCATCGCCGTGGAACCGGTGGTTCAAGGCGCAGGCTCTCGTTCCAGTCGTATGGCGTATAGCGAAATGGAAATGAGTCAGGTGGACCCAGGTCAGCGCGGCAAACGGATGTGGGTACATCAAAAAGAAAATAAAAAAAATGATTCCCCTGCCGGCACGTTGGAAACATTGCGCTCAGGCAAGACTAAAATCGAGCGCCTCTCGGTTCGGATCGATGTAGAGAGGTTTACAAATAACGGTGCACACGTCTATCTGATTGCTTCCATCGATAGTGACCGTCCCGACGAGTTACGGCTTGCTGCTTTTGCGGAAAAGGACAGTCCTCCGCTGCAAGAACTCACCGTCACGGCGACCATGGGAAACTATGAGCGGCTGCGCTGGCTCTGGCTGAAAGATCGCGTTGTAGACAGTCGAAAACTGTTCGGAAAATATACAGGCGGAGCCTTTACTGAAGACCAGAACTATCCACTGACCGAGATGCTGCGCAACCGTGAGAACGATGCGATTGTCTTTGCCACCTCGAATGAACCCGATCCGGAAAAGACGCAAGGCAACGACTCCGCTCATTGGGTCTATTCGTTGCCGAAGATTACCCAGTATTGGCGTGTGCCAAGCCGGGATGTGCAACCCGATCTGCGTGTTCGCGTGAACGCTCGTCGAGTCTATTGGGCTTCCACTGCGCCCATCCTGGGTGGCATCGCATTTGAGAATTTCGAGGTGCGGCAGCGCTTCGTTCCGGGACAGACCTTTATCTACGGCATCACGCGGCAGGAACCATGGGTTTTTTATCATGGCCTATCTCATCTAATACCGCCTGCACCAGATCGTTCTTCGGAGAATCCGGTACACCCATGAGAGCTCACGGCGGTGTGATACGGCAATTGGATGAAAAAAGTAAGCGTGACGATTTTTTTAATTGCTTCCGAGCGGCCTCTCCTCGTATTGCTCGGTTGCGGCTCGCAATTCCTCGCGCAATTCCTCGATCCGGCTTTGAGTCGGTTGTGGGTCCTGGCCCGACGCCAAAGCCGCTGCAAGCTCCTGCCCGCGAGCGGCGAGTTCCGTGGTGAGGCGATCGACCTCTCGCTTTAAAAGAATTTTCGGGATAGGGACGCGGGTGGGCGCGTTATATCCCTTTACGTATGCCTCTTTTGAGGATCGCCAGGCGGATTTCCAATCGAACGGCAGCAGTCTGTTAAATCCGTCGATGACGTTGGCCACACCGCGCCCGATCAAATAAATTCCGCCGCCTAGAATGGCCAATCGCGCGAAAAGAATATTCATTAATTGCGGACTTGTCCCCGGATGAAACCAGTTATTCAGAGACTGCCAGTTGGCGACCAGACCAACGGCAACTTCCGCCAATCCATATGCAAACTGTGCGCGGGAGTTTTTCACCGCGTACAGGAGGATTGCTCCGATAACAAAGGCGCAGCTTAGCGCAATGCGAACAGAATGGCTGTTGAGCGCTGTTGTAGCGGTGATGCCTTCAACGAAAACCACAAAACTATACACAGCCCCGACCATGATGGTCAGCAGCGCCAGGGAAGAAACAATCAGAATGGATAGGAGCCCTTTGGGCATGGAATCGCCGCAGTCCTCATTCCAAATGAGCGGAGAGTATCACGGGAAGGTGTAGCCAGGAAGAGTTATTTACCAAATGTTGATGGCTTTGGTGGAGCTAAGCGGGATCGAACCGCTGACCTCCTCGTTGCGAACGAGGCGCTCTCCCAGCTGAGCTATAGCCCCCTCTTAAACCATTGAAAGCAAACGACTTAACTCTGTTTTGGTGACTTGCAATACCATGCTAGAGTGAATCGTTCGCTTTCAAAGTATACAGCAAATATCGGTACTCAACTATCCCGCCTGAAGGTGCCGTGGGCACGGTTCTGAAAGGTGAATCGGGATACATTCTCTGCGATAAGTTCCTTCTGCTTCTCGGTCAAGAGAGGCCACCCGTTCTCGATAGCTTGCAGGATAGCGTCTTTCTTTTTCGTATCCTGCATGACAGCACCGAACTGCTTTATCATCCGATCCCGCTGGGCGGCTTTACCCATTTCCTCTTCGTCCAACCCGAAGTAGGAGCAGATGGCCCGGTTCATCATCGGGCTTACATTACGCCCTCCGTGTATCACTTGCCGAATGTGCTCATAGCTACACAGAAGCTCAGTAGCAAGGTCTTTGATACTGATGCCGCGTTCCAGCATCGCTTTCTCTACGAGAGCGGCGTACTGATTCATTGGAAGATCGTATTGTTTATGCACTTGTTCAAGATTTACTGCCTCGTTCCGATTTTTAGTCATCGATCCAACCGATCTTTCTCTCTCTGGATTTTTGTGATGTGCGCCAAGCCTTTGTTCTTTATTGTTGGAAGGTCGTCCCGTCGACGAGGTATTCGTATGGCGCAATCCTTCTGCGATTGAAACACCCAAAGCCGCACAAATACGCCGAAGGTTTTCGGGAGTGGGGCATCGGATCCCGGCAATGTACATGTAAATTGAAGCGGGTGAGAGATTCGCACTTCTCGCTAGATCACGTACCGACATTTTTCGGATATTTAGTAATCCCATCTGCTCAATGTGGGCAGACGCTTCCTGGCGACCCAAGAGCCACTCCTTAAATGTTTTTGGGCCGTGAGCGGACAGCGTAAGGCGCCGGGAAGTTTCCGCTTTTATACCCCCTGATTCCGTGAGGCGCCGCGTTTTTTGTCGCCGACTTCGTAGTTCATAACTTTCGCTGTCGAGCTTTTTACGCGCGAATGGAGATTGGTTGGCCTTCTCGACTCTCATTTTAGTAGTATACATATAATATTAGTGGTTGTAAATAATTAAAAGGGTGCTCTGGAATGAGATTTTGGGAACGCCGACATTATCCATACAATCTCGATACGGCATCCGCATAAAACAATGCTGGAATTGGCGGAGGGAATATCAATGATGTGTTGGAACAATATTGTGCGTTTAGGACGTCGGATTTTCTTCGCAGGCGCGCTTTTGGGCCTGCTATGCGGGGTGACGATGGCGCAGGCTCCGTCGTTCCACATTGAACAGACCTGGCACATTGGCGGCGATGGCGGCTGGGATTATCTGACGTCCGATCCCGGTGCGCACCGGCTGTACATTGCGCGTGGAAATCGCGTGCAGGTGGTCGATACGTCTTCCGGAAAACTGATCGCCGAAATCGGCGGCCTTCAGGGCGTGCATGGCGTGGCGCTCGACAGCGGCGGGAAATATGGCTACATCAGCGACGGCAAGGCGGGAATGGTCCGTGTCTTCGACCGCGCGACCTTGAAAGTGACGGACAGCATAGTGGCGGAGAAAAATCCGGACGCGATTCTTTTCGATCCTGCGACTAAACGCGTTTTTGCCTTTAACGGGCGCAGCAATTCCGCTACTGCTCTCGACACTCGCAGCAACCGCATGCTCGCGACCATTCCTTTGCCCGGCAAGCCGGAGTTCGCGCAGGCTGACGGCGCGGGAAATATCTACGTCAACCTGGAAGACAAAAATCAGATTGAGCGCATCGATTCCAAAAGCTTGAAGACCACTGCAACCTGGCCGATCGCCCCCTGCAACTCGCCCAGCGGACTTGCCATCGATCGGGCCAATCATCGCCTGTTCTCGGTTTGCGATAACCAGAAGATGGTCGTGCTGGATTCGCGCAATGGCCATGTTGTGGCGACGCCCGCTATCGGCAGCGGACCGGATTCGACTCGCTACGACGCTGCGCGCAAGCTGGCATTCAGTCCCAACGGCAAGGACGGCACGCTCACTGTGGTCCGGCAGGAGTCGGCCGACAAATATACGCTGGTGCAAACTGTTGCCACGCAAGCCGGGGCGCGCACCATGGCGCTTAATCGAACCACGGGAACCATCTACCTGGTGACAGCGAAGTTTGGCCCGCGTCCCGCCGCGACTGCCGAAAATCCACATCCACGTCCCGCGATTCTGCCGGACAGCTTTGTCGTGCTGGTGGTGGACACGAAATAAACTCGCGTACAGCGTCGGCATGCAATCTCGAAAGGAGTAGAAACTTGTCCACAACATCTCTGGCCGGAAAAACGATCTTCATCACCGGCGCCAGCGCCGGCATTGGCGCGGCCTGCGCGGAACGCTTTGCTCAGGAAGGCGCACGGTTGCTGCTGGCGGCCCGCCGTGGAGATCGTCTGCAGGAATTAACGCCCCGGCTGATGGCCGCCGGAGCGAAAGACGTCCACACAATCGCGCTCGATGTGCGCCATCGCACGCAGGTTCAGTCCGCTTGGGATTCTCTGCCGAAAGAATGGCAGTCCGTTGATATTCTCATCAACAACGCCGGCCTCAGCCGCGGGCTGACGAAGTTGTACGAAGATGTGATCGATGACTGGGAAGAGATGATCGACACCAATGTAAAGGGGCTGCTCTATGTGACTCGCGCTGTGGTGCCGGGAATGGTCGAACGTCGCCACGGCCATGTCGTCAACATCGGTTCGACTGCGGGGTATCTCGCCTATCCGAATGGAGCGGTGTACTGCGCCACCAAAGCCGCCGAGAACCGCATCACAGAAGGCCTGCGTGAAGATCTGCTCGGTACTCCCGTGCGGGTCACGACTGTCGATCCGGGAATGGTCGAAACGGACTTCAGCAAGGTGCGTTTTCGTGGAGATGAAGAACGCGCGGCCAGGGTCTACCAGGGGCTGACGCCGTTGGTGGCTGAAGATGTGGCCGATGCGATTTGCTGGGTCGTTACCCGGCCAGCCCACGTCAACATCGCGCAGGTCCTGATGACCAGCGTGGACCAGGCGAATTCGTTGCTCTTTAATCGGAAGACAAGTTGAAGGGTTGAAATTAGCTCAACTGCTGCAGTTCTTTTTCAACATCCTGCAGGGCGGCCTGCAATGCGGCGCGTCGGGCCGGATGGCTGGTTTTTTCAGATAAAATTCGCTCGCGCTTTAACTCCAGCAGTTGCCGTGCCCGGGACTGCTCTGCATCGGCAGCGGTTGGCCCCTTTTTGGTAGCCGCCTTCGCCGCCTCGGCCCGCTCTTCCATCTGCTGTTCGACTTGCTCTTCTGCGGACTTGCTTTCCCATCCTCGCGCCATATATAGAGATTAGACCAGTTTTCCTGTGCGAGTAGCGAATAATCGGTTGTCAGGCGCATCCATTGGTTCCAAATGAATACATCAGGCTTTCCTTTGCTCGCCAACATTTACAGAAAAACTGGTCTATCTTCACGAACTCTGGGAAAAGCGAATCTTGTCAAAAAAACCGATTCATTGCCGGAAGCGGCTACGCCAAATGAACATGCCTGGCTACGCCGTACGGTTTTTCTCGTCGAGACGGTGCTGTTCCTTCATTGCGTCGATTTTGTCGTTCACCCGATTTTTCACGTCTTCCACTTTGTGGGAAATGTTGTCGCGGGTATCGTTGGCACGGTCGCCGTTGGTCTTGTCGGCGGCGTCTTTTACATTGCCCCAGGTCTCTTTGGCCGCGCCTTTTACCTGATCGGCGAGGCCGCGGTCCGCCAGGTCCTGATTTCCAACTGCTTCGCCGACACTTTGTTTCACTTTACCGGCAGCCTGGTCGACTTTTCCGGATACTTGATCTTTATTCATGGGAGTTTCCTTCTTAAGGAGTGCGTTTGGTCGTCTCCAGATGGGGCTGGATCAGACGGGGATGGTGAGTGGCGGGAATCCTCCAGCGTGTTTCGAGATCCCCGCCGAAAGGCCGCGTTTACAGGACTGTGCGCCGGCCGCCGATGATGGCAAAGATAAGAACTACGACGGCGATAACCAACAGAATGTGAATGTACGCGCCCAGCACGTGGAAGCCGATAAATCCAAGCAGCCACAAGATCAGAAGGATTACGAAAATGGTCCACAACATAGTTTTTCTCCTTACCATCGAAGCCTGGAGCGAACTTCCCTATCGGTCTGCGCCAAAGCCATTGACCATAGCGCGGCTTTCTTCAAAAAAAAGCTGCCCATCGATAAACTGCAATGGTATATAGCAATAGGAAATTCGCTCTATTACCTGTGATAAGTTGCGCTTAAGGCGGAAGAAGGTTGCCGCCCGCGAGGTTTTTTTAAAATTTTTAAGTGTGATAGAGGTTGCATGAAGATTGCAATTCAGGGAGAACTAGGTTCGTTCAGCCACGAGGCGGCGGTGACTTTTGTTCCCGATGCGACGGTTGTTCCTTGCGCTGTGGCCGCGGATGTTCTTCATGCTCTCGATGAATCGCAGGTTGAGGCCGCAGCGATTCCGGTGGAAAACAGTCTGGCTGGATCGGTCATCGACTTTTACGATCTGTTCTTTTCCCATGAATTCGCAATCGAGCGTGAACTGCAAATGCGAATTCGCCATAACCTGATCGTCACGCCCGGCACCGAAATGGAGAGCCTGCGCCAGGTGTTTTCGCATCCGGTCGCTTTGGCGCAGTGCAAGGAATTTTTTGCGGCGCATCCCATTCTGAAGCCGACAGCCTACTACGATACGGCTGGCAGCGTACAACATATTCTCGAAGAGAAAAGCGACCAACTTGCTGCCATCGCCAGCAGGCAGGCAGCAGCGCAGTACGGTGCAAAGATTCTGGAGGAGGGAATTGAAGACCGTGCAGGCAGCTTTACCCGGTTCTGGCTGATTCGCCCCCGGGGCGCAGTTCGTCCGGAGGCCAACCCTTCGAAACTCTCCATCGCGTTCTCACTGGAGAACCGGCCCGGCGCGCTGCTGCAGGCTCTGGGTACATTTGCCGCGCGCAAGTTGAACCTGACCAAGATCGAATCGAGACCCATCAACGGTCGGCCATGGGAATACATGTTCTATGCCGACGTCACCATTTCCAGCAGCGATCAGGCCTCCGCAGTCCTCGACGATCTCAGAAAAATCTGCCCCGCCTTGAAAGAGATGGGACGCTACTCGACCGGGAATCGTGCATCGAATTAGAGAGACGACCGGTCTCTTCCGGAAAATGACGATCTGCTGGGGGAATGCCGATAAGGTAGATTCGTCCCTGTTGGGCTGGATTCCCGCCAGAGGGATGATTTTGAGCCTTTTGCTGAATTTCAGCGCTATTTGGACGGTTTGGGCGCGGAAAGTCCGTCTCCGGAAAAGAAATTGTAACTAGGCCGATAATTTAGCGTCTATATAGTACAAAGTTTGATAGAGGGAGACTCATGTCGAGCGATTTTCTTAGCGTTATTCAACCCGGGGAACGGAAAGGCCGGGAAAAAGGCGGTTCGAAACAGACCTTTCCTGTCTTGCCGGTCCGCGATACCGTGCTGTTTCCCCATGCTGTGCTGCCCTTGACGGTCGGCCGGGAAAGTTCGATCCAGCTCGTCCAGTCCCTGGGAGAAGAGAAGACCATCATCGTCGTTGCTCAGCGTGAGGCGCGTGTCGATGCTCCGCAGCCCACTGATCTGTACAGCGTCGGCACCCTGGCGACGGTGCACAAAGTCGTCAAAATGCCGAACCAGAGCCTCTTCGTATTCACCGAGGGAACCGAGCGCGTCAAGCTGGTCGAGTTCGACCAATCGGCCCCCTATATGACGGCTGAAGTCGAGGTGATCGAAGACACCGAAGCGGCGAAAAGCGCCGAGGTGGAGGCGCTGCAACGCAATATCCTTTCCCAGTTTCAGCAGATCGTGACCGGATCGCCGACCTTATCGGATGAGCTGCAGACCATCGCTCTGAACATTGATGAGCCGGGGCGCCTGGTGGATTTCATCTCTTCTTCGCTGCCCATTCTTTCCACGGTGGACAAGCAGGAATTGCTCGAAACCCCGGACGTTCGGGCCCGCATGAACCGCGTCCATCGGCATCTGGCCAAGGAGCTGGAAGTCCAGCAGTTGCGCAACAAGATTCAGACGGAGGTGCAGGACCAGGTCCAGCAGTCGCAGCGCGACTACTATCTGCGCGAGCAGTTGAAGGCCATCCAGAAGGAACTCGGCGAAATCGACGAGGGCCAGAAGGATATCGAAGAACTGCGCGAAAAACTGGAAGCCGCCGGTATGCCCGATGCGGTGAAAAAAGAGGCATTGAAGGAATTGACCCGGCTGTCGCGCATGTCGCCGATGGCCGCCGACTATTCCTTGACCCGCAACTATATCGAATGGCTGGCAGTGTTGCCGTGGGCCAAATCCTCCGGCAGCGAGGTCGATATCCCCAAGGCAAAGGAAATTCTCGACGAGGATCATTACGACCTGAAAAAGGTAAAAGATCGCATTCTCGATTACCTGGCCGTGCGCCGGCTGAAGCCCGATATGAAAGGACCGATCCTCTGCTTTGTCGGGCCTCCGGGCGTCGGCAAAACTTCATTGGGCCGCAGCATTGCCCGCGCTCTGGGCCGCAAATTTCAGCGGATCTCCCTCGGCGGCATGCATGATGAGGCCGAAATTCGTGGGCATCGCCGCACCTATATCGGAGCCATGCCAGGGCAGATTATTCAGTCGCTGCGCCGCGCGGAGACGAACGATCCGGTTTTCATGCTGGATGAGGTCGATAAGCTGGGCCGCGACTTCCGTGGCGATCCGGCCTCGGCGCTTCTGGAAACTTTGGACCCGGAGCAGAACTTTACCTTCCGCGACAACTACCTGGACGTGCCGTTCGATCTGTCGAAGGTGCTGTTCATCTGCACCGCGAACCAGTTGGACCCGATCCCGGAACCGCTGCGCGACCGGATGGAGATCATCGAGTTGACCGGCTATGCGGAAGACGAGAAGGTGCATATTGCCTTCCGTTACTTGGTCCCGCGCCAGATCAAGGAGAACGGTCTTGCGCCGGAAGACATTGAGTTTCCGGAAGAGACTGTGCGCAACATCGTGCGGCATTACACGCGCGAGGCAGGCGTGCGCAAGTTGGAACAATTGATCGGCACGGTGTGCCGGAAACAGGCGCGTCGCAAGGCGGAAGGCGCGACCGAAAAGCTGGTGGTGACTCCGGCAATCGTGCAGGAGTTTTTGGGCGGCATCAAGGTGCGGGTGGAGACGGAAATTGCCGAGCGGACGCAGCGCCCGGGCGTCGCCGTGGGCCTGGCCTGGACGCCGGCGGGCGGCGATATCCTGTTTATTGAAGCCAATCGCATGAAGGGCAAAGGCGGCTTCACCATGACAGGACAGATCGGCGAAGTCATGCAGGAGTCCATGCAGGCCGCGCTGACCTGGGTGCGATCGAATGCTGCGCTGCTCAGTTTGAAGGAGGACTTCAATACGGAAGTGGACCTGCATATTCATATTCCTGCAGGCGCGATTCCGAAGGACGGGCCTTCGGCGGGCGTCACGCTGGCGGCGACGCTGGTTTCGCTGATGACGGATATTCCGGTGCGTCCGCTGACGGCGATGACCGGTGAAAT